>OBLW0100003335.1_pt1 | contig 12554 bp, 13 predicted proteins | sample 1520161 | NCBI WGS metagenome assembly OBLW01 (sample SAMEA3539309, study PRJEB22396) | soil metagenome | biome: tundra; feature: field; material: soil | place: USA | collected 2010-05 | depth 0.15 m
ATCATCGAGCCATCAAACGTCGAGTGAACGCCAAGCAGGGCTTCCGAGAATTCCAGGCGGCTCGGCGAACGATACAAGGTTACGAAGCGGTTCATATGATCCGGAAGGGGCAGGTTCGATGGGTGGCAGGAGACAACCTTCTTCGCCAGATTCAGTTCATCGACAGCCTATTCGATTTGGCAACCTGAGAACACACGACAGACGCTCGGCGACAAACTTGTCTGCATTTGAAAGTTGCAACACTACCCTTTGCTTTGTCGATGTCAGACTTTGCCGTTGTAGAATCCGCAGCGGCCGGGATCTGCGACGTTGACTGTTGGCCGAAGCTCGGCGCCGAGCAGAAGCAGGCAGCAAGAACAAAAAGTGGGACCTGGAACAGCCTTCTCGCACCGCAAGTTGGGAAGAGCATAGCGATACACTCCTTGAGACCCTTCGAATCGTCTTACGACTGAGATCATGATTGCGCTTTAGTCGCACAAAAGCTACCGTCTGTCTCGATTCCGAATACCGTGGCCAAGTGAAAGTGCTGATGGGTGGCAGCACTACTCGATGCCCTGAGACGATCAGGTCGAACTGGAAGGATTATTCGGCGAGTTAGGCGGATCCGATAAGGCTGTAGAGCAAGATTGAGAACACGATCACGGTGAACACCACGTACATGCGGTCGCGCTCTTCTGCAAACCCAAAGATTGAAAACGCGACTCGCGCTACGGGAGTCGCAATCAACAGTAAGAGTCCCAATTGGATGATTCCCCGGCCTCGCAATGCCAATGTGTCGCTGACGATTCCGCGGATGTCTCGAAGGTCTGCGGGTTCGCCACGGAACGCGCGGAAGTCCACGGGTGAGTGACCATGCCGCAGGAGATAAATCACGCCGCCAATCAATACAACCAGCGCAGACAGAAGGACTCCGGCACGCAGCAGGTTTCCTAGAATATTTTCAATTCTTTGATCCGTCCAGCTTCGCTTTGGAAGCACTTAGATCCTCCCGGAGAGCCCGTTGTAGAGCATCTCAATCGCTAGAAGAACGATCACCAGGCTGAAGCCGAGGCGCAGCCATTTTGTATGAACTTTGATCAGAATCCTAGCGCCCAACAATGAACCGGCGAGAACACCTAGCATCACAGGCATGACAAGTCCTGGGTCAATGTAACCGCGGTTCAGATACACACCCGCGCTCGCAGCGGCGGTGACACCGATCATGAAATTGCTGGTGGTGGTCGAAACTTTGAAGGGGATTTTCATCGCCTGGTCCATGGCAAGAACCTTCATTGCGCCAGAGCCTATGCCAAGGAGTCCTGACAAAGCGCCAGCGCCAAACATGAGTGCCCACCCAGTCGGTACATGCTGTACGTTGTAGCTTCGAGCACCGTCCGCGTCCGGGAAACTGCCGTTCAATCGCAACCGGGTAGCAAGCGGATCGGGTGGAACTTCGCGTTCAGCTTGAGATCGAGGTTTCCGGGAGAAGTATGCGGAAAACAGCAGCACCACTCCAAAGACAATTGCAATCGCATGCGTTGACACTCGTGCCGCAAGGTTTGCGCCCAGAAGTGCACCCAAGGTGGTCGCAATCTCGAGAAACATACCGATTCTGATATTAGAGAAACCCTCTTTTACGTAAGCTGCCGCCGCGCCCGAGGAAGTCGCGATCACTGACACGAGCGAGGCGCCGATGGCATAGCGGATGTCCACCTTAAAGAACAAGCTGAGCAACGGTACGAGGACAACACCTCCGCCCAATCCGGTCAATGCCCCGACGAGGCCAGCGATCAGCGAACTGCCGCATACCAGCAGGCTAAACTCCAGGATGGTCATAAAATCCTTTCACCCGTTGAAGAACCGGACACCCCGAGGCTCGAAATGTCCTCCGCTGTTCCTCTGTTGCGAATCTGCGCTTATTCAATGCCGAGCTTGAACTTTCTTGGATCTGACAATATCGGCGATTGTCGTATTTTCCAGAATGTTGGCGGTCGCATCCCTCACATCGAGAAACACCCGGTAGAGAGCCCGGTGGCTCTTATCTCGCGCAATTAGAGCCCGTAGTTGATCTGCATCACCAAATGGCGCGAGCGGACCATCTATCAAGCGGATGATGTCGCTGAGGCGGATGTCGGAAGGTGGGCGGCGCAGCTTGTAGCCTCCTCTCGCACCACGTTCGCTATCGAGAATCCGCGCATGCATGAGCTCAATCAGAATCAGCTCAAGGAACTTCGCAGGTAATCCCTCTTCTTGCGCGATATCCCGGACTTTGATGGCCCCATCGTCACGATGCCGTGCAAGCATCGTGATGGCTTGCAGCGCATAGAGTCCTTTTTGCGAGATCTTCATGCTTCTGCAGGCTCCGTCATCTCCCCGGCATGAGTCAGTATGCGCTCAGTTTATTGGAAAGTTCCCAAATCTAAACTGGGCTGGGCTGAGTCGTTGTTCGTGAGGCTTACCTCCGGCCGAACTGTGGGAACACGTTCAACAATCTCAAAGGGATCTCCTGAAAAGTGCGGATACACCGAACAAACAACGTCAACATGCCGCAGTAGAGGCTATCAGACTCTCGTCAGCCCAGCTGAGGAGACCGGGGAGAAACGGTCGTGCCTCGTCCTCGTGGAAGGGACGAATGCGCACGGTGTACCCGTTGCGTCCGCTGAGTGAGCACGGAACCTTGTTCGCCTCAAACAAATGGATCCCGTCCCGCCGACCGACGTACTCCATCGGAACACTCATCGCATTCGTAATTTGTCCGTCGGCATTCAGACGCCCAAGGTAGAATTCCACGGCAACTTCGTCCGGAGCGAGGTTGCCTAGAAGTACTCCTGCTTGAACGCAAATTTTGTCTCCGATCTGGAGTTCTCCATTCCCCATCGCGTCGACCGCTTCCACGCTGACATTGAGCCATTCACTTTCGACTCGTGCCAACCAGGCAGCGAGGTTTCGGGTACGTTGTGCTCCACCCGCCAGCAACTGCTGGCATTTTTCATGTGCCCGTGTGTAAAAATCGCAGGTATAGTCCTTAACCATCCGCTGCGCATTGAACGAATACGACAACGTTCCAATGGAGGACTTCATATACGAAATCCAGCGTCGCGGCAGTCCGTCCGCGCTCCGTTCATAGAAGGCAGGAACAATCTCTGATTCCAGCAAATCGTAGAGGGCTGCCGCCTCGACTTGATCCTGATATTCGGCGCTCTCATATTTTTCGCCGCGTCCGATTGCCCAGCCTACAAAGCTGCCTTTTGTCGCGGCATAGTGCCATGCTTCATCCCACCAACCATCAAGCGTGCTCACATTCAGAGCGCCATTAGCGAGGGCCTTCATGCCGCTGGTGCCGCTGGCTTCAAGGGGCCTCAGCGGGGTGTTCAGCCATACGTCGCAGCCTTGCACTAATGCTCGCGCCACTCCCATGTCATAGTCCTCCAGGAATACCAGCCGGCGACGAAAGTCCTTCTGTTGTGCGAGCTTCATAATCTCTTGGATGAGAGCTTTTCCCGCATCATCGCGGGGATGCGCTTTGCCGGCAAACAGGATCTGGACCGGGCGGCCCGGATGGTTGAGAATTCGTTCGAGACGGCCCACGTCCCGCAGCAACAGTGTGGCCCGTTTGTACGTGGCGAACCGGCGTGCGAACCCAACTGTCAATGCCGACGGGTCTAGCACTTCATCGGCAGCGTCGATCGCCGAGCGAGCTGCGCCGCGTTGTGTCAGTTGTGATCGCAATCTTCTCCTCGTAAAGGTGACAAGGCGTTCGCGGCGACGTTCGTGCGTTCGCCAGAGCTCCTCCTGCGGAATAGAAGCGACTCGCAGCCACAGCGTCGGATCAGCCTGGTTTTCGCGCCAATGCGGGCCGAGATAGCGATCGTAGAGGCGGTTCATTTCGTTCGAATTCCAGGAACGGAAATGCACTCCGTTTGTTACGTGCCCGATGGGAATCTCTTCCACCGGTACACCGGGCCAAAGGCCCTGCCACATTTCTCGGCTCACTTGACCATGCAGCTTGCTCACCCCATTGCTTAATGCAGCCATACGAAGAGCGAGCACCGTCATGCAAAATTCCTCTGCGTCGTCGGATGGGTTTTGCCTGCCAAGCCCCAAGAAGTCCCGGACGCTCAGTCCCAGACTTCTGGCATAGTCTCCCAGGTAGCGCTCCATGAGAGATGGCGGGAAGTAGTCGTGGCCGGCTGGCACAGGCGTATGCCCGGTAAAGATCAGTGCGGCAGAGGCAACTTCCCGGGCCTCACGAAAATTCAGTTGGTGCTTTTCCATCAACTGACGAGTCCATTCCAACGAGAGAAAGGCCGAGTGACCTTCATTCATGTGGCAGACCGAAGGCTCGATTTGCAGCGCCTTCAATGCTCTGCAGCCCCCGACGCCCAACACAATCTCCTGCTTCAATCGCATCTCACGATCGCCGCCATAGAGTTGATCTGTGATCTTGCGATCATCTGGAGCGTTCTGGGGTACGTTAGTGTCCAGGAGAAAAAGCGAAACGCGCCCGACAGCAATCCGCCAAATCTGGACGGCTACGCGACGCCCAGCGAGGTCAACCTCAATAGTCAGAGCACTGCCATCCGACTGCTTTTCGAGAGTCAAAGGAAGATTTTGAAAGTCATTGTCCGCGTACGATTCCTGCTGCCATCCGGCGGCATTAAGATATTGAGTGAAGTACCCTTCCTGATAGAGCAACCCCACGCCCACCAGAGGTATTCCCAAGTTGCTTGCGGACTTCAGATGATCCCCGGCTAATATTCCCAGACCTCCAGCAAATATAGATAAGCATTCGGTCAAGCCGAACTCTGCAGAAAAGTAGGCGATACGCAGGCCGTCAAGCTTTCCATAGGTGCGCTGGTACCACGTCGCTCTTGATGCCAAATATTCGTCGAGTTCGCTAACCGTTCGTTCCACCTGGCTGAGAATCGTCTCATCTTGTGCCGCGGCCTCCAATTGCGCCTGCTCCATGCTGCCCAACATTCGTACAGGATTGTGCCCAGTGGATTCCCATAGTTCGCTATCCAGGCGACGGAACAGCTCAATTGAGTCGTGGTCCCAAGTCCAGCGCAGATTGTATGCCAACCGGCGAAGGCCACTCAGGGGCCCAGGCAGCGACGGAACAACATTAAAAATGTGGATCGGTTTCACAGTTGCACCTCGACCCGTAATAGGATTTCTTTACCAGAACTGTAATGACTTCGAACGAAGCTACGTAGTAATCCGACTAGTCGGCGAGATGACATAAAACTTGGTAAAGTTCTGCTAGGCGCGGTCGAGCATTCGATTCCTTTCCGGCTCGTCAGCCTGAGTTGTTCTGCATGAAGCAACCTCACCCATAGCCGCGCTTGCAGGTTCAACTTTCTCAAAGTAATCTGCCGGATAATCGTTATTTGGCGAGCCTCCAACGTAAGCCTCCGAGGGAACGCCTTCGCCTGTCATGAACGCTCGCTCAGTAGCTACTTGTTGGACTCTGCGACGCCGCGTCAACTCGCTGCCCAGTACGAACAACAAGGACGCTATCGAAGACAACAAGTAAATTCGGTAGCGTTCCCAATCCAGTTCCACGAGTGAAACAATCAAACACACAAGTAACAAAACTCGTTTCATACGTTCCATATGGTTGTCCTTCGCTGATTCTGCGAACCTCCTTCGCCTCCCGAATCGCGCATAAAAGAGTACAAATCGAGAGCAGCTTCATGGCGCAGTTCCGATTACGCGCAAGAGCATGCCGCTGCCCCCTTGTATTTTCACTTTGCCCCTGTTGGAGCGCAGCGTGATCTGGCCAACCGGATCGGTGCGACCTGCATGCGTAAGACTCAGGTTCGGCAAATCGTAAATACCGCATGCATCGGACGAGAAGACCCATAAGGCTTGCAACTGATCGTTCCCATCGAGCTCGTCGCGACATTTCAGGCCAGGCTTAGCGGCAACATGAACCAGCACGCCACTGCCAGGCACAGAATTTCCAACGATGTTCGAGCCATGTGCCACAACGCCTCCGCGATACACAACCTCTCCTCCGATCTGATCAGTGGTCCATTCGTTTTCGGAAGTTCCTCGATCCGGCCCGCTCTCGGGAATCTGTGCCTCGGATACATCCATCATCGTTGCCAGCGCCCTCAAGTTCGTTGTGATGGCTATATGATGTTTTCCAATTTCCAGTGCGTCGAATCGCAGCGAGATTTCTCCCCCAGTTCCGTTATCCGCTGGTCGAGCAGAGACCACATGACCGATGACCTTGGCACCAGAATGAATCTTGCGACCTGCTCGCAGAGGTACGTCCTGCATAACTCGCGCACTGACTTGCTCGCCCACTCTTGCTTTGTCGGAGCGCAGAGAAGAATTCAACTGAGCTGGCAGGATGGTTCCCACAGGAACACTCTCTTGCGCAAACAATTGCGTCGATAGCGCGATCAGAGTGACGAACAAAAACTGTTTCATACTGAATACCTGCTAATTTACGTCATAAGCGGCGCCGCGTTTCTCTCAGTATTTCGCAATGTCTGCATTGGGTTGAGGCCTCCGGCCGCATCTTCAGAGGACCCTCACTGTGTCGTACTCAAGAAGCAGGACCGTTCTCGTAGGGATCGATTCTTAGGAAAACGATCCCGCCGCCCACAAAAGCACGATTACTTTCGTTTTCGTGCCATCACCTCCGATGTCTAACTGCAACTGCAATGAGCCTTATCACGTGTTTTCCATCAGTAATCCGTAAGTCCAGAGGAATTGCCTCCTGCTCGGCCCGCGTTTTTCACACTGTCCGCCGCCTCCCGATGACCAACGTTGAAGAGAGAGAACTGGCAGCCGGAACCATGGCTAGGTCAAAGTCGATGGTCACGCGGCTGCCAGTCGGTGGCGCGCCTTCAAACCCGTGGTAGTTGTCGTTCATCAGAACTCTCGATTTCCTGTCGCGCATACGTCATGCGGATAAATAAGCCCCTCGGTCGTTGAATTGATCGCGCTGGCCTTTTGGCCAGGAGTGGAGATGACCAACGTCTACGACGATTTGGCCATCTGGAGCTATTTCCACCTGGGCACGGTCCATCGGTCTCGGAGCCGGACCTTCGAAGTTAATTCCCTCGCTGTCGTAGCCGCTGCCGTGGCACGGGCACTTAAATTTGTTCTCGGCTGGCTTCCAATCAGGTGTACAACCCAAGTGCGTGCAGCGTGCGTAATGACGAAAAGCCGATCCGGTGTCCGGTCTACCCAAATTCGGTACTTCTGTAGATATTTTTCGTCGATGCCTAGCGCGTAATCGGCTGGATACCCAATCTTGAAGACAGTAGCCGGTTCAAAGAGCACACGCGGCAGGAAGAACCGAAAGAATGCGATGAACCACGCCGCCAGAAAGGCAGCCACGCAGCTCCAAACAAACCTTCGCCGTCGCCGGTCGATAACTGTGTTGGCGGGTCCGACGGAGGAAATCCCGGCTGCGGCGGCCGCTTTCGAAGTCCCGATTGCCGGAGTGCCGACGTATTGCGTGGGGTTGGGCCTGGAGGCCGATTGAGTTGCGGTCGCGACGAGCGCCTGTTGTCTAGATTGGCTTTCTCCTTGCACGTCTTCCACCGCTGTTTTGTCAGGCACCCTGTTACCCTTTTCTACGTTCGATCCGAACAACCTAAACGTGTCAACCACAAGAATCCGCTATCCCGCACGCCTCGACGTAGCAGTTGCTGGTATCGGAGTCCTCGTCGACAAGCTAGCTCCGATCTTCTCTTCGAGTTGGCCTTGACATCGAAGGCAGAATTGCGTCCACGGCAAGGCTTGCAACCTCTGATCCTGAATTTCGTCACCGCACCCTACGCATATTCCGAAGGAGCCATCAGAGATTCTCTTCAGTGCCGCTTCAATTAGGCGCAAAACGGTTCTTCTCTGGCTGCTTCGCTCGTACAAAGACTCCTTTGACACACTGATGACGCACCGGTCCGCGCTGTCTTGTGTAGTGTCGGCATCCAGGGACCGTGCTTCCTGCCCCAGACGGCGCAGGAACTGCCGGGTCTCATGGCGCTGAAGTTCAAGCTTTTGTTTGAGCTGGCTAATTTGGATTTCTTCCATCGTCGTTTCCCTTATGGCCGTTCTCTTCAGAACATTTTCTGAAGACCTTGTCCTTCATTAACTAATTGCAATTTGGGATCGCCGACGAGATTGCATCTGACGAGTCACAGAGATGCCTCCGCAACACTGGTTTGTGGGAGACGATCCAGATGCCGTCGCCATTCGCCACATAAAGCAGGCTGCGTGCGTCGTCACGCACCATACTCGTGACGCCATCGAAGGTCTCAAGCGTACGCGGATGAACTGGATCGCTTATATTCAACACGCGAACCGACTCTGGAGCATTGCTCGCGCCTAGACCGGTGTGTTGATCTTCCATCGAGTGGGATGGGCTCGCATCGGTTGACTTCTCTGGCGCTTCCGAAAGAGCGAGCCCCGAGTTCAGCAGGGTCAGGTTTCCCTGAGACACATGGTTAACAACTCTTGGTTTGTTTGGTTTTGTTACATCGATAACTGTGAAATCTGATTGCGAAGACTGCCGTACATACAGGTAATTTTTCTTGCCCGTTTGTTGTATGAACATTTGCCGTGCCCGGTTGCCTGGCAGCGACAGGTGACCGACGACCTTCGCCTCTGTGGAGGTGTAGAAGTCCCCCGGAGACGCCTCAGCGCTCGTCGCCAGAAAGAGTGCGGCAAGCGCCAAAAGCAAGCATTCGAATCTCCGCGTCTTGCGGATCAGTTTCATTGTTCTATTCATTGTCTTGCTCCTCTGTAGATTTGTTCGGGATTGATGCCTTTTCACAAGCACTTCCTATGCGTCCAGGTCTTGAAACGCCAAGTCAGGCCTCTCGGCATTGCGCAGATAGGCATCAAAGAACCGAAGTAAAAACGGAGTCTGGCTTCCCACTCCGGCAAACAAAAGAACCGGAACTTCAGGCTTGATATGTTTCATCTGAGCGCGAACCGAGCTGCCAGTCGCATCCGGCAGGTCGTACTCCAAGAGCACCCCATGGAGGGGCTCTTTCATGAGAATCGAGAGACCCTGACTTCCCGTGGTTGCAGACAAAACCTCGTAGCCAGCCGTCTCCAGCATGTACTTCAGGGCATCGAGATACTCCTTGCGATTTTCCACGCAAAGCACTCTGACGTTATTCATTGCTCTTCTCCTGGCCTGCATAGGTTATCGGGTGCGGGTCTTTCGTTGTGGTGTATCTGAGCCGATCAATTTCTTTCTCTGAAATCGGCTTCCTTCGCAGCAGTACTTCTCGAAGCGTCCATTCGATGCGATCGACACTGTCGGAAATGACTCGAACGCAATCGTGGTTTTGGATCGAATCTGTTGTTAGAGAAATGGCGCTTAGAGCGTTTCGGATGTGGTGATTCATTTCGGATATCACTTGCATTCTCAGCAGCGCAGCTTCCTGTCGCTGGTTGGCCGCGTCCATGAATCCGGCGGTCAATCCTGCAACGACGACCGCCGAAACACCCTCAGCCAACAGTCGTTCCCAGCGACGGCCGAGATCTGCAACCAAGAAGCGATGCATGAGTTCGGTCACCAGAAAGGACACGAGCCCGACCACGAGGGACACCACAATTACACGAGGGATGATTCCCCAAGCGGCGACAGTTCGGGTTTGAGAGCGGTCCAAACGAGCCACCTGAATCTCCAATTTCCGGGACGGCCTTTATTGCTCCTTGATCTCAACACATGACAGCATTAAGGAATCCTGAAGTGTTTCTGAACTTTTCATTTCGGCGGGCTGCAATGCTGGCGACCTGCTGTAAAGTGTGAGTCATGTGCGGCGCAGAAAATGTTCACTCAAAAGAGGCGCTCGACATTCTGGTTGTCGAAGACGAACACAAACTGGCGAACGCAATTGCCGAGGGCCTACTTCGCAATGGCTATCAAGTGACGGTCGCCTGTTCTGGGGAATCAGCGCTCGAGCAATTACGTGATCACAACTTTGACATAATTCTCTTGGACATCATGCTGCCGCGGATGGGTGGTCTTGAGACCCTGCGTGAAATGCGTCGCGACGGATTTAAGATGCCGGTACTGGCCCTCACGTCTAAGGGCTCGGTTGACGACCGTGTACGGGGTCTCGATGCTGGCGCAGACGATTATCTCGTCAAACCTTTTGCCTTCCCCGAGCTGCTTGCTCGCGTGCGCGCACTTCATCGCAGGGCCACTCCCGCGGCTGCCTCGGTGTTGCAGCTGGCGGATCTGAGGATGGATGTAAGTGGGCGAATAGCGACGCGAGGCGATCAGGTAATCGAGCTCACAGAACGGGAATTCGATTTGCTCGAATATCTCCTGCTCAATAGCGGATCGGTTGTTTCTCGGGAGATGGTCGCCCGCGACGTATGGAAGACAACCCTGCGCTACACTTCGATGGACAACGTGATTGACGTGCACATCGCCCGCATCCGGCGGAAGATCGATGATCCTTGGCCGGTCAAGCTTTTGCACACCGTTCGTGGAGTAGGCTTTGTTATGCGGATGGAGGGTACGAAGAAGTGACCATCCCGCTTACTCACATCAGAAGCCGCCTCACGCTCTGGTATGTTGCCATTTTCGGTCTCTTGTTTGCCGCCTTCATTTGCTGTGCGTGTTTTCTTCAGTATTGGCAGTTGAAGCAGCAGCTTTACCATGCCGAAGTGCAGGACATGGAGACCGTCCAAGGCCTCCTATACTTCACCGCAGACGGACAACTCTCGTTGCACGAGGAGTACTTCAATCGGCCCGAATCAAGACTTTTGCTCGACCGGCTGTTGGAGGTTCTTGATTCAAATGGGCACGTTCTTTTCCGCAATCGCAAACTCGATGGAAGCACTCTGGGTAGTCGGCTTCTACGCGATGAAGGTGTAAATGGCTTTTCTCCCCGGAGCCTCCGCCTCGCCGATGGGACGCCGGTTTTAATTATCAGTCATGTTCATGTTCTCCAGGAAACTCCAGTTCTTATCCGCCTGGCGTACAGCACGGAGCCGCTGAGATTCCAAACGTTTCGGTTGCTTGGCCTACTTACTCTTGTTCTGCCGATCGCGCTGATCGCTGCCGGTTTTGCGGGCTACCGGTTCGCCATCAAGGTTCTTAATCCTCTCGAACAGATGGCAAGGCTCACTGAGCGCATCACTGCGCGCCGCCTCAATGAACGCATCCCCGTCAAGAATGCCGAGGACGAACTCGGTCACATGGCGCTTGTCCTTAACGGACTTCTTGAGCGTTTGGAGGAGTCCTTTGAAAAGCTGCAGCGTTTCACATCTGACGTCTCGCACGAACTCAGGACGCCGATGGCAGCCATCCGCAGTGTTGGAGAAGTGGGCCTGCAGGAGGAGCACGATGCTGAAAAATATCGCGACATCATCGGAAGCATGCTGGAGGAAGTCGCTAAGCTCACCGCCATGATCGACACCCTACTCACCATCGCACACGCTGAATCGGGAGCGATCCAGCTGCAACAAACCACTTTTGCTCTTATGGACCTCGTGCAAGAGGGGATCGCGGTCGTTGGTGTCCTGGCAGAAGATAAGAAACAGACCCTTTCAGTGACAGGCGACCAAGGAGCCCTAGTCCACGCCGATCGCGCCTTTCTGCGCATGGCCCTTGTCAACCTTTTCGACAATGCGGTGAAGTATTCCCCAGCCGGCAGTAGCATTCATGTTTCTTTACATATTGTTGGATCGGACACCGGGCCTGCGCAGTTTGTGGAACTCGCCATCCAGGATGAAGGGCCCGGAATTCCCGAGGGTGCCCAACAGCGAGTGTTTGACCGCTTCTACCGGCTGGACGAAGCCCGTTCGCGTGACTCAGGCGGCTTCGGGCTCGGATTGCCCATAGCCAAATGGGCAGTGGAAGCCCATGGAGGCACCATTACTGTGAAAACCTCTTTCCCCACGGGAGCGATCTTTTTTATCAAACTACCGGTCACTACAGCGATAAACGCTTAGTCACCGTAATTCAGCATCCCAGGACCTTATTTCTTTCAGGAATCTCAGATCTGTCACGGGATTGAGGAATCCTGAAGTTTTTCTGAACTTTCGGGTTTTTGCGAAGAGAGTATTCTCGCTAGCTCATCTAATCCACTAAGAAGTTTGTGGAGGCGAGATATGAAAGCGCCAAGGTTGAAGGTAGGAGCGCCGAAAGAATGGCTTCTCGGCTTCTTCCTGGCCGCGATTCTATCTGCACCGTCGTGGGGTAGCGAGACGAGCGCACAATCAGCGGTACCAGGAACCCTTAATTATGTTGAAGGCCAGGTCTCAATCGGCGATCAGGCTCTCAACTCGAAGTCAATCGGCACGGCAGAGTTGCAGCCGGGCGAATCATTAGTTACTGAAAAAGGCAAGGCGGAAGTCCTGTTGACACCCGGTGTCTTTTTACGAATCGGGAACAACAGTTCGGTAAAGATGATTTCACCCAGCCTCACGGACACAGAGGTCGAAGTTGACCGGGGGCATGCGATGGTCGAAGTCGCCGAGATCCATCCGGAAAACAGTATTCGCATCGACGACGCTGGTACAACCACGCAACTGTTGAAGACCGGGTTGTATGACTTTAACCAGAATCAGAGAGAGATGCGCGT
>OBLW0100003337.1_pt1 | contig 12551 bp, 11 predicted proteins | sample 1520161 | NCBI WGS metagenome assembly OBLW01 (sample SAMEA3539309, study PRJEB22396) | soil metagenome | biome: tundra; feature: field; material: soil | place: USA | collected 2010-05 | depth 0.15 m
GACTCCTCCTTTTCGGTTCTGCTCCGACTCGATGACGTTGGCACAACGATGCCGTTTCACGTCATGAAGGAGGAGTCCACTTCATCCTTGCAGCGGACTCGCTTGCGCTCGCCGCTGAACTCGATATCGTTAGGCGGCAGATCAGAAAGCCCGCGAATCCTTACGATGGGAGGTAGACATGGTCGACCTTGCACTACCGTCAACACGTCCGGCGACCGCTATTCGCTGGACGGCAAGAATCAGTGGGACATTCTTCATGGTTGTGTTTTTGGCTTTCTTCGTACTTGACTGTATGCAGAAAGGAAGAATACCGGTAAGGAGTGATCGGATACCGATGATGCTCTTTCTGTTCTTGACCTTCATAGGCCTCATCATTGCCTGGAAGTTGGAGGGAACCGGAGGGATAGTGGCGTTAGGTAGCGTCATTGGCTTTTGCATTCTCGGGCTGCAAACAGACCTAAAGGCTGGTGCCACGATCTTGCTCACGGGGATGTATGCACTGCCGGCTTTCCTGTTCCTGGTCTATTGGTGGCAGGCGAGGCGTGCCTTCAGCGCGCGCAAAGCCGGTGCCGCCTAACAACGCGCTGCAGCGGACTCGGAGGTTGCTTCGGTATCGTTGACACCCGCAGCTAACGAGAGAGGTCACGATGGGAAGAGCAGGTCCTCGAAGAGTCAGAAGCTACAGCCCCGAGTTCAAGGTGAAGGCGGTATCGTTAAGCGGCCTTGATGGACGTATCCTACGCACTCGGAGGAAACGTGCCAGCCGAATCGCGACCGACGCGCACTCTCATAGCCCGGGCATTCGGGGCGATAGAGGATCTCGTCTACATCGGCCTCGGCTTACTCCTTGCCGGGAGTGCCGTCGCCCTTCTGGTCGCCACAGGTATCCACTTCGGCAGGAGCGTCTTGTCCGGAGACTTACCCGCACAAATCATCCCTCTTCTCGACCGCATTCTCCTGATCCTTCTCGTCGTCGAGCTCCTCTACACGGTCCAGGTCTCATTTCGGCAGCATGCGGTCACGCCCGAGCCGTTCCTCCTCGTTGGGCTCATCGCGGCAATAAGGCGCGTACTGATCCTCACGGCAGAGTTCGGCCAGGCAACCGGACAAGCGGCTCCCACACAGCTCGTGCCTGAGCTGGCAGTTCTCTCGGCGTTGCTCGTGGCGATAGCGTTGTCGCTATTCGTGCTACGCCGAAAGGACACTACCGACAAAGTGGCAAAGCCGTAACGCCCTTTTCGCCTTCTCCTAACCGCGCCGGACGCGTTGATGCGCGCTCCCGCGCGTTGGAAGCTCAGCGCGTGGCGGATCTCCGCGTATCATCACGAACATGGCTACCTCCTCGAAGCGCATTTCAGCCTCGCAGGGCAGACGGATCGCCAGATCGTCCTCGGAACTGCCTGGGCCGTCGTCAAAGCCCTCCCTTCGTTTCTATTACTCCGACGGCCTTTGCAAGAAGACGCTTTCGGTGCTCGGCACTCTCGAGCAGGCTCAGGATGTCACCGCTCACCGTGGCGCCCTGGCGGACGTCGTCGTGGAGCTGACGAACAGCGGCATGGACTTCTACTTCATGAAACCGCTCAAGCTCGCCAAAGCGGGTTTCATCGTGCAGCAGTCGGCGAACCTGGGCTTGGCAGGTGCGCAGCAGGTGATGGGGTCCGTCATCCGCAACATCATCGGGCGCATGGATGGGCCTCAACTGCTGTCCGTATGTGGCTCCATTCGGCAGCTCATGCTCTGAAACTCGAGCCGCGCCGCCAAGATCGCCGTCACGCCAGAAAGAGCCGGTACGCGGGATTGGCACTTTCGTCCCAGTGCCGGTATCCCAGCTCTTTCAGGAATCGCCGGAACTTCGCGTCGTCCTTCCGGGGGACCTGAATCCCCACGAGAACCCGGCCGTAGTCGGCCCCATGGTTGCGATAGTGGAAAAGGCTGATGTTCCAGCCGCCCCGCATGCGGTTCAGGAATTTGAGCAGGGCGCCGGGGCGCTCGGGGAACTCGAACCGGAAGAGGCGCTCGTCGTGGGCCAGCGGCGCGCGCCCTCCGACGAGGTGGCGGACGTGAAGTTTGGCCATCTCGTTGTCGGAGAGATCGCTCGCCGGCAGGCGGTGACGCCGCAGCGCCGCCAGGAGCGACCGGGTCTGGCCCTGGTTCTCGACCTCGACCCCCACGAAGACGTGCGCGCGCTCGGGGTCGGCATACCGGTAGTTGAACTCGGTGATGTTGCGCGGCCCGACGACGGCGCAGAACTCGCGAAAGCTGCCCGGCCGCTCCGGGATCGTCACGGCCAGAATCGCCTCGCGCCGTTCGCCCAGCTCGGCCCGCTCGGCCACGTGGCGAAGCCGGTCGAAGTTCATGTTCGCGCCGCAGGCAATCGCGACGAGCGTCCGGCCCTTCACGCGGTGGCGCTCCGTCCAGGCTTTCAGTCCCGCCACGGAAAGCGCGCCGGCCGGCTCGAGGATGGAGCGCGTGTCCTCGAAGACGTCCTTGATGGCCGCGCAGATGGCGTCCGTGTCCACGAGCACGATCTCGTCCACGAGGTCGCGGCAAAGGCGGAACGTCTCGCGCCCCACCTGCCGGACGGCGACACCGTCCGCGAAGAGGCCGACCTTCTCCAGACGTACCCTCCGGCCCGCCTGCAGAGAGCGGCTCATGGCGTCCGCGTCGACGGGCTCGACGCCGATCACCCGGGTTCGCGGGCTGAGTCTTTTCACCCATGCCGCGACGCCGGCGATGAGCCCGCCGCCGCCCACGGCCACGAAGACGGCGTCGATCCCGGCGGGCCGCTGCCTGAGAATCTCCATTCCGACGGTCCCCTGCCCGGCGATGACGTCGGGGTCGTCGTAGGGGTGGACGAACGTCTTCCGCTCCTTTCGGGCGAGGCGTCGCGCCTCGGCGTACGCCTCGTCGTACGAGTCGCCCGTCAGGATGACCCGCGCGCCCCGCGCGGCCACGGCGTCGACCTTGATGCGCGGCGTCGTGATCGGCATGACGATCGTGGCCGAGCACCCCAGCTTCGCCGCCGCGAGCGCCACCCCCTGCGCGTGGTTCCCAGCCGAAGCCGTGATCACGCCGCGCTTCAGCGCGGCGCGCGGCAGGCGACACATCTTGTTATACGCGCCGCGCAGCTTGAAGGAGAAGACCGGCTGCAGGTCCTCGCGTTTGAGCAGCACCGTGTTGCCCGTCCGCCGGCTCAGGAGAGGAGCGGCCTCGAGCGGCGTTTCCACCGCGACGTCGTAGACGCGCGCCGAGAGAATCCGCTCGAGGTACTCCTCGCCCGTCCTCGCGGCGGCCCGTCGCACCGGCGCGGCCGCCGGGCTCAGCGGTGCCGTCCGCGGGCGAAGCGCGCAGGGGACGGCAGCGCCGCTTCCTCGCGGACCCACGTGCACCATTCGTTCGAGCGCGGATGCTCGCCCCGCACGGCGGCGTGGAAGACTTTCTGGAGCTTGCGCGTGACGGGGCCCGCCGTGCCCCGGCCGATCTTGCGGAAGTCGATCTCGCGGAGCGCGATGCACTCCGCCGCCGTGCCGCACACGAAGACCTCGTCCGCGATGTAGAGCTGGTCGCGCGAGACGGGCTTTTCGACCACGGGAATGCCGAGGTCGCCCGCGAGCGCCACGAGCGCGTCGCGCGTGATGCCCTCGAGGATGGGCGCCGAAGGCGAGGTGACGATCGTGCCGTTCTTCACGAGGAAGAGGTTCTCACCCGTACATTCGGCCACGTAGCCCTGCGGGTCGAGCATGATGGCCTCGTCGAAGCCCAGCCGCACCGACTCGGTCTTCGCGAGAAAGCTGTTCGCGTAGCTGCCGCTGATCTTGGCCTTCGTCATCGTGACGTTCGGGTGGTGACGCGTGAAGGACGAGACGTTCGCGCGCACGCCTTTCTCGAGAGCCTCGGCCCCGAGGTAGTTCTTCCACTGCCACGCGGCGATGCCGATGGCCGGCGAGCCGCCGTCGAGGTTCAGATTCCAGCCGCCGCCGGAGCCGCCGCTCGCGAGATAGAGGAGCGGGCGGATGTAGCAGTCGTCGAACGCGTTGCGGGCGACGAGCTCGGCGCAGGCCTCGGCGATCTGCTCCTCACCGAACGGAAGCTCCCTGAAGCCGAGACAAAAAGCCGAGTGGAAAAAGCGCGCGATGTGCTCTTTCAGGCGGAAGATCGCCGGCCCGTCGGCCGTCCCGTAGCAGCGGATCCCCTCGAAGACGCCGATGCCGTAATGCAGGCCGGGCGTGAGGAAGTGGAGAGTCGCCTTTTCGTAGTCGACGAACTCCCCGTTCAGCCAGATCGTCTTCGATTCCATTCCCATGACTTCCTCCGTTCAGACCGCCACGTGAGCCGGGATCGCGTCGGCCACCGCTCGCGCCATCTCGCGCGTGCCGAGCGCACGGGTGCCGCGCGGCGCGAGATCCGCCGTGCGCGCGCCCTTTTCGAGAACCGCCTCGATCGCGCGGTGTACCGCCGCGGCTTCCTCGGTGAGCCCGAGTCCGTCCTCGAGGAGCATTGCGGCCGTCGCGATCGCCCCGATCGGATTCGCGACGTCCCGCCCCGCGAGCGCCGGCGCCGAGCCGTGCACCGGCTCGAAGAGGCCCGGGCCGTCGCCGAGGCTCGCCGAGGGCAGAAGCCCGAGCGAGCCCACGAGCGCGCCCACCTCGTCCGACAGGATGTCGCCGAAGAGATTCTCCGTGACGACGACGTCGAAGGCCGATGGGTAAAGGACGAGGTTCATCGCACAGGAGTCGACGAGCTGGTGCTCGAGGACGACGTCCGGATGCCGCGCGCCGACGTCGGTCGTAACCGCGCGCCAGAGCTGCGAGGTCTCGAGGACGTTCGACTTGTCGACGGACGTGACCTTCTTCCTTCGGCCCACCGCGAGACGGAAGGCCACCTCGGCGATGCGCTCCACCTCTGGCCGCGTGTACGGCAGCGTGTTCACGGCCGTCCCCTCTGCCAGATCCAGCGCGCGCGGCGTCCCGAAATAGAGCCCGCCCGTCAGCTCGCGCACGACGACGAGGTCGACGCCGCGGGCGATCTCCGGCTTCAGCGGGCCCGCGCCTTCGAGGCCCCGGTATACCCGGGCCGGCCGGATGTTCGCGTAGAGGCCGAGGGCCTTGCGGAGCTCGAGAAGCCCGGCTTCCGGCCGCTTGTCACGCGGAGCGAGGTCGTACGCGGGATCGCCGACGGCGCCCAGGAGCACCGCGTCGGCGTCGCGGCAGGCCGCGAGCGTCTCCTCGGGAAGCGGAACGCCCTTCGTGCGCATCGCGATCGCGCCGATCGGCCACTCCGACACGATGAAGTCATGAGAGAAGCGCGCGGCGACGGCCTTGAGCACCGTCATGGCCGCAGCCGTCACCTCGGGGCCGATTCCGTCCCCGGGGAGGACCGCGAGGCGCGCGCGTCGCCCCAAGGTCAGACCCCGTGCCCGTAGCCCGCTTCGTCGGCGAGCGCGGCCTCCTCGCGAAAGATGCGCGACGCGGGCGCCTTGGCGCGCGGCGCGGCGCGCTTCATTGTGCTCCAGAGGTCGAAGAGGTCGTCGTCGCGCACGAGTTTTTTCTGGTCCGCGAGCGCGATCATCCGCTTGTAGAGCTCGTCCAGCTCGAGGCGCGTGGGCTCGATTCGGAGGGCGGCGCAGCGATTCTTCAGCGCGTGACGCCCGGAGTGCTTGCCCAGGACGAGCGTCGTCTGGGGGACGCCGACGTCCTCCGGACGCATGATCTCGTACGTCCGGCGGTCCTTGAGGATGCCGTCCTGGTGGATGCCGGCTTCGTGCGCGAAGGCGTTCCTGCCCACGATGGCCTTGTTCGACTGGACGGCTTCGCCCGTGATCTCCGCGAGGAGCTGGCTCGACGAGAAGAGCTCCGGCGTGGCGATGCCGGTCGTGAACGGCAGCTTGTCGGGCCGCACGCGGAGCGCCATGACGATTTCCTCGAGGGACGCGTTTCCCGCGCGCTCGCCGATGCCGTTCACGGTGCATTCGAGCTGCCGCACTCCGCCCTCCAGCGCGGCGAGCGAGTTGGCCACGGCGAGGCCGAGGTCGTTGTGGCAGTGCGCCGAGAACACGACGCGGTCCGCGAACTTCACCCGCCCGCGCACGGTCTGAAAGAAGCGGACGATCTCGTCCGGCGTCGCGTAGCCGACCGTGTCGGGGAGGTTCACGGTGGTCGCGCCGGCCTCGACGACCGCCTCGACGACCGCGACGAGAAAGGCGAGATCGCTGCGCGTCGCGTCTTCGGCGGAAAACTCCACGTCGTTCACGTGGCGGCGCGCCCGGCGCACGGCGGCCGCGGCGTGGTCGAGGCACTCGGCACGCGACATCCGGAGCTTGTGCTCGAGGTGGAGGTCGGACGTCGCGATGAACGTGTGGATGCGCGGGCGCGCGGCGCCCTCCAGGGCCGCCGCGGCGCGGTCGATGTCGGCGTCGACGGAGCGCGCGAGCGCCGCGACGACGGGGCGCCGTACCTCGCGCGCGACGGCGCGGACGGAGTTGAAGTCGTCCTCGGAGGCGATCGGGAAGCCCGCCTCCATCACGTCCACGCCGAGGGCGTCGAGCTTGCGGGCGAGGCGCACCTTCTCGGCCTCGCGCATCGAGAAGCCCGGCGCCTGTTCGCCGTCGCGCAGCGTCGTGTCGAAGATCGTGATGCGGGCCGGAACAGGCGGCTCCTGGTCGCTCATGTCAGGCCACCTTGTCCACGACGACCGGATTCAGGAACGGCATCTTCGCTCGCAGCTCTACACCGACCTTCTCGATGAGCTGGTTCTTTTCACTTTCGCGGGTCGCCTCGAACTCGGGGCGTCCGTTCCGGTTCTCGTCGATCCACTTCTCGGCATAGACGCCGTCCTGGATCTCCTGGAGGATCTTCCTCATCTCGCCGCGCGTCGCCTCGGTCACGATGCGCGGGCCGGCCGTGTAGTCGCCGTGCTCGGCCGTGTCGCTGATCGAATAGCGCATGTAATTCAGGCCGCCGCGGTACATGAGGTCCACGATGAGCTTCAGCTCGTGCAGGCATTCGAAGTACGCGACCTCCGGCTGGTAGCCCGCGTCGACGAGCGTCTGAAAACCGGCCTTCACGAGCGCGGACGTGCCGCCGCAGAGGACCGCCTGCTCGCCGAAGAGATCCGTCTCGGTCTCCTCGGCGAAGGTCGTCTCCAGCACTCCCGCGCGCGTGGCGCCGAGCGCCTTCGCATAGGCCAGCGCGTCTTCGCGGGCGTGGCCGCTCGCGTTCTGCTCGACCGCGAGGAGCGCGGGCGTGCCCTCGCCTTCCACGAACAGCTCGCGCACGCGGTGGCCCGGCGCCTTCGGGGCGACCATCGAAACGTCCACGTCGGCGGCCGGCACGATCTGTCCGAAGCGGATGTTGAAACCGTGCGCGAACATGAGCGTTTTCCCGGCCTTCAGGTGCGGCGCGATGGACGAGTCGTAGAGCTTCTTCTGGCCCGTGTCGGGCGTCAGGATCATGACGATGTCGGCGCGCCTGGCGGCCTCGTCGGCGCTCAGCACGGTCAGTCCGTCCGCCTTCGCCTTCGCGGCGGACTTCGACGTCGCGTGCAGGCCGACCACCACGTTGACGCCGCTGTCCCGCAGGTTCAGCGCGTGCGCGTGCCCCTGGCTGCCGTACCCGATGATCGCCACCGTCCGCCCCTTGAGGCGGGAGATGTCTGCGTCCTTGTCGTACCAGATCGTGGCCATCACTATCTCCCTTTACTCCGCTCGATTCCTGCTTGCTTCTCGCTCGACGTCACGCTGTTTTTTCTTTGAAGGTGAAAGAGGATTCGGGCGGTGCAAAGGCCCGCGTCTGGCTGGAATCGGCGACGGCGTGCACGTCGACGAGGCGCATCAATTGCTTTCTCAGAAGATTGGCGACGTCGCTGCTTGCTTCGGCTGTGATCGTGAGATGCGCCGCCGACCCTTCTCCCCCTTCTAGGAAAAATCCACGAATGGCTGTGCGCTGCCGCCGGAAGATCGATTCCACCCGCGCCAACATTCCGGGAACGTGATTTGCGGTGATCTCGAAAACCTGTTCCATTTGCCTTCTTCCTCTCCGCCCTTTCTCTCTCAGCTCTTCTTCGTGCTCTTCGCCGCGTACTTCGGGTCCTCGACGACCATCGTGTCGATGGACTGGCCGGCGGGCCACATGGGGAAGCAGTTCTCGGTGGGCTCCGTGACGACGTGGACGAGCACGGGCCCGCCTTTCACGGCGAGGGCCTTCTCGTACACGGCGTCGAGCTCGTCCGGCCGCCGCACGGTGAAGCCCACGGCGCCGAAGGCCTCCGCGAGCTTCGCGAAGTCGGGATTCTTCAGCGCTACCGAGAAGAAACGCCGGTCGTAGAACAGGTCCTGCCACTGCCGCACCATGCCGAGGCCCTGGTTGTCGAGGACGATGATCTTGAGGGGCAGGCGGGCTTCCACCGCCGTCGCGAGCGTCTGCATGGTCTGCTGGAAGCTGCCGTCGCCGTTGAGGTTGATGACGAGCCGGTCCGGCCGCCCGCACTGTGCGCCGAGCGCGGCCGGGAGGCCGTAGCCCATCGTGCCGAGGCCGCCGGACGTGATGAACATGCCGGGCTCGTCGCACTTCCAGAACTGCGCGGCCCACATCTGGTGCTGGCCGACGTCCGTCGTGACGATCGGGCGCAGGTCGCGCGTGAGGCGCCAGAGCCGGTCGATCGCGAACTGCGGGAGGATGACGTCGCCTTCCTCCCGGTAGCCGAGGGGCGCCTTCGCCTTCCACGCCTCGATCTCCTTCCACCAGTCCGCCGTGTCGGGAGCGCCGACGAGGGGCAGAAGCTGCTGGAGGACCGCCCGCGCGTCGCCGTGGAGCGGGTAGTCGGCCTTGCGGTTCTTGCCGATCTCGACCTCGTCGATGTCGATGTGGACGACTTTCGCGTGCGGCGCGAACGTGGCGAGCTTGCCCGTGATGCGGTCGTCGAAGCGCGCGCCCACGGCGATGATGAGGTCGCTGCCGTTCATCGCCCAGTTCGCGTAGGCCGTGCCGTGCATGCCGAGCATGCCGACGGACAGCGCATCCGTCTCGGGGTAGGCGCCCTTTCCCATGAGCGTCGTCGTGACGGGGATGCGCGTCTTCTTCGCGAGGCGCCGCAATTCCGCGGAAGCTCCGGACGAGATGACGCCGCCGCCCACGTAGAGGATCGGGCGCTTCGCGTTCGAGATCGCGAACGCCGCGCGGCGGAGGCCCACGGGGTCCGCGCGCCGCGGAGGAAGCGGCGCCGTGACGGAGCCTTCCTCCCACGCGATCTCGGCCTGCAGCACGTCGCGCGGCACGTCCACGAGGACGGGGCCCGGCCGGCCCGACGACGCGAGCCGGAAGGCCTCGCGGATGGTGCCGGGAAGCTCCTGCGGCTCGAGAACGAGCCAGTTGTGCTTCGTGACGGGCGCCGTCATGCCGAGGATGTCGGCTTCCTGGAAGCCGTCGCGGCCGAGGAGCGGCGTCGCGACCTGCGCCGTGATCGCCACGATGGGCGTGGAGTCGAGCATCGCGTCGGCGAGGCCCGTGATGAGGTTCGTCGCGCCGGGGCCCGATGTCGCGAGGCACACGCCCGGCCGGCCCGTGGCCCGCGCGTAGCCCTGCGCGGCGTGCGCCGCGCACTGCTCGTGCCGCATGAGGAGGTGCGTGATGGGCGCCGAGAGAAGCGCGTCGTACAGCGGCAGAGAGGCGCCGCCGGGGTGGCCGAAGATGTGGGACACGCCCTGCGCGACGAGCTCGGCGGCCATCGCGTTCGCGGCCCTCACGCGCGTTTTCTCGCGGGGCTGGAACTGTGCGCTGGGCTGGAACTGGGCGCTCACGCGCTCACCCCCGCCCGCTCGCGCGCCGTCGCGCTCGTTTGGGAAGCGGCAGGCGCGACGGGGCTCGTCACCGCTCCCTCGGAAGCCGAGGAGACGAGGCGCGCGTACTTCGCGAGGACGCCCGTCGTCGCCCGCGGCGCCGGCGCGCGGTACGAGCGCTTCCGCGCGGCCCAGTCTTCGTCGCCCACCTCGAAATCGAGGCGGCGGGCGGTGACGTCGAGCGTCACGCGGTCCCCGTCCTTGAGGAACGCGATCGGGCCGCCGCCCGCCGCCTCGGGGGAGACGTGTCCGACCATGAGGCCGTGCGTCGCGCCGGAGAAGCGTCCGTCCGTGACGAGGGCGACCGTCTCGCCGAGGCCCTGGCCCACGAGGGCCGCCGTCACGGCCAGCATCTCCGGCATGCCGGGCGCGCCCTTCGGGCCTTCGTAGCGGATCACGACGACGTCGCCGGCGCGGATCTGGCGGCGCTCGACGGCCGCGAACGCGGCGATCTCGCCGTCGAACACGCGCGCTTCTCCGGTGTGCTTCAGGCGCTCGTGTCCCGCGAGCTTCACGACGCAGCCCTCGGGCGCGAGCGAGCCGCGCAGGATCGCGAGCCCGCCGGTCTTCTTGAGCGGCCGGGCGACGTCGCGCACGACTTCCTGCCCGGGAGTCTCCTCGGCCTCGGCGGCCTCTTCCTGGATCGACCGACCCGTGACCGTCGTCGCGCGCTTCAGGAGGCCCGCGTCCGAGAGCCGTTTCGCGATCAGGCGCGAACCGCCCGCGCGGGAGAGGTCGGGCGCGGTGAAGCGCCCGCCCGGCTTCAGGTCGACGAAGATCGGCGTCCGCGCCGAAATCGCGTCGAAGTCGTCGAGGACGAGCGGCACGCCGGCCTCGCGCGCGATCGCGAGGAGATGCAGGACCGCGTTCGTCGAGCCGCCCGTGGCGGCGACGGACGTGATCGCGTTCTCGAAGGCCGCGCGCGTGAGGATCTTCGAAGGCGTGAGACCGTCCGCGAGGCGCTGCATGACGAGCCGGCCGGCGGCGCGCGCGACCGCGGCCTTCGAGGGATCCGTCGCGGGAACGTCGTTCGCGCCCATCGGCGAGATCCCGAGGAACGTGAGCGCCGTCGCCATCGTGTTCGCGGTGAACTGGCCGCCGCACGCGCCCGCGCCCGGGCAGGCCCCCGCCTCGACGTCGCACAGCCCCGCCTCGGAGAGCTTTCCCGCCGAGTGCGCGCCCACGGCCTCGAAGACGTCCTGGATCGTGACGTCTTTCCCGTTCACGTGACCTGGCTCGATCGACCCGCCGTAGAGCGCGACGGAGGGGAGGTCGAGGCGCGCGAGCGCCATCACCGTGCCGGGGATCGTCTTGTCGCAGCCCGAAAGGGCGACGACGGCGTCCAGGGCGTGTCCCATGACGGCCAGCTCGATGGAGTCGGCGATGACCTCGCGCGAGACGAGGGACGCCCGCATCCCGTCCGTCCCCATCGAGATGCCGTCGGAGATCGCGATCGTGCCGAACTCGAAAGGCGTCCCGCCGGCCTCGCGGACGCCGGCCTTGACCTCTTCGGCGAGGGTGCGGAGGGACGCGTTGCAGGGACCGAGGTCCGTCCAGGAGTGGACGACGGCCACGAGCGGGCGGGCGATCTCCTCGGGCGTGAGGCCCGTGGCGCGCAGCATCGCGCGCGCGGGCGCCCGCGCCGGCCCCTTCTTCATGGCGTCGCTCCTCATGGCCTGATGCGTCTCCTTTCCGCCGGCAAAAAAAAAGCCCCGCCCCCTTTCGGGGTGCGGGGCGGCTGTTCGATGTTTTCTTTCGCCTAGCCGGCCTGCACCCCGCTCGTCTCGAGGACGAGGACGTTAATAACGAGCAGACCGAGCACGCGGCTATTCACGACCTGGAGTCTCGGCGCCCCGGGGCTTTCGGTCAAACTAATTTTTTTGCTGCTAATATTAGAAATTCTTATGGACATCTTCTCCCTCCGCGTTTTCCTCACGGTCGCCGAGGAGCGCAGCTTCTCCCGCGCGGCCGTGCGCCTCTTCCGCACGCAGTCCGCGGTGAGCCAGGCCGTGCGGCGTCTCGAGACGGATCTCCACGAGGCCCTTTTCGATCGCACGACGCGCGAGGCGCGTCTCACGGAAGCGGGGCGCACGCTGAAGGACTATGCCGAGCGCGTCCTGAACGTGGCAGAGGAAGCCGAGCGGGCCGTCAAGGACTTGAAAGACATGAAGCGCGGCCGGGTCGTGATCGGCGCGAACGAGGCCGGCGTCGAGGTCCTCATTCCGCTCATCGCGCGCTTTCGCGAGGCGCACCCCGGCGTCGAGTTCGACGTGAGGCGCTTCGCCTCGCGCCTTCTCGGAGCCGAGGTCCTCGCCGCGAGCCTCGACTTCGGCGTCGTCACCTTCTCGCCGTCGGAGAAGGGTCTGAAGACCGTCGTCCTCGGCTCCGACGAGCTCGTCGTCCTCTCGCACCCGAAGCACCCGTTCGCGAAAAAGAGCCGCGTGACGCTCGAGGAGTTCGGCCGGGCGACGGTCATCGCGCACAGCGACCCTTCGCCCGCCCGCGAGCGCGTGCTCCGCAAGTTCGCCGAGCGCGGCGTCGCCCTGAACATCAAGGTGTCCCTGCCCAGTCTCGACGGAGTCAAACGCGCCGTCGAACGCGGCATGGGCGTCGCCCTGCTTCCCCGGCGCACCGCGCTTTCGGAGATCGAGGCCGGCCGCCTCGCGGCGACGCTCCTCCCCGAGCTGCGCCGCCCGCGCGACCTCAGGCTCGTCTACCG
>OBLW0100003338.1_pt1 | contig 12551 bp, 12 predicted proteins | sample 1520161 | NCBI WGS metagenome assembly OBLW01 (sample SAMEA3539309, study PRJEB22396) | soil metagenome | biome: tundra; feature: field; material: soil | place: USA | collected 2010-05 | depth 0.15 m
AGCTTGGTCATCAGGGGCAGGCTGGCGTGATCGATGCGTTGACGCACACTAGTGGGCACCACGTCAGGCTACGGGAGCCAGCCTGCGCCAGAAGGAGGGGCTCGGACGGTTCATCGTTGAGCTAGTCCCGCGCTGCGCCGTGACGTCAGCGGAACGCCGCGGGCTTGGACCGGGGGACCCTGGCCGGCCCGGAGCCCGTCCACTCCGGCCCCAACAGCGGTTCGCGGGGCAAACCGAGCGGAACTGACCCATGCTCAGTATTTAGGAAGCGTGTGGCACCGATACCCTTGCCCCATGGCTGCCACCTCGACGATCGACACCATTGTCAGTCTCTGCAAGCGCAGGGGCTTTGTCTTCCCCTGCGGTGAGATCTATGGCGGGACCCGCTCCGCCTGGGACTACGGCCCCCTGGGTGTCGAGCTGAAGGACAACATCAAGCGTCAGTGGTGGAAGTCCATGGTCCAGCAGCGCGACGACGTCGTGGGTCTGGACTCCTCGGTGATCCTGCCGACCAAGACCTGGGAGGCCTCGGGTCACGTGTCGACGTTCAGCGACCCGCTGACCGAGTGCCTGTCCTGCCACCGGCGCTTCCGCGCCGACCACCTGCAGGAGGCCGTGGCCGAGAAGAAGGGAATCGCCAACCCCGACACGGTTGACCTCGCGACCGTCGCCTGTCCGAACTGTGGCACCCGCGGCTCATGGACAGAGCCCCGGGCGTTCTCGGGCCTGCTCAAGACCTACCTCGGTGTCATCCAGGATGACTCGGGCTTGCACTACCTGCGCCCCGAGACCGCCCAGGGCATCTTTCTCAACTTCGCCAATGTGATGAACTCCGCGCGCAAGAAGCCTCCGTTCGGTATCGCCCAGATCGGCAAGAGCTTTCGCAACGAGATCACCCCCGGGAACTTCATCTTCCGGACTCGCGAGTTCGAGCAGATGGAGATGGAGTTCTTCGTCGTTCCCGGCAGTGACGAAGAATGGCACCAGTACTGGATCGACGCACGCACCCAGTGGTATGTGGACCTCGGTATCACCAAGGACAACCTGCGCCACTACGAGCATGCCCAGGAGAAGCTCTCGCACTACTCGAAGCGCACGGTCGACATTGAGTACCGATACCGCTTTCCAGGCAGTGAGTGGGGCGAGCTCGAGGGGGTCGCCAACCGCACCGACTTTGACCTCAAGACCCACAGTGAGGCTTCGGGCACAGACCTGTCCTACTTCGACCAGACCACCGGCGAACGGTTCATCCCGTACGTCATCGAGCCGGCGGCCGGCCTGTCCCGCTCGCTGATGACGTTCCTGCTCGACGCCTACTTCGAGGACGAGGCGCCCAACACCAAGGGCGGCGTCGACAAGAGGGTCGTGCTGCGGCTCGACAAGCGCCTGGCGCCGGTAAAGGTGGCCGTCCTGCCGCTGTCACGCAACGCCGACCTGACCCCCAAGGCCAAGGATCTGGCCGCCCAGCTGCGCCAGAACTGGTCGATCGACTTCGACGACGCCGGTGCCATCGGTCGGCGCTATCGGCGCCAGGACGAGATCGGCACGCCGTTCTGCATCACGGTTGACTTCGACACCCTGGGCGACCATGCGGTGACCGTCCGCGAGCGAGACTCGATGGCTCAGGAACGGGTGGCCCTCGGCCAGGTCGAGGCCTACCTGGCGACACGCCTGGTGGGCTGCTGAGAGCTGGGAGATCATGACGGCTGCTTCGCCTGTGCTCCCCGCTCTTCAGATCGGTCCCTACACCATCGAGTCCCCGGTCGTGCTCGCCCCGATGGCCGGCGTGACCAATCGCGCGTTTCGCCGGCTGTGCAGGGAGTATGGCGACGCGGGGCTGGGTCGGTCCGGTGCCACCGGCGCGACATCTCTTTATGTCAGCGAGATGATCACGTCGCGCGCGCTGGTCGAGCGCACACCGAGGTCGATGCAGCTGATCGAACATGACCCGGACGAGAGTCTGCGTTCGATCCAGCTGTACGGCGTGGACCCGGCAACTGTGGGGGCGGCTGTGAGGATGCTCGTGAGCGAGGACCGCGCCGATCACATCGATCTCAACTTTGGCTGCCCGGTCCCCAAGGTCACCCGCAAGGGTGGCGGCGCGGCGCTGCCATGGAAGACAGACCTTTTCCGGGCAATTGTCAGCCACGCGGTCAAGGAAGCCACCCCGTACGACGTGCCAGTCACTGTCAAGATGCGCAAGGGCATCGACTCAGACCACCTGACGTTCCTGGAGGCCGGCCGGATCGCCGAGGGGGAGGGTGTCGCCGCGGTGGCGCTGCACGCGCGCACTGCATCCCAGGGGTACTCAGGTCAGGCTGACTGGTCGGCCATCCAGGCCTTGAAAATGGTTGTCACCAGCATTCCGGTGTTGGGTAACGGCGATATCTGGTCGGCGCAGGACGCGCTCGACATGGTGGCGGCGACCGGCTGCGACGGCGTCGTCGTGGGGCGCGGCTGCCTGGGCCGGCCATGGTTGTTCACCGACCTGGCAGCAGCTTTCGCTGGGACCACGGCCCGGGTTCAGCCGACCTTGGGGGAGGTGGCCCGGACGATGCGTCGACACACCCAGTACCTCACCGAGCTCTATGGCAGCGAGCTGAAGGCCTGCCGGGACATCCGAAAGCACGTCGCCTGGTACCTCAAGGGATTCCCGGCCGGCCGCGACATCCGCCGCCAGCTGGCCCTGGTTGACTCGACAGCCGCACTGGATGACCTCATTGGCGCCCTCGACCTGGATGCGCCGTGGCCCGGTGATCCTGCCGAGGGCCAACGAGGGCGGGCTGGCTCGCCTCGTCGTGTTGCCCTCCCGGATGGGTGGCTGGACTCCCAGGAACTCAACGAGGCGTCCGCTGCCGTCGTCGCCGAGGCTGAGCTTTCGGTCTCCGGCGGCTGACCGGGGCCCTGAGCGGGTTCCGTCACAGCGCAACACATGACAGGCTCGAAAGCATGTGCCGCAACATCAGAACCCTGTACAACTACGCGCCCCCGGCGACCGCGCAGGAGGTGCACCTGGCCGCCCTGCAGTACGTCCGCAAGGTCAGCGGGACACGCAAGCCATCAGCGGCGAACAGTGCGGCCTTCGACCAGGCGGTGGCCGCCGTGGCTGGGGCCACCCAGAACTTGCTGGACGCGATGGTCACTGCGGCTCCGCCAAGGGACCGCGGCCTCGAGGCTGAGAGAGCGAGGAAGCGTAACGTGGTCCGTTTCGGATGAGTCACGCTCATCCGCGTCTGGGGTTTGTTGTCGAACCCAGTACCACCCCACACGTATTCGGCTCTGGTGCCTCGTAGCTACCGGGCGGCGACGAACCTGGTGATCCTGACATCCACGCCCCGTCGCACCGACGGGAGCGACAGGGCTTGGCAAACCTGCGACCCGGGCGCCAGCGGGTTGCCGCAGGTGACCTCGCAGATCGGTGGCTCGCTGTGCCAGCAGTTCCCAGGTCCACCCGCGAGCTTCTGCGATCGGGGGGTGCTCAGACATCCTCGCCCATTGGTGGCCGGGTTGTCCTGGTCGTGTGGCCACTGTTCGGTCAGGCAAGCCCCCATCCGGCTGGGTACTGGCTCAGCCGTGGGCCGGGGGCGGGCCGGCCAGCGGGTGGCGTTGTTCGACGACCAGGGGCGGAGTCGTCGCGGCGAAAGGCGGTCTTTGGATGTTCACGACTTGCCCAGGCTGTTTGGTCCCACAGGGTGACGAGGGCGTCCCTGGACGTCACGTGGGGGCTCGTCGAAGCCGGCCTGAGCCATGGGGATGGCCACGTTCAGCCGGCCGGGAGGTTGTGGCGTGGCGCGAGGACACCCGTGCGGTCACCACCGCGACCTGGGCTGGGCTCATCACCGCAAACCCGGATGTGAAAGGCAGATCTTTCCGTGAATACCAGACGAAAGGTGTCTCTTGGTCGCAGATGCGGGTAGGGTTCGGGCGTGTCAATCTTCCGTATTCGTGAAGCGGCGGACCTGCTTGGTGTCAGCGATGACACCGTGCGGCGGTGGGCCGACAGCGGTCGTGTCGCTACCACCACCGACGGCTCCGGCCGGCTGGGCATCGAGGGCGCCGTCCTGGCCCGGTTCGCCACCGAGCAGGCCGCGTCCGCAGAGCGGCCCGAGCCCCTGCCCGTGGTTTCGGAGTCTGCCCGAAACCGGTTCGTCGGGCTGGTCACCCGCGTGGTCCGTGACACCGTCATGGCCCAGGTTGAGATCCAGGCCGGCCCCCACCGCATCGTGTCCCTGATGAGCCGTGAGGCGGCAGACGATCTTCAGCTCGAACCTGGCGTGTTGGCCATCGCGGCGGTGAAGTCCACCAACGTGGTCATCGAGGTACCCGCCCACCCTTGACCGCAGAACCGCATCCGGCCCCCGGGACCCGCACCACCCACCGAGCCCGACCAACGCGAACCTCGGAGCAGCAGATGCGTCGAAGCGCCCTGACCCTCACCGTGGCAGCCGCCACCGGCCTTCTTCTGGCTGGCTGCGGTTCATCCAGCACCCAGCCAGCATCCCCCGCGACGTCCTCGACGGCCGTGTCTGGCTCGCCGGCACTGTCGGGCACGGTCAACGTGTTCGCCGCGGCCTCCCTGCAGGAGGCCTTCACCACCCTTGGCAAGCAGTTCGAGGCCGCCCACCCCGGCACCAAGGTCGTGTTCAACTTCGGCCCCAGCTCGGGCCTCGCGACCCAGATCACCGCGGGCGCTCCCGCCGACGTGTTTGCCTCGGCCAGCACCAAGAACATGGACCAGGTCGCCAAGGCTGCAGGGGCGACCTCCCCGACGAACTTCGCCAGCAACGTCATGGAGATCGCAGTCCCTGCCACGAACCCGGCCGGTGTCACGGGGCTCTCCGACCTGGCCAAGCCCGCGGTGAAGGTGGCTTTGTGCCAGGTCGCGGTCCCGTGCGGCGCGACGGCCGCAAAGGTCTTCAAGAACGCCAAGCTCACCGTGACCCCCGTTACCCAGGAGATTGACGTCAAGGCCGTCCTGGCCAAGGTCACCCTCGGCGAGGTCGACGCCGGCGTGGTCTACGTCACCGACGTGCGGGCCGCCGGTGCGAAGGTCAAGGGCATCCAGATTCCCGCGAACGTCAACGCCTCCACGGTGTACCCCATCGCCACCTTGACCAAGGCACCGAACAAGGCCACCGCCGCCGCGTTCACCGACTACGTCCTATCCGCCGACGGCGTCAGCATCCTGGCCGCTGACGGGTTCGCCAAGCCCTGACCACCACCGGACCTGATGCCAGCTGACCGAGGCTTTCTCAAGACCGCCGACCGACCATCGGACGGGCAGGCCCTCGCGCGACGGTCGCCACAGGCAGCCCGGGCGGCGGCGGCCCGGGGCGCGATCCCGTGGCCGCTTGGGGTGCCGGCACTGCTGGGAGCACTGTTCCTGCTCGTGCCTCTGGGGGGGCTGCTGGTTCGGGCACCCTGGCGGGGCATGCCGCGCCTGCTGGCCGACAGCCAGGTTCTGGACGCTCTGCGGTTGTCGCTGTTGTGCGCCAGCGCCGCTACGGCCGTGTCCCTGGTGTTCGGCGTGCCGCTGGCCTGGGTGCTGGCCCGCTGGCAGGTGCGAGGCATTGGGTTGCTGCGCGCCCTGGTCACGCTGCCACTGGTCCTGCCCCCGGTCGTCGGGGGTGTGGCCCTGTTGCTGGCCTTCGGACGACAAGGCCTCCTGGGCCGGCTCCTGGACGAGTGGACCGGCATCACCCTGCCCTTCACCACAGCCGGGGTTATCGTCGCCGAGACGTTCGTCGCGATGCCGTTCCTGATCATCACCGTCGAAGGCGCCTTCCGTGCCTCCGACCGCGGCTTCGAGGAGGCCGCCGCCACCCTGGGCGCGTCCCGCCTGACTGTCTTCAGGACGGTCACCCTGCCTCTGATCGGACCTTCGCTGCTCGCTGGCGCAGTTCTGTGCTGGGCCAGGGCCCTCGGGGAGTTTGGTGCCACGATCACTTTCGCCGGCAACTTCCCCGGGCGGACCCAGACCATGCCTCTGGCCGTGTACGTCGCCCTGGAGAGCGACCCCGAGGCAGCCGTGGCCCTCTCCCTGGTCCTGCTCGTGGTGTCCATCGCCGTTCTGGCCGGCCTGCGTGACCGATGGTTGACCGCGGGAACCACGCGATGACGGCGAACCCCAGCGGTGAGGCCCTGGTCATGGCCGGCTCGGTCGAACGGGGCAGCTTCCGGCTGGAGGCGGACCTGCGTGCAGACCCCGGCGAGGTCCTGGGCATCCTGGGGCCGAACGGGGCCGGTAAGACGACCCTGCTGCGGGCGCTGTCGGGGCTGGACCCTCTCACCAGTGGCTCTATCAGTCTCGGCGACCTGACCCTGGACGACGTCGCGACGGACACGTTCGTGCCCGCGCAGCGCCGCCCGGTTGGTCTGGTGTTCCAGAACTACCGGCTGTTTCCTCACCTGGACGTGCGCGACAACGTCGCCTACGCCCCTCGCGTCCAAGGAGCCGGGCGCCGGCAGGCCCGCGCGGCCGCCGACACGTGGTTGGAGCGCCTTGACCTGACAGCACTCGCCACCCGGCGTCCGCACCAGATCTCCGGCGGGCAGGCCCAGCGGGTCGCCCTGGCCCGTGCTCTGGCGGCCGACCCCAGGTTCCTGCTGCTGGACGAACCGCTTTCCGCGCTGGACGCCAAGACCCGCCTGGACGTTCGCGCGCAGCTACGCAGCCACCTCGACGAGTTCGCCGGGCCCGTTGTGATCATCACCCACGACCCCTTGGAGGCCATGATCATGGCCGACCGTCTTGTGGTCATCGAGAACGGCCGCGTCGTCCAGCAGGGCAGCCCCGCCGAAGTGGCCCGGCAGCCGGCAACCCAGTACGTCGCCCGGCTCGTCGGGCTGAACCTCTACACCGGCACGCTCGAGGTGGCCACCGCTGTCGTGTCCCTCGACGTCGGCGGCACCTTCACTGTCACATGGGGCGACGACGACCCCGGGGCCTCAGCGCGAACCGGACAGTCCACGCGCCCGGTGCTGGTGGTGTTGCGCCCCTCGGCGATCACGATCCTCACCGCGCGACCCACCCAGGCCAGCCCGCGCAACGTCTGGCAGGGAACCGTGGCGGCCCTGGAGCTACTGGCCGACCGGGTGCGCGTCCAGGTTGACGCCACCCCGCCCGCGCTCGTCGACATCTCCGCTGCCGCCGTGGCCGACCTCGCTCTAAGACCTGGCACCGCCGTGTGGCTCTCAGCCAAGGCCACCGAGACCGAGGCGTATCCCGACGCCAGCGCCCACCACAAGCCGTAACATCCCCAGACCCAGGCCCCATCACCGTCCCAGACCAACACGGATGGGCCCGCACATCGTGGCTCAGCCCATCGCGGTGCGCCAGCTACCAGCAGTTGGTGGCCCTGCAGCCCAACAGGAGCCGGCACCATCAGGGACCTCCTCGGGGGTCGCCATCGTGGTCCTGATCCCCCACTAGAACAGGGTTACTCGTGCGGACGGCACTAGCTATGTGGCGGTCTTAGGGGTGGCCACGATCGTGGCCAGGCCCGCGGATGGCGCCGCGACACGCGACCCCCGCGTGCTTCCGGTGGCCAAGCTGGCCCAGATGTGCCATCGGGCCAACCGGTCAAGGACGTCGGCTTGGTCTGTGGGCACGCCGGTCAGGCATACAGTGCGAGTTGTGAGCACGTATGCCGCGGCCGACCGCGAGCGCTGGGTCGGTGAGGACCCGGCGCACAAGCAGGCCGACCGCGACGACTTTGCCAGAGACCGCGCGCGGGTGCTGCACTCGGCATCGTTGCGGCGTTTGTCGGCCAAGACGCAGGTAGTACAGCCCGACAGCGACGACTTCGTCCGGAACCGGTTGACCCACTCGCTGGAGGTTGCCCAGATTGGCCGAGAGTTCGGCGCCGCGCTCGGGTGCGACGCGGACGTGGTCGACACCGCGTGCTTGGCGCACGATCTGGGTCATCCACCTTTCGGCCACAACGGCGAGACGGCCCTGAATGACATCGCCGCCGAGATTGGCGGCTTCGAGGGCAACGCCCAGACCTTGCGGCTCCTGACTCGTCTTGAGGCCAAGCGCGTGCATTCCGATGGCCGTCCGGCAGGTCTGAATCTGACCCGGGCGAGCCTGGACGCTGTCACGAAGTATCCCTGGGGCAGGGACGAGGACCGCTGGGGCACCGGCAAGTTCGGCGTCTATGACGATGACCTGGAGGTCTTTCGCTGGTATCGAGGAACCCAGCCGGACGGTAGCCGTTGCCTCGAGGCGCAGACAATGGACTGGTCAGACGACGTGGCCTATTCGGTTCACGATGTCGAGGACGGTGTCGCCTCACAGCGGTTGGACCTGCGGGCCTTGCGCTCGCCGTCCGAGATGGCGCCGGTCATTGCCATGACGCGAGAGCTGTACGCCCCCGACCTGGACGAAGCGGAGCTCACCCAGGCGTTGGATCGTGTGCTCGCTACGGGCTGGATCCCGCAGTCCCACAACGGTTCTCGCACCGATCTGGCTGCCCTGAAGGACATGACGAGCCTGCTCATCGGACGGTTCGTTCAGACCGTCGGAGCAGCCACCAGGGCGAAGTACGGGGATGGGTCGTTGACTCGCTACGCCGCCGACCTCGTGATCCCTGACGGCGTCAGGGCTGAATGTGCCGTCCTGAAGGGCACGGCCGCCCATTTCGTGATGTTCACCGACGAACGACGTTCGCTCATGGGAGGTCAGCGCACCCAGATCCACGAGCTTGTCCAGGCTTATCGCGCCGAGCCGATGGCGCGTCTGGATCCTCTGCACCGCAGTGACTTCCGAGGCGCGGCCAACGATGAGGCTGCGCTGCGCGTGATCATCGACCAGGTAGCGTCACTGTCAGATCCCCGAGCCAACGTGTTGCACCATAGCTGGTGCTGATCGGCCACAGCGGAGGGCAACCGCCTAGACTTCCGTACGGCGTGGAGGAGGCAAGGGTGGCGGGTCTTATCAAGGCCGACGACGTGGCACAGGTCAAGGAGCGGTCGTCGATCGAGGATGTCGTGCGCGAGCACGTGACCTTGCGCGCCGCAGGCCCTGGCTCCCTGAAGGGGCTGTGTCCCTTCCACGACGAGAAGAGCCCGTCATTCAACGTCCGTCCGGCAGTGGGGGCCTGGCACTGCTTCGGTTGTGGGGAGGGCGGCGACGTCATCTCCTTCGTTCAGAAGGTCGAGCACCTCACCTTCGCCGAGGCGGTCGAACGCCTGGCCACCAAGCTTGGCATGGAGCTTCGCTACGACGAGGGCGGTGCGCCTCGCAGTGGTGAGGGTCTGGGGAAGCGGTCGCGGCTCATCGAGGCCCACCGTGTGGCAGCCGAGTACTACAGCGCTGCACTGGTCAACCTGCCCGAGGCGCGGGCGGGGCGGGACTTCTTGCGCCAACGTGGATTCGACCGTTCGGCAGCCGACAAGTTCGGCGTTGGGTTCTCGCCTCGCGGCGGGGAGGAGCTCATCGGACACTTGCGTGCCAAGGGTTTCACCGATGATGAGATCGTCGCGGCCGGGCTGGCCGGTCGTGGGCGCGGCCTCTATGACCGATTCCGCGGTCGTCTGATGTGGCCCATCCGCGACATCACCGGCGATGTCGTGGGTTTTGGCGCAAGGCGTCTGTTCGACGATGACCGGATCGCCGCCAAGTACCTCAACACGTCCGAGACGGCGATCTACAAGAAGTCATTCGTGCTCTACGGCCTTGATGTCGCCAAGAAGGCGATCGCCAGGGATCGCCAGGCGGTCGTGGTCGAGGGGTATACGGACGTAATGGCCTGCCATCTGGCTGGTATCGAGACCGCGGTGGCCACCTGCGGCACCGCTTTCGGTGTCGAGCACATCAAGGTGCTGCGTCGCATCATGCGTGACGAGAGTGACCTAGCCCCGGCCAAGGTGGTCTTCACATTCGACGGAGACGCTGCAGGGCAACAAGCCGCCATGCGCGCGTTCGGGGAAGACCAACGCTGGGCATCGCAGTCGTTCGTGGCGGTGGAGAAATCAGGCAAGGACCCTTGCGAGCTGCGTCAGGCCGGGGGAGATGTAGCCGTTGTGGCCCTCGTTGAGGACGCCGTGCCGATGTTTGAGTTCGCGGTGCGCACCACACTCGGGCGCTTCGACCTGACCAGTGCCGAAGGCAGGGTCCGGGCCCTGGGCGCGGTCGCCCCCATCGTCGCCGGCATTCGCGATCGTTCCTTGCGTCCGGAGTACACCCGCATTGTGGCTGGATGGCTGGGCGTCGAGGTTGAACAGGTGGCCGACGAGGTTGCTCGAGCCACCAGAATGGCCGCGCGCCCGGCTGTTCCCGCCTCAGGCGGTGGGGCGGGCAGCGGCAGCGACATGGCGACCCTCGGGAGGCATGGCAAGGAACAGGGACACGATCAGCGCGACGGGCACGGCGATGAGCATGCCTTTGAGCTCGCGCGCCCGGACCTGCGCGACCCGGTGGTCGCCGCCGAGCGGCAGCTGTTGCAGGCTGCTCTGCAGTTCCCGGGCCTGGTCGATCCGGCTGGCTTCGAGTCCATCACGGCGGACTCCTTCAGCGCACCGGCGCATCGCGGGGTCCACGACGCCATCCAGGCGGCCGGGGGCATCGGGGCCGCCAGCGAGCCCGGCCGATGGGCGGACCGGGTGAACGAGGCCGCGGCCCTAACCGTTCGGCCCCTGGTCAGCGAGCTTGCCGTGGCGCCCGTGCCAGCCCGGGTTGACCCGATCACAGGGCTGCCCGAACGCCGCTATGTCGACGAGCTCCTGGTGCGGGTCCAGGAGGTCGCGCTGACTCACCAGATCGGCGATGCCATCAGTGCGATGCGTCGAGTCCCCCCTGATGACACCGCGGCCGGCCGCCAACTGGGGATACAGCTGCAGATCCTGCAGCGTGAGCTCACCAACCTGCGCTCGAAGCTGGGCTGATGGGACTGTTCAACCGGCTTCCCTCGCGCGCCGTTCTCCCGCCAGCCATTACTGCTGCCGTCCCTCTGGCCAAGGGCGAGCGTGTTCTCGCGTTCGGCATCGACGACAATACCGGCGGGTACGTCGTGGCGACGACGTTCGCCCTGGTGGTCGTGTCATCGAATGCAGAGACCGCGACTCCAGAACGCGCCGTCCGGCGGCGGTGGCTGTTCGTGGATGCCGGGTCCTGGGAGCCGGAGACTGCGACGTTGACGGTCACTTGGACCGACGGCGCACGCGCCGGACAGTGGTTCTTCTGCGCTCAACCGACACTGTTGCCCGAGACCTTGCGCGAGCGCGTCCAGGCCAGCGTCGTTATCGCGACGCGACTCAACCTCGGCGATCGGCGTATGGGTCGGGTCGCCATACGTCAGGACTTTGAGACCCGCGAGCTCATAGCGCAGACAATCCTGGGACGCTACACACGCGCCGACGACCCCGAGGTACAGGCGCATGTCGCGGCCGCGCTGGCCCATCTCAGGGACCAGGTCGGCCTTCCGGCCTGACCGGATACTGCCGGGAGCCAGTTTCATGGCTGATGAAACCCTTTGCTACAGTTCGACCCGCAGCATTCCCCTGTAGCTCAATTGGCAGAGCAGCCGACTGTTAATCGGCAGGTTACTGGTTCGAGTCCAGTCGGGGGAGCAAACCCGCAGGTCAGAGGCTTATAGCCCTGACCTGCCTTATTTCGTGACCGTTTTATACCCACTTTACTGAGCAACGTCGGTGGCTGCCCGCCACGGTGGGCTGCCCACCTGAGGAGTGGATGAAGAGCTCCTGGCTGATCTCGGAGAGTGTTCGCGTCTGATCAAGGGCCCGATCGTCTTGCCGATTTCGGAGAAGCACTGCTAGGATCATATGTATGATTCTGGCAGTAGTTCAGGAGTAGGGAGAGAGTCATGGCAGTCACGACCCGTACTGGTCACACATACCAACCAACCGATCTGACTACGTCCAAACGGCGTGACTTCTTGGAGGAAGCTCGCGTGGGCGTCGCTCGCCTGCGTATTAGCGACGGCGAGACACTCGTGGCGCTCCCTGAGCGTGACCTGAACGCCCTGGTTGAGCTCCGCTCCTATGCGCTGGCTTTCCTGTCATTAGAGAACGCCATGAGCCGGGCGCGCCCGGACCGGCGACCCACGGATTTCGGCGAGCTGGCTTGGGCAACCGCCTTTGACGAAGGGGACCTGGCGGAGTTCCGCACTGAGTACGCCGACGGCCTTGCCAGCGCTCTCGCCGAGCGGTCAGTGGACCGGCTCGAACAGAGCATTCATGCATGGCGGCTCACGAGCGACCTGCTTCGCGACCCTGAGGCATTGGCTCGTGTCAACGCCGACATAGACCGCGACGACATTGACGTCCCATCCCCCGACGGGATGCTCGACGAGTCAGCAGAGTGAACCGCCCACCAGTGGTGGCATACGACCCAGACATCACGATCGCCAGCCCAGACGGCAAGCCATCCACCAAACCACGCTTCCGAATCCTGATGTCCAAGCGCCTATGGAAGGCTTGGGAGAACGCGATTGGCCAGGCCGGTGACAAGAACGTGCAACAACTCTGGAACCACCTCGCGTACCGTCCTGACAAGTTGCCGTTTTTGGGCAGCGTTACCCGGCTCAAGG
>OBLW0100003339.1_pt1 | contig 12545 bp, 9 predicted proteins | sample 1520161 | NCBI WGS metagenome assembly OBLW01 (sample SAMEA3539309, study PRJEB22396) | soil metagenome | biome: tundra; feature: field; material: soil | place: USA | collected 2010-05 | depth 0.15 m
AAAGAGGCGGCCTGACCTGCCCCACATAACGCCAGCTATTCCACTTTTATGGCTTTGCGCGCCGCGTCGACTGCGAAAGCCCGCGTCTCCGGGTTCAGATCGTTCAAGATGAGGCAAACGACGTTCACCGTGCGCAACGGATTGACCGGTGCGCGCGTGGCTTCAGCCGCCTGCTTCTGGTCTTCAATACGGACTTCGCTGCCCGCGACCAGCCGGAACGAGCGCACCTCCTAGCGGACGCCATCCTCGTAAACGGTGACCTCGCCGGGCTTGAGATTGGTGATAAGGTGGCCGTGCGTATCGCGCGCCACTACGTCTAGCAGCACTTCCCGCACGGAACTTCGGATCACCACGTCCGGAGTCTGGCCGAAGCCGATTCCGATCAACAGGGCCGCAGGCACGAGAGAGCACACACGCATAAAGCCCACGTACATTCTACCCGAACGATCAGCGCAGCGGGTCAGCCGTATTGCCCGAATCCGCCAGCGTGCGCCAGACCATGTGGAAACCGGGCGGGATGCGAAACCCCGCGCCGTCGATATAGAAGACGCCCACGCCCCGGATGCCGCCCTCGATCAGGGCCTTGGTCGCATGCCCGTCGTAGTATGTGACCGGCCGGTGCGAGCCGGCGGACTTCCGGTCCAGGTCGGCAAGCTCCGCATAAAACGTCGCCCGTGCGCCCTCCCACTCGATTTCGGAAAACTCGATTCCCACCGTGAAAGGCGCAGACGAAGAACCGCGCTCCAGTCTGCGGACGTGCCCGGTGATCGCGGCGCCCCGCGGCACCGCCACCTCCCCCTTGTACCGGACTTCCTGGACCACCCGCCCGTGCAGCGTATCGCCCACCGTTGCCGTCTTCGAATCGATCGCGGTATCCAGCTCCACAGGGACCAGCAGGCCGGCCGGCAGATCCACCTCGCGCACCGGCGGCTTGGGAACCTCCGGCATGGAAGGGGGAGGCGCGTCGAAACGGATTGTCGATTCACTCCGGTACTCGTGGCACTGGGAAAACTCAATCGCATCGCGGCTCGCCTCACCGGAGAAATGCGTCATCGTCAGTTCGGATCGTTTGGGCAGCAAAGCGTCGGATTCGCCGATATGCGCACGCGCATAAAATGTCCGGATCGAGGTTTCCTCAAGGCGCAGGCTATAAGGCAGCGCCTCGCCGTGTACATCCAGGCGGATCAAGTCCAGAGAGACAGGATCGAACCAGAAAGAGCCTTTGGACGCCACTGTTGCCGAGGCGCCGCCAACCCGGATCTGGAAGCTGCTCTCTTGCTCGGTGAGACGAAAATCGTAGCGCACCGTGGAACGCCCCGCCAGGTTTTCTTCGCCCCCGTAGAGCAAAATGCCCTTACCCGTGACGAATAGATTACGCGCAAAGCCGGCGAACATGCCGGTGCCGATGGTGCCGCTGGTCACCAAATCCGTCGCGCCTCGATCTTCGAAGTGGCGAGCGCCGGGCCAGGCGAATAATTCTTTGCCGGCCACGCTGGAGACTTCCAGGCGAACCGTATCGACAGGCTTGAAGTTGCGTGCGTGCGGCTCGCGATGTGCGCGCTCGATAGTCTCCAGGCAGGTATAGTTGGGAACGTTGGCCATGTCCTGCCGGATCTTTTCCTCGAACCGAACCAATTGGCCTTCGTCGGGCGCTTCGCCGGCGGCTGCGCCCGCTGTCATCGCGAGGGAGATTGCGAACAGCCCTGCCCCATATATTCTGTTTCGCATGCCCATACTGCTAACCCACTAATATTAAAAGACTATTGTAAAGCTTCCGTACCCGCGATAACATTCGAACTCAGGGGTTAGATAGAAACAGGTCTGAAAATAGTGAATCCAACGAGCCAAGCCTTGCGAATTTGTAGGTTCTGGTGGATCGGGGCCGCCGCGGTTCTGTCCTTCGGAACGCTGCTGGCGCTGGCTTCCGAAGATGCCCCCCGCACGCCCGCCCACGTCTACACCGCGACGCCCCGATTCGACCCGGACGCCTGGACGTGCGCGCAGGAGCGCTTTCCGCGGGGAGCGGCCATCCGCGTCGTTGCCGCGGCCGGAACGCGCGACCTGGCGCCGGGCTTCTTCGCTTCCGCCGATCCGGAAGTCTCGTTTGACGGCCAGCGCGTGCTCTTCGCCGGCAAGCCGCGCCGCGAAGATCCCTGGCAGATCTGGGAGGCGCCCGCAGGCGCGGCTTCCGCGCCCGGAGAGCCGCGCCGCATCGCCGCCTGGCCCGAGGATTCCATCCGCCCTCTGTATCTGCCCGACGGCAAAATCGTCTATGCCCGCAAAACCGCGCAAGGCTTTCAGCTTGAAGTGCTGGCCCTGGCGGGCGGGCAGCCGCTGCGCATCACTTATGCTCCCGGCAATCGCCTGACCTGCGATGTCCTGCACGATGGCCGCGTGCTCTATGAAGGTCCGCATCCCTCCGCCGAATCCGCCGCGAACGACTTATATACGGTGTACCCGGATGGCAGCGGCGTGGAAGCCTACCGTTGCGATCATGGCGTGAGCCGCCATGCCGCGCGCCAGTTGGCCTCGCGCGACATTGTGTTCACCACCAATAAGGGATTCGCGCGGTTCACTTCGGCGCTCTCGACGCAAGTGGACATGGCCCCGGTGCGCGGCGGAGACTTAGCTGGACCGCTGGCGGAAGTCTCGCCCGAGCAATGGCTGGTATCTTTCCGCCCGAATGCCCGCACCCCGTATGCCATTTATAGCCTGAATCCGGCGAATGGCGCGCTCGCCAAGATGCCTGACGGCCCCGGCGTCGAGCCCATGATGCTGGCCGCGCGCGACGTCCCCTTGCGATTTCCTTCGGGCTTGCACGATTGGGCCGGCGCCAACGTGCTATGCCTCAACGCCTACACATCCAAGACCAATATCGCGGAAGGCGCCATCGGCAGCGTGCGGCTCTATTCCCAGCGCGGCGAAGGCCAGCCCGCGCTACTCGGCGAAACGGCGGTGGAAAGCGATGGCTCGTTCTTCCTGCACGTGCCCAGTGAGCAGCCCCTGCGTATGGAATTGCGCGACCGGTCGGGCCGGGTGATCGAAGCCGAACACGGCTGGTTCTGGATGCGGCAGGGCGAGCAGCGCGTCTGCGTCGGCTGTCACGCAGGTCCCGAACGCGCGCCTGAGAATGCGGTGCCGAAAGTGCTGCTGCGCAAAGACGTCCCTGTGCGCATGGCGGGAGGACCCCAATGACGAATTCTTGTGGGGCAGGCCCTCGGCCTGCGGCGGCCTCTCAGGCCGCCCTCTTCGTAGCGTATCTCCTCCTATCCGGCCTAGCCACCGCCGCCGATCAACCCGCCGCGACCATCCGCTTCGAAGACGCCACCGCAGCCTCCGGCATCCAGTTCACCCACAGCTTCGGCGCGCGCAAGCTGGGCTCGCTGCTCGAAAGCACCGGCTCGGGCTGTGTCTGGTTCGACTACAATAACGACGGCCTGCCGGACCTCTACGTCGCATCCGGCAAGCCGCTGGGCGACGACATCCATCCATACCCGCTGCGCAAACCTCCGGAGACAACGCCGCACAATCACCTCTATCGCAACGACGGTAACGGCAAATTCACCGACGTCACCGAACAGGCCGGCGTCGGCGGGGATCTCTTCAGCACCGCCGTCATCGCCGCGGACTTCGATAACGACGGCTTTGTGGACCTGCTGGTCACCGGCTACGGCCACGTCACGCTGTATCGCAACAAAGGTAATGGAACGTTCGAAGACGTCACCGCCAAGGCCGGCCTGAATGTGCCAGGCTGGTCGATCGGCTCCGCCTGGCTGGATTACGATCGCGATGGCTGCGTGGATCTCTTCATCGGTCGCTACGTGAAGTTCGATCCTAAGTACCGCGCCTACTACGCTGCCGACAACTATCCCGGCCCGCTCGATTATGCCGGCAGCACCAACATGCTGTTCCACAACAACTGCAACGGCACCTTTACGGATGTCAGTCAGAAGTCCGGTATCTCCAAGTATGTGGGCCGCACCATGGGGGTTACCGCGGGCGATTTCGATGGCGATGGTTATCCCGATATCTACGTGGCCAACGACAAGACCGAGAACTTCCTGTTCCATAACAATCGCGACGGAACATTCAAGGAAGTCGCAGTGCAGTCCGGTGTAGCTTACGGACAGAACGGCGAATCCACCTCCGCCATGGGGCCGGTGTTCGCCGACTTCGAGAACACGGGACACGTGGGCCTGTGGGTCACCGACTCCCGCTTCAACCGCCTGATGCGGAACGCGGGCGCGGACTTCACCGACATTACCGAGGCGTCCGGCATCTCCCAGTTGACCGCGCAGTACGTGAGTTGGGGCACCGGCTTCTACGATTTCGACAACGACGGGCTGCGCGATATCTTCATCACGCACGGCGGACTGATCCACATGATTCCGCAGGAGCATTCGATTTTCCGCAACCTCGGCGGCGGACGCTTTGCGGACGTTGCCGACACGGCCGGACCTTTCTTCCAAGTGAAGACCGTGGCGCGCGGCGCGTGCTTCGCCGACTACGATAACGACGGCAAGGTAGACCTTTTTATGGTGAACCTGGGCGCCCCGGGTATCCTGCTGCATAACACCTCGCCCGGAGCCAACCATTGGCTGGCCTTCAGGCTGGTGGGCAGGAAGAGCAACCGGGATGGCATCGGCGCGAAGATCGAGGTGGCCGCGGGCGGGCGCAAACAACAGGCTGAGCGCGTCGCCGGGTCGGGTTACCTTTCGCAGGACGACGCCCGTGTACACTTCGGTCTGGGCGGTGCGGCGAAGGCCGATACGGTGACGATCGCCTGGCCAAGCGGTAAAGTCCAGACGTTGCGCGATGTGACAGCCGACCGAGTCGTCACCGTGGAGGAAAAATGAGTCGCGTTGTTAGTGGGGCAGGCTCTCAGCCTGCGGCGGCCTCTCAGGCCGCCCCGCACTCGACCAAACATACTCCGCTGGCCGTGCAACCAAACCCGCAGCCACAGGATTGTATTCGATATACCGTTGTATCCCCCGAAATTCGTCCCCATCGCGAACCAGGTGATCGTAACTTTCATCCTGTCAAAACGGCCGGCCAGCCCGCCTCAACAACAGATTGGCCCTCTTGGCGGTGGCGCCTTTTAATGAACCGAGCAGCTTCGAGACACGCACATGGGGTGTAAACAACAGATGAACATGATTGGGTATGATGGCCCACGCGTGCATCTGGTAGTGCCCGATCTCGACGCCGTACTCGATAGAGGCCAAGACCAACTGAGCGATCTCCGGTTGCCTGAGAAACATTGGGCCGCAGCGAGCTTCATGCAGCAGCCGGTCCATAGCGACGAACGCTTCGCCGGAAGTCAGGGCTTCGGACGGAAACGCGCGATTGGCCGGCAGACTGTCGTGCAGGCAGAAAGTGACGAACAACGGCTGGCCAATCACGAAGAGATGCGGAAGCCGACGTTCGCTGAGTCCCATACCTCCGTAGTGGGCCCGACGCGCGAAGATTCTCCAGCAGGGCGGCCTGAGAGGCCGCCGCAGGCCGAGGGCCTGCCCCACTTTTGCACTACACTACTCCTGGCGAGCATGGCATTCCTCGGAACACTGCACGCCGCGACCGTCCACTATCCCTCCCCCATCGAACTCGCAGTCTCCCCGGACGGCGCGCGTCTGCTGGTACTCTGCGAAGGCACCGACGAACTTGCCGTCATCGACGCCCACACAGGCAAAATCGCGGGGCGCGTGCCGGTCGGCCGCGTACCCAAAGGCTTGTGGCTCAGCGGCCGCTACGCATACGTGGCCAACTCCTGGAGTGACACGGTGTCGGTGGTCGATACCGACACCCTTCAGGTTACGCGCACTCTCAAGACCGGCTTTGAACCCAACGCCGTGTTCGCCGACCAGGCCGCCGCCACCGTCTATACCGCCAATCGCATCAGCAATGATATCTCCGTAATCGACTTAGCCAGCGGTGTCGAAACCAGGCGGCTAGCGGCCGGTCGTGGCGCCAGCTATCTGACACCTTCGCCCGATGGCCGCTCGCTCTACTGTACCCATATCTACCCGAACATCGGCCTTCACCGGACGCCCGCGGAATCCGAGATCACCATCATCGATGCCGAACACCAGATCGTTCGTGAGCGCCAGCCTCTTCATAACGTCGCAGGCGTTTTCCATGTGGCGTTTTCAAGCGACGGCCGCCTGGGGCTAGCCTGCCAGTTGCGCCCCAAGAACCTCATCCCCCTGGCGCATGTCGAGCATGGCTGGGTCTTCGGCGATTCCCTGACCTTGTTCGGCGCGGATGTGGGCGAGCCCGTGCAGGTGTTGATCGACGAGCTTGAGCGCTATTACACCATGCCATTCGGCGTCGTCATCGCCCCGGACAAAAACGCGGCCTACATCTCCACCACCGGCGCCAACAGCGTGACCGTCATCGACATTAAGCGCCTGCTGGAGTTCGTCCGCGCGGCTTCGCCCCGCGAGCGGCGCGCGCTAGCCAACGACTTGTCCGCTTCGGCGCACTTCGTCGCGGCGCGCATTCCGGTAGGCCGCGCTCCCAAAGGCATCGCGCTCTCCCCGGACGCCTCGCTGCTTTACGTGGCCAATCGCCTGGACGACACCGTTTCGGTGATCGACACGGCCGCGCGCAAGGTCGTCCGCACGATCGCACTCGGCGGCCCGGCCGAACTCACGCCGCAACGGCGCGGCGAGCAACTGTTCTTCGATGCGCGCTTCGCTTTCCATAACGGCTTCAGTTGCGCCAACTGTCACCTTGAATCCACTTTCGACGGCCTGCAATGGGACCTGGAACCGGATGGCTTCGGCGTGGACATCGTGGACAACCGGCTGCTCGAAGACGTGGACGGCACCGAGCCATTCAAGTGGAATGGCGGCAATCCGGACCTGGAAACCGAATGCGGGCCGCGCACCGAAAAATACTTCTACCGCTCGCAGAGCTACTCGCGCGAAGAGCTCGGCGACCTGGTCAGTTACATCAAGTCGATGCCCCTGCGTCCCAACCGCTACCGCCTGCCGAACGGCGAACTGAGCGCCGCCCAGGAGCGCGGTAAAGATATTTTCGAGCGCACCCGCAAGAAAGACCGCACGCCGATCCCGGAATCGAATCAGTGCGCATACTGCCATGCCGGGCGTCACTATACCAACCAGAAGCAGGTAGACGTGGGTAGCGGGAAGTGGTCCGACCGCTCGCCCATAATCGACGTTCCGCAACTGACTAACGTAGCCCTGACCGCGCCTTACCTGCATGACGGATCGGCCCGCAGTCTGGAAGAGATCTGGACCATATTCAACCCCAAGGATACCCACGGGGTAACTAACGACCTGAACAAAGACGAACTCAACGATCTGATTGAGTATTTGAAGACGTTATGACCCATAAGATCTGGCTTCTACTCCTATCGCTCCTGCCCCTAGCGGCTTCGGCTCAGCCCATGCCGCGCTACCGCTGGCAGAATTTCACCACCGCCGACGGCCTGCCCGACAATCGCGTCTTCAGCGTGGCGGTGGATGGCGCGCGCATCTGGGCCGGCACTGAAAACGGTCTGGGCTTATACGAGAACGGCAAGTGGAAGGTCTTCCGCCCGGCCGACGGCCTGGCGCATCGCGCCGTCACCTACGTGGCCGTCGATAAGCGGACGCACGACGTCTGGGCCGCCACTATGGGCGGGCTGAGCCGTTATTCAGCAGGCCGCTTCGACAACTTCACCCAGGTTAACAGCGGCCTCAGCAACGACGTCGTCTATGGGGTCGCCGTGCAGGACGATTACGTCTGGGTGGCCACCGCCGCCGGCGCCAGCCGCCTCAACACGCGCACCGGCGAATGGAGCCTTTACAACGAACGGAACACGCCCATGCACGAGATTTGGACTTACGCCGTCAGTACGGGAACCAGCAAAGTGTATTACGCCGTGTGGGGCGGCGGCGTGCTCGAATACGATATCAAGACCGAGCGCTGGAAAGACTACCACGATCCCGATGGCGAGACCGAGATGGTGCTCTACAAGGATCAAGGGCTCATTCACGAAATCACTACCTCGGTCAGTTGGATGGAGCAGGAGAAGATCCTGTGGGTGACCACTTACTTCGGCGCCAGCCGCTACGATGGGCGCAACTGGCATAACTTCATGGAGAAGGACAGCGGCCTGCCCAGTAACTTCATGAACCAGGTGAAGGGCGTGGATGGCAACCGGGCCTGGTTCTCCACAGACAAGGGGCTGGCTTATTACGATGGCGAAAACTGGGCGGTCTACCGCCCTGCGCTCGATACCGGCAAACCCGAAATGCTGGTGCGCGATGCCCAGGGCAAGGTGACGCACGTCGAGACCGACACGGCTCCCGCTCACAACTACGTTTTTGGAGTTGATTTTCAGGGGAACGACATCTGGGTGGCGACAGCCAAAGGCCTGAGCCACGGAATACGAATTGAACAGGAGGTTACACAGAATGTTACTCGAAGAAATGATCGATGAAGTCGGCGGCGCGGCCGTCCAGAAGCGGGCCATTACCGACCTGCGTGTGCTCAACGAGGCCTACGACTATGATCGGCCGAGTTCTTTTTCGCGCGGCATGCGCATCGACCTGAACGGTCTGGTGGTGCTTTTGATCTCCGGGACGGCCAGCATCGACGAGAACGGTGAAACCGTGCACGTGGGCGATTTCCGCGCGCAGTGCCGGCGCACGTTCTATAACATCACGGGGCTGTTGGAAGCGGAAGGCGCCACCTGGCACGACATCGTGCGTACCACCTTTTACCTGCGCGATATCGACCGCGACTATCGCGAGTTCAACGAAGAACGCACCGCGTTCTACAAGGAGCAGGGGCTTGACCCGCTGCCGGCCTCTACGGGCATTCAGGCCAAACTGTGCCGCCCGGAACTGCTGGTGGAAGCCGAAGCCATCGTCATGTTCCGCAACCGGTAAGACATTGTGGGGCAGGCTCTCAGCCTGCGGCAGCCTCTCAGGCCGCCCCCCATGCAGCGAAGGAAGTGCTCTATGCGAACGTATCTATCTCTATTCTTGTTTGCCGCATCCGCCCTGGCGCAATCGCCCGGCCCATGCTCCTGCGGCGCCAATCCGCCGGGCCGGCCGGAGACCCGCACGCTGGCGCCTTATGCCAACGCGCCCGACGATCTGCGCCCGTACTCGCGCTTCACCAAGCCATACTACGAGCACTATACCAAGACCGTGGAATACAACGGTCCCGCGCGCGATGTGCCTGTGCCCGATTTGAAGGATCTCACCGAAGTGCGCATCGGATTCCTGGGCCCCATTCAGGATCACCGCGACCAGGCCCTCGGCCGCATGATGCTCAGCGGCGCCACCATGGCCATTGACGAGGCCAACGCCGCGGGCGGCTACGGCGGCAAACCCTTCAAGCTGATGGTGCATAACGATGCCGCCCTCTGGGGCGCTTCCAGCAACGAGATCGTCAAGATGATCTACGACGAAAATGTGTGGGGCATGCTGGGATCGATCGACCCCAATACCACGCATATCGCGTTGCGCGTTTCGTTGAAATCGGAAATGCCCATCGTCAGCACTGCCGCTACCGATCCCACGCTTCCGGAGACCACCATTCCCTGGTTGCTGACCGCTCTTCAGGACGACCGCGTGCAAGGCTATACCCTGGCGCGGCGCATTTTCAGCGAACTCGGACTCAGTCGCGTCGCGCTGCTGCGCGTTAACGAACCCTATGGCCGTTTCGGGAATGGAAAATTCAAGGATGCCACTCGCCGCCTCGGGCATCCCTTGGTCCTCGAGCAGAAGTACATGCCCGGCGACACCGATTTCCACCATCAGCTCAGTGTGATCCAGGATTCCAATGTGGACGCCATTGTCCTCTGGACCGACCAGATACCCGCCGGCAACATCCTGAAACAGATGCGCGAGATGGGCATGAAGCAGCGCGTTTTTGGCGCCTATCGTGTGTATGGAGAAGAGATGCTGCGCATCGCCGGACCAGCCGCCGAAGGATTGGAATTTGTTTTCCCTTATGATCCCACGCGCGACGACCCACTGTGGATCGACTTCAACACGCGCTTTACTAAGCGCTTTGAAAAGCCGCCGGACACGTTTGCGTCGCTGGGCTATGACGGCATGCGTATCATGCTGGACTCCATTTGCCGCGCTGGCCTGAACCGCGCCCGCATCCGCGACGTGTTCTATGGCCTGGAGCGTTATCGCGGCGTGACCGGAGAGATGGTCTTCGACCCCAACGCCAAGAACATAGCCCCGTTATTTCTGGGCACGATTCACAACGGAAAAGCGCAGTTCCGCCGCGAGCCCATGCAGAAAGCCTACGCGCATATCGATGAAGAAACCGTCGCCTACTCCGGACCGCCGCTCGCGGACAATCCCGTGGGCGAAGTGCGCATCGGCATTTTCGGACCGCAAGCCGATAAGCTCGCCGCCGACCCGGCCCTTCAGCGCGCCGCCGGCCCCAAGTACACCTTGGTTGGCATCGCGTCGGAAGGCGCCTGGGGCAAGTCCTCCACGGCGCTGGTAGAGCTCATGGGGCAGGACCGCCTCATCGGGCTGATCTCCACCGATCGAAACTCCAGCCACCTGGCCGAGCAGCTTGCCGTGAAGATGTTCGTGCCGCTGATCGCGCTCTCCGCCGACCGCTCCCTGACCGCGCTGAATATTCCCTGGATCTTCCGCATGCCGCCGGATGCCTCCATCGAACAGGCCGTCCGCACCCTGGTGGACGCGACCGAAAAGACCGGCGCCAACCGCGGCCGCGTGCGCCAAGTGCTGGCCTCTGGCGCCACCTTCAACGCGCGCGGCGAAATGCGTTAGCTGGCTCCGCACTTTGATGACTTCCTTAGCCCTGTCTTATAGGTTCCTAATCCAACTCCGGATAACATGGGCTCATGATCGTCATGAAATTCGGCGGCTCCTCGTTAGAGTCCGCCAGTGCAATTGAGCAAGCTGCCTCCATAGTTAAAGAGCATTTAGACTACCAGCCGGTGCTGGTCGTCTCGGCCATGGGGAAGACTACCGACCGGTTGCTGGAAGCCGCCCGCTCGGCCGCGCGCGGCGATTCGTACTCCGCCAGACAGCACACCGAAGCATTGCGCCGTATGCACTGCAACGAAACACGCGGCGTTCTGGGCCAGCGCGCGGAACCCTTCCTGCGCGAGGCAGTTGTCCCCATGTTTCGCGAATTGCAAGTGTTGCTGGTGGAACTCAGCGAGGGCCGCCAGTTCACCCCGCAGATCCAGGATGAGGTGCTCAGTTACGGCGAGCGTCTTTCCAGCCTGATCGTGGCCGAGTCGTTCCGCCACTTGGGCATCCATGCCGCCCAGGTGGACGCGCGTAAAGTCATCGTCACCGACGGGCAATTTACGCACGCGACGCCACTGTATTGGGACACGTACGCCCGCCTGCGCCGGACCTTGGCCCTGCTGGCGCGCGAACGCGTGGTGGTTATGGGCGGATTCATTGGCGCGACTCTCGGCGGCGTCACCACTACGCTCGGTCGAGGCGGATCGGACTTGACGGCGTCGCTGGTAGGCGCGGGAATTTCCGCAAACGAGATCCAGGTTTGGACGGATGTGGACGGCATGTTGAGCTGCGATCCGCGCGTGCTTGCGGGCGGGCACCTTTTGCGCGAGATCTCATACCAGGAAGCTCGGGAGATGGCGCGCTTTGGAGCAAAAGTGCTGCACCCGGCTTCGGTCGCGCCGGCCCTGCGCCAGAGGATCCCAATTGTAATCCGCAATTCACGGCGCCCGGAGGTGCAGGGCACGCGCGTGGTATCGAAAGTTCAAAGCGACCCGGGAATCGTGAAATGTCTGACCTCCAAGGCGGCGATGGCCGTGGTGCATCTGCGGGTCAAGAATCGGGGAATGCTGTCCAGCATCACCGACGGGCTGGCGGACCTGTTCGCACGGGAGCACATCGCGGTCGACCTGATCCAGGCGCAAGAACAAGGGATTTCGTTCGCCCTGGAGAACTGGCCAGGGCTCTCGCAGGTCCTGCGCAAGGTCGACGAGAGTGTGGATATCACCGTGGAAGAGGACCGCGCCGCGATTTGGCTGGTCGGCGAAGGCATTGCCCACGCCGCGTCCACTCTGGCGCGCGCCCGCGGAGCTTTGCATGGCATCGACGTGCGGCTGGCATCCCAGGGGTCGTCCTCGCTGAGCCTCGGGTTTGTCATACGCGAAGCGGATCTCCAGGTGGCCATGGGAGCTTTGCATCGTGAGTTTTTCGCGGCTCCCGACGGTCAGGTGTTCGCCGTGCCGGAGTCCGCTCCTTGGCGCGGTTCCCAACCGGCGCTGCAGCCGACTCAACTTCGGCCATCCGGCCAGCCTCAACGGGCGCCCGCGCACTAGTGGGGCAGACGATCGTATTGTGTCGTCTGGTAGCTGCCGCTTTCCACCGCGTTCGCGGCGGGCTGCAGGACGCACCATGATTCAAGTATATGCTGTTAGCCGCTTACTGCATAGAGTCGAAAGTACTGATTTGGGGTACTAGTTCAATCCCCTTGCATTGCCGCAGTTACCGGCTTACTGTATAGGAGATGGCGAAGAAATCGGCGGTGAGCCAATACCTCGCCCAGAT
>OBLW0100003340.1_pt1 | contig 12545 bp, 8 predicted proteins | sample 1520161 | NCBI WGS metagenome assembly OBLW01 (sample SAMEA3539309, study PRJEB22396) | soil metagenome | biome: tundra; feature: field; material: soil | place: USA | collected 2010-05 | depth 0.15 m
GCCGCCGCGGCATCGCTGTTGGAGGTCGAGCGCCAGCAGGAACAGCGTCGCGACGCAATTCTGAACGCCGTCTCCGCGACCTCTGCGGTGCGCAACCGCATCACGCAAGCCGAAGAACGCATTGCCGCGCTCGATCGCGAGGCGCAGCGACTGCATGACGAGACCGCCGCTGCTGTCCTGCAACTGCAAACCTTCGGCGGGCAACAAGGCCAACTCGGATTGGAGTTTGAAACCGCCTCACAGCGCGTGATCGCGCTCGCCGCGCAAATCGACGAAGCGCGCCAGCAGCTCGACGAAAAGCGCTCCGCCGAAACCACCGGCAAGCGCCATCTGGACTCGCTGCGTGGCGAGTACGCCAGCGCCATGGGCAAGCGGAGTTCGCTGGAAGCGGTCATCACCGAGCACGGCTACACCACCGAATCGGTGCGCAAGCTCTTTACCTCGGGCGCGATGAAGGAAGGTCTTGCGCCGGTGGGCGTGCTGGCTGACTTTCTCGAAGTGGAAGATCGCTACGAACACGTGGTTGACGATTTCCTGCGCGACGAGCTGAACTACATCGTGGTCAAGTCGTGGGACGCGGCCGACGAAGGCCTGCGCCTGCTGCGCAGCGACATGGATGGCCGCGCGACCTTCCTGGTCCATCCCGAAGATTCGCAGGCGAAGTTTTCGTTCCTCTTCGACGAGTCCGCGCACCAAGTCGCGCACGCCGACAGCGTGGTGCCGCTCAAGCATTGCATTCGCGTCCTCAACGGCTTCGGCAAATCGCTTGAGGTGATTCTGCCCAAGCTCGGCAACGGCTACATTGTGCCCGATGCCAGTGCCGGCCGCGATCTGGCGTTGAATAATCCCGATGCCTTCTTTCTTTCCAAGTCCGGTGAGTGCTTCCACAACGTCACTGTGACCGGCGGTAAGCAGCGCAGCCAGGGACCGCTCTCCATGAAGCGCGACCTGCGCGAAGTGCTGCAGCAGATGGGCGAGATGGAGCGCGCCATGGCCGGCGAAGAGATGCGCGTGGCCGCGCTGGGACGTGAAATCTTCGAGCTGACCGGACTGCTGCATCGGCTGGAGGACGACAAGCGCGAAGGCGAGCGCCAGGCCATGACTTCCGGCCACACGCTCCGCCAACTGGAAACGGAAATGGTCCGGGTGCGCGAACGGCTGTCCACCTACGAGCGGGAACTCGGCCGCGTCGGCGAGGAACGTAACCAGCAGCAGATGTTGCTCGCAGAACAAAGCGGAGAGCTGTCGGCGCAGCAAGAACAACAGCGTCAGCTTGAATTGGAGATGCAGGCTGCGCACAGCAGTCTGGAAGGCCTGCGCTGGCGGCGTGACGAAGCCGCACAGCTCGCCAGCGAAGCTCGGGCGCAACTGGCCACACTGGAAGAGCGCCGCCGCGGAGCGGTGACCACGGTCGAGCGCATCGAGGCGCTGGTGTCGGAGGTCTCGACGCAACTGGCGAAGCTGAAATCACAACTCGAGTCGGCTGCCGCCGAGAAGCAGCAACGCGAAGCGGAGAACGTTCGCCTGGCGGGGCAGGCGGTCGGCTGGACCGCCGAACGCGAACTCGCCGACACTCGCGATCGCGAACTGCAAGTCGAGTTGCAGACGGTCCGGGTGCGCATCGTCGAGTTGGAAGAAGCCCTCAAGGCCGCCCGCGAAGCGCTCGATGCGGCGCGCGATCGTCGCGGTGAACTTTCAGCCGCGCAGGCGCGCGTGCAATCCGATGTGCAGCACATGTCCGAAACTTGCGTGCAGGAGCTGAGCCAGCAACCGCATGAGTTGATAGCCGACGATTCCCTGCCCCGCGTCGCCGCCGACGCGCTCGCCGGTGAAGAAGAAGCCTATCGCGAGATGCGCACGCGGCTCGACAACATGGGTCCGGTGAACATGATGGCGCTGGAGGAATACAAAGAGATCGCGCAGCGCCACGAGTTCCTGGAAACGCAGCGGCTGGACTTGTTGCAGGCCATCGAGAACACCCAGAACACAATCAAAGAGATTGACACCATCTCGCGGCAGAAGTTCGAAGAAGCGTTCAAGATCATCAACGAGAACTTCTCGCGCACCTTCAGCAAGCTGTTCGGCGGAGGCCAGGGCTTCATGCGCCTCACCGACATCGAGAACTCGGCGGAGAGCGGCATTGACGTGGTGGCCTCGCCTCCCGGCAAGAAGCTGCAAAATGTGCTGTTGCTCTCCGGCGGCGAGAAGGCGCTCACCGCGCTGGCGCTGCTAGTCGGCATCTTCCAGTATCAGCCCAGCCCGTTCTGCATTCTCGACGAGGTGGATGCGCCGCTCGACGAAGCCAACATCGGCCGCTTCACCGAACTGATTCGCGAGATGAGCTTGCAAACCCAGTTCATCATCATCACCCACAGCAAGCGCACGATGGGCATGGCGCCCGTTCTGTACGGCGTCACCATGCAGGAGCCGGGAGTATCGAAGCTGGTGTCGGTGCGCTTCCACGAAGAGCCCGTACGGCTGGTTGCGGCAAGCGCATAGTCGGCACGTTGCGATGTTTGTCTCTGCCGTCCCTACGGGACGGGGGATTTATAACAACGCCCACCCACCAGGTTCACAAAACGCTCCGCGTGTCTCCGGCAATGGCTGCCGGGGTGACCGATTGGCTGTGGGACGTGAAAGACCTGATTGCTCTGTGGGAGTCCTACGAGATTCAGCGGGACTCCGATCCCATAGCAGCGTAAACGCCATGACCAATGCGTTTGATAGCTCACGCCGCAAGTTCGATTGGGCAAAGCGCCACCTCGCCAATCTCAAACGGCAACTCAGCGATTTCAACAAGACCAACAAATGCGGATTCTTTACCGAGCCTGACCCGAATAGACCCGACCATACGATTTACAAGATGCGCCTGAAGGAACAAATTCCTAACGGCGTCGCTGAACTGACTGGGGACGTGGTTGACAATCTCCGGTCGGCCCTTGATCACGCAATGTTCGCCACTGCGGTCGCTGCTGGACGACCCAATGCACGCGAAGCTTACTTTCCGTTCTCCCGTAGTGCGCCAGACTTTGAGGGCAACTTGAAGGGAAGGTGCCGGGACGTTCCACAGGAGATATACCCGCTGCTTCGCCGGTTCGAGCCGTACAAGGGAGGAAGTGATGCCCTCTACGCACTCAACGTCGTATGCGTCGCAAACAAGCACAAACTCGTTATTCCCTGCGCGTCCGCCAGTTTCAGTGCCGGACTCAGCGTCAAAGCAACTGGCTTCATGGAAATGCCGTACACCCCTGTTTGGGATAGCACGAAAAACGAGATGATACTTTGCACTGTCGGTCCTCAAACTCAGCAACTCTACGGCGAGTTCCAGTTCGCAGTTTACGTAGCGTTTGGAGAAATCGATATTGTTGGCGGACAACCTGTGATTCCAACCCTCGACTTGTTTACGGATATGGTCGAAACGATCATCAACGAGATCGAGGCTGAGACTCGACGGCTGGGATTTAAGGCCGATCTGTGAGGTTTTCTTCGGCAATTCCAAAGTAGCGCACTACCCAAACTCCCCCGCCTCCGTTGCGATATACTTTGGGGTTTGCCATCAGTGTTTGCGAGCAGTAGCACGCACGCTGCTCCAGTTCTGGAAGGAGAACTTTTTCTATGTCATCCGCCGCCGTTTCCTACGCACGCGAGAACCAAAAGCGCTTTCTTGACGAGTTGAAAGACTTGCTTCGTATTCCCAGCGTCAGCACCGCCGAAGAGAACAAAGACGATATCCGCAAGGCTGCCGAGATGGTGGCCAACGACCTGAAGCGCATCGGCTTCGAGCATGTCGAAATCATTGCCACCCAAGGCCATCCCCTGGTTTACGCCGACTGGCTGCACGCCTCGGGCAAGCCGACAGCGCTGTGCTATGCGCACTACGATGTGCAGCCCGCCGAGCCGCTGGACGAGTGGAAGTCGCCTCCATTCGTGGACAAGGATGCTTATCCCTTGAAGGGCGAGGAGGCACAGGCTGCCTCCAAGAATTGGATCGAGCCGAGCGAACGCAATAACAACATCTACGCCCGCGGCGCCGTCGACGACAAAGGCCAGCTCTGGATGCAGCTCAAAGCATTTGAGTCGCTGTTCAAGGGTGGCGACGGCAAGCTGCCCATCAACGTTCGCGTGCTGATCGAAGGCGAAGAAGAAGTGGGCGGGGAGAGCATCGAAGAGTTCGTGAAGAAGAATGCGGCCTCGGGGAAACTGAAGGCCGACTTCGCGCTGGTCACCGACACCGAGCTGTTCGCGCCTGACCTTCCCACGCTGTGCGTCGGCCTGCGCGGCCTGCTTTATACCGAGATTCACGCGCAGGGAGCGAAGAGCGATCTGCACTCCGGCGTGTACGGCGGAGCGGCTCCCAACCCGCTGTTCGCGCTGGTCGAGATCATCAGCAAGCTGAAGGACGCGGACGGAAAGATCCTCATCCCCGGCTTCTACGATGACGTGCAAAAGCCGACCGCGGACGAACTGAAAGCCTGGGAGCGTCTGCCCTTCAATGAAGAGGACTATCGCAAGGCCGAAGTGGGATCGAGCGTGCTGACTGGCGAGCCGGGCTACTCCGTGCTGTATCGCACCTGGGCGCGTCCCACGCTGGAGGTGCACGGCATGCCCGGCGGCTTCGTCGCTCCCGGCGCAAAGACGGTAATTCCGGCGCGCGCCTCGGCCAAAGTCTCGATGCGACTGGTGCCCAAGCAAGACCCGGACGACATCCTGAAGAAGTACACCGAGTACGTGAAGAAGGTCACGCCCAAGGGCATCCAGATCAACATCAAGGTGCACAGCAAGGGCCCGGCGTGCGTGGTGAACACCGACAACAAGTTCGCGCGCGCCTCGGTGGAAGCCATGCACGAAATCTTCGGGAAAGACACCGTGTACATTCGCTCGGGTGGTTCGATTCCCATCGTGACCCAATTCGAGGAAGACCTGAAGATTCCCAGCATCATGATGGGCATGGGTCTTCCCGACGACAACCTGCACGCCCCCAACGAGAAGTTTCACATCCCCAACTTCTATCGCGGGATCGAGTCGATCATTCGCTTCTTCCAGATCTTGGGGCAGTGAGAAATAGTGGCTAGTGGTTAGTGGTTAGTCAGAAGTTGGGTGGGGATTTGACTTCACCCGGTTCGTCGCTAAGCTGGAGACTGCGGCAAAATAGAAAGGACCGACAATGCAGCCTCACATTTCATTTGCAGGTTGGAGGGTTGCTCTCGCTCTCAGGCGACTGATCGCCGGCGTGTCGATCGGCGCAACTCTGCTGCTCGTCGCGGGCGGACCCAGCTTCACCAGCGCGCAGGAAAAGAAGCCGGCGGTGACGGCCACCAATAGCGCCGGCAATGCGGCTTCGGCGCGTGGCAAGTACATTGTGACCGAGGTTGCGAAATGTGGTAATTGCCACACCCCGCGCACATCAAATGGGGAACTCGATTACCACCGCTGGCTGGCGGGCGGGCCGGTGCCGTACTTGCCGGCTCAACCCGGACAGGATTGGCCGCTGCTGTGTCCACGCATTGGCGGCCTGCCCCCAGCCAGCGATGCCCAGATGATCACATTGCTCACCACCGGAATCTGGACAACTGGCAAGCCGCTCCGCTCCCCGATGCCTGAGTTTCACATGACACGCGCCGACGCCGAGGCGGTCCTAAGTTACCTCAAGTCCGTCAGGTCAGGTCACAACCCAACCGAATAGCCGCCGGCAGAGGAGAATACCCCAGCCGCGCATCACAGTAAGTGTGGTTCGCCAAAATTTCTTGTTCACGGCACCGGCGGTCGCCGGCTGCGGCCATCTGCGCAAAGCCGGTTCCGAGTGGCAAGTTTGGTCGGGGCTCAAGCACTACCGCCGGAAGGCTTTAGCTCGGACCTCAGTGGCCCTGACGCAAGCAAACGGTCGACAAAGTCTGTCATCAGTTGCCTGCGGCGTTCTGGCCCGTAAAGCCACAACGCTTCCTGGTAGGCGCGACTTCCTACGCGGGCACGCAGTTCAGGACTCTGCACCAGATCGCGAAGCAGGGTGTACCACTGCTGATCGTCATTCGCCAGAAATCCACTTCCTCCATGGCGAATGGCGTTAGCGTACGGCTGGGTTGGAGAGGCGACCGTTGGCATACCAAGCAGCGCTGCCTCAAAGAACTTCAGTTCGCTCTTCGCTTCGCAAAACGGGTTGCCAACCTCTAAGGGAGCGATGTTGATATCGAAGGTGGCGTACTCCAGCGGAGTGTCATCGCGGGCGACACGATCACGCCATTCAATCTGGCCCGACTGCCGCTGTAACTCGGGGAACTCGGCCAGGTTTACAGTTTCGCGCCACAAGACAAGCCGGACTTGTGGATTTTCCGCAAGCACAGCAGCCAACCCACGTGAGGCTACCGCCAGGTCTCGTTGATGGGTCAGAGTCCCGCCGAAGTACCCAATCCGAACCAGCCCATCGCCGGCCTTCGCCTGGCGCGACAAACGCGCAGCACGAGACAACTCCAGTCTTTGCTTTTCGAAGCCATTAGGAATGACGGTTGTGGGCTTGCACAAGTCTTGCGCCTCGCGCGCCAGCGCCGGAGTGGTGGTGGTGAAGTGGTCGGCCTGCGACAGGACCGATCGAAAACCTTCATAAAGCGCGCGCGCCTCCTCTTCCTTCTGTCCCAGGGAACGGATGCCATCGATAATTTCACTTCTTGCCAATTCCGGCCGAAACAGCAGGTCATCGATGTCAAACACCACGCGCGCCCCCGAATGTCGCGCCGTTGCAATCACCCTGGCAACCACCTCCGAGTAAGGGGCGCGCCAGATCCACACAATGTCGCAGTCTTTTATTTCAACGAGCCGTTGCGGAAATTCTTCAATCGGAATGATCACCGTGCGATAGAGCTGGGGCGCCAAGGACTCTGCCAAATTGAGCACCCGGTAGCGATGTCCGACGGCATGCTGGTTGCCGGAGATGAAGACGATCTTAGGACGGCAATCCCTAGTTTGTGATGGCCTGAGTAGTCGCCCTTCCGCCTTTCCCCAGCCGAGGTAATGGATTAACGGATTCATGCCGGCCTTGGCGACATCCGGGTTCCGTGTCAGATACCACCTGCTGTCAAACCGCGAACTTGGGTCGCGACCTTCAAGACCGCCTGACAAAAGGTAATGCTCCATAGGATCCACGCCCGCCTGAGCAACATCCGGATTGCGTGTCAAGTACCACTCCTGGTCGAAGAGGGCGGATTTTAACGCTAAGTCTTTCGTGCGGCGGAGTTGAGACCGCTGCCGCAGACGCCCCGGAAGCTGTAGGGTGAGGGTCCACCAAGCCAACTGGATCGCCGATCGAAATCGGCGCTTGATCCCGGGCGGCAGACTGTTCCCGAATGCCCTCACCATGGCCGTCATCCGCCAACTGGGCGAAGACCTGATGCCGTGCAACTCCACCTCGCGACGGGCCAAGGCAGCCTCAAGGCGTTGGCCCTGCTCCGCCATTTGCGATACCTGTACCAGCAGCTGCTTTTGCTGGGCCATGCTCTGGGACAGTTGCGCTCGCACCTGGCGCGTTTCTGTCATTTTCGTCGCCATCTCGCTGTGCAACTTCTCGCACTCGGCGATTTTCTGGGCGAGTTCGGCATGGCTCTGGTCCATTTGTAACGTGCGTTCCTTAAGCAGCCAACGATCCTGTAGTGCACCGCCGAGCCGCCCATACATTTCGCGAATTTGCAGAGTCAGGGAGGAATCCAGCGAAGCTGCGCACAGGGCGGAGGGCTTGTCTGGCAATAGAGGTCCCACCCCGAGAACACCCAGCCCGTGGCCGTGAACAAACTCGAAGTGAGGGTACTGCCCCCGCAGCTCGTCCCACAGCTTATAAACGCCAAAATTGCGGCGTTGGACCTCGACGTCATGAAACAGAACGATGGCGCGGTTGGAAAGCTTTGGCTTCCAAGTGTCAAAGTCGTGTTTGACGTCCTCATAGAAATGACGCCCATCAATGTGCAGTAGATCGATGGATTCGTCCTCAAAATGCCCGACCGCCTCGTCGAACGTTGTGCGCACGAGTTGGGAGAAACTTGAATAATGCTTATCGTGATAGTCACGCAGGGCCGCAAAAACCTCATCACCATAAAGGCCCGAATGCTCGTCTCCCTTCCAGGTATCAATCGCGAAACAGCGGGTTGCAAGATTCAGACGTTTCACCGCCTGCGCAAAAACGAGGTAGGAAAAACCATAGTGCGTACCCAGCTCTACCAGTAGCCGCGGACGCTGAACATCAACCAGCCAGAAGGCGAAAGGGGCGTGCTCTGTCCAGGCAGAAAGCACAAAATGATCTGGCACCCAGAAGGATGCGGGAGAGATGAAACTCTGGCCGCTGGGCGGTGTGCCATTTGCGTCCTGTCGCAGGGAAGGCGTGGTCATGTTAGTTTCCGGGGCGAGACTCGGTAACAGATAAAGCTAAGAACGAAACGGTCGATGTGCGCAAGAACGCCTTACCAATGCCCGCCATTACGCGGGTCGGAAGTCGGGGGATTCTGGGTGTCCACACTTCACTAATATAGCGCCATTGCCGAAGTGTCCGGCTATACCTTTCTTGAGAAGATCAAGGGAGAGCGAGGAGGGAGATTGCATAGGAATAATCTTTGTCGAAAGCGTCCTTCCGCTAACTTGCAATTGCCGCCGCGCTGGCCACAGCCCGGCTGCCCGGTTGGTTGAACCCGTCTTGCTGCGCGGGAGTAAGGACACTTGCCGCCACGGTCACAACCGCGTTCACGCACAGCGCGACAAAACCGGCATTCAAGCCGATAAATGGGTCGTGTTTGCTGAATACGAGGGCCATCGCCGTGCCCACTCCCGCGACGATACCGGCGAACACGCCCGCCGTGGTTACGCGTTTCCAGTAGAGACCACAGACTACTCCCGGAAAGAATTGCGCGATCCCGGCATAGGCCAGCAGCAGCAAACCGACCAGCGTTGTGGAGCTGTAAATTGCGAAGTACAGGGCAATGCCGGTGATCACCACCACCATGAGTTTCGCCAGTTTGGCTACGTCATCGTCCTTCATGGCCGGCTTGAATACTGGCCGGAAGAAATTCTTGGCGAACAAAGTGGCGGCGCTCAGGATCAGGATGGCCGCCGGCACCATGGCCGTGAGTGCGCCCGCTCCGCCAACCACTCCCAGAAACCATGGAGGGAAGGTCTGGCTCACCAAGGTCAACAGCGCCAGATCGCCACTCTTGAGTCCCGGCAAGACCAGGATCGCCGTGAAGCCCACAAAGAACAGCAGCGGCAACGTAATGGTGTACAGCGGCATAATCACGGCATTGCGGCGCAGCGTATCGCCGCTCTTTGCCGTAAACACGGAGCCGAATGCATGCGGCCACATGTAGAAGCCAAACGCGGTAAGCAAGACCGTCGAGATATACCACGGGTGTCCCAAGTTGCTGGTGCTGCCCGGCATGGTCAGATGCGCCGCCTTCGCCTGCGTCAGCGCTTTGAACATGGGCCGGATTCCGCCGAAGTAGTGGTAGGGGATGCCTATGCCGATGCTGAAGGCGGCAATCAGCATGAGCGAATCCTTGAGCACGCTGACCCAAGCCACGGCCCGAATGCCGCTGGAAAAAACAAATCCGGCTACGATGACGAAGGCAATCAACATGGCCAGCGGGCGGCTGATAGCGTGCAGGCTCGCCACTTCCACAATTATCCCCAATCCGGTCAATTGCAACTGCAAGTAGGGGATGATGAAGATTACCCCGACAATCGCCACCAACGAGGCCAGGGATTTGCTGCCGTAGCGCTGCTGAAAGAAATCGGACTCAGTGTGCAGAGTGAATTTTCGGCCTGCCTCCCAAATCTCCGGCAGGATGAAAAAGGATATGACGTACGCCAAGGTCAGGTAGGCGATGATGTAAAGCGTCGGACCACCCCGCGAATAGGCCCAGCCGCTTGCCCCCAGAAAAGCGAATGTGGTGTAAACCTCTCCCGCCATCAAGAGCCAGACAAAGATCACGCCAAAGCCCCGGCCCGCCACCGTCCACTGCTCCAGATTCATCTGCCGGCGCCGTCCCGAGCAGATGCCGATGATTGCACCCAGCAGGACGATGCCGAAGATCACAGCGAGAGCGATCATGCTGGGCTTCATTCGCTTGCACCTTTACCGCCGCGCCGATCCTGCAGCCGGTATGCACCCCACAAACAGAGGCTGGTCAGCGGTATCCAGCAGATAAGCCAGAACAGGTTGAAGGGAAGGCCGAGCACCAAGGGATAGACGCGGTCCCACAGCGGAACCGAAAAGCAGATTGCAATAAAGGGAACCAATGCCAGAAGTAGTGCCCCAGTGCGGGGTATTTTCATTCGACTAATGTAGGCTAGGCCGCCAGCGTGGTCAACCGTCGTGTGGACGTTTCCAACCCGGTGTGGAGCACCAGGAAAATGCTCCAACGGCCAGGCGGTCCGCGATTTCGCCCATCGCCGCGGACCGAAGCCTACAGATGAACTTTCGCGCTATGCGTAATGCGCAGCGTTCTTCTCGATGAATTCCTGCTTGTCGGCCGGGACCTCATCCACGATGAAAATCGAATTGGTCGGGCACACCGGAACACAGGCGCCACAATCAATGCAGCCTTCCGGGTCCACATACAGTTGGGTCGCCGCTTCGAAGGTCTCTTCATCCTTCTTGGGATGGATACAGTCGGTCGGGCAAGCTTCCACGCAGAGTTCATCTTTGGTACAGGTATCGGTAATAATGTAGGCCATGATTGCGATCTCCCCTTTGGTATTGCTGCCACCATCGCGACAGCCCGGCGGTTCTTCCGCCAAATCCAATGTACAAATTCCTCGACCATCCAGGCGGTGACATCAGTCACTCCCCTGTTGTGAGCTAGCGCACATCGTGGTTACCACGCCGTTGAGCGCTTTATGCCTGTCATCCCGATTTGCCTGCTCGATACATCTGGGGGGGCCGTTTGGCAACCCAGTTGCTATTAACTTTCTAGTTATGCTGGCAAAGCTTCAAACAGCGAAAATTCGGCCCGGTCATGGTGCGCCGAAGGTAATTTATTCATCCAATACATGAACTCTGGACGGCTTGACGTCTCAGCTATAATCGGAATCCGGCTTCGCTGACCTTGGAAGGAGCGAGGGAATGGACGTGGTTAGAAAACGGAGAGCCCTGGTCGTCGACGATGAGCAAGTCATCGCCGACACTCTGGCCAAGATTCTTGATCTCAATGGCTACGAAGCTTCGGCGGTTTATACCGGAACCGCGGCGGTGGAAAGCGCCAGGTCGCTGCAGCCCGACCTCATCATCAGCGACGTGATCATGCCCGACATGGACGGCATCCAGGCCGCTATCAGCATCCGCAGCTTTTTGCCGGACTGCAAGATCCTGCTTTTCTCGGGACAAGCGGCCACCGCCGACCTGCTGGAAAATGCCCGCGCCCAGGGACACGAGTTCGAAATCCTCGGCAAGCCCGTCCATCCTTCCGACCTGCTGGCAAAATTGAGTGGATAAGACAGTTTCCACCGATACTCCGCTCCATACGCGCACCGAATTCAGCTTCACGGTTGACGCGCCCTTCGATCAAGTGGCGCCGCTGTTTGGCGCGGACGAGGAGCGCAAGTGGGCGCCCGACTGGAATCCGCGGTTCATCTACCCTATCCCTGCGCACGATCAGCGGGGCATGGTGTTCACAGTTCCGAAGGGGCAATTCACCAGCCTGTGGGTGAATACCGCGTTCGATTTGGCAGCTGGACACATCCATTATGTGTACTGGGTGAACGAGACCATGACTACGCTGATCGACATTCATCTGATGCGAATCAGTGGGCAGAAGACCGGAGTGTCGGTCGTCTATGAGCGCACCGCGCTCGTGCCTGAAGCCAACGAACATGTCCAGCATTTTGCAGAGGAAGATGCAGGAGCAGGCAAGGAGTGGGGCGACGCCATCAACAGCTACTTCGCGAAACTTCGTACGGCGGGCCCGCAGAAATAATATTCGATTGGGAGGCAGCTGCAAATACTAGGTGTCATCCGGACGGAGGAGCGCAGCGACGAGGATTTTGTCATCCGGCGCGAGGAGGTCGTCCGCCGCGGCGGACGACCGACGAGTCGAAGGACCCCTATTCCTGCCAGAACATCCGGAAGCACAGGCATTCTTTCTCTGAGCGAGGAGCGAATGGAGAACCGCGAAGAGCGTCTCCCTACAGTTCCCGCCGCCCCTCCATCGCCTTCTGCATGGTGACTTCGTCGGCGTACTCGATGTCGCTGCCCGCAGGAACGCCGGTAGCAATGCGGGTGACCTTTACCGACGCCGACTTGAACAATCGCGAAAGATAGGTGGCCGTGGCTTCACCTTCGACCGTGGGATTGGTCGCCACGATCAACTCGTCCACCTCTCCCGACTCCACTCGCTTCACCAGGTTGCCGATGCGCAACTGGTCTGGGCCAATGCCATGCAGCGGCGACAGCGCGCCGTGCAACACGTGGTAAACGCCGTTGTAGTGGCGCGTCTTCTCAATGGCGGCGATGTTGGTCGGCTCCTCGACCACGCAAACCAGCCGCAGGTTGCGCGTGGCGCTGGTGCAATAGGTGCAGG
>OBLW0100003341.1_pt1 | contig 12544 bp, 13 predicted proteins | sample 1520161 | NCBI WGS metagenome assembly OBLW01 (sample SAMEA3539309, study PRJEB22396) | soil metagenome | biome: tundra; feature: field; material: soil | place: USA | collected 2010-05 | depth 0.15 m
TGGAGTTCAGACGTGTGCTCTTCCGATCTGCTTCCCGCCGCAAGCATCCAAAGCAATAAAACCCGCGTCGACACTCCGACCATTCAGACTTCGCTCGACCTCTTTAACTAATGGACGCCGCGACGGATAAAGCGTTGCAATTTGTTTCATCGGCGGGGGGACAAACCGCGACAAACTTTGTCGGTCACCAAAAAAAATAAAATTTTGCGGGCTTATTTTCAACGAGTTAAGGCGCTGGGTTGGACGGTCTGAGAAAGCGCGGATGCTACTTTGAAATCGGGATGAGGGTTGCGCGGCTTCGCGGATTCGCGAGGCCGCTTTTTTTTGAACGGGACAAACAGGGGGATTCGATGGAGCCGGGAACGGGGAGTTGCGAAACATGCAGTCGATGGCAGGAGATCAAACAGAGATTCAGGATCGCCAATCTGCTGAAGAGCTTGACGGAGGGCATGGAAAGCAGGATCAAGGCACAGGAGGTGAAGCCAAGTGTGGCCGAGTATTTGAAGCTGTTGCAAATCGAACAGGAACTGGAGCAGGAAAGTCCGAAGGAGATCAAGGTGACATGGGTGGAACCGGGGACGATAACCAGTGTCGAGAAATAGGAATCGCTTACAATCCGCTGCCATCCCAAAGACTCTTTCACGACTCGGACGCGCGCTTCAAGGGTTTCTCAGGGCCGATCGGCTCGGGCAAGAGCCAGGCCCTCTGCCAGGAAGCGATCAAGCTCAGCTACGTGAACGCGGGGCGCATGGGGCTGATCGGCGCGCCGACCTACCCGATGCTGCGGGATGCGACTCAGGCAACGTTTATCGAGATTCTGGAAACCAACAAGATCCGGCACGAACACAACAAGGGCGAGAACACGCTGACGATGAAGGACACCGGATCGAGGATCCTGTTCCGGGCGGTGGAGGAGTTCGAGCGTCTGAGGGGGACGAGCCTGGCGTGGTTCGGCCTTGACGAGCTGACCTACACGCAGGAAGCCGCGTGGCTGCGCCTGGAAGGACGCTTGCGGGACCCCAAGGCGCGGCGGCTGTGCGGATTCGCAGTATGGACGCCCAAGGGCTACGACTGGGTGTTCCGCAGGTTCCTGGCGGCCGGACAGACCGCCTACGGTACGATCGTCGCGAAGCCTTACGAAAACCATCATCTGCTGGACCAGGTTCCGGACTATTACGAACGGCTGAAGAGCAGTTACGACGAGAGGTTCTTCGCGCAGGAAGTCCTGGGGTCGTATCTGAGCATGGAGGGGATGCGGGCGTATGTCGCGTTCGACCGGGAAACTCACGTGCAGGACTTGAAGGCTAACCCGCACCGGCCGCTGCTGTGGGCGCTGGACTTCAATGTGGACCCGATGTCCTCGGTGATCGTGCAGTTGAACGGCAGCAAGGTGGAGGTGCTGGACGAGATTGTGATCCGGCACGGAACCACTTACCAGGCGTGCGAGGAGTTCTTGAAGCGCTACGAAAAGCACCGCGCAGGGGTGGAGGTTTACGGAGACGCGTCGGGGTACGCGCAGCAGACCACGGGGAGTTCGGACTACGAGATGATCCGCGAGTACTTCGGGCGTCACTCGACCTTGAGAGTGCAGCATCTGGCGGCGCGGTGCAACCCCAATGTACGGGACCGGGTCAACCTGATGAACGCGCGACTGCGGTCCGCGGCAGGCGAGGTTGAGCTGGTGGTAGACGGCAAGTGCAAGGAACTGATTGCGGACTTCGAGCAGGTGGCCTACAAGACGGAAGGCTGCCAGATCGATAAGGACCGGGACCGGATGCGGACGCACCTGTCGGACGCGCTGGGGTACCTGGTTTGGCATCACTGCAAAAAGGGGCAAGCCATCGGAGAGCAAGGAAACCGGCTGCCCCTTTGAGACTCATATGCAAAATATTAATCGCGAACATCCCGAATACATCGCGCGGAAGGCGATGTGGAAGCAGTACAAGGACCTCTACGCGGGCGGCGAACGCCTGCGCACGAACGCCTCGGATTACCTGGTGCGGCGGCACAAGGAGCCGGGCGAGATTTACCAGGAGCGGCTGAGCCGGGTGTTCTACGAGAACTACATCGGCTCGATCGTGGACTGGTACGCGGCGACGCTGATCCGCCGGGCGCCGGCCGTGGCGATTGAAGGGAGCGACGCGGCGGCGAAGGATTACTTCAGCCTTTTGTCTGCGAATTGCGATCTGAAGGACACGAGCCTCAGCGAGTTTTTCCGCCAGCGGTTCGTGCAGACGCTGGTGTACGGCTGCTCCTACACGGTGGTGGATTTTCCGAGGGCGAACGGGGCCGCGCTGACCCGCGCGGAAGAGGATGCGTCGGGGCGGTCGCGGGCCTACCTGGTGGACTACAGCCCGGAGGAGGTCATCAACTGGAACCACGACGAAACGGGCGGCCTGGAATGGGCGGTGATCCGGACTTCGTGCCTGCAGCAATCGAAGGTCACGGACGCAAGATGGGAACGCGAAACGCGGTGGATCTACTACGACCGCGAAAACTTCCAGATCTTCCGGAAGGCAGGCGATGCGAGCCCGGTCGAGCTTATTAGCGAAGGCCGGCACGGGCTGGCGGCGCTGAAACGCGTGCCCTTGTTCCGCATGCAGGTGTCGGAAGGCCTGTGGCTGACGAACAAGGCCGCGCTCCTGCAACTGGAGCATTTCAATAAGTCCAACGCGCTGGCGTGGGCGTTGACCATGGGGCTGTTCGCGACTCCGGTGATCTATTCGGAACGGGAATGGAACCAGATCGTCGGCGAGTCCTACTACATCCAGCTCGGGCCGCAGGACCGCTTCGGTTGGACCGAGCCGGAGGGCAAGGTTTATCAGATCGCGGCGGACAACCTGGTTCAACTCAAGGACGAGATCTATCGGGTCTGCTATCTGATGAACCAAGCCGGAACGCCGAGCGGCGGGGACCTGCGGATTTCCGGCATCAGCAAGCAGAGGGACTTCAGCGTGACGCAGGAGGTGCTGCGCGCATACGGAGACGCCGTGAAGGAAAGCATGAAGCAGGTGCTGTGGGCGATCGCGGCGGCGCGGCAGGACGGAGTCTCGATCGACGTATCGGGCCTGGATGAATTCGATATCGACGACTACAGCGGGGAACTGGACGATGCGAAGAAGCTGCTGGATCTGGGAATTGGCTCGGAGACGCTGAAGAAGCAGGTGTTCAAGAACCTCGCGTTCAAGTACCTGTGCGACGCGCGGCAGGAGGTCAAGAACCGGGTGGCGGACGAGATCGACGGTATGAAGTACGCGGAGTAAACAACGAAAGGAATGAATCGGGAGGCTTATGGAAGGAATAGACGTTCAGGCGATCGTACGGCAGGCCATCCAGGAATACGCCAGCAACGAACAGGCCAAGAGCGAGCCGGCCTACAAGGCGGAGCTCGAGGACGAGCGGAAGCGGCGGGAACAACTGGAGCGCAGGCTGAACGAACTGGTGGCGGAAAACAAGCACAGCCGCAAGCTCGCGGAGGAAGCGGAACGCGGTTCGACGGTACGGGCCGAACTGCATCGGCTGGGAGTGGCTAAGATCGACCTTGCTTTCAAGGCTGTAAAGGACGAAATCGAGCGGACGGAAGACGGGCGGCTGGTGGCTCGGGGGGACGGCGGACAGGTGTCGTTAAAGGAATATCTGTCCGCCTTCGTTGCCGAGAACCCGGAGTTTCTGCCGGCTCGCATCGCGGGGGGGACCGGAATGACGGCGACCTTCAAGGCGCCGCTGGAAGGCCGGGAGACGGTGACTCTCGAGCAGATCCGGCCGGGCATGAGCGCGGAAGAGATGCGGCGGGTACGAGAGGAAATCGTGCGCGTGGCGTCGCAGACCCTTCGGGGGCTGTGAAGAATTACCAAGTACGGGCCCGGAAGGCCGGGCGGAAAGAATAAACAGGAGAACGAATGGCAGCAATTACCTCAACAAACGTCGCAAACGCGATTGTGAAGCTAGTGGCGGCGGACGCTTTGCCGGTACTGGTAGGGAACCTCGTGATGGGGAACCTTGTGAATCGCGACTACGAGCCGGTGTTAGCGAACGCCGGCGATACAATCAACGTGCCGATTCCGCCGACCATGGTGGCGAACAACATCCTGGAAGGCGGGACGGTGCAAACGCAGAATCCAAGTCTGGGGAACGCGCAGATCATACTCAACACGCACGCTGAAGCGACTTTCCAGATTCCGGATGTGACCAAGGTGCTGGCAGTGCCGGACCTGCTGAAGCTGTACATGCAGCCGTCGGTGGCTGCGATCGCGCAGAAGATCGAAAGCGATCTGCTGAGCCTGTACGCGGGCTTCACGCTCAACACCCCGGTGGGAACGGCCGGCACGGCGCTGACGGAAGCCACGATCGACGCGGCGGAAACAGCCCTGTTCCAATCGAAGGTCCCGCCCAGCGAGCAGAAGTTCATCGTGGTGAACGCCGCGGCCTATTCGGCATGGCGGCAGATTCCGCTGTTCGAGGAGTTCCAGTCAGCCGGCGCCGCAGGCTTGCGCGCGCTGATCGACGGCACAGTGGCGAAGTTCAAGGACTTCTACGTGTTCCGTTCGCAATTCGTACAACAGACGGGCGTGGCCCCCGCGGTGGTGACGACGCACAACCTGGCGTTCACGAAGGACGCCATCGGCCTGGTGATCCGGCGCCTGCCGCAGCCTCTGCCCGGGACCGGAGCGATCGCGGAGTACGCCGAACTCGGTAACTTCGGCATGCGGGTGGTGATGAGTTACCAGCCGAACACGCTGGCGCAACAGTTCACGGTGGATGTGCTGTACGGCTGCGGCGTGCTGCGGAACACGGCGGGCGTGCAGGTGAACACGTAAGACGACGGGAAGCGGGGACAGACAGATTGGTCCGTCCCCGCGCCCCATTAAAAGGAGAAAAAAGATGGATCTGACAGCCTATTACCAGAAAATTCGAGCCACGGAAGCGACTATTACGGACGCTTATCCCGTAGTAGTGAGTTTGGCGACGGCCGACGGCGGCAAGCCGGGAGTCCTGACCGAGGTCACGCGCGAAATCGCCGCGAAGATGATTGTGGAAGGGGAAGTGGGCCTGGCGTCGAGCGCGGATGCGGCGGCGTTCCGCGCGTCGCAAGCCGCCGCGAAGAACGCGGCCGACCAGGCGGCGGCGGCGTCAAAGGTGCAGTTTTCGGTGCTGACGACGGCCGAACTCAACAAGCTGAAGGGCGTCGCGGACTCCCTGAAGGACCCGGCGTAACAACATGGCTCTGTTCACGGACGGTCTCGTATCGAGCATGGACGATCTTTCGGCCCAGGACGCGCAACTTGCAGACGTGGCCACTGCCGAAAACATCGACGTGACGCAAAAGCTGGCTCTGGCGCAGGAAGAAGTCGCGTTGGGGCTCGATGTGCTGCTGACCGGAATGAACTATCCGGACCAGTTATCGTGGCTTGCGCCGCAACCGAGCGTCCACCGCGTGGTGGTAACGCCGGCGCTCAGGCTCTGGCACACCTATCGCGCCCTGGAGATGGTATACGCCGACGCATACAACAGCCAGTTAAACGACCGGTATGCGAACAAGCGCGACCAATTCCACTCGATGGCGAGCTGGGCGTACGACAAGCTGATCCGGATTGGGGCCGGGGTGGTACTCGATCCGATCCCCAGGGCCGTCATGCCAGGCGTGATGGCCGTGTCCGGCGCGCCGGGCGCGCTTCCGGACGCAACCTATTACGCGACCATGGCGTGGACCAACCAAGCTGGCGAGGAAGGCGCGAGCGCCTCGCCAGCCACCGTCTCAACGGTTGGCGGCACGCTTCGGGTCCAGCCCACGAATCCGCCGAAAAACGCGGCGGGGTGGAACGTGTATGTGGGCGGCGGCCCCGATTCGATGTTCCGGCAGAACGGAACGCCCATCGGAACCGGCCAAACCTGGACCCAGCCCGGAACCCTGGCGGAGACCGGACGGCTGGCAGGCCAGGGGCAAATTCCCAACTACATCAAACCGGTTCCAAGAGTGATCCAGAGGGGCTAATGACGGCAAAACTAGGAAGCGCCATCAGCGACAAGATTATCCAACTGATAGTGGCGCCAGCGGGCGCCAACGCCACGCTGGCGGCGCTCTCGGCGGCGGACAGCATGCCGGCGGCGGCGCTGAACACGGCCCAGATCCGCGCGCAAAACGCAGCCGCGGACCTGATGGAGCGCAGCGAAACCGTGAACTATCCGGCGGTCAACGTGTATTGCGAAAAACTCGTGAACGCCTTGACCGAGAAGTCCCGGAGCTTTTCCGGCTCGGCCCGGATGATTGTGGAAGTGCGGCACTCGCACGACCGGCTGGAGGGTCTCCAAAACGCTTTGGAGCTCTACACGGACGCGATGACCGAGACGCTGAGCGCGAGCCGCGGCGATTGGGGCAACGGCATGTTTTACGCGGGCGGATACGAGGTATCGTTCGCCGCGGCGAAGCATGGCGGCAGGAATTTCATTCAGACGGCGAAGATCGCCCTCGATATAGGAGTGAGCATAAACTAACATGTCCTCGTACATTTCGTCTAACGCAAACCGATTTTACACGGCATTGGAGAGCGCCTACGGCAACGTGGCGGCGGTGACTTCCGCGAACCGGATTCCCGCCTTGAAGCTGGCGGTCCAGCAGCAACTCGAAGTTACAACGCGGAAGGACAAGACGGGCAGCCGGACGTTTCCGGGCCTGCCGGCCGGCGGCAGGCTGCGGACCGGCTTCGAACTGCGGACGTTCCTGACGAGCTGGCAGCAGGCTGCGTTGGGGCCGACCAACGCGCCCTCGCCCAATACGTTGCCGGCTCCGGCATACGGACCGCTCTTCCAGGCGGCGCTGGGCGGTACGCCGCTGGAGTTCACCGGCGGGACGGTGGCTTCCAGCACCTTGGCCGGAAGCCTGGTGTTCCAGGCGCCGCACGGTCTGGCGGCGGGACAGGCTGTCTCGTGCGGGGGCGAGATCCGCTTCGTGGCGGCGATCGTCGATACGAGCAGCGTGCAGTTGAACGCGCCGTTTACGGTTCTGCCGTTGGCCGGCGCCGCCGCAGCGCCGACGGTCACTTACGTTCCGGCGACGGAACTGCCCAGCGTGAGCGTGTACGACTACTGGTCGCCGGCGTCGGCGGTGCAGCGGCTGTTGTGCGGGGCGGCAGTCGACCAGATGGACATCCTGCTGAACGGGGACTATCAAGAGTTTCACTTCAGCGGGCTGGCGCAGGATCTGCTGGACAGCGGCAGCTTCAGCGGCGGGGAAGGGACATTGACGAGCTTCCCCGCGGAACCGGCGCTGGGCGCGTTCGACTACTCGATTGTGCCGGGAAACATGGGCCAGGCGTGGCTGGGCGCATCGCCCACGCAGTTCTTCACGATCACAGGCGGGACGGTAACGCTGAAGAACGGCTTGGCCACGCGGTCGAAGGAGTTCGGGACGAACCTGCCCCGGGCGATTGCGCCCGGCGCGCGCAGCGTGAGCGCGGCTTTCGAACTCTACAGCATGGACGACAGCGCAACCATCGGGCTTTACCAAGCGGCGCGGCAACAATCGCCAATCAGCCTGATGTTCCAGTTGGGCGAAGCCCAGGGGCTGGTGATGGGCGTCAACATGAACAGCGTGATCCCGGAGGTTCCCGAGTTTGAGGACGGGCAGAACCGGTTGCAGTGGAAGTTCCGGGGAGCGCGGGCGCAGGGTACCGTGGACAACGAGATCACGGTGGCGTTCGGGTAGGAAGCATTGACGCGGAGACGCAGAGACGCGGAGAAAACTCTGCGCCTCCGCGTCAGAGTTCAGCGCGGTGAGGAATGGGTTCATGACTTACGAGAGCGTGAAGGTAGTGGAATCGGCGGTTGCGGCCGGCGTCCGGTACACGGTGGCGAGGATGTCGTTTGCGCGGCGGGTGGAGCTGATGCGCAAAGTGCGCGAATTGGCCGGGCGAATGGAATTCCTGGAGGCGGGCGGCGGCGCGGGCGACAAAATGGATGCGGCGCTGCTGCAGAGGGAGATCGACCGGCTCTACCTGACCTGGGGTTTGCGGGAGGTATCGGGTTTGGAGGTGGACGGCGCGGAAGCCACGCCGGAGTCGCTGGCGGATGCGGGGCCGGAGGACCTCTTTCAAGAGGCGCTGGCCGCGGTGCGGGCGGAGACGGGGCTGAGCGAGGCGGAACGAAAAAACTAATTGTCGCCTTCCACTTTCAGTTTTCCAACCAGGCCGGTTGGAAGTGCGACGTGTGCCGGAGATCCGGTCTGGAACACAAGCGGCGGTGCGGATGGCTGGCGCGCTCGGGGGAGACGGGCGCGCCGCTGGTGTGGGCGAGGAGAGGGGCCTCGCTCACCACCTGTCCAAAGTCCTACATCACGCCGGACAGTTTGGGTTTTGTGGAGGAGTTTCTCGTCCGGCGGCGCCTTGGCGGGGCGATCTTCGCGGATTTGAGCGCTCGGCAAGTAGAGGCATTCTCGATCCTGGAAAACGAACTCTCGGCGGAAACAAGAGATGGACAAAACCACACAAGAGAGATTGCTCGATAGTTTCACGGAGGCGGAGGGGCGCGAAGCGCCGGACCCGTTGACGGTCCTGGCCGCCACCAAGAACCTGGTGGCCGCCCTCGGAGAAACGGCGACCTCGGCCGCCCAGGCGCCAGTTGAGAGCGGCATTGCGCCGCGGACGGAAAACACCGAGTTCGCGGCCGTATCGGAGACGACCAGCGGCGGTGGAGTTACGGCGGCTTCGGTAGCGAAGACCGTTTTCGAAAGCGGCCTCGGTCTCATTCCGTTGATCGGGGGGTTAATCGGGTTATTCAGCGGGGGGGATTCCGGTTCTCCGCCGCCGCTGACCAAGTACGTCATGCCGCAGTCACTCGATTTTCAGGCCGCCGACAGCGGCGGAGTATTGACCGGCGTCAGTTACGACCAAATGGGAACGCCAAGGGCGCTGGAAGGCGGAACCGCGAGCCCATCGTCAACCAGTGCGGGAGGCTCCGCCGGCGGCGCCGCGAACGCAGCGGGCGCGGCGCCGGCGCAGACCGCGGCGAACGCGCAAACGATGGACGCGCGATGGTTCATGGACCACAGCGCGGACATCGCGGCGGCGGTACGGTACGAGATGCTGAATCTCAACTCGATCAATGACGTGGTGAGCGATCTTTAGCCATGGCGACCTTCCCAACATTGAAAACCAACGCCGTCATTCAGTATCCGGCGGCGCGCAAAGTGCTCTATCGGAACCAGGCCTTACGCTTCCTGGACGGGACGGAACAGCGCTACCGCGATTGCGCCGGCCCGCTTCTGCGATGGGAAATACCGCTCAGCCAGTTGGACGAAGGCGAAATAGCGGCCGTCGAGCAGTTCTTCGAGGATAACCAAGGCGCCTTTGGAAGCTTCGCATTCACCGATCCCTGGGATGGGACGGCGTACCCGAATTGCAGCCTGGAGACGGACACATTGCAAACCACGGCCACCGGGGAGATGGATGGCGCGACCGTTCTGACGGTGGTGGAGAACCGGGGATAGATATGCTGACGTATCCACAACTGGGAACGGGAGCGCTGAGCCAGTTTCCGATTCGGACGGAGCGGCGCGCGCGGACGGTGGTGAACGCCGCTGTCGATGGGAGCTCGATCAAGCTGGCGGACGCGTCGGGAGCGGTCACGGAATGGGCGCTGACCTACACCGGCCTATCGGACGCGGAACTCGGCGCACTGGAGCAGTTCTTCGCGTCCGCTCAAGGCACGCTGAACGGATTCACGTTCCTGGACCCGGCGGCGAACCTGCTGGCCTGGAGCGGGGCGCTAAGCCAGGCGGCTTGGGCGCTGGGTCCTCAGCTTTCTGTCGCGGGCGGGATCGCGGACCCGGCAGGCGGATCGGGAGCGTGGCGGCTGACGAATGCCGGCGCGGCGCCGCAGGCCATCTCGCAAACCCTTCCGGCGCCGGGCGGATACACGTACTGCTTGAGCGCCTACGTGTGCGCGCAGGCGGCTACGACGGGCACGATGCTGGTGGGAAGCAGCCAGACGAGCCGCGCGGTTCAAACGCAGTGGAGCCGGATTGTCTTCGTGGGGACCGGAGACGCGTCGGCGTCCGAGATTTGCTTTGGCCTCGAAATTCCGGCCGGCGCCCAGGTGGACGTGTTCGGGATGCAAGCGGAGCCGCAGGCGGGAGCGTCCGTCTACATGGCGAGTACAACCGGCGGAGTCTACCAGAACGCGCGTCTCCGGGACGACCAACTCGCGGTTACGACCACGGGCGTAAACCGCCATTCCTGCACGGTGAACATCCTTTATGCCAACCATCTATAGTCTGACGGAGCAGGCGGTCACGGATACGCCGCTTCTGCTGTTCGATTGCACGCTGCCGAACGGGCAGACCGAAAGCTGGTGCACGCACGGAATCACCGTGAATAGCAAGGCCTATGCGGCGCGGGTCCTGGCGCACAGCGCTTTCGAGATGCAACCGGCCTCGGCGCAGGGCGTGGACGGGCTCTCGCAGATTTCCATCGTGCTGGCGAACGCGGATTCGCACTTTTCGGAAATCGAGCGGTCGATCGGTTGGAAGGGCGCGCGGCTGACGGTGAGCTTCCTGATTTACAGTTTGCCGAATCAGGCTCCGGCCAGCGACATCGCGGTACTGTTCCAGGGAATCTGTAACCCGCCAGACGAGATTCTGGAAGCGACGTTCCGGCTCACGGCGATCAACCGGATGAATTTGCAGCGCGTACTGCTTCCGCAGGTGCGAATCCAGCGGACGTGCCCGTGGGATTTTCCGGCGACCGCGGATCAACGCACGGAGGCGATCGACGGAGGAAGCAACGGGCCATACTCGCTGTACTACCGTTGCGGGTACTCGGCGGACATCGCAGGCGGCGCGGGGAACCTCAACGGCGCCGCTCCGTACACCACCTGCGGATACACGCGGAGCGACTGCCAGGCGCGCGGCATGTGGGGGAATTTCGGGGGCATCGAATTCGTGCCGCCGTCCATCCTGGTGCGACCCTCGGGGAAGAACGTGCAGGTATCGGCCATTAGCCTGAACACGGCGTTGTACAACGATTTCGTTCCGATGGTCTACGGAACGGCGTGGTACGCGCCTCCCATCGTGTTTGCGCGCAACGACGGCAATCTGACGAGGATGCAAGTCCTGTTGGGGATCGGCCAGATGGACAGTACGCTGATGGTCCTGGTCAACGAGGTGGAGATTCCGCGAGGCATCGCCGGCGCCGACATGACCGCTACCGGGTGGTACAACGTCCAGACCCTCGGAACACGCACGGGGGCGTTCGACAGCGACTTTGTGGGAGGCGACCCTTACGGAAGCATGGCGTACCTCTCGGTGGTAGTCCCCAACCAGATCAACAACGGGACCACGCTTCCGACAATCAAAGTGCTGGCGCAGGGGCTGCACATTCCCATTTACGATGCGAACGGCGCGCAGACCAGCGTACAATTCAGCAACAACCCGGCCTGGATCCTGCTGGACATCCTGCGGCGAATCGGCTGGAGCGCGGCGGAGATCGACATTCCCAGTTTCGCGGCCGCGGCGGCATGCTGCGATGCGCAGATCGATGCGCTGGACATTTACGGCAATGCGATCTCGCTCGCCCGGTTCCAGTGCAACCTGGCGCTGAAGACAAGAAAGAGCGCCGGCGACCTGGCGCGCGGCGTCCGGATTACCGCGCGGCTGCTGCTGACCTACGGCGGCACTGGGCTCTTGGAACTCCGCGTGGAAGACACTATCGCCAACGAACAGCCCACCAAGCCCGACTGGTCGAACAGCGCCGAACCCCTCAACGGGGGATGGCCGAATTACGAATTCGGAGACGGCAGCACCGGTGTTACCGGCATCTTGCGACTGCCCAGCGGAGAGCCCAGCGTGCGAGTATATTCCCGCAGCATGGCGGACACTCCGAACTGTCTCAGCGTGGAGTTCCAGGACGCGCTGAACGATTTCCAGCAAGACAGCTACGCGGTAGACGATGCGGACGACGTGACGCTGTGCGGGCAGGAGATATCGGCAAGCTTGAACGCCATCGGGCTTCCCAATAACGACCAGGCTGGACGAATCCTGCAACTGAACCTGAGCAAGTCGTTGCTCGGCAATACCTACATCGAATTTCAGACGAGCGTGAGATCGTTCGGCGTTCGGCCCGGCGACATCATCACCGTCACCTACCTCAAAGAAGGATTCGTTCGCCAGCCGTTCCGGATTTTGAAGATCGCTCCGGGGCTCAATCACAGAGTGACGACGATTACGGCGCAGATTCACGACGACGCATGGTATGCCGACAGCAGCGGGCAGCCCACTTCGGCGACGGGCGGGCGGCGGCAGGGCGACGCGGGCATGGGCGTGCCGCGGCCGCTGATCGGCAGCGTGGTGGACGCCAACGGGAATCTCCAGTTCGGGGTGACCGAGACCGACACCACCAACAGCGACGGCTCGGTCCAAGCCAGCGTCACGGTGAGTTACGTTCCTCCGGCCACGAGCGCGGCGGCGGGTCCGGGCATCCCTTTTGTGAGCCTGTCGGCGGGAGTGGCGCCCGGTGGAACGCTGACAAGAGGCCAAGTTCTGTACTACGCGGTT
>OBLW0100003342.1_pt1 | contig 12543 bp, 9 predicted proteins | sample 1520161 | NCBI WGS metagenome assembly OBLW01 (sample SAMEA3539309, study PRJEB22396) | soil metagenome | biome: tundra; feature: field; material: soil | place: USA | collected 2010-05 | depth 0.15 m
AAGTTCGGACGCATACCGCCCGACCCGATGTAGTTCGAGCCTGGATAGTTGGAGCCGGGATAGCCAGGGTTGGAGCCGGGATAGACGGGCCGGGTCGCCATCGGGGGATTCATCGGCTGCACGCCGCGATTCTGCGGCACCACTCCCGAGTACTGCCGGTACTGCGGTCCCGCCTGTCCATATCGCGCGGAGGGCTGATTGTAGTTTTGGGGCCTTCCCTGTTGCGGTCTGCCCGCCGGGGGCCGCGAAGCCTGAGGCCGCGGCGCGGAATAGTGCGGCTGCGGAGCACGCTGTTGAACACCGCGCTGCTGCCCGCTCGCCAGAGCCGCCGGCCCACACAACACCATCGGCACACACAACACCAGGGTCGCAGCAGCCCGAACTGCGCGGCGGAGTGTTCCCGCGTTGTTGACCCCGATCATGTTGTCTCTCGGCCCCCGCCGTTCGTTTCAATATTGGCTGTGAGCCCCTTGGTTCACGCCGTCCCCTTGAACAGGTCCTCGTTCATAGGGTGTCAGTTCGCGTTCGTATCGTTGTCTGAAAGCGCTTCAAGCTGGTCCAGAAGCTGCGCGTTGTTGTCCAGCGTCTGCAGGTCATGCACCACAGCCGCCTGCCCCGGCGTCGCCGGTGGCTGGTCCCAGTTAGAAATGTCAAGATAAGCCCCGCCGCCCAGCAGCAGCATCACCGTCAACGCCATCGCAGCCAGCGGCTTCACATGCAACTGCGGACCGTAAACGAAGCGGGCGCGCAGCCGTTCCATCCAGCTCGCCCGGGGCGCCGAGCGCTCCTCAGCAAGGCGCGCACCAAAGCGGGTCATGAAAAAGGGAGTTGGTTCCGGCGTCTTCCAGGTATCCAGAAGATCGATTGTGCTGCGCAGCTCTTCCAACTCCGCACGGCACGATTCACACGCCTCGACATGAGCCTTCACCTTGGCATGCGCCAAGTCGGGGGCGAGCAGCACGTCTGCCAGCTTCCCGTCGATCTCGGTGCACTTGTTCGCATTCAATTTGTTCATCGCCTTTTCCATCTCAACCACCCATCCCCGCCCGTAGCGTCCCATGCTTCCGGTTCCAATTCGCTTTTGCCCCTCGGCACCACCCACAGGTCTTCGTCGCCGCGCTGGTTACACAAAATCCTTCAACTTGTCCCGCAGTGTCTGGTAGGCGCGAAACAGCAGCGACTTGGTCGCCGACTCGCTTAGTTTCAGCACGTCCCCAATCTGCCGGTAATCCATCCCCTGGTACTTGTGCATCAGCACAGCCATCCGCTGCCGCTCGGGCAAGGCCATTACATGCTTGCGAATGGCCGCCATCCGCTCATCGCGCAGCAGATGCTGCTCCACTGAAGGTTCGTCGTCCGCCACGTCCGGCGTCGTTCCCGTCTCCGGGTCCGGCAAGTCCAGGTAAACAGTATGCGCGGCCCGCTCGTGCTTGGTGTCCCGCGCTTGGTTCACCGCCAGGTTCGTCGCGATCCGGTAAAGCCACGTCGAAAACTTGGCTTCGGCCCGGTAGCTCTCCCGCGAACGATAAACCCGCAGAAAAACTTCCTGCGCCAACTCTTCGGCAACCGCCTGGTTGCGCACCATCCGGAACAGGAAATGAATCATCGCCCGGTGATACTTCTCCACCAGAAACGTAAACCCCGATTCGTCCCCCGCTGCCACGCGCAGCATAATGGCTGCATCGCTCGATTCGTCCGCACCGTAATTGGGAACGACACGAGCGTCTGGCCCTGCGTCCGGTTGCAAACCCGGGCGCGCTCCCAGAACCGGATTGCCCAGTACCAGGGTTGCCATATCTTCTGGAACCCCGTCTTCGTCGGAAGGTTGCGCTGGATCTGTGTTTTCCGGGGGAGATTTGGGGTCTTCCGCCGGCTCTCCGCCCCCCTCGGGAGTTGGACCCGATTCGGGCTTATTGTCCCCCGACCGACCGCCCCCCGCCCGGCCGTTAGGTTGGGCGCTCATCTTTAAAGCAGGCGGCCCCGGCAGACCAGGGGCGACAGCCCCCGGCTTCTGCAAACCTGGGGCGGCAGCCCCCGGCTTCGGCAAATAAGGAGCGCCATAACCCGCGCCAAACCCGCCGCCGGTCCCGCCCGAAACCATCCCGCCCAGCCCGCCGGCGGGACGCGCCAACGCCTCGCCGTCAGGGGCGGATTCGCCTTCATCGCGGATCATTCTTGCTTTCCAGATCATCGAGAATCGGAGGGTCCTGGCCTGCCCCGGCGGTCGGCGGCACAGCTTGGCCTAAAGCCCTGCTGGTGTTACTCTAACCCATGGGATGCCCCTCCGGCGCGACTTCCGCCTACCCTCCCCGGGGCGCTTAACTCAGCGGTAGAGTGCCACCTTCACACGGTGGAAGTCGCAGGTTCGAATCCTGCAGCGCCCACCATATCTCGATTCCAAGACATCCGAGACAATCCAGAGAATCAAGACAAGCCACTGAAAATTAACTGACTTTTGTCTTTTTGCGTCCAAAAGCGTATCGTGGAAACCAATCCCTGGTGGGGGTAGAATCGGGGGTAGATTTTCCAGAGATGGGGGTATCTCCCATTTCTAGGACGAATTGCGGGGTACGTGCCTTGGCGTTGACAGATACCAAGATCCGTCGTTCCAAAGCTGCTGGCAAGCCATACAAGCTTTCTGGCAGCGGTGGCCTGCATCTTCTCATCACCGCGGCCGGCGGCAAGCTCTGGCGCTGGAAGTACCGCTTCGACGGCGCTGAGAAGCTCATGGCCCTGGGCCGATACCCGCGCAGCCACCTGTCTGTACCTTCCATGTAACCTGCACCGGGATCCCTCTCAGTCGGAGATTTCGAGTTAGACAACTCATGCCCAGTCGCCAGTCAAGGGCGCTCGCGCCTGTCTGCAGCTTCGGATTCCTCCGCAGGCGGTCACAGGAGGAGTCGCTAGCATCGAAGCATCAACTCAAAGAATCTCCAGCGGAGCATCAAGCATGCAACCTGCACGACAGCGAACAGGACTAAGCCTTGACGCGAGAAGGCATCTTCCACCGTCGAAGCCAGCCAGGCCATGAATGCGCATTCGCGTCGTCATGCTGCCAGCGAAGTTCTCTGTAGGTCGCCAGTGCATCCTCTTGGGTTTACCGGGGAAAGGATCGTACATACTTGCAGTGCCGCCTAGCCGTTCGCGGATGGACTGTGCCTGATTCAGTGCGCGTTCCCAGGCTGCAATCCGCTGGCTGGAATATGCAAGTTGGTGACAGTGGCGGCACGCGAAAATGCCATCGAGATAGAGAATCGCAACCCGGTGTCCCGGCCTGGGGCAACGGAACCATGCACGTTGTCCACCATAGTTGCAGCGAGCCCGTTCGAGCAGAATCGGATACCGCTCGCTCTGCCACTCCCCGCCGGCAATGAAGCGCTCATACGACACAATAATCCGGTCTATTTCGGCTTTCACGCTGATCGAAGCGGCTGGCTTACCATTGCGGTTCCAATGCTGCGGAAACGACGGCCCAGGCCGAAGCAGGCCGAGTCTCTGTAATCTCCGGACATCAAGAGCGGCGAAATGCTCGACTTTTCCCTTCGTCTGGCTGCCCCAGCAGCGTCCACTTCCAAATCCGCCCATTGCCCCCCCATTTACTGAAATCTTAAGGCAAATCTCAGACTTTGAGAGCCTATTGTGCGCAATCCCGAATCGGATCCTGCACCTCTCACTTGTGGTAGAAAGCCTCGTGTTTCCCTCGCGGCCCTTTGAGTCGCCACACCTTGCATGCAACATGTAAGTCCGTGGATTCATTGCTCCAACTCGAGCCATTCCACATCTTCGGTATCACTCCAATTGCATCTCGCCTCCTATCGCCGATAGGGCATTCCAGTGCCCTGTCATACACTGGTAGCCAAGATCTAGCGGACAGTTTTGACACCTGAAGAGAAAGCCCGCGAGTCCATCGATGGCATGCTTGTTGCCGCAGGATGGATCATCCAAAACAGGACCGACGCCAACATTGACGATGGCCCAGGCGTAGCCATTCGCGAATTCTCCCTGGCACACGGATTTGGTGAAGCCGACTACCTCCTTTTCGCAGATGGTCAGGCCGTCGGTGTCGTCGAGGCCAAAAGGGAGGCTCGACGCTTATCGGCTTCGAAACCCAGACGCAGAAGTATAGTGAGGGCATCCCGTCGGCCCTCCCGGCCCCGCGGCGACCGTTGCCATTCCTCTACCAGTCCACCGGCATTGAGACCCGTTTTACCAACCTGCTTGAGCCCAACGCCTCCAGCCGAAGTGTCTTCACTTTCCACAAGCCAGAAACTCTGTCCCAATGGCTGCGGGATGAGTTGGACGGCCCGGTACAACGTTCAAGGCCCGTCTCGCCATCATGCCGCCGCTTGTCCATTTAGGCCTCTGGCCGGCTCAGTTCACCGCCGTCAGGGCCCTCGAGGACTCGCTCGCCCACAGCCGCCGCCGTTCACTGATTCAGATGCCAACCGGGTCCGGCAAGACATACACGGCCTGCAGCGCCCTCTACCGGCTTATCAAGTTTGCCGGCGCTCGGCGCGTTCTGTTCCTCGTAGACCGAGGCAACCTCGGCCGCCAGACCCTGAAAGAGTTTCAGGCGTTCCGCACCCCGGATGACGGCCGCCTGTTCACCGAGCTGTACAACGTCCAGCACCTGAAATCTAGCCGCATCGATCCCGTGGCCAAGGTCTGCATCTCTACCATCCAGCGCCTCTACTCCATGCTCAAAGGCGAAGAGTTGGATCCCGATCTGGACGAACAGTCCGGCGCTACCCTGGAAATGCTCCAACGGCCTCCCGAGCCCATCGCGTACAACCCGGCCATCCCGATTGAGACCTTCGACCTCATCATTACCGATGAGTGCCACCGCTCCATCTACAACCTCTGGCGCCAGGTGCTGGAGTACTTCGATGCTTCGCTCATCGGCCTCACCGCCACGCCCTCAAAGCAGACACTGGGGTTCTTTCATCAGAACCTCATCATGGAGTACCCCTTCGAGCGCGCGGTCGCCGACGGCGTTAATGTTGATTTCGACCTTTACACCATCCGCACCCTCATCTCCGAGTCCGGCAGCTTGATCAATGCCGGCTTCCAGGTGGACTACCGCGACCGCCAGACGCGCCAGATTCGTTGGGAGCTTGCCGACCAGGATATCCCCTACGACGCCGACGAACTCGACCGGCGCGTTGTCGTGCCCGACCAGATTCGCACCATCGTCCGCGCATTTCGCGACCACCTTTTCACCGATATCTTCCCTGGCCGGACAGAAGTTCCAAAGACCCTGATTTTCGCCAAAGACGACAGTCACGCCGAAGACATCGTGAAGATCCTGCGCGAGGAGTTCGGCCGCGGCAACGATTTTGCCCAAAAGATCACCTATCGCACCGGCGCCGCCAAAGTTCGTACCAAAAAGACCGACAAGGATGGCAACGAGTATGAGGTGGATGAATGGGTCTCCTCCGGCGTTACTGCCGAGCAAAGGCTTAATGAATTCTGCACAGGCTACAATCCCCGCATCGCCGTCACCGTGGACATGATCGCCACTGGCACTGACATTCGTCTGCTCGAGATCGTCTTCTTCATGCGCGCCGTCAAAAGCCGCACCATGTTCGAACAGATGAAGGGTCGCGGCTCTCGCGTCGTCACTCCTACGGAGCTTCAAAATGTCACTCCGGAGGGTCGCTACAAAGACCATTTCGTGATCATCGACGCCGTTGGCCTTGAGCCGGAAAAGATGCAGGAGACGCAGCCGCTCGAACGCAAGCGAAACGTCAGCCTGGAAAAGCTGTTTGAGCTGGTCACCTTCGGCAACCGCGACGAGGACGTGCTCAGCTCCATCGCCGCACGCCTCGCCCGCCTCGATCGTGAGCTCACCCCCAACGACCGCACAGCGCTCACTGAGACGGCCAATGGTCAAACGCTAGCCACCATCGCGGGCGAGATCGTCTCGGCACTCGATCCGGATCGCCACGTCGAAGCCGCCCGCGCCGCCACCCTCATCGCTTCCGGCGAACAGGCCGAACCTCCAACGGGCGAGCCCACTGAAATCGAAATCGCCCAGGCCCGCCGCCAACTCCTCCAACAGGCAACTAAGCCGCTCTCCGCCAATCCAGCCCTGCGCAATCTCATTCTCGGCATCAAGAAGAGCTACGAGCAGATCATCGACACGGTCAATGCGGACCAACTCCTTGAGGCCGGCCCGGCTGAAGTTGTACGCGAACGCGCCCTGCGCATCACTCAATCTTTTGAGCAGTTCCTCAAGGACCACAAGGACGAAATCGAAGTGCTGCATATTCTCTATAGCAAGCCCTATGCCGTGGGCCTCTCGCTGAAACAGGTCAAAGCGCTTGCCACTTTGATTGAAAAGCCGATAGACGGCAGCCCCCGCCTCAGTCCAGATCAGCTCTGGCACGCCTATGAGCGCATCGACGCAGCGCACGTGCGCGGAAGCAGCACGGAAGTAGCCGCCGATCTTGTCAACTTGGTGCGCTTTGCCCTCAAGCAGAAGCCGCAGCTTGAGCCCCGTCGCGCCGAGGTCGAGTCCCGCTTTGCCACCTGGCTCAAGGATCAGCAGAGGGCCGGCACAGACTTCCGTCCCGATCAGCTTCGCTGGCTTGAGGCCATCCGCGACCACATCGCGTCCAGCCTCGCCGTCGAGCCGGAAGACCTGGAACTCGATCCCTTTTCCCGCTGGGGCGGCATGGGCCGCGCTCAACAAGTTTTTGGTGATCGCTTCCTGCCGCTGCTCAACGAACTCAATGAGGTGCTGGCGGCATGAGTGAACTGTTTGATGCGAAGCCTGATCAAAGGTGGACCATCCCGGAGACGTGGTCATGGACCTTTGCGAGTGAAATTGCTCAAATCATTGGTGGGGGCACGCCTTCAACAACTGATTCGCAGAATTTCGACGGCGGTGAAATCCCCTGGATTACCCCAGCTGACCTCACAGGGTATCGAGAGAAGAAGATTTGCCGCGGAGAGCGCAACATAACCGAGAAGGGCCTGAGGGAGAGCGGCGCGAGACTCATGCCAGCAGGAACAGTGCTCTTCAGCTCCCGTGCGCCCATCGGATATGTTGCCATTGCATGCAATTCGCAAAGCCAATTGCGAAGGAAATTTGAGCGTTCGATGATCCGGGAGCGCCAGCGTGAAGGTATCGCGCTCGCGAAGAAGGCCGGCGTTTATAAGGGACGCAAGCCTTCACTGACACCAATGCAAATCGCGGAAATTCGTAAGCGTGTAGCTGCTGGGGAAAAGAAGACCGAGCTGTCCGCGGAATACGGGATTTCGCGGCAAACGCTGTATTCAGCACTTTCCTGAAGACAACGGCTTGTGCCGCCGCGGCTTGTCTGCGCGGACAATGGTATTGGCTCTGCCAACCGCGTCGTGAAATTCCAGTCGACATTTCGGGACTGATTGGCTTCGATCAAGGTCTCAACGATTCTGCTTGCAAGGACGGCGAAGGGCGAGGAGGCCATTCTTTGCCTTATTCCTAGCCGTTCGCCAAGGAACACAAGATGCTCGACTGAGCCGGCTCTGCCAATGCCATCACACGGGGCAAACTCCACTGCCCGTGAACGGCTGCAAGGCTGGTATTGGCTGGGGCTACTGCAGCGGGATGGGGCGCGCACAAGGGGAACAAGCTACTGCTTCCGTTCGGAGTTCCAAATAGCCCTACCCTGGCGTAGTGATGCACAGGCCGCGATTCGCTACGAATTCTTCTGTCCTTCTCGGGAACACCCGACGTCATGTGTTTTCGTTCGGATTGTGGCGCCATTCCATCGGGTGCGCTCGGACTCGAATGCGGGCGGTCTGGTAACAATGAGAATGTTGACTTTCGGATCTGAACTGGGCCGAGTCGGGAACATCTCAATTTCTCGCGTTAATCACTGCAGGACTTTAGCCAAGCCGGTCGACTTGGAACGTTTCAACATGGAGCTTGGGCCGACTTCCGAGGCGCTTCCAGCCTGGCGGCAGGCTCTTAAACGGACTTTTCGAGCCGGCGGATTCGGCAGTATTTTTTTGAAGCTGCGCGTCATCCAAGCTTCGCACCGGAATCCGAATGACTTGGATTGCCAGCATGTTTTTGCCTTCGTGTCGATAAATCGTGCGTCGCCACGTCTCATGATAGGGAGATACGGCGATCGACCCACCGTAGAAACCGGTATTGCATATGACCAGGTTGCAATACATGGTGCGCGCGAGCGATTCGGCATGATGCCGAAACGATTCAGTATCCTTGTTGTAGGCGAGCACAAACATATGATGAACTCTGCCCAAATACAGAAGTGCCCGTTCAAGATCCATCAGATCGTAACAGATTGATACTCCAAAATCGCCAATATCATCGGCCCTGAAGAGCCATAGCTTGGGATCACCGCGGAATGTCCAACCGATGCTCTGAAGCTTCTTACGCTCTGTTTCTGCGGGAAATGTTTTTCCCACCACGACAGACGCAGGCACTCTGGAACCTTTCGCGATTCGTGGCGACCCCGGAATCATGACCATGGCCTCGTTCCAGACGATCTTCCGAGCGTGGTCAGTTTTATAGTCAAGCCCTGCGATGACGATCGTTCCGAGGGACGCGGCAATTTTCCTTAGGCTCTCAATGCGCCCTCTTGGTAAAGCCAGTTCGGGCAGGAGCACGATCTCTGGCTTTGGATCGGACGCCGCGAAACTTCGAAATGCCCACCGAATGTCTTCCCACGCCGCCTCCTGCTCATCGACGATCATGGTCGGTTCATCTCGCCACGCAGTTGCGGCGTCGAGATTGGTTTGAATCAGACCGACATGCACGTGCTCAGCATATTCCGTAGCCATTACTCGTCATCATCCTCATGTGTTTCGTTGCGGTCAAGGTCGACCGCCCATTCTTCTCGCGAGATCTGCTCAATTCGAATTGGAACAAGTTGCCGCGGCTGGTGATTATGAACCGTGATCTGTCCGCCCTCTAAGACTTCAATGGCTCTGTCTAGGTATCGGCGCAATCGTTTTATCGTGAAGATCCTCGGCGGATCATGAGCTGTGTCGTCGCCTTCGAAACCACTCAGGATTCTCATGTCAAAGAGAAGAGTCTCCCGCTGCCGAGGAAGTAAACACGATTCGAGAATCCCGGTTGTCCACGAGGATGCATTCGCCTCTCGAATCAGAGGAACGGGTCACTTCTTTGAATTCAAGCTGCATTTCAGAAGCATTCCAGAGCGCGGGCCAGGAGAAGTCCTTGCGCAAGAGTCCCAGCAGAAGAACCGCAACCTCTCGAATGCGATCGAATTCAATTGTTCCGGCGGGTAGGCTTTCCGACTCGCGCAATTGTTCAATTCGGATTTGACGCCGATGTATCTTGCCTTTCCTCACCTGACCGCTCCAGACCTCCCAACTGGGAATATGGTCAATCGGCTGCTGCCAGGAAGCAGGGACCCAGAATTCAGACCAGTGGACGGGTAGTGTTCTCCCATCTCGCCGAACGGTCGAGAGGATCTTCTCTGTAAGCTTAAGAGCCGTCCACTCGCTGGCTCTCGGGTCGAATGGCTGTTCCGTTTCCCGCACTTTTGTCCAATCGCACCAGGTCCGCAGACTCACCATGTGTAGCTGCGGACGCGTTATCGACGTCACCATTTTGCGTAGAATGCTTTGATTCGAGTAAAGACTGATGGCGCCCGGTTCTTTAGAAATCGACTCCATTACCCAGTCAACGCGGTTCTGGCTCGGTAAACTCTGAGGAGAAATGGTCAACCCCGGCGAGACCTCAGGCAGAGCGGCCGGATAGCGTGACAGGACCGCCCAGGCGGTGGCTTCGCCGGGATCGAGTTGCGTGGCCAATGTTCGCCAGACAGGCCCAGGAGAAGAAGCCAGCTTTGTCTGCGTAGCCGAGTCTGCCCACCAAGCCCAGCAGCCAAGGCTATAGCCTGATTCCTCAAGCCACTTGGATTGGACCTTTGACCAATTCAACCCATTGACCTCTCGGCAGAGATGAGAGATCGCGGAGATCTCCTCAATCGAAAGAGTTTCGTTTGGTCGAATATCCTGTATGGTCAAGCGGACGATCCCAGCAGCTGCTTCGCACAGCTTGGCCGAGACTTCCTCATAGAACTTCGGTTGCACCGAACGCGATATCTGTCCAGGAAGATGGAGACAGGCCTTCAGATATCTCTTCGCAGCCTGGCGGCGCCGCGGAGGATAGTTTTCCGAGTCCAACAGGTGCACGCACCAGATCGATTGCTTGGCGATGGTTTGCAGTAACCTTGCTCTCAAAATTCGGCCGGCTGTTTGGTTCTTCGAAGACTGACGCCGTTGTTCGTCAACAATCGGATTCAGCTTGTCATAGCCCGCAATTCGACAATACTCAAGCACCCTTTCCCATAGACGCAACTTTTCGGGGTGTTCCCGAACGGCCTTCATAAGAATGGAGAAAACGCGGGCTCGTTCTTTACTCTCCCGATATTCGATCTGTTTGCGGATTGTCTTGATTGCGTCCGTTGCGAGGAAAAGGCGTGCCCGATCGGATGTCTGCTGATGGCGCAATTCCTTGCGAAAGCCTTTGGCTATCGCGCCATCCTTCAGTCGCTGCCTGGTTTCAAGGACCCGATTCGATAAGGAAAGGGACTCCCGTTCACGGGCGACGAGTGCCTGCTTTGACTCCTGCCTGCCCGCAGCGATGCGTGCAATCTTTGTCGCGGCGAAGGCAACTCGTGTTGCCGCGGGTAACTCCGTATCTGGCAATGGAGCCAGGAGGAGGTGTTCAAGATCATTGAGTGCAACCTCCTCCTCCCGTCCATCCAGAAGATCGAAATCGAGACGCCCGATCTCCGAGACCTTGGTCAGCGTCTTGGTCATCAAAGGAGTCGGGAAACGAGGATCCAGCTTCGAGACCTGGACCGCTTCAGGTCGAAGGTCAAAGATCTTATTAACGTCGCTCTCTCGGTATACAGACAGATACTCGCCAAACTGCTTTGGCTCAAATTTGTCGAAATTGAATGTTGCGCCGATCCCTTCTTTATCCAGCACATCCTCGTACCACCGGACCCATTCTTCAAGATGGCGAAACGTCGGAGCCAGGATTACGTGGTCATCCACATAGCGAAAATGCGCGATTTGGGAAGCCTCGATGTTTGCATCTACCAAGGCGTCTACTCTGAGCATGGCTACACTGGCTAGGAAGCCAGCCACCATCAACCCCGTAGGGATGTGGGGGAAGTCTGCCGCCCCACTCATCAGATCGATTTCAGTCATCTCTCGCTCTGACCAACCAGAATGATCGATTCGAAAGCGAAGCAGCCCATCGAGGAGTGTCCCGGTAATATCTGAAGCCTTCGTGCAATACTGCCGGATATTCGACGCGATCGTGGAGGTATGGAGGCTGGGGTAGAACTTTTCGAGATCAAGGCTTACCCAATACGGATTGCGGGCAGGTTTCTTCCAGAATTCATTCTTTAGATATGGCAAGCGTCGCGTCCTCTGTTGCTCGGCTTCAAGCGCGCGCTGATCTGAATCGCTGAGTTCAATCTCTGACTGATATTTCTTCAGACTCATTTCTCGGATGGTTAAGTAGATATGCCGCCTATAGAGAGGCCAACTGTGCTGGAAGCGTCGATACAATAATCCATCCGAACTGCGAAAAGGGCCGAAGCGCAACACCGGCTGTAAGTCGGTGGTGTCGTACCAAACGGGCCGGTAGAGCCGATTGCCATAGCTCCAGGTGGGCATCTGCTCTTCAAGCACGGGCCCGACGACATTAACGAATGCTGCCCACGCAACTTGGTCCCGAACCTGCACCCAGAAGGCCTGGCGCACTCGTGGATTCCCTTCAGAGTCAGCCTTTTTGGGTTGCGGCAGCGGTACAAGTGGAGACAATGTGAAAGTCCGCTTTGAGAACTCATCGCGGATGCCGTCCAACTCAGATTCGAGGTTTGCCTCAAACTGAGCCACCGCGAGTTCGTCATACCAGGCATCGGTTGTGGCATAGTAGCGTCTGACTTTCGCCCATGCCATGTGGAGGTTGTCCGGAAGGAGGAGGTTCTTCAATGCAGCCATGCTGCTGATTCTCCAAGAGTTGACTGAACAGTAATTCCGTCCATTCTAGACCGTCGTTCTGCATTGCGCGTAGGCAAAGCCACGCACCGAGTCCTTCTTGATTAAGTAGTAATTACTGCTTGGGCACTACTGCTTGGGCCTTTGAAGCTGACTTTTCTCGTTACAAATCCGCTGACATTCGTCGGTATAAGATTACGCTTTCAAGCTACTTGTTGCTATTAACTCGGCGCTCGTTTCCGCAACTCGATTGGACAACATGCAGCTGCGCCTCAAGATGCAGCTTGAGCAGCGCAGTAAATACTCAAATGTCGATGACAGGCTTCGTTGTCAGACTGCAGTATGGAAGGTCATTCAGAAGGAGCTTGCGAGCCTACCGTAGAGGCACACACCAGTTCAATACTGGTAGGACGCCCCAGGGTCAGTGAGCATCCCGGAAGCCTCGCCGGGGGTGGACACGGGATTTCAGTCGCCATGCCGACTCGTAAGGAACGCATCAGAAGTCTCGATAGGCACACCTCCTCTTTTGCGTTGAGTTGG
>OBLW0100003343.1_pt1 | contig 12542 bp, 8 predicted proteins | sample 1520161 | NCBI WGS metagenome assembly OBLW01 (sample SAMEA3539309, study PRJEB22396) | soil metagenome | biome: tundra; feature: field; material: soil | place: USA | collected 2010-05 | depth 0.15 m
CACGAGGCTCCCCCACACCGCGCCGGCCAGGCTGCCGAGACCGCCGAGGACGGCTGCGGTGAGCAGCGCGATGGACAGCGTGAGCGTGAAGGCGCCCGGGGAGACGATTGACGTGGTCACGGCGAGCAGCGCGCCGGCCAGGCCCGCGCAGGCCGCGCTGACCACGAACGCGAGAATCCGGAGCCTGGCCACGTTGAGGCCGCTCAGCGCTGCGGCCACCTCGTCGTCCCGGACCGCCCGCCAACTGCGGCCGACCCGGCTGCGGGCCAGGTTGGCCAGCAGCACGAGGGTGATCAGCGCGGCGGCGCACGTCAGCCACGCCTGCCAGCGGGTGGGCGGGAAAGTCGGCCCGAGGAAGCCCGGGACGGTGAGAGACACGCTCAGCCCCTGATCGCCGCCGAACACGCCCGCGTACTTGGTCGCGAGCGAGGGCAGCGCGACGGCCAGCATGAGCGTGGCGCCCGCCAGGTACGGGCCACGGAGCCGGGCCGCGGCCACGCCGACGGCCGCGCCGCCGAGGGCAGCGATCGCGGCGCTGGCCACCAGCACCGCCTCGAGCGGCCAGCCGAGGTGGATGGTCATGAGGGCCGCGGCATACGCGCCGATGGCCATGAACGCCCCGTTGCCGATGGAGATCTGGCCGCTCAGCCCCACGAGCACGGTCAGTCCCGCGACCGCGACCACGTAACAGGCGACCTCGGCGATCTGGTAGTCGCGAAAGGCATCCAGCCGCACGCTCAGGATCACGATGACCACGCCGACGACGACCGCGACGGCCAGGTGGCGAAGCAAGGTCATGGTCACACCTGCCGGGTGCCGGTAGAGGCGAACAGGCCGGACGGCCGGACCATCAGGACCACGGTGAGAGCGGCCAGGCCGAACAACGGCACCAGGTCGGCGCCCAGATACCCGCCCACGTAGTTGAGCACGACACCGAGGATCAGCCCGCCAGCGACCGCGCCCGCCGGGCTGTCCAGGCCGCCGATCACCGCCGCGGTGAAGCCCAGCACGAAAATCGAGTCCATGCTGTTCGGGTAGAGGAACGTGGACGGCGAGACCAGCACGCCCGCCAGCGCGCCGATGAGGCCGGCCAGCGCCCAGCCGAGGGTGAGCATCCGCCCGACCCTGACTCCGAGCAGCCTCGCCACCTGCGCGTTGAACGCCGACGCGCGCAGCCGCAGGCCAGCCGATGTGTAGCGGAACACCACGGCCAGCGCGAGCGCGGCGACCAGCACGGCCCCGGCCACGAACACGTCGTTCGACGAGATGCCGAGCGACCCATGCCGCAGCCCGGTGATCGAGAGGGCGGCCGGGAACGAGCGGAACTGGCCGCCGTAGATGATCCCGGCCAGTCCCTCGAGGAAGATGAGCAGGCCGATCGAGACGATGACCGCGTTGAGCGGTGGCTTGTTCTCCACCGGGCGGATGACCACTCTCTCGATCACCGCGCCGAGCACCAGGCCAGCTGCGAGCGCCGCGGCGAAACCAGCCCAGTAGGAGCCGGTATGCGAGATGACCGTCAGTGCGATGTAGGTGGTCAGCATGGCCATGCCACCCTGGGCGTAGTTGAGGATCCGGGTGGCCCGCCAGATCAGCACCAGGGCCAGCCCGATAGCGGCGTAGATCATGCCGAAGCTGATCCCGCCGAGCGTGAGCTCGCCGAACTGTCCCACCGGCCGCCTCCTAGAAGCCCAGGTAGTGCTTACGGAGCCCCACGTCGGCGGCGAGTTCCGCGGCGTCCGCCGCGACGACGACCTTGCCGAGATTGAGCACGATCCCCTGGTCGGCGATGCCCAGCGCGCTGCGGGCGTTCTGCTCCACGAGCAGCACGGTCAGGCCCGCCTCGTCGCGCAGCCGCGCGATCAGCCGCATCACCTGGGTCACGATCCGCGGCGCCAGGCCCAGGGACGGCTCGTCGAGCAGCAGCACCCGCGGCCGGGACATCAGCGCTCGCCCGATGACGAGCATCTGCCGCTCGCCTCCCGACAGGGTGGCGGCCGGCCTGCGCCTGGCGCTCACCAGCACCGGGAACCGCTGGTAGGCCTCGGCCAGGGCATCCGCCCGGACGGCCCGGCCGCGCCGCCACAGGGCGCCAAGCCGCAGGTTCTCCTCCACGGTGAGCTCGGCGATCACCCCTTGCCCCTCCGGCACGTGCGCCACCCCGCTGCGGGCCATGTCCTCGGGCCGGCGGCCGGTCAGGTCCCTCCCGTCGACCACCACGCGGCCGCCCCGTGGCCGCACAAACCCGCTGATCGTGCGCAGCAACGTGGTCTTGCCCGCCCCGTTCGCGCCGAGCACCGCGGTGATGGTGGCCGGCCGGACGGAGATCGAGACGCCTTGCAGGGCGAGCACGCCGCCGTAGCCAGCGACGACCTCCTCGACCGCGAGCGCCGCCGCCGGCTCACTCATCGCCGTCCTCCGCCCCGAGGTAGGCGGTGGTGACAGCCGGGTCGGCCTGCACCTGTCCCGGCGTGCCGCCCGCGATCACCCGGCCGAAGTCGAGCACGACGATGCTGTCGCAGACGGACATCATCAGGTCCATCCGGTGCTCGACCACCACGACCGACGCGTCCGCCGCCAGGCTGGTGATCAGTTCGCCCAGCCCGCCGAGTTCCGTCTCGGACAGCCCGCTGGCCGGCTCGTCGAGCAGGAGCAGGCGCGGGCCGCCCACCACGGCACGGGCCAGTGCCACCCGCTTGCGCAGGCCATAGGCAAGCTGGTCGGGCATCCGGTCAGCCAGGTCGGGCGCGCCCACCCGGTCGAGCGCCTCCAGCGCCCGCGCGCGGAGCATGCGCTCGCGGCGGTCCGCGGCGGGCAGGCCGGCCAGCGCGGACCAGAATCCGGCGCGGGCCACGTGCTCGGCACCCACCATGACGTTCTCCAGGACGGAGAGGTGCCGGAACAAGCCAACGCCCTGCAGCGTGCGGGCGATGCCCAGCGAGGCCAGCCGGTGCGGGCGCAGCCCCTTCACCTCGGCGCCGTCGAAACGCAGCCGGCCCGCGTCCGGCCGGACAAACCCGCACAGCACGTTGAGCAAGGTCGTCTTGCCAGCCCCATTAGGGCCGATGATCCCGGTGACCTGGCGGGCGGGGGCGGTAAACGAGACATCGTCCAGGGCGGTCACGCCACCGAAGCGGACTGTCACGCCCTCGACGTCGAGCACGCCCGCGCCCGGAGCCGCCGACGTCGGCGGACGCGCGTCAGATGAACCACCGTTCACCAGGAAAGTCCTGCTCAGCTAGGCGACATTGCCAGATTATGAACCCTGATTCAAGGGCAGGACGAAGCCACCGGCAAGGCCCGGAGCACTACTTGGTGCCGATTCGTGACTCAACCGAGATCGCGCGCTGCTGACGATCGCTTCCCCACAGGAGGGGCGGTATGCACTGTCCGGCGGCGTCCAGGACCGTGGCCGCGCCGAGCTGGTGGTAGGCCTCGAACTCGGCCGCGTCGTACAGCTGCTCCAGGGTGCTATCGCACGGGTAGCTGGGATGATCCCTGGCGTAGGCGAGGACGTCCCATGGCGCGCCGGTCCACCAGCCGAGCTTGCACACCCAGATCTCACCCTGCCGTGGCAGCCCGGGCACCTCCTCCGGCCTGCTGAACGTGCCATGCGCCCACGGGCGGACCACCTGCCCCGGGGCCAGCCTGCGCCCGCCCGGGAGCATCGTGGTCGGGTCGAGCTCGATGTCTACCCCGGCATCGGCCCTGGCCAAGGCGATGGCGCCGCCGAGGGTATACCACGTGTCCGCTTTGTCCCCGGAGGCGTCGAGCACCACGATGTGACTGGCGCCGCGGCGCAGCGCCTCGACCAGGCCGAGGTTGTCGTAGTGGCCTCCGTCGGTCACGTACATCCAGGTGGCACGGTAGCTCAGGTGCCCGAAAGCCTCGGCCCACAGCAGCCCCAGGGTGGGCTGCAGCGCCCGGTACCAGAGCGCGCCGGGCCACCCTCCGCGGAGCCTGCGCTTGAGCACGTGGGCCCACAGGCGGGCCTCCCGGCCGGAGTTCCTGTCCGCGTTGCGTTCCCAGAGCAGGTGCGGCAGCAGGTACCAGAGCAGCAGGAGCAATGGCCGCCGCGCCCACCACCGGTCGGTGCCGTCCTCCCCGGGCCGCTCGATCCGCTCGCGTGCCTCCCGGACCAGGCTCGGGTGCGGCAGCCACACGCCGAGGCGGACGTTGGTCGCGGTGAGCAGGAGCCGGTAGGCCTGCCGCGTCGCGGCGCCCATCAAGGGCGAGATCGCCGCGCCGCTGATCGCGGACACATCGAACAAGGTGCACCTGCGGTGGCCCACCAGGGCCTCGTAGTCCGATGTCCGGGCCTGGGCGGGAACCTCGGCCGCCAGGCCCTTCTCCCGGTGCAGGGTCACGTGCTCGGGGTCGAAAGTGATGCAGAAGCCTCCTTGCCCGGGCGGCACCTCCCGCGCCGCATTGATGTTGGCCGTGCCGCAGACCACCAGGCCCGGCCCGGCCGGGACGCGCTGACCGTCCCGCAGTTCGGACAGGCGGGTGGCGGCCGCCTCGGCGAACAGCGCCCGCGCCCGCGCCGGATTGTGTTCCTGCGCCGCCCGCCGGGTGACGGCAAAGGCATCGGCCAGCCGCCACCGGTAGAAATCATGCATGGACATCCGGTTGACGTTGATCGTGACGCGCGTGAGCAGCATCACGGCCAGCGCGACGACGACCGGCAGAAGCTGGCCGCGGCCGGATCCCGCCCTGATGCCGTCGCTCGTCCACAGCAGCGCCAGGACAACGCCAGCGAGCACGATCACGGCGCTGGCCAGCCACGGCAGCAACTGCTGCCGGAGCCGGCCAGCCAGCTGGGTCACCAGGCCCGGCTGCTGCGCCAATCCCGCCGCCTTGCCTTGCGCCGCGCCGCCCACCGCGTTCCACTTGGCCAGCCCGGCCTGGCAGAACCGGGCCACCGCCGCCACCGCGGCAATCAGGCCCGCTACCGCCGGAAGCGACCAGGCTGGCCTCGCGCCGAAACCAGCAAAATGCGCGATCGTGCCCAACGACCCCTTGCCGCTAGTCAGCCACGAGATAACCGGGGGCACGGCCAGCATCGCCAGGGCCAGGCCGGCGGTCAGTGTGGCGGCCCAGCTCACCAGCACCGCACGATTGGCCCCGCGATCGCGGTCATCCGGTTTCAGCGACGCCCACCAGCTCGCCCGGCCGCTGGGGCGATAGCCGGCCGGTTCCAGCGTCAGCCACCAGTACCCGAACAGAGCGAACGTGATCCCGGCAGCGATCACCGACGGCAGCTGCCACGCCAGCCCACTCACCGCCGCTGTCACCGCGTGCGGCCCGGACGGGACCGCCACGCCCTGCCAGCGGAGCAGCCAGCCCCAGGCGTGCGCCAGCGCGTACAGCGGGGCGAGCGCGAGAATGAACGTGACTATCGCGCCGAGGAGCAGCGAGAGGACACCGACCAGCACCGTCGCGCCGTTGGGCGCAATGTAGCGGGTGTTGTAACGAAGATTGCGCTCTTCCGGGGTACCAGGGGCGTAGGCGTGGGGCTGTGCTCCGGCGGCCAGGTAGTGCGCGACGAGCGCACGGGACGTAGCGATGTAGCTTCCCCCGGATACGCCCAGAATCCATTTGGCCTTAGCGAGCAGCCCTCCCCCGTCCAGGCTTTGCAGCGCCCCGAGGCAGTAGGCGGCAGACCGGATGCCGCCCCCCGAGCAGCAGACCGCCCAGGCGTCCCCCGCCGGCGCTGCTCGCGCCTCCCCGTCCGCGTCCTGGTTCTTCCCGGTCCCCGGCGGTGCCGGGGGCATGCCGGGTACCTGACCGCCTGATCCTGATGACTTCATGCCGCCCGCCTCCCCGTGACCAGATCCTCGGAGTGATGCCGAAGGCTCCCCCACGATCCCGCCGCTCGCAGAGGTCCTTCTCTCCATCAGAGACGGGGGGCTTCCTGGTGATACATCTCATGTGCGCTTTCGGGCGGCGGGCGGCGTGGACATCCGCTCGGGTTCCGGCGGAGCACACGGCAGGAGCCGCGTCAGCCGGGTGCCGCCCCGAGCTGGTCGCGCCACGAGTGCTGGGGCGTGAAACCGAGCACGGCGCGGGCCCGGTCGATGGCCAGCAGCGTGCCGAACTCATCAACATCGCTGGTCAGCGCGACGCCGGGGTATACCTCGGCGAGCAGGCTGGCTGACGGCCGGTTCATCACCGTGTCCGCCGCGGCGATGATGTAGCTGGCGCTGCCCTCAGCGGGGGCCTCTAGCGCGAGCCTGCAGGCCGCCGCGGCGTCGCGCTCGTCGATGTACCCCCACAGGTTCCACTTCCGGAGCTGGGCATCGCCCCAGTACGAGGGGAAGTTCTGGTAGTCGGCGGGACCCAGGATGTTGGAGAAGCGCAGCCCGATGAACGGGATCTGGGACCAGCCCGCTATGTGCGTCGCGATGGTCTCGCTGGCCACCTTGGACAGCGCGTAGGTGCTCGTCGGCACCGGGTAGTGGTCCTCGTCCACCGGGGCGTACCGGGGCGGCACGTCGAAAGGCAGGCCCAGGGTCGTCTCGCTGGATGCCCACACCACCCGGTCCAGGCCGGCCAGTGCGGCCGCGGTGAATACATTGAAGTTCATGGTCATGTTGGCGTGGAACGTGGTGGCCGGCGTGTGAATCCCGGGGGCCGGGATGTTCGCCAGGTGCACCACGGCGTCCATGTCCTTCAGCACCTCCACAGCCTGGCCGTAGTCCGTCAGGTCGGCCAGCAGCGGCCTGACCCCGAGATCCTCGGCCGGCATGACCCGGTCCGTGGCCGCCACCGTGTAGCCGTGGCTGAGCAGTTCCCGCACCGTGACCCGCCCGGCGCGGCCGCTCGCGCCGGTCACGCAGATTTGCTTCGTCATCGGATCAGGATGGCACGCGCGGGCGAGGAGATGGAGCGGGCCGCGGGTCAGGCCGGCTCCCCCGGATCGCCGCTGCCTGGGCCGTGCCGGCGGACCAGCTCCTGCGGGGAAGCCCGCCGCCATGCTGCCCAAGCGGGTACTGACGCCCTCTGGCTCGCCGTGCGGTTTAAGCCGCACGGCGAGCCCTTCCGGCTGTATCCGCCCGCTGTGGCCGCATGACCTGTGCGTGCCGAGAATCCCGTCCGCGGCTCTGACCAGCAGGGTTGCTCGCCCGGCGCTCCGGCCGTGATGATCACTGATCATGTGCCCGCGGTTCGTGTTCCTCCTGATTACGCGACTGGCCGCGGTTAGTCCGGTTGATGTCAACGCGGCTGGCGTGGCTCAGCGTCCACCGCTTGCCAGGACGCCGCTGCCCTTTACCGCGCCACCGGTGCTAGGAGGGAGCCGAGTTTGGCTGGGTTACGTGGGGACGCTGGCCATGAGCCGGCGCAAGCCCAGGGCCTCGCTGGCGATGATCTTCTTGGCCTGGGCGAAGGCCGCGGCGCGGGCGGTGATCGCCTGATCCTGATAGCGGGACACAACCGCGAACTCCACCCCCGGCACGTTAACCCGGAGCTTGCAGCCGATGTCGTGTTCTGCGGTCTGGATCTCCAGCCGGCTGGCTGTCGCGCTGCGGGTCCAGCGGGGGTCCGCGGCGGCGGTGAAGGGGGTCGCGTAGTGATCCCCGTAGCCTCGCATGCAGGCTGACCACCGGGCGAAGACCGCGCGTACCGGGGAGCTAGACTGCGCGCGCTCGAAGCTGGCCAGCTGGACGCTGCCGGCCAGGGTCGACGGATCGCTGCCGCCCGACTGCTGCGCCGGGGCGTTGATCCCAGCCTGCTGCAACTCGCGCTCGGCCTGGCCGGAGCAGCCGCCCCGGGGGACCGGCCGGCCGGCCGGGGCCGGGCCCTTCCCGGTGAGCGCGGCCCATTCGGCGGTCCCCAGGTCCGCGGCGCTCTCCGGCTTCCCCGTGCCCTGTACCCAGGACGGCAGGTGGTAGCCGTATGTCCGGACCGCCACCGGATCCGATACCCCGTACAGGCGGGATTCAAATTCGTCGGTTATCCGGACGCCTTGGGCAATGACTTTCTCCGACAAGCCAGGCAGGAAGCTGAAGCCGAGCTTGCCCAGGCACAGCTGCTCCAGCCGCTGGGCGAGGTAATCCTCCTCCGCGTTCTGCAGCGGCGTCAGCTGATAAGCAGCGATAGGCATCTGATACTGCAAGACGCTGGACGGCGTGGGCGTCGCTGACGGCGTGGATGCCTGGCGCACCGCCGCGGGCGCCGCGGCGCTGCCTCCCGATGCGCATCCGGTGCCGGCCAGGACGCAGCCCAGGCTCATGGCGGCCAGGATCGTGGTCCCGCCGAGGCGCTTCACGCTGGGCATCCTTCCGTCAGGGGAGCCGGCTGGTCCGGCCGCAGGGGGCGCGGCAGGAGGGGTCGTCCCACCGCGCCTGCCGCGCGCCCTGCCCGGTGGCTATTACGTGCAGTTGTTGTAGGAAATCGACGCTTCATTATTGCGGAGGTTGCTGGTCAGGTTGCCCCAGAACATAGGCTTCAGCCAGTTGAAATCGCCCGTGAAGTTGGGATCGACCCAGGTGGTGACATTGCAATTGCCAGTGTTGTCCGCCATGGATGCGGCGTCGTTCCGCACCGGATTTCCTGCGCCGCTTCCGTTGTTGGGGAACGTGGCGATGATGGTCCCGAAGGTCTGCTGATTGGTGCCCCACATCGCGCCGGCTATGTTCTGGAGATAGAACAGGCAGTAGTGCCACCTGCTGGCGCTACAGCCACTCTCGCCCTCAAACGCCTTGTCGATGTTGGTGCCGGTGGCGGCCGGGGCGTTTGTGGTGAGCGTGCTGGCTACCGCCGGATGCGTGCTGGCCATAGCAGGAGCAGTCATGGCGCCGGCCCCGAGGAAGGTCCCGAGAACGGCCGCCGAGGTCACCAAGAGTCTCTGGTGTCGCTTTATCATAGTTTCCTGTCCCTTCCGGCTAGAGATTAGCCAGCACGCTACCAAGGCGAAAATCGCGGAACCAGGCAGACTAACCGGCGAAGTGACCGGCAGAGTTAGGTCGCGGCCGGGCAGCGGAATGGTTAACAGGCCGTGCGGTGGTCAGCCGGCCGGGCTGGTGATGGCGCCGCCACCAGCACCGTGCCCCCTCTGCCATTACCGCCGGCAGGCCAGACCATGAAGATCACGAGCTTGCGTGCACCGCACAACGGGCCCGTGGTGGCGGGTGCTGGCAGCTTCGCCTGGTTTCTTGACGCGGTAGTTGTTGTGGCGGGCTCTTTTGACGGCGCGGGGCAGATCCAAGCATCCGCGTCAGCTTCGATCACGCCGCCACGCCGAACCCAGCCTACGTCCATGATCAACTTACGCTACGTGGCATTGCCCCTAGCCGTCGCTATCGCCGCGCTTTGCAGCTTGTTCCGGACCGGCATGGCTTCGGGATGGGCCAGCTCGTCGAGGATGTCCAGTGCCTGCTGCCAGGTTTCCCGAGCTGCGTGATTGTCGCCTGCGGCGTGGTGGGCGTCGCCGAGGTGGCTGAGGGACTGGGCGGTCTGGTAGCGCGCGCCAGCCTCGCGGAACAGGCTGATGGCCCGCTGGTAGCTAGTGGCGGCCTGGCCGTAGTCGTCCAGATGGCGGTAGATGTAGCCGAGGCTGTCCCAGGTGCTGGCTTCCAGGGACGGATCGCCGGCCTGGCGGTGCAGTTCCAGGGCTCGCCGGCAGTAGGCGAGGCCCCGCCTGGGGTCACCGAGCATGGCGTGGTCGTACCCGACGTTGTTGCAGGCCTTGGCCTGGAGCGCCGGGTCTCCGGCGGTCTTGGATAGATCCAGGGCGCACAGGCTGCTGGCTAGCGATTCCGGGAACTGGAGCTCGCGCTCGAACACCACGCTAAGGCTCAGGTGAGCGCGGGCCTCTGCGGCCCGGTCGCCGAGGCTCCGGGACAGGTCAGCGGCCTGCGTCAGGTGCGCACGGGCCTGGCCGGTCTGGCCGAGTTGGAGCTGGGCTCTGCCAAGGTTGCGGTGCGTTCTGGCCTGTCCCGCCAGGTCGCCCAGGCGTTCCGCGCAGGCGAGCGCGGTGAGGTGAGAGATGACCAGGTCGTGCCAGTGGCCGCCGCGGTCCAGGAAGGTCACCAAGGTCCAGGGAAGCTGCCGCGCGTGTTCGCTGAAGCCGGCGGCGACTGCCTGCCCGATGACGGCGAGCAGGACCTTGTGCTCGGCACCGAACCAGGCCTGTGCCTGAGGGCCATCGGCGATGCGCTCTGGTGTCACGCCGTGCTGCGGCGGCCCTAGAGGGAGGATGTCCTGCGCCGGATCGAGGGCCTGGGCCGCGGTGGCGGCGGTGTGCAGGTAGTAGTCCAGCATCCGCCGGGCCGCGGCCCGGCGTTCTATGCTGGTTTCGCACGCCCGGGCCTGGTCTGCCGCGTAGGCGCGGAGCAGGTCATGCAGGGCATGGCGGCCGGGAGCACGTTCGGTGATCAGGCTGACGCCGGCCAGCTCGCGCAGGGCCGTCCGGGCCTGTCGCGGCGGCAGGCCAGCCAGGCTAGCGGCGGCCCGACCGGAAATGTCTGGCCCTGGGTGGATGCCGAGCAGCCGGAACGTCCGCGCCGCCTCCGCGCTCAGTTGCGAGTAGGACCAGGAGAACACTGCCTGCACATCGGCGGCCGCGTCGTTGACGGTCAGCGCGCCCAGGCGCCCCCTCGCATCAGCCAGCTCAGCGGCGAGCGCGGCCAGCGGCCAGCCAGACGCAGCCGCGCGAGCGGCCACGATAGCCAGCGCCAGCGGCAGCCGGGCACAGAGCCTTACCAGGTCGGCAACCGCCTCGGGCTCAGCGGCAACCCGGTCGGCGCCTATGCGGGCGGACAGCAACTCGGCCGCCTCGGTCTCCGTAGGCACGTCCAGGGTCAGCACGCAGGCGCCATCGGCGGCGGCCAGCCCGGTAAGCGGGCTGCGGGTGGTCACCAGTACCAGGCAGCCCGGCGCGCCGGGTAGCAGCGGCCGCACCTGCGCAGCGTCCCGGGCGTTGTCGGCCACGATGAGCATCCGCCGGCTGGCGAGCAAGCTCCGGTACAGCCCCACCTGCTCGTCACTGTCTGCCGGGATATGCTCCGGCGCCACCCCGAGCGCCCCCAGGAACCTGCGGACCACCTCCGCGGCGGCGACTGGCTGCCCTGACGGGCCGTAGCCCTGCAGGTTCACATACAGCTGACCGTCGGGGAACCTCCCGGCGACCTGGTGCGCCCAGCGCAGCGCCAGGGCGGTCTTGCCCACCCCGGCCATCCCGCCGATCGCCGAGATCACCACCCCGCCGCCGGCCCTGTCACCGGCGGGCTGCTCAAGCCATCGGTCCAGGGTGGCCAATTCCGCCGTCCGGCCAGCAAATTGCGCGACGGCCGTAGGCAGCTGCCTCGGCGCCGGGCCGCTGCCAGCCTGTCCCCACCCCGCATCGGGCGACGCCAGGCGCGACCCGACAGAATCGCCCGGACCCAACCGCCGCACCAGGCCTGATCCGCCATCCTGGCTGGCGCGGTACCGGGCGATCAGCTCGCCGGCGGACGTCTCAGGCAAGCCCAGAGCGCCCACGACAAGGCTGACCGACCTAGGATGCGGCCTCCGGGTCCCCCGTTCGAGATCGCTGATCGCCCGCACGCTCAGCCCCGCACGCTCCGCGAGCTCTTCCTGCGTCAGCCTCGCTGCCTCGCGCTGGCGCCGCAGCCACAATCCGGGCGCCCCTGCACCACCAGGCCCGTCAGGCATAGCTCACTGACTGACCACACAGAACGCATGCTGCGGCACAAACGTCAATATAGCCCAAGGCAGCCCGGCAAGGCTTGCGTCGCTTTCCCGAAGCCGTGCCCCACTCGTCCTCCTGACATCGATGCCAGCATCGGCGTGTCCCGCCTACCTGATCACCGACCGCCAGGCCTGTTGGGCTCGAATACCCGATCACGGCGGTGACCTGCGACTGCTCGTCATGACGCGGGCTGTCATGCGGCGATCTGGTATTCGCTGGTGAGTCCGCCGGGGACTTGTTTTCGCCGGATCCGGTGCTCGGCGAGGTTGAGTGCCGGTCACCCGGCCGTCTGGATCCGCCGACCGATCGCCGATTTCGGCTCCTGCAAGAAAGCCGCCAGGACCAGAAACCCAAGAGTCGAAGGTAATCCGCCACCGTTGATTTCCGGTCAGATTTCGGTCAGATTGCCGGTCAGATTGCCGGTCAGATTGCCTGTTGCCCAGACGTTGCGTGCCCTAGATTCTCAAGCGAAATGTGTCACTCGCCGACCGGCAGGGGATACGGATTCAGAAAGGCTTAGGAGAGCGGTGCCAGTTCCGGCGCGCGGCGGTATGCATTTACCGGACACGTAATTTCTGCGGCATCAGCACGAACCAGCTTGATCCATGAGACGCCTGATTCGAGAGGACGGCCGCCCACAGGCTGCCGCCCCGCGCGGGTTCGCCGCCTTGTCGTCGACCGGAGAGACCTCCGCAGACAGCACCACGGCCAAGCCGCGACGGGTGCAAAGTGCACGCCAGCGCGCTGCGGAATCCACACGCGGCTGGTGCTCCAGGCACTGGCCCGGTTCCCGTGGGGCGGCCAACACTGGGCGGCATGACCGGCACGATCCGGCGGAGGGCTTCCGGGA
>OBLW0100003344.1_pt1 | contig 12541 bp, 14 predicted proteins | sample 1520161 | NCBI WGS metagenome assembly OBLW01 (sample SAMEA3539309, study PRJEB22396) | soil metagenome | biome: tundra; feature: field; material: soil | place: USA | collected 2010-05 | depth 0.15 m
CACCGAGATCTACACTCTTTCCCTACACGACGCTCTTCCGATCTACGTGCGCGCCTTCCGGCTGGCCGGCGTGATTGCGAAGTTCGGAAATGGGGCCGTGCGCGACCTTATTAATGATGCCGCGAGTCAGCATCTCCAACGCCTCCTCTTGCTGTGCGGTGAAGGGTCCGAACTTGCGGCGCACCTTTTCCATTTCCGTGGCGCGAATCTGTTCAAGCTGTTCCTGAAGGCCGACGATGGTGGGGGTAACCTCGGCCACTTTGATGCGCGCCATCATGCGCTCCACCTCTTCGGCCACCATCACCTCGGCGTGTTCGGCTTCCTTGCTGCGCTCGCGCAGGTTGGCGTTCACTACTTCCTGCAGGTCGTCGATATCGTACAGGAAGATATTGTCTATTTCGTTGACCGTGGGTTCAATATTGCGCGGCACCGCGATATCGATGAGGAACATCGGCTTGTTGCGGCGCGCGGCGATCACGCGCTGCATGTCGTCCTTGCGCAGGATATAGTGCGGCGCGGCCGAGGATGCGATCAGGATATCGGCCTTGGGCAGCACGGCGGTGAACTGGGTGTACTCGACCGCAGTCCCCTCGAAAAGCCTGGCCATTTCCACGGCGCGCTCGTACGTTCGATTGGTGACTAGAACCTCCGTAGCGCCAGAACGGCGCAGATGGCGCGCCGCCAGCTCCGACATTTTTCCGGCGCCGGCGATCATGACCACGCGATGGGAAAGCGAACCGAAGATCTTGCGCGCCAGCTCGACGGCGGCATAGCTCACCGAAACGGCCATTTGTCCGATGCCGGTCTCCGAGCGGACCCGCTTGGCCACGCTGAAAGCACGCGTCACCAGCCCGTCCAGCGTCCCCGACAGCGCGCCGCGGTCCCTGGCGGCGGCATAAGCGGCTTTGAGCTGGCCCAGGATCTGCGGTTCCCCGACCACCATGGAATCCAGGCTGCAAGCCACGCGGAAGAGGTGATGGATGGCGTCGCGGCCTTCGTGGCGATACAGGTACGGTTCCCAGCCTTTCAATCCTATCGCTTTCCAACCGGTAAGGAAGCCGTCCACGATGTCTCGCGGGTTGTACCCGTCCGCGGTGGCGACGGCAATCTCGACGCGGTTGCACGTCGAGAGAATGAGAGCCTCTTCCACGCCGTCGCGGGCGCTAAGATCGGCCAGCGCTTCGGGGGCGGTTTCCTCGGAGAAAGCCAGGCCTTCGCGCACCTCCACCGGAGCGGTCTTGTGACTGACGCCGGTGATGAGCAGCTTCATTGATTCAGCAGTATGGCGCCGAGACGGGCGTGCGCCGCCCAGGTCAAGGCGGCGAACCCGACCAGCGCCACGGTCATGATGGCGGCTTTCCGCCCGCGCCATCCCGCGGTCACCCGCAGGCACACGAGCGCCAGGTAGACTCCCCAGGTGAAGAAGGAAATCGCGATCTTGGGCTGCTCGATCCAGGCCGACTTCAGTTCGATGAAGGCCCAGGTGCATCCGGCGATTACGGCCAGCGTGATGAGCGCAAAACCTATCGCCAGGGACTTGGAAATGAGGTCGTCCAGCGTGCCCAGGGGCGGCAACCGGTAGTAAAACTTGCGCGGCTTCTTGGACTTCAATTCGCGTTCCTGGAACAAGTAGAGGACAGAGGCCACGGCGGTGAACGCCAGCGCGGCGTACCCCAGCAGCACGAGCACGATATGCACCGTCAGCCAGGCGTTGCGCACCACCGGGCTCGACCAGGCGCTGACGGGGTTCCCCAGCCCGGCGACCAGGGTCATCACGAACACCAGCGGGAAGATAAACACACTCAGGCTGGTCAGGTGGTAGCGCCAGTGGACGAAAAGATAGGCCACCACGATCAGGAAGGCGCACATGGATAGCGTTTCGTAGAAGTTGGTAATAGGGCAGCGATGGTTCACGATACCCTCTTCCACGATGGACACGAAATGGAACAGCGCGCCCATGCCGAAGGCGCCGAGCGCCACGCGGAACAGGTGTTCTTTGCGGCGGACCAGGGTAAGAATGGCATGCAGAAGGCCAAGGGAATACAACGCCAAGGCCACGCGCAGCCAGATGACGCTCATTTCAGCCATGGGCGGTACGGGAACTTTGAGCTATATGCACAGTATATCGCGCGGCGCGGAGTTGAACCGTCGAGGCCTCGCAAGAGCCAAAAATGTGTTAGGTTGAAGGCGGCGTGGGTAGATTGATCGCGTTGTTTTAGCGCTGGTGAATTTCGCGCTGTTGCTGTTGATTCTCCGCTCCCCACGCTGGCTGATCGACGCGCTTACCGAAGCGATCGAGAATTTCCGGGGTGGCCCTCCGACTGCGATGCATCCTTCCCCTTCGAATGACGGCGCTCTGCTTCGCGGGCGGAACCGGAAAAGTAAAGATTAACCCGAGCCGCTTTTGCTTCAGCCGCAGACCTTTTCATATACCATTGAGCAGAAGGCCTCTCGATTGATGAGTGGAACGAACTACAATCTGGCCCTGCCCTTTTATGAAAGCTCCGTCACAAACTCACGGGGCTTGGCGCTGTTTGTGGGCGACGCGCCGCTTTCTTACGGAGAGTTGGCAAATCTGGCCCGGCGCATTTCGGGTTGGCTCGGTCTGAAAACCGGTGAGGCATCGGCCAAGGTCGGAATTCTCGCATCTCGAACCATAGAAGCGTATGCGGGAGTGCTGGGAACGCTGTGGTCCGGCGCGGCGTACGTTCCCATCAACCCTAACACCCCCGAGGACCGCTTGGTCCGCATTCTGCGGCTGACGAAACTGGATGCGCTGATCGCCGACCAGGCCGGCCTGGAACTGCTCTCGGACCGTGTGCTCGAATGGGCTCCCAGCCGGATACTCTTCGGGGCCGGCGCAAAACCGCCGCGAAGCGCCCTGAGATTCAAGGGAATCGGCTTCGAGAGTTTCACCGAGTTATCCGATGAGGGCCCCGATCGTCCCGTAACCGTGGCAGGAGACGCTCTGGCCTACATTATTTTCACCTCCGGCACTACGGGCACGCCAAAGGGCGTGATGATCGAAACCGAAAGCGTTGCACGGTATTGCGGCGTGGTGCAGGAGCGGTGCGGGTTCCGCCCCACGGACAGAGTCTCTCAAGTGGCTGAACTGACCTTCGATAACTCCGTGCTGGACTTGTTTGTCACTTGGGCGGCCGGCGCGGGGCTCTATGTGGTTCCTGCCTCTCAGCTCATGGCTCCGGCGAAGTTCATCCGCGATCACCAGATCACTAACTGGTTTTCGACGCCCTCGACCGCATCGATTATGGGACGCATGAACCTGTTGACGCCGGGCGCGTTTCCGTCGTTGCGGTGTTCTATCTTCGCCGGCGAGGCGCTGTCCATTGCTACCGCTCAGGCATGGCGGATCGCCGCCCCCAGTAGCTTCGTGGACAATTTCTACGGGCCGACCGAAGTAACAGTCGACTGCATGGCGCAGCGCCTTGAAGATCCTCCAAATGTCACCAGGGACCGCGGAACATTGGCCATTGGAACGCCATTCCCGGGCATTCGGGCAGGCATTGTGGACGCGAATCTCAACTTTTTGCCGCACGGCCAGGAAGGGGAATTGGTCGTGTCGGGGCGGCAAGTGGCGCGCGGATACTTTCAGGATCCCGAACTTACCGCGGCTCGCTTTCCCATGATCGAGGGACGCCGATGGTATCGCACCGGAGACTTGGCTTTTGAGGACGCCTCCGGGACCTTTCACCACCTCGGCCGAATCGATAACCAGGTGAAGATACTCGGCAACCGGGTCGAGCTCGAAGAGGTCGAAGCTCATTTACGCGAGATTGTCGGAACAGACTCAGTGGCGGCGGTGGCCTGGCCTCTCGCCGACGGCCGGGCAACGGGGATTGTTGCCTTCCACTGCGCGCCGGGAATGACCCGCGATAAGGTCCGCGAGGAAATGAAACTGCGCGTGCCCGATTATATGATCCCCAAAAGGGTTCATTTCCTCTACGCTCTACCTTTGGGATCAAGCGGTAAGATCGACCGTAAGGCGCTAACCCGGTTGCTGGACGAGAGCCCGATCTAGTAAGCCTATGATGCGACAGCTTAGCTTCCCCGATGGCTTGACGGTATTTTCGTTGAATGCCGATGAAACGCGTTTCGTCCACCGCGAAGTCTTCGGTGAGAGGTGCTACCTGCGGCACGGAATAGAGCTGCGCGACGGAGATTGCGTGTTCGACGTCGGCGCCAATATTGGATTATCGTCATTATTCTTTCATCGAGAACGCGAGGGCGTCCGTATCTTTGCATTCGAACCCAGTCCAGCGGCGTGCGAGTGTTTAAGGGCAAACATGGAGCTCCATGGCGTCGATGCCCGCGTCTTTGAGTGCGGATTGTCCCGCGAGTCCGGCGTTGCCGAGTTCACCTTCTACCCGGCCAACACGGTTCGGTCCGGATTCCACGTCGATATGGAAGCCGACCGCGGCACAACTAAGACATACATGGTCAACAGTGGCTTCTCTCCGCGAAATGCAGATCTGTTTCTCGGCCTCCTGTTCAAGAAAACGACGTTTCCTTGCCGCTTGCGGACGCTCTCGGAAATCGTTGACGAGGAGCGCGTCGCGCGGATCGATCTGCTGAAAATCGACGCCGAGAGGAGTGAGCTTGAGATCCTGGCGGGGATTCGAACCGAGCATTGGCGCCTGATTCGCCAAGTCGCTCTCGAGGTCCACGATGAGGCGGGCGGCCTTGACGAAGCTCAGCGACTCCTGGCGGAGCGCGGCTTCCAGGTGTCCATCGAGCAGGATGCTCTACTGAAAGGCACCGCGCTATTCAATGTGTTCGCTATACGTTGAGATAAGTCAGGACAAGTAAGACGAGCTTGCGGCTGCCTGCAGCGCCCGGAAATCGACGTCACCGTCGGGGGTACGCACAAGCGTGTCCACCAGCGTGATGCCGCGAAGAACCGTTTCCTCCGGCAGTATCCGCCGGCACTGTCCGAAGAGCCGGTCGATCAACTCCTTGCGAAGAGCGCCTTGTCCAGGCGCATTCGTTAAGTACACGTACGAGGAAGCGTCCGGCTCCGGCCAGCGGATTGCCTGCAAAGTCACCCCTTGCCCCGATGCTATCGGCGCAAAACACGCATCGTAACTTCCGTCAGGCCGGCAAGCCGCCCAACTGAGGGAAACCGCGAAACCCAGACCCTCCGTTTCCAGGTCGAGAAGAGCCTGAGGGAGAATTCCCTCCTCCGCGATTTCCGCTAATTCCTGCCGCAGCTCACCGCCGGTATACGCCGCATCCGCGTCTCTTAGAATCGCCAGGGCTGCGAGATCCTTTTCAATCCGCGCGTTTCGTATGCGCTCGATGCCGAAGGATTCTCTACGCCCCCGTAAGATGGACCGAATCTCATCGAGCGTCAACCGGTGTTCAGTCCAGTCTTGAAATGCCACTTCAGCGCGGCTTCCGTTTCTTGACCTACATGAAGAGTCGCCTGATATCGGCACTCTCGATATCTTCGGAATTCGACGCCTCAAGGAGAGAAAATACGCCGGGGATACGACCAGTTCTTGTTCTCTCTCAACCCGGCGGCAAATCCGATGGCGCAGATCTTCGGCGCCGATCTCATCCGCGGCTTGAAATAGTTCGACCGACGACGAAAACGCCTGTAACAGGGGCAGGCTCCTGATATCGCCGACATAGACATACCCGCTGGGCCTTGCGATGTCGATCGCGTGCTCCAGCACCTTCGTCAAATAAACGGCGTTGGGAAAGTACTGCACGACGGAGTTGAGCAAGACCGTATCGAAGGAACTCTCATCCAGGCCATCGAAATTGTCCGCCCTCCGCTCCATCAGCTCGATTCGCTCCGCCACGGAAGGAACCGTGCGCAGTTGCTCTCTGACCCTGCCCAGCGCCACGGCGGAGAAGTCGGCAGCCACATACCGGTCGGTGCGCGGCGCAATCCGCATGAGCGGCAGGCCGGTTCCACAGCCGATTTCATATACGGACTTAGGCGCAAGCTGAAGAATATCGGCGACTGTGTTTTCTACCCACTCCCGCATCTCCTCAGCGGGGATCGGTTCCCGCGTGTAACTGCTATTCCAGCCTATTGTGTTGAATCCAACAGGAGCGCACGCCGCTTCCTTCGTGAGTTGACTCAACTCGCAGATTCTTCGCCATTTGCCGAGAACGGTCGCTTCGGCCGTCCCACGGCCCAGGACGTCGTCGATGTATGCATCGTCCGGAACGACAAACGCGACCAGGCCATCGCGGCCGTCGTGCGCCACCGCGGCTTCCCGCACGCCTGCGTGCGCGAGCAGCGCGTTTTCGATGGCGGCTTGCGCCTCATGGTTTCCCATTTGCCTCAGTAGCCGACGGCAGCGGTTTGCGTCAGGCTATAAATCGCATCGATGCTGTCAATTGCTTCTCTGTCAAAACCGATCTGCGCGAAATCGATCCCGAAGTTACCTTCAAGGAACACGACGATTTCCACCGCGTCCATCGATTGCAGACGTCCACTGAGCAGGAGCGAATCGTCGTCCGCCAACGGCCCATAATCGCCACTGCTGGTCAACAGGCTCTGCACATACTGACGAATTTCCGCTTTTCCTTTCATCGATGCCGCCTAAAAGTGGATAAAGAACAAACCCGCCAGATACTTGAGGTGTACTGCCAGTGGATACAATCGAGCTTCGTCTCCAAATACGCTCAACACGCAGTAGAAGAATATCACGCCAAACCCGGGCACGATGCGCCCGCGAAGAAGACCGGTCGGCCTGGGTCCGCGTTTTCGCAGTTGCGAGACGCTCAGCGCGGTCGCCAGTATGACATTGTAAAAGAACAATACCTGGTAATTTGCGAGAGCTTTCCAGGGTCCATCGTTTCGAATAAACCCCCAATCCCGCGTGAGGTGATAGAACGAGTTTCCAAACGCTACGGCCACAAAAGTTGCAAAGATCGTACGCAACCTTCTGTGTTTTTTCCAGTAGCGGAGGAACGTCGGGTAGAAGAACAAATCGACGAGCAATTCTTTAAAATAATAATAGAAGCGGTTGAAAAACTCCGCGATTGTTCTCGAAGACAACGGCCGGTAGCTATTCCGGAGCGCGTTGAATCCCGCCATGCGGCAAACGGATATGAACTTGTTTCCGAAAATCGCGAAGTCCAGAGTGACCTCAAAGAAAAAGAGTATCTGGCTTTCCCATCGGAGGCGCCAGGCTATGGGTGTGCCCCGGACGCTCATGGCCAGCGCCTGAGCCGACGTTGGAATCCGCAAATATCCATGGAAGAAGCGATACCAGATGGCGGAAAACAGCGACAGAAGAATCGCCCATGCAAGCAGCTTCAAACCTTTCAGTTGCACAATCGCGAGCTGCTCCGGGTTCCGCGCTTCAATGCGGCGAAGGTATGCCGCGCCTTTGGGAAACGGCGTGTTCGTGGATCCCCACAGCGGGTGAAACGAGGCCAGTTCCAGCGGTAGATCGCGGCTTGCCTTTGAGTTCCGGTCGATCAACGCATAGCCGATGAACCACACATAACTCGCCATGAGGTCCACCAGATTCCACAGAATCGAGTGCGGCAATGAACGCGGCGTGGCGGCGCACGCCACGAGAATCAGCGTGGTGAACCCGGTAAGAAGAAACAGGACAGGTCTTTGCCCAAACCACGATTTGGGCCAACGCATGGCGCACCAGTACAGGAAAATCCCCACTGCGATGACCGCCAGATTCAGACCCACGCGCAACGGGTCCTTCGAGGTCTGCGCCAAGACGATAGTTATGGGGGCGACCGCCAACAAGAAGTGGCGGTACTCAGGCGCAAAAGTCATGAGGCCGAGCATGGATGTCAAAAACAGCGCAGAGAACCGATCGGGAAGAACAAAGAAAAGACCCAGAGCGAACACGGCAAGTGTAATCATTTTGCCCAGTGTGGTTTGAGCAAAAGAAACTACCGTAGGAAAGGTCTCTAACCGCGGAATCAGGCGGTACTCGGAAATGGCGCTTACCGCCGCCGCGAAACGCCCGCCTATCTCGCCATTCGACGCGGGATTGATAGTGCCGACCATGAGAATGCGGAGTGGTAACCCAAAGTTTATCCCGGATGAGGGACCAAATACTACACTCCCTATCGGCAGGGATTGCTAACTTTGGACAGGTATATCGGCTCCTACCGCCCGGTAAAGCGCCGCAGGCGGAGGATCTCGATGGCGGCGATGTAGAGGTTGACAAGGCCAAGGCCGCTAATCGCGCCGCGAATATACAGGTTGTCCAGGTATTGGCGCCACTCCGGCCGGAACGCGCTGAAATCGGTGGTGAACGACGTCCAGGGGAAGATCGCCAGGTAGCACCCGATCTCCAGGCATATGGTGGCAAACAGCACCGCCAACAGCTTGTGGTACCAACGGTGGGGAGTGCGGACCCGGTCCGCGGAAGCGGCGGGCGCCACTTCGGACGCCGGCGGAACGGCGGACTCGGGCTGCGGTTCGGCCGGCGTCATGCGGCGCCCGCTATCTGGAACTGGAATAGGTCCATCTGCGGATCGTCGTCCACCGGAAACCGCGAACAAGCCCGCACCGGAGCGAAACTCAGCCGGTGCAAAGGCGTGGGGCCGTACTCTTCGAGCGCTTTGCAGTGCTCCGGCGTGGCGTATCCCTTATGCCCGGCAAGCCCATACTCGGGAAAGACGCGGTCCCAAACGCGCATACACGCATCGCGGTGGACCTTGGCGATAATGGAAGCCGCCGCGATGGCGTGGCAGCGCGCGTCGCCTTGGATCAGCGGTCTTTGAGGAATCGGAAGGTCGATGGACACGGCGTCCACCAGCAGGAAATCCGGCGCCGGATCGAGGCGGCTGACGGCCAGGCGCATGGCCAGACGGGAAGCCTGGTAGATATTGACGGAGTCGATGGTGGCCGCGTCCACCGCCGCGATGGCCCAGGCGCAGGCGCGTTCGCGAATGCGGCCCGAGAGGGTTTCGCGGCGTTCGGGTTCAAGCTGTTTGCTGTCGTTCAAACCGCGTACCGGCCGGTCCGCCGAAAGGACCACGGCGGCGGCTACCACCGGGCCGAAAAGGGCTCCGCGTCCCACCTCATCCACGCCCGCGATGGCGCGGAAGCCGCGTGCGCGTAACTCGCGCTCGAGCGTCGCTTCGCACCGGAACTTGGCGCCCGCGGAATCGGGTCGCATGGGGGATCCCCGCTGTTACTGTCGCTCTCGGAGGCGGGCAGCCTTGCCCTTCAACGCCCGTAGATAATAGAGCTTGGCCCGCCGCACCTTGCCCGTGCGCACCACGTCGATGTGATCGACCACCTGGGCATGCACCGGAAAAATGCGCTCCACTCCCTGGCCGAAGCTGACCTTGCGGACGGTGATGGTCTCTCCCAAACCGGTATTGTTGCGGGCGATCAGGGTTCCCTCAAACGCCTGGAGGCGCTCCTTGTCGCCTTCCTTGATCTTCACGTGGACCCGCAGGGTGTCGCCGGGCCGGAACTCGGGGACGTCGGCCCGCTTATTCTTCTGGATGAATTTCGTCAAGAGCGCGTTCTGCATGTGAATTCCCTGTAATCTACTATCTTATACGAAACGCGCGAGTCTTGCTGAGGCATGCAGCTTGCGTCGGCAACCGCTCTCTTACTTACGTTCGCGGCTCGGAAAGCAGGTCGGGCCTCAGGCGGGCGGTTTTCTCAAGCGCGGTCCTCCGGCGGAATTGCCGGACCTCCTCGTGGTTGCCGTTCAGCAACACCTCGGGCGCTTTCCAGCCCCTAAAGTCGGCGGGGCGGGTCCAGTGCGGGCAGTCCAGCAGGCCTTCCCCGTGGCCCGTATCCTGAAACGATTCGAACGCCGCGGAAGCGTCGTTGCCCAGCACGCCGGGCAGCAGGCGGGCCACGGCATCGATCACCACCGCGGCAGCCAACTCACCGCCGCTCAAGACGTAGCTCCCAATGGATATCTCTTCGTCGGCCAGATGTTCGGCCACGCGCTCGTCCACGCCCTCATACCGGCCGCAGATGAACAAGAGCTCCGAACAGCCGCTCAGCCGGTTCGCCATGGCCTGGTCGAAGACGCGGCCTTGCGCAGAGAGGAGTACTACCTTGCGGTTGGGCGCGCCGGCGCCGGCCCAAATCGATTCCACGGCGTCGAAAATGGGCTCGGGCTTGAGCACCATGCCCTCGCCGCCGCCGAAGGGACGGTCGTCCACGGTCCTATGGCGGTCGGAAGTCCAGTCGCGCAGGTTGTGGATGCGGATCTCAACGATGCCGGCGTCCTGGGCGCGCTTCACCACGCCATGCGCGAACGGCCCCCCGAAGAACTCGGGGAAGATCGTCAACACATGGAAGATCACGGTCGGTTCAAATCCTTCAACCCTTCCGGCAATTCTACGACGATGCGCCGCACCGCCGGATCGATCTCCACGCAGATGGAGCGTGCGAATGGGACCAGCAAACCACCCTCGACCGCCAGCAGGCCGACACCCCCCGAGTCTTCCCAGCCTTCGACGCGCCCGAGGCTTTCGCCGGTGCGCCGGTCGATCACCTGGCAGCCCACCAGTTCCGACTGGAAGAACTCGCCCGGCTCCAGGGGCGTGCGCTCCGCCATGGGCACTCGGACTTCCGATCCCACCAGACGCTCGGCGTCCGAAATACTGTCCACTCCCCGGAACTTAAAAACCAAGCCTCCCTGGTGGAACCAGGTGAACTCCACTTCGCGGCGCTCGCCTGCCGCCGAGCCTTCGCGGAAAAGATACACTTCCCGCAGAGACTGGTAGCGCTCGGGCTTGCCGCTAAGCGCCAGAGCGGTGAGCTCGCCCCGGTTGCCGCGCGTCTTACCCAACAGCGCCACCGCGACCCAGGCTGGCTCATCCGCCGGCGGCTGGCTCACTCCAGAATTTCCAGGGTGAAGCGGCGGTTCAGCTTCATCCCGGCCGCTCCCAAAATGGTACGGATGGACCGCGCCGTCCGGCCCTGCTTGCCGATCACCTTTCCCAAGTCGCTAGGGGCCACTCTCAGCTCCAGAACAGTGACCTGCTCGCCTTCCACCACGCGGACAGCAACTTCTTCCGGGATGTCAACCAGAGCTTTCGCAATATCCTCGACTAACTGCTTCATTACCCGGCCCTCCTTCCTAGACACATGTTACGCCAAACGGGAGGCATCCGAGGCGCCCAGTCCGCCCATCGCAAAAAACGCGGTGGTACTTTCGTCACAGTCTGGCGGATGTCCCAGCCGGGATCAAGCCGCCGGAGCCGCGGGCGTCTCCACCACGGGAGCGGGGTTCTTTTCCGCCAGGCGCTTCACGGTGTCGGACATCTGGGCGCCGTTCTTGGTCCAGTACTCCAGGCGGTCATGCTTTAGGAGCACCTGGGCGGGGGTGGTAAGCGGGTTATAGTGACCGACGACTTCCAGGTGGCGTCCGTTGCGGGCGCGCTCCTTCTCGATGACCACTACGCGGTAAAACGGTTTCTTTTTGGCGCCGAATCGCGCCAATCGTATCATCAGCATTGGTACTCCAACTAGAGATTAAAAACTCGGTGATCTGCTTCATCGGCCCGGCATATCTCCGAACGGAAAGCCGGGCGGCAGTTTCATCTTGCCCAACTTCCTTCCCATAAAGCCTCCGGAGAGCGTCTTCATCATCTTACGGGCCTGGGAATACTGTTTCAATAACTGGTTGACGTCCTGGACGGTGGTGCCGCTCCCTTTGGCGATGCGCCGGCGGCGGCTGCCGTTGACAATCATGTGATTGGCGCGCTCGCGCGGCGTCATGGAATCGATGATCGCCACCACGCGATGGATTTCCTTTTCGTCCACTTTGACGTTTTTCAAATCCTTGAGCATGCCCACCTTGGGCATCATATCCAACAGCGACCCCAACGAGCCAAGCTTGCTCACCTGGCGCATCTGGTCGCGAAAATCGTCGAGCGTGAAATCGTTCTCGATGAGCTTGCGCTGCATCTCGACGGCTTTCTTCTGGTCGATTTCCTGGCCCGCTTTTTCGATTAGCGAGAGGATGTCGCCCATGCCGAGAATGCGATTGGCCGCCCGGTCGGGGTGAAACGGCTCCAGCGCGTCGGGTTTTTCGCCCACGCCCACGAACTTCAGGGGCTGACCCGTGACGTGGCGAATGGAGAGCGCCGCGCCGCCGCGCGCGTCCCCGTCCATTTTGGTCAGGATGACCCCCGTAATGCCCAGGCGCTGGTGAAACTCGCTGGCCGATTTGACCGCGTCCTGCCCGGTCATGGCGTCGGCCACGAAGAGGATTTCGACGGGATTGAGCTGCTCTTTGAGCTGCTGCAGTTCGGTCATGAGGTCTTCGTCGATATGCAGGCGGCCGGCGGTATCCACCAGCACCACATCGCGGCCGGTCTGGGCGCTTTCGCGGCGGGCTCCACGCGCCAATTCGAGGGGAGTCTTCTCCTCGGGCGTGCCTTCGTAAACGGTCTGTCCAACTTCCCGCGCGATTACCTTGAGCTGCTCCCGCGCCGCCGGGCGGTAGACGTCCACCGACACCATCGCGGGGCGGTGCCCGTTGCGCGAAAGCCAGCGCGCCAGCTTGCCGGTGGAAGTAGTCTTGCCCGAGCCTTGCAGCCCCAC
>OBLW0100003346.1_pt1 | contig 12533 bp, 10 predicted proteins | sample 1520161 | NCBI WGS metagenome assembly OBLW01 (sample SAMEA3539309, study PRJEB22396) | soil metagenome | biome: tundra; feature: field; material: soil | place: USA | collected 2010-05 | depth 0.15 m
AAATTCCCGCGTGAGATTCAAAGGAATGTGATTTGGCGCTTCGCGCGCCACCGGGCGCAGTCGGGAACTCCAGCCGAAATGATCATTTGCGTCATTTAAGAATCTTCGCTTGCCACCCGACCCTGGGGAACTCGGTCATTGCACACCGACCCATTCAGTTTGCAATTTCGGCGATTGGTTCAACGTCTGCATGACCACGCAATACTGTTCCGTTTTCTCGCGCAATGCGCGCAATTGCTCGGTTGTGGCGTGAGGAGCCACGATTTCAAATCGCGTATGAATGCGCTGAAAGCCGACCGGCACGTCCTTCGATATGCCGAGCGTGCCTCGAAGGTCCAAATCTCCCTCAACCGTTACCTCAATCCGTTCGATTGGTATTCCCATGGCCGCGGCAACCATCTGGCAGGTAATTTGCGCGCAGGCCGAGAGAGCTCCAAGCAGCATATCGCCCGAACAAGCTGCAGTGCCGGCGCCTCCCACACCCGTGTGCGCCTGGGCTTCATAAATAGCGCGTCCGACGGCAACCGAGCATGCAATAGGAGTCTCGGTTTGACCACCTCGCGCTTTGAGCGTGATTCGCGAACTAGTGGGATCGTTGCGATATTGTTCCTTCAGCGGTTTTTGAACCGACTTAAGATCCATGTCGAACTCCAATACTGATGCTGGCTAATCTTAGACAGCTCCTGTAACCCAGCGAATTGCCCTCTTGTACCAAATCTACCGACTTGCTAGCATGCGTTTCACGGAGGTTACCACATGCCGAAGTTCGTGATCGAGAGAGAAATACCTGGAGCTGGAAATCTATCCGATGCTGAACTACAGGAGGTTTCTCGAAAATCCGTAGCTGTTCTCAGGGGAATAGGTCCTGAGATTCAGTGGTTGCAAAGCTATGTCACGGGTGACAAGGTCTATTGTGTCTACCTTGCTCCCGACGAGGCAATGATCCGAGAACACGCAACCCGGGTAGGTTTGCCGGCAAATCGTATCTCCGCCGTGCGTCGGCTGATCGATCCTACCACGGCGGAGTAAACCTGAATCATTAACCACATTCTCTCTATCTCTCTTCTCGTTTACCTGCCGCGTTCAATGTGCCCAGTCGCGTGACTTGTAACCTTAACGCTGACCGGAGGTGTTCCTGAGGACGTCCTCAATGGCCTTTTCGACCGGCATGACCCACCCCTCCAGCCACAGTGTTCGTCCCATCGTGGTAGTCAGAGCCCGTCGTGCCGGGTCCAGACCTTTTTCGAGTTTCGCCTGTTCCGCAGGTGTGAGCGGAGCGCCTATGCTCTGGCGCAGCGCCGCCGACGCGCCTGCCAGGCGTAACGATCGATCCGGTTCCGATTGCGCCGCTGCAGAGCGCGCGAAGGATTCCAGCAGGCGCGCTACCCCTCGCTTGTGTTCGAGCGTTTGGAAGAGTCTTATGCTTTCCCGGTAGAGCGAATCTGCCGCGCGATAGTCCCCCTGCTCCCGAGCGAGGTTGCCCAGATCGGCGAGCGAGCCGGCAGTTCCCCACCGGTCGTTAAGCTCTCGAAAAGCTGCCAAACTCTGTTCGTACAGGGACCGCGCCACTTCGCAGTGTCCTTGGTCACGCGCCACGTCTCCTTGGTGGTTGAGCGCCCAGGCGACACCCGTTCCGTCCCCCAGTTCCCGGAAGATGGATAGACATTCCTCGTAGAGCGAACGAGCGTGTGTGTAGTCTTCCTCCAGCTTGACTACATTCGCGAGATTACTGAGTGCGCGAGCAACCGCTAACGGATCGCGCAGTTCTCTCCACAGCGCCAGACTCTCTTCGAAGATTACGCGCGAGGCCGCCAGATCGCCACTGTCGCGCGCAATGACTGCCAGGGCATTGAGCGAGACCGCGATGCTCTGCTTGTCCTGTAACAGCCTCCCGATCTCCAAGTTCTCCTTAAGAAGTACGTCGGCAGCAACATAGTCGCCTTGCTCTCCGGCCAATACTCCTGCCGCAAATAGCGCGCGTTGGCGCGCGCTGCTCGGCACCGACGCCGCCCCGAGTTTCAGAAGTTTTCCAAGTTGGTCCCGGCCTTCCGCGAGATACTCCCGCATCTCCCAGAAGCGAAAGAGTGCTGAACCTAGACGCAAGCCCCAATCTGCATCACCTGTTTCTGTGAGCCACTCCACCGCCGCGCGAAAGTTGTCATGTTCCAGCTCGAACCGGTCCAGCCATTCCTTGGGATTCGCGCCAGTATCTTCGGCGGCGCCTTCTTCGGCCAGAACCAGACAGTAGGCCGCATGGGCTCTCCTTGCTTGCGCTTCTTCTCCGCTCTCCGCCATTTTTCCGAGCCCATATTCGCGTATCGTTTCCAGCATCACAAAGCGGGGTTCCCCGTCTGTTTGCTCTACCTGCCGCGCCAGACTCTTGTCCACCATCGATGCCATGCCATCGAGCACATCCAATCCCAAGTCTTGTTTCGTGTCGCAGACGGATTCCACCGCTTCCAAAGTGCATCCACCTACGAAGACTGAGAGCCTCCTGAATAGCTTCTGCTCGGGAGGGCTCAGCAGGTCATAGCTCCAATCGATTGCCCGACGAAGCGTCTGCTGCCGAGCGGGCAGGTCTCGTGCGCCTCCGGTCAACAACTGCAGGCGGCTCGCCAGCCGCGTGCGCATGGCAGAAGGCGAAAGAAGCTTGGTGCGGGCGGCTGCAAGCTCGATGGCGAGCGGCAGCCCATCCAGACGCGAGCAGATCTCCGCCACAGCACCCGCGTTGTCTTCCTTGAGTGTGAAATCCGGCTTGACGGCTGCGGCGCGTTGTACGAACAGGGCTATCGCCGAATACTGCATCAGTACGTCCACGGCTGGTAAGGATTTCGCATTCGGCAGTGCGAGCGGCGGCACGGGGAACTCGTGTTCGTCGTAAACGTGAAGGGCGGCGCGACTCGTCACTAGAAACTTCAGTTGGGGCGCCACGGCCATCAGTTCAGCCAGCATCGGTGCCGCAGCGAGGACGTGCTCGAAGTTGTCAAGCAACAGAAGCAGCGATGCGCTTAGAGAATTCCGCAAGTATTCCTTCAATGTCTTGAGCTGCGGTTGACCTCCCGCTTCACGAACTCCCAGCGTCTGCGCAATTACGATGGCGATCGACGCCGGATCGCTAACCCCCGCGAGTGGCACAAAATAAATGCCTGACGGGAAGTGTTCCAGCGTGTCCCGTGCCATCTCCAATGCCAGCCGCGATTTGCCAATTCCGCCGGGTCCCGTAACCGTTACCAAGCGCACATCAGGTCGCAGCAACAGTTCTTTGCCCCCCGCCAACTCCTTATCCCGTCCGACAAGCACGCTCCCCGGGATCGGCAAATTGCTCGGACGAGTCTTCGAGTGCCTATGTTGAAGATCCAACAGCCGGTCTCGTATTGCGGCGAGGTCGCGTGCCAGATCGCGGGTAGAGAAGTAGCGGCTCGCGGCCTCTTTGGCCAGACAACGTTCAACCACCCACCATAGCGGAGCGGGAACCTCAGGGTTCAATAAGCCCATCGGTTCGGGCTCTTCCTGAACAATCGCCAAAAGAGTCTGCGCCTGGGCCTTTCTTCGGAATGGGCTTCTGCCGGTTGCCATTTCGTAAAGAACTACTCCGAAAGAGAACTGGTCTGATCGGAAGTCGACCCCCCCGCCGCTTGCCTGCTCCGGGGACATATATGCGAGGGTTCCCAGAATCATGCCTGGCTCAGTTTGCAGAGGAGCTGTGGTGGAACTATGGGATAAATCGTCGCCACTAATCGTGAGTTTGGCCAACCCGAAATCAAGGATCTTCACCATTTCTTCGGAGACCATGAGGTTCTCGGGTTTTAAATCTCTGTGGACGAGGCCGAGTTCATGGGCCTTGGCCAGCCCCTCGGCAATCTGCACTGCGATCGAAATCAGCCTCCGCATAGGGAGAACGCCGCCACCGAGCAGTTGGCCCAGCGTCTTTCCCTCGACGAACTCTAGTACAAGGAAGTCGATATCATCCTGGTGGCCGATGTCATGAAGAGTGCAGATGTTGGGATGAGAAAGCTTGGAGATGGTTCGCGCTTCATTCTGAAGACGCTGGCGCAGATCGGAGTTCTGCGAGAAACGGTCGGGTAAGACCTTAATGGCCACGTTGCGGCCCAGGCGAGTGTCCAGTGCACGGTACACTTCGCCCATGCCGCCAGCTCCGAGTTGCGACAGAATCTCGTAGGGACCGAGTCTCGTGCCGGAAGTGAGTCCGCGCGGCCTGGGCAGTTGCAGAACTTCCGGAGCGGCTGCACCCAAAAACTGGCTTCCGGCCTCCTCGTGAGAAGCGATCAAGGACTCCACTTCGCTGCGCAGATCGGCATCTCCCCCACACGCTGAGTAAAGATAGGCCTGACGTTTCTCGGGGTGTAACCGCAGCGCTTGCTCTAGGATTTCCTTGGTACGTTCCCAGCGTTCTCCCCTCATGCACCGGATCTCCTGGACATTTCCCTATGGAGCCAGGCACGAGCCGCAGTCCAATCGCGTTGGACTGTAGCGCTTCCAATCCCCATTACCTCGGAGATTTCCTCCAAGGAGAGACCGGCGAAGAAACGTAACTCAACCACGCGGGTCTGTCGCGGATCGAGTTCTGCGAGAGTATTTAGGGCATCGTTCAACGCGACGACATCCACGTCTTTGGGCGTGGGGGGGAGGGCCTCGAGATCGTCCAGCATGACCATGCCGACACCGCTTCCACGTTTTGCGGCGCGACGGCTACGAGCGTAATCGACGAGGATTTGGCGCATGAGTTGGGCTGCGATTGCGAAAAAATGTGCGCGCCCTTCCCACTCCGGGAAATTCTGCCCAACCAGGCGAAAATAAGCCTCATGCACTAGCGCGGTGCTCTGCAGAGTGTGGTCCTGACGCTCATTCCTCAAGTGCCGGTGAGCCAGACGACGCAACTCTTCATAGACCAGGGGCAGGAGCGCGTCCAACGCCTCGCGGTTCCCGTCCCGCCAGCGCTGCAAAAGCTTTGTGACCTCATTTGGGTACGGATGCACCACAGGATTCGCTTCGCCCCGGAAGCACTTTGCTCGGTAGCGTATTCCTTCCCACCTAGGGTGTCAAACGCTGAGAAAGAGGGACGGTCAATATTATTCAAGACTTTATTTCTACCCGGATGATCAAATCCGCCTTTTTTTTTCGCCCTTACATGTAGGGGGATTATGAACCCTCAGCAGAATCGAGCAATTTGTTCGTACAAACATTAAGGAGAATTACAACATGAAAAAGACACTGTTTGCCGCTTCCAATACGTCCATGCTGCTGGTTGCTATGGTGGCACTTACCTCCTTTGCCTCAGCCCAGGAGAAACTGCAGCCAGCGGGAAAGGGAGACCAGAGCAAGCTCGTTGAGATGGTTCGCAATGCTACGAAGCAGTACCTCGATGTCAACAACGCCGTCGCAGCGGGATACCAACCGTTCCTCGGCTGCGTTACCGGCCAAGACCATGGCGCGATGGGCGTGCACTACGTGAATGGCACACTGCTCAACGCGGGCGAGATTGATGCCTCACATCCGCAGGCCCTAATCTACGAGCCCTTGAAGAGTGGAAAGATGCAGTTGGTCGGCGTCGAGTTCATCGTGTTTTCCGGACCCTGGCTGACGAACAACAACAACACTCCACCAGTGCTGGAAGGGCAAGTCTTCCAATACGTTGACAGCCCCAATCGGTTCAATATACCTGCTTTTTTTGAGCTTCATGTCTGGGCTTGGCGGGACAACCCGCAGGGTGCATACGTGGACTGGAACAACCACGTGACTTGCGCGGATGAGTAAATTGCGGGAGGGGAGATGTTTGCTAACGGTTTGCCATCTCTCAACCGAGAAATAACTTTATCCATGCGTCGTGAAGTGCGCGAGAACTCAAGGAAAAAAATTCTTTCAGGAGCCATATCTCGCACAGATAAGACTGACGGATGGGACGGAAGCGAAGCATCTGGGCGAATGGCCAGTGCGCTTCGCGGGCCGTCCCCCGGCAGCCTCGCGAAGAAGCGCCTGGCTGGGTAGCCCATTCCTCCCATTTTCAGCGATGAAACGAGAAAGGAAGAACTGTCCCGTTTTTAAGACCTATTTCTCCACCGATGATCAAATCCGAACAACGTTTCCTGGAGCGTCCGAATTTGATGTGATCGACGTAGCAAGGTCGCCTGCGAACAAGCCGCTTACGTCGAATGATCGGTTTATTAGCTTGGTGTTCGCCTAAGCGCCAATGCGAACTCGGACCACTGGGCTCCAGAGAAAAGTTGGGGGAAAGTGATTTGTGTCTCTGGCGGTCCGTTCTCTCTAGTCCGGATCGCTCAGCAATAATCCCACGCTCTGCTTCATCCATTGACAACCGAGACTGTTGACGGCTCAGTCTCAATTGGCCATCCACAACTTTCCAGAAACGCTAGTGCTGTATCGGATGCGCCCCACAATAGGTGGGCAGGTAGGTTCGGGAAGTCGTGCGGGGCGCGTCCGATACAGCTGTTTGAAGGAAGCCGCCCGTGGGTGGGGGGACTCTATGGAATTTGAATCGATTTTGGTCTCAAAAGCCTTGCCAGACAGGGAGTTTCGCCAAAATCCAGTTATTGATGCTCATCCATATATGACTTCTCTGCAACCATCTGCAAGTACTCGAACACCGTCTTAGCCTTCAGACCGCCATTTACCTGCAGTAGTTCGCGAATCTCCGCCCAGACTTCCGCAAACGGGTCCGGTCTCGTCCGCCATCGTGGCGCCGCCAGCAACTCACTCGGCACCTGAGCCAAGCGAAGATACTTGCGCGCTGTTTTCGCATCCATTCCTGCTTTCGCCGCCGCAGTTTCTTGATTTCCCTCTGTTTTCACCAACGCAAACAACCTCCTCACCTGCTTGTCCGTGACCAATCCGCCTCCGTCCAAACACCGGAACCAGCTTGGCCTAATTGTCGTTGGATCGGGAATTTTAATTGTCGTTGGTCGGGAATTCTAATTGTCGCCCATCATTTTCCAAATCAAAAGTTCCGAAATCGCTGGTAATTAGACTGGGCGGCTTGACTATCGCGCCGAACTGCGAGAAGCTGTCGCCATTTGAGGGTACCGTCCCGAGGTGACCCGTAGCCTGGGAGGAGACGTGGGATCGGCAATCTCTTCGCTTATCGTCGCCGCCGAACGAGGGGACAAGCCCGCCGCAGAAGCGCTGTTTGCAGCCCTTTATGCTGAGTTGCATCGGCTGGCCAAGCGTGAACTCGCACGACACGGCTTACCGATGAGCCTTAGCGCCACGACCCTTCTGCACGAAGCGTACCTGGATATGGCTTCGCGCAACGGCCCGTCGTTTCCCGACCGGGCGCGGTTCATGGGATATGCGGCGCGAGTGATGCGCGGACTGATCATCGACCATGCCCGAGAACGGCATGCACAGAAACGCGGCGGCCTATTCGAGCTTACCTCGCTCGACACCGAAGCGATGGAGAATGCAGTGGATCACCGAGAGCTGGTCCGAATCAGCGAAACGTTGGACGAGCTTGGCAACGTGGAGCCTGACCTCGCCGAGATCGTCGACTTGAAGTTCTTTTGCGGGTTCTCGTTCGCGGAGATTGCCGCCATGCGTGGCGTATCAGAACGTACAGTGCAGCGGAACTGGGAGAAGGCGCGCATTTATCTTCACCGAAAAATTCGAGCGGATTTGTCGCTCTGAGGATCTATGTCCACACTCAGCCCGGATCAGTGGCAGGCCTTAAGTCCATATCTCGATCAAGCGCTCGCCATGACTAATGATGAGCGTGCCGCTTGGCTGTCCACGTTGGGCGGCCGGAATCCCGCGCTGGCTGCGCAGTTGGCGGCACTTCTCGAGGAACACCGCGTGCTGGTGGAGGAAGGTTATCTGGAGAGGGGCTCATCGATGTTGCGCGGGCCAGGACTAACAGGCCAGCCCATTGGCCCGTACAAGCTGATCTCCCAGATCGGCCAAGGCGGAATGGGAAGCGTGTGGCTGGCGGAGCGCAGCGATGGACGCTTTGAGCGGCAAGTGGCGGTGAAGTTCCTAAGCGTCGCCTTGGCCGGGCGAGCCGGCGAAGAGCGATTCAAACGCGAGGGCAGCATTCTTGGGAGACTGGCCCATGAGCACATCGCGGAGTTGGTGGATGCGGGGGTAGCTTCCTCCGGACAGCCGTACCTCGTCCTTGAATATGTCGAGGGTGCTCATATCGACCGGTATTGTGACGAACGCCTACTCGACGTAGAGGCGCGGATCCGCCTATTCCTCGACGTGCTAGTCGCGCTTGCGCATGCCCACGCAAATCTGATCGTGCACCGCGACCTCAAGCCGTCGAATGTACTTGTCAGCAACGACGGTCAGGTGAAACTGCTGGATTTCGGAATTGCCAAGCTACTGGAGGGCGAAGGGCAGGGCGGGGAAGCGACGCTGCTCACAGTCGAAGGCGGACGGGCGATGACACCGGAGTACGCGGCCCCCGAGCAAGTGACCGGGGCGCCGGTTACGACCGCCACAGATGTCTATGCGCTTGGGGTGCTGCTCTATGTGTTACTGACCGGACAGCATCCGACTGGAAACACGTTGCACTCTCCCGCCGACCTGGTGAAAGCGATCGTCGATACGGAGCCGCGACGCCTGTCACAGGTGGTGACCCCGAGCAAAGTGGACGCCGAGACGGCAACCTCGAACGCAGCCAGACGCACGACCACGCCCGACAAGCTCAGCCGCCTCTTGCGCGGAGACCTCGACACGATCGTGGCTAAAGCGTTGAAGAAGAATCCGCACGAGCGCTACACCTCGGTTACGGCGCTGGCCGACGACCTCCGCCGCTACCTGAGACATGAGCCGATCAGCGCCCGGCCCGATACGCTTGCTTATCGCACCAGCAAATTCATACGCCGAAATCGGACAGTGGTCGCACTCGCGGCGCTGTCGTTAGTCGCGGTGGTAGCGGGAGTCGCGGCTACGTTGTTTCAGGCTCGCACCGCACGGGTCCAACGTGACTTTGCGTATCGGCAATTGTCCCGCGCAGAAGCTGTGAACGAGCTCAACAACTTTCTATTGTCTGACGCCGCGCCTTCGGGCAAGCCATTTACTGTTGATGACCTGCTTGGACGTGCGGAGCACATCATCGAGCGGCAGCATACCGCTGACACCAATCGCGTGGAACTGCTGGTTTCGATTGGCCGCCAATACGCCGGTAAGGAAGAGGAAGCGAAATCACGCGGAATACTGGAGGAGGCGTATAGGCTTTCACGCGGCCTGTCTGACCATTCGACTCGGTCCAGAGCATCGTGCGCGCTGGCCGATGTTCTCGCGGTGATGGGCGAACTGCCGCAAGCTGAAGCGCTGGTTCAGGAAGGACTCGGCGAACTCCCCAACCAGCCTCAGTACACGCTTGATCGCGTGTTTTGCCTTCTGCGTGGCGCGGAAGTCGCTGGTCACCGCGGCGAGTCGCAGGCCGCTATCGATCGTGTCCTGTCCGCGCAGCGTCTGCTGGATGGATCGGTCTTCAGATCCGATTTGGAGGATGTGCATATTTTCATAAACCTGGCAGAGGCATACCGCAACGCTGGCCAGTATAGTGAAGCCATTGCCGCATTCGGGCAAGCGTCGCGACTGACAAGTGCACTCGGACGCGACGACACCGAGAATGCGGGCACTCTGTACAACAATTGGGCGATGGCTCTTTTTCAGATAGGGCGACCACTCGAAGCGGAGCCAATTTTCCGCCGCGCCATCGAGATCAGCCGTGCGGACAATTCGGACCAAGCGGTCTCGCCCATGCTGCTTCTCAATTATGGGAGGACACTACGGGAGCTTGGTCATCTGGACCAAGCGTCCGACTATGCTGAACGTGCCTTCGCGAAAGCGCAGGAAACTGGCCAGCAGTTGGTCATCAATCAATCGCTGATCGAGAGGGCAAGGATCGATCGCGAGCAGGGCAATTTTGACCGTGCGCTGGCGTTGCTGGCGGAGGTGGAACCGAAACTGCAGCGAATTCTCCCGCCTGGCCACTACGCCTTCGCGGGGATCGCGTCGGAGCGCTCACTCATCTCCCTGGCGCGTGGTGACGTTCAGAATGCTGTAACTCTGGCGAACGAGGCAGTGGCGAGCGATGAGGCAGCAATTAGGTCCGGTGGACAAGGTGCAGGTCTGCTGCCGATCTTCCTCTCCCGCCGCTCCACTCTCGAACTTGAGGCCAGACGCCCTGAGGATGCAATCGTTGATGCCGACCGCGCTTTAAGCCTGCTAAAAGCTGCTGCCCAGCTGGGAACGTTTTCCAGCAATCTCGGGCGTGCCTACCTAGCGCTAGCCCGGGCCCTCGATGCCCAGAGCAAAAGGGACGAAGCTCGTGCCGCCGCCCGCTCGGCTGCAGAACAGCTCCAAAACGCTCTCGGTCCCGATCACCCCGATACACTTGCCGCCCGGCAACTCGCCGGTCTAGATCCTTCCCATCAATAATCTGACGGCTCCTCCTTCTCTTTCTCTTTTTGCGAGCCACCCGTGTCATCTTTTTCCTACCGATTCCGATATTCACAGTAGAGGCAAGTAATTCCGGCCTGTGGCGTCCAGTAAGGAGAGGCGCGGTGGAAGTGGGGGACTTCGACTGCGCCGTCTTCCTCGACTCCGGGCCGGGAGCGAACCAAGGTTGGGCTGCGCCACCGGGAAGAACGGCTAGTTTTGGGAAACCGTAAGTGCGCCGTTCTGCCCTTGTCCGACCGGTCAAGCACTGGCACGGCGCTTTCTTCTGCCGGGGAAGGCGCTTTCGAAAAGTCAATCCGCCTGTGAGCAGGCGAAGGAGGAAGCAGATGGCTCCACCCATTCATCATCGCAAGCCCAATCTCGGGCACTTCCAGACGCGCCAAATCATGTGTCCAGCAGGAGGAGTGATATCGGAGTCCGCGTTGACGCCGCAGCTTACTCATTGGATGGCGGACGTGCTCAACTATACCAGGCACCCGCATACGATCACCGCAAAATACCTGGTCGATACGGCGAGCGGTATCGACTCCCTTCTCGAGGCCCCCGTTACGATGTCTTTAGGCGGAGGAAAAACTACCCGGACGTTCTATGTATATTTCGACCTCGGAACGATGCCGGAGGGAAGCAGGCACGTGTGGCACGTCACCTTTTTTATCAATCAGTCGGAGTTCCAAAAGTATATGCAAGAACGGGGCCCAATGGCGTGGCACCCGGAATTCTACGATGACCAGTTGCGGATACGGATGGAGGAGGAAAAGAAGGCCGAAGCTACAAGCGCTAACACCCTGAAGGCTCGCGCCTTCAAGTGGCAGCTTCATCAGGACCAGCCTGATCTGGATATTTCCGCGGGCCAGACCGTCATAGAAGTCGAAATGAATACCGCTCATGAATATGCCCTGAAAGCAGCAGCCATGCCGGAAAACTTTTACACTCCCAAGGACATGGCCAAAGATGCCTTGATGTTGGGCGTTGGCAAAGGGGTCGACATGGGGGTCAAGTCCGACAAGGTTCGCGAAGGACTGGGCAAGGCTTACGAGTGGACCGACCGTAGCACGGGTGTGGCCGGAGGACTTAAAGAAGAGAGGGATAAGATTCGCGAGTCGGAAGAAGACGAAAAGAGCGAAGACGTTCTAACTCAGAGCAAGTATAGTGTGTTCCACAAGACCAGGGCCGATGCCGCTGCTGAACAGGCGGTCGACGTGTTGTCGATGATTCCCGGCGGGGGCAAGTTCGTAAAGATGTTTGCCGGCATGTTCATGGAGATCGGAATCGCAAATTATGCGGGCAAGGTTACCAAGATCCGCATCCGGGCATACACCTGGTTTACGACCGGCTGTATTCTTGGCCTGACCGGGGCCGACACCGAACACCCGAAGGAGAAATTTGACCAAGTTTTTTACAATAAAGCTTTCAATCGCGCGGTTGGAATGGATGAGACCCGGAGGTATCAAGCACAACTCTATCTTCTGGCTTACGCCTCAACACACTATCTGCTTGGAACAACCGACCCAGGAGAAAAGAGAGCACCAGAACATCCGGACTATTGGACATTTCCCAAGGACCTTGCCACACGTTGGAGCCCGGAAACGCTGGGCCTGGCCCTGGCGACGAAGTTTAGAACCTACGACTTGCTGGTAAATTAATCGAGAGCCGGTCCCGCAAACCTTATTGGCGGTCGGACGCGACATTCCGGTTCAGCAAAGCACCGAAACAGACTTGCTTCATTATGGCTTCGTTTGTGCTGAGCGGACAAGACGGAGGATCTAGTCTGTAAGTGCTCTAAGATAATGTCACCCCATAACTGCAACGAGACTCTGTCACCCTCGAAGGATGGTGACGATGAGTCAGAAAGAGTTCCAACGAGTGAAAGTGATTGAGAATGCAGCGGGCGGGAGGCTGAGCGTACGCGAAGCCTCCCGTCTGCTGCAACTGAGTGAACGGCAGGTGCAGCGGCTAAAGCGCCGCTATCGGCCCGATTCCGTCGACTGGGTGCAGCACGGTAATCGCGGACGCGGCATGCCATGGGCCGTTGCTATTCCCCAGAAGCAGTTGATCTTGACCTTGGCTCGGGGCAAGTATCAGGGCTTCAA
>OBLW0100003347.1_pt1 | contig 12525 bp, 15 predicted proteins | sample 1520161 | NCBI WGS metagenome assembly OBLW01 (sample SAMEA3539309, study PRJEB22396) | soil metagenome | biome: tundra; feature: field; material: soil | place: USA | collected 2010-05 | depth 0.15 m
TTGAGCGACACCGCCACCATCGGCTCGTTCGACGGCGAGATCCTGGTATCGCTGAAGCCGGGGCACGCTTCCACCTGGGACTACATCCGCGATCTGCGCCATCGCTTGAACCGCCAGTTCCCGGAGCTGACCTTCTTCTTCCAGCCGGCCGATATCGTGGGCCAGATCCTCAACTTCGGATTGCCCGCGCCCATCGACGTGCAGGTGATCGGGCCGCTCGCCAACGCCCCGGCCAACTATGCGCTGGCCCGCCAGATCACCGCGCGCCTGGCCCGCATCCCCGGCGCGGTGGACGTGCACCTGCACCAGGTCGTGGACGCGCCCGAACTGCGCTTCAATGTGGACCGCACCCGCGCCGATCAGCTTGGCCTCACCCAGCAGGACGTGGCCAACAGCCTGCTGATCTCTCTCAGCTCCAACATGCAACTCGCGCCGAACTATTGGATCAATCCGCAGAACGGCGTGGACTATCCCATCGCGGTGCAGACGCCCGAATACCGCATGGCCTCCACTGCCGACTTGTTAGGCACGCCCGTGCATGCCGGAGGCGCCCGCACACCCAACCAATTGCTCACCAACGTGGCGCGCCTGGAACGCGGCTCCACGGCGTCGGTCGTCAATCACTACAATGTGCAACCGCTCTACGATGTCTACGCCAACGTGCAGGATCGCGACCTCGGCAGCGTGGCCGGCGAGGTGCATCGCGCGTTGGACGAATTCCGTTCCAAGCTGCCCAAGGGGAGCTTCTTCGAAACGCGCGGCCAGGTCGAAACCATGCGGACCTCTTTCATCGGACTGGGTGTCGGGTTGGTATTCGCGGTCGTTCTGGTGTATTTCGTGATGGTGGTCAATTTCCAATCGTGGCTGGATCCGTTCATCATCCTGATGGCCTTGCCCGGTGCGCTCTCGGGCATTCTGCTGATGCTTTTCGTGACTCAGACGACAATCAATGTTCCGTCGCTGATGGGCGCTATCATGAGCATCGGAGTAGCTACCGCAAATAGCATTTTGCTCGTAAACTTCGCCAATGACGTGCGCGCCTCGGGCGCTGACTCGATCACCGCCGCTCTGGAAGCCGGGTACACGCGCCTGCGCCCCGTGATTATGACGGCGCTGGCCATGGTCGTAGGCATGCTGCCGATGGCGTTGGGCGTCGGTGAAGGCGGCGAGCAGAACGCCCCGCTGGGCCGCGCCGTCATCGGCGGACTGCTGCTGGCCACCGTCGCCACGCTGTTCTTCGTGCCGGTGGTTTACAGCGTGCTGCGGCGCAATCCGCCGACCTATCTCGAACACGAAGCCGAGGTGGAGGCGTATGATCGTTGAAAGTGGGGCAGGCTCTCAGCCTGCGGCGGCCTCTCAGGCCGCCTCCAAAGCGACCGGCCGCCGTGGACTGCTCGCGTTCTTCGCACTGATCGGCGTGCTGGTGGCCGCTGCGGTCGTCGGCGGCATCCTGCCGCGCCTCACCCGCCAGAAGGCGCTGCTGGCCGCCACGGAAACCCAAACGGAGCAGCGGCCCATCGTGGAAGTCGCTACCGCCCGCCCGGCCCCCACACGCTCCACGCTCGATCTGCCGGGCGACATGCAGGCGCTGGTCGATTCGCCGGTCTTCGCCCGCGTGGATGGCTACCTGCGCACGCGTTTGGTCGACTATGGCGATCGCGTCAAGACCGGTCAGCTTCTGGCGGAAATCGACACGCCAGAGCTCGACCAGCAGATCCGCCAGGCGCGCGCCACCATTCTGCAATCGCAGTCCGCGCTCAATGAAGTCCGGGCCGACCTGGATCTTTCCAAGGCCAATTTGAACCTGGCCCGCCTCACCGTCGAACGCTGGCGGCGATTGGCCAAGGGTGGCGTGGTGGCCCGTCAGGAAGCCGATCAGAAAGAGGCCGACTTCGCGGTGACCGAGGCGCAGGTCGCCAAGGCCCAGGCCAGCATCGCCACCACCCAGGAGACGGTGCGCGCCAACGAGGCCAACCTGCACCGCCTCGAAGAGATGAAAGCGTTCGCCCGCATCACCGCGCCGTTCGACGGCGTGATCACCGCGCGCAACGTGGATATCGGCACGCTCGTCAATTCCGGCAACGGCGGCGTAGCCCGCGAGCTTTTCCACATCGCGCAAATCCAGGTGCTGCGCATTTTCGTCAACGTGCCGCAGACCAATGTCGCATCCATGCACCCCGGCCAAACCGCCGAGTTGCGCGTCGAGGAGTTGCCCGGCCAGGTCTTCTCCGCCCGCGTCACGCGCATCGCGAATGCGCTGGACGCCACCTCGCGCGCCATGCTGACAGTGCTCGAAGTGCCCAATCCGCGCGGCGTGCTGATGCCCGGCATGTATGCCCAGGTGCGCTTTTCGACCGGGCGTGCGGAAGCGGCGGTCATCGTCCCGGGTGACGTCCTGATACTGGGCCGCCAAGGCCCCCGCGTGGCGGTAGTCGCGCCGGACCATCGCATCCACCTGCGCCAGATCCGCATCGGCCAGGACTTGGGATCCGAGATCGAAGTCGTCTCCGGCCTCGCCGCGGGCGAAGTGGTGGTGGCCAATCCGTCCGACGCCGTGCGTGAGAATGCGTTAGTCGAGGTCCGGAACATCGGCAAATAGTTTCTACTGCCTTTAAGATAGGTGTGGCAGGTTTAGTGGGGCAGACCCTCGGTCTGCGCGGGTCCCCTGGACCCGCTCTTCGGCGAGCGGAGATCTCCAAGCAGGCGGTTTCAGTCATGCGACTGCCGCAAGCCCATTCTTAGCAACCAGAACGAGTAGTTTCAACGAAGCCCCCTGCGGATGCTTCTCGCCGCGCTCCCACTGGCTCACCAGACCTGTCGTCACGTTGAGATAGCGGGCGAAGACCGCTTGGCTGGCGCCCTCCCGCAGACGCAGCGCGCGGATTTCTTTGGGCTTCAGGGGCCGCACCGGCGTAAGGCATAGCTCATCGAACTCACGCATGGTGCGCTTGTCCATGACCCCGGCGGCATCGAGACCTTCGGCGGTCTCGTGAATCGACCCCATCAAGGGACTACGGTATTGCTTATTCATCGCACATCACCTCCGTTAATGTTCCGGACGCGGCCGCCCGCGCCATGGCCTCGCCGTTATAGGCAAGCAACTCGGTTGCGAGCTTTCGAAGGGCAACCAACTCGTCATTCCGTATGTTGTCCTTCTCGTTCTTCGCGAAGCCGTGAACGAAGACGGCCCGCGCGCCTGCTCTGAATACAATCAGCACTCGAAACCCGCTCGATTTACCCTGTCCGGGCCGCGCGATCCGCTGTTTGATCACGCCGCCTCCGAGATCGGCCGCAATCAAACCCCGCTCGGCGTCACTGATCGCTCGACAGAGCGCCGCATCACCAATGTTGGCCTTCTTCGCAAAGCGCGTGAACGCCTTGTTCTTAAAGATCCGCACCGGCCTCCACAAGCAATATCTCGGGCACGGCCCTCCAGCCATTATAATACCCAGTGTTATAGATCAGCGACCTCATCTTTAGCATTGACACGTACGGCAAATGACATGCATCATGAGATTAAAGGGTGACCAGTGCCAAACGAGCAAAACCGAACCGCCCGGTTGCAGGCGCGTATCACACGCAGCGCTCTCGCCGTCGTTCGACGGGCCGCCGAGATCCAGGGCCGCTCGGTGAGCGATTTCGTCGGGGCCGCCGCCCAAGAGGCCGCGCAAAAGACTATCGCCGACGTGGAGGTCATCCGCCTTTCGCGGGAAGCGCAGGAGAGATTCGCGGCGCTGCTGTTGATCCCGCCTCCTCCAACCGCGGCTTTGGTGAAGGCCCTCGATCGTCACCGCGAGTTGATCGCGGAGTGAGTTGAGTCTTTTAGTCGGACAGGTAAGCCTGCCTGCGGGGTGCCCTTTGGGCACGCTTTCCAGCGCGTCCAACCCGGCTGAAAGCCGTCCCCAGAGGGGACCCCAGCCAGGATTGGCTGACACAAGACACACTTATTTCATGACAGTCGCTGAGGGGATCGGGGGCGCGTCAATAATCGCGAAATAAGTTCGGAATATCGGTAAATAGCGGTCCGCCGCCTGATGGCGTATAATTCCCCTATCCGCGTTCTAGGGAGGGGAAATGGAGCGCTTTTACCAGAGGACGGGACTTCTATCGCTGGCACTGCTATCACTGGCGTCGCTGGCAGCGCCTTGTGCAATCGCCAAAGACAAAAACCCGGAACACGATCCCGAGCTGATCGGGAATCGCGACGTGGGCAAGGGCGTCAACTTCTACTCGATCGAGCGGGAGATCGGCCTGGGCAAAGAGATGGCTCTGGAGACGGAACGCCAAGCCAAGATGGTGGACGATTCCGTGGTCACGGAGTACGTCAACCGCCTGGTGCAGACCGTGGCGCGCAACTCCGATGCGAAGGTGCCCTTCACCATCAAGGTCGTCGATTCCGACGAAGTCAACGCGTTCGCCTTGCCCGGCGGTTTCATGTTCGTCAACACCGGCCTGATCCTGAAGGCCGACAACGAAGCCGAGCTCGCGGGCGTGCTGGCGCACGAGATCGCGCACGTGGCCGCGCGCCACGGCACGCGCCAGGCCACCCGCGGCCAGCTCATCAACTATGGCACGATTCCGCTGATCTTCATGGGCGGATGGGCCGGTTATGCGGTCCGCCAAGCCGTGGGGCTGGCCGTGCCGATGGGGTTTCTGAAGTTCTCCCGCAACATGGAGGCCGAGGCCGATCTGCTTGGTCTGCAATACATGTACAAGTCGGGCTACGATCCGACTGAGTTCGTCAACTTCTTCGAGAGAATCGAGACCCTGGAAAAGAAGAAGCCGGGCGCTGTCTCGAAGCTCTTCTCCACCCACCCGATGACCGGCGATCGCATCCGCGCCGCTCAGAAAACGATTCAGCAGGATCTGAAGGCCACGCCGCAGTATGTGGTGGACACTTCGGAGTTCCACGACGTGCGCACCCGCCTGATCATGCTGGGTAACCGCCTCAAGCTGCGGGAGGACCCCGGCCGTCCGGTGTTGCACACCCGGCCGTCGGCAAAGGTGGATCAGAGCGCGCAAGCGGATCGGAACAATAAGACGGATGACGGCGATAGCGACCGGCCCACGCTGAAGCGGAACTAACCGGCCCCGGACACATCCGTCTACTTTCATTGATGAGACACGCGATTGGCGGGATGCTTCTGCTGGTAGCCGCCGGTTCTGCATCCGCCCAATCGTCCCCCGGCCCACCCGAGACATCCGCCGGCAAGCCGTTGTTCACCTTCCGCAACGCGCTTTGGGTGAACCTGCATCATTTTCTCTATGTGCTCGGGCGCGCGCGAAACGACACGCGGGATAGCCGCCGCGCCGCCGTGGTGAACGCCCCGGCCGATACGCACGGCTTCGAATCGCTCCGCGTCAAGGACCGCGCGATATGGGAGCGCGCCATCGCTTACTACCAGAAAGACGTCTCCACGATGGACGCAATCTTCGACCGCGACCTCATCGCCATCGCCAATGCCCTCGCGGCCGCGGAAGATGCGTCCTCGCTCGCAGGCATCAAGGTACCGGCGGACATGCGCACCGTGTTGGAGGAGGCCGCGCCCGTGTATCGCAAGGTCTGGTGGGAACGCCATTCGCGGTCGAATCGCGCGCGCACGGAAGAGCTGCAAGCGCTGCTGGCGCGCTACGGGCGGGTGCCTACTCGACCGACGGGCGCCTCATCGTGATGGACAGCACGCACGACGGCATGGCTGGCAGCGAAGGCCTCGACACCGTCTTCCACGAAGCCATGCACCAGTGGGATGACGCCATGATCCCGCGGCTCCAGGACGCCGCCCAACATCTGCATGCGGACATTCCCCGCGAACTGTTTCACTCCCTCATCTTCTACACCGCCGGCTACGCCACGTCGCGCGTAGTTCCCGGCCATCGCCCGTACGCCGACCCGCTCTGGGCCCGCGGGTTGCCGGGGCATGCGCAACTCGACCAGTACTGGCTGCCATACTTGCGCGGCGAGGGAACGCTCGCCGCCGCTCTCGACCGGTTGGTTGGCTCGTTCGCAAAATAGCCTCAACGCTTCGGCGCGCCGCGCGGTAATAACTATTAGAAATGGAGCCGGAAGGAATTGCGCTGCGCATGACCGCTTACCCGCGGGAAAACTCCGGCGAGCTGGCTGCCTTCGAGCGGATCATGTCGCAATGCGAGCGTCGGGTCCTCCGGGTCGCGCTGCGCCTGTTGAATAACCCGCAGGACGCCCAGGATGCCGCCCAGGAAGTTTTCCTGCGGCTCTACAAGCATCTCGGCGATCTGGACGAGACGCGCGGGTACGAACCGTGGCTGTACCGCGTGACCGTTAACGTCTGCCGCGATATCGCGCGCGGCCGGCGCCGTTCGATTGGCCTCGCGGAAGTGCCGGACCCTGTAGCGCCGCAGCCGGACGCTTATCATGATGCGGAGCGCGCCCAGCAGCGGGAAATTGTCCGCCGGGGCCTCGGTCGCCTCGGCGAGAAGGAGCGCGCGGCGCTGGTGTTGCGCGATGTGGAAGGGCTGTCCACGCGGGAAGTGGCCGGGATTCTGGGTTCTTCGGAGAATACGGTGCGCTCGCAAATCTCGACGGCGCGCCTGAAGCTCCGCGATTTCGCCGGCCACCTGTTGAGGAGGCGATCATGAGCTGTTCGAAGTTCGAAACCGATATCGCGCTGTATGCCGGAGGCGATTTGCCGGCCGGGCGGATCGCGCGCATCGAATCGCATCTCGTGGAATGCGCGGGTTGCCGCGCGCTGGCCGCAGAGTTGCGTGCCGGCCGGGCGCTGCTCGGCGAACTGCGCGACGATCCGCTGGAAGACGCCATGCTAGCCGCGGTGCGGCGCAATGTGCTGAGGCAATTGTGGGGCAGGCCCTCGGCCTGCGGCGGCCTCTCAGGCCGCCCTTACTGGAAGTTGGCTTTGGCGGCGGCGCTGGTTCTGGCAGTGGTTCTCGCATGGCCGCGGCATCCTCCAGCGAAAGAGGTCCTGGTGCCCCGTGGGGCAGCGCCTCGCGCTGCGGCGGCGTCTCACGCCGCCCCAAGTGTCGTCCCAGTCGCGCGGAGGGTCCGCCGGCGCCACCGTACCACGCCCGCGGCCCAACCCGGCCCGCCGCTGCTGGTGCAGTTCGTGACCGACGACCCAAACATCGTCATTTATTGGCTAGTAGATCAGAAACCTCAAGGAGATTGAACATGAAAACCGTCAACCGAATCTTAATCGGCCTGGCCATGGCAGGCCTGCTTGCCGCACAGACCGTAACAGCGGTGCCCCCGCCGGCGCAAGCCCCCGAGCCGCCCCACCAACAGCGCGTCTTCATGCTGAAGTACGCCGATGCACGGAACGTAGCCGGTGTGCTGTCCGTCTTCGGCTACGGCATCAAGGCCGATCGGGACATGCATGTAGTGGCGGTCAGCGCGCCTGCGGAAGCCATGACGGCCGTCGAGGACGCCATCAAGCGATTGGATGTGCCGGCCTCGGCGCCCAAGGACATCGATCTCGTCGTCTACATGATAGTGGCGTCCGAACAACCGTCGGCCGGCGGCGGCCTGCCGCCCGAATTGCAGCCGGTGGCCGACGAACTGAAGAAGATTTTCTCGTACAAGAGCTTCCGATTGCTCGACTCGATCCTGCTGCGGACCCAACCCGGCAACAAGGCTACCACCAGCGGAATCGCGGCCGACCGGATGCCCTTCAACTCCTACGGCTTCTCCGTCGTGCCCTCCGCCGTGACCGAAGACGCCAAGGGCCGTCTAATCCGACTAGACAATCTCGACCTGAGTTTGCACGGGCCGGGAGATCGCGTAGCCGCGATCCACACCGAGATCACCGTGCGTGAAGGTCAGCGGGTGGTAGTCGGCAAGTCGAACATGGGCACCGACCAATCGCTAATCCTGGTGGTGACCGCGAAAGTGACGGAGTAGAATACCGCTATGCATCAACTGCGCTATGCCGCCCGGCTCCTCGCGCGCACGCCGGGATTCACCATGGCTGCCGTAATCACGCTCGCCCTGGGAATCGGCGTGAACAGCGCCATCTTCAGCGTCATCGACGCCGTGCTGCTGCGCCCGCTGCCGTATCCGCGCCCGGAACGGCTGGTGTCGTTCTACGAGCACCAGGGCAACGATCCCGACGACCGCGGCGGCATAGCGCCCGCCAACATGGCGGATTACAACCAGAACCACGTCTTCACTGGCATCGCCCACGTGGGCACTCCAGGCATGAACCTGACCGGCGCGGGCACGCCCGAGCGGATCTTCGGCATTCAGGCTGGCTACAACTTCCTGGACATCCTGGGCGTGCAGCCGGCCATGGGCCGCGGCTTTCTGCCCGAGCAAGACCATACGGTGCGCCGCACGTGGTGGTGATCAGCCATGAGCTGTGGCAGCAGCGCCTGGGCGGCGACCGTGGCGTCATCGGTCGCACCATCACGCTCGATGGCGGGCGCCAGCCGATGCTCTTCTTGGTGCCGGATTGCTGGCCGCCCAACATCCTGCACAACCGCGGCGAGCACTACGATCACGCCATCGCCCGGCTCAAGCCCGGCGTGCCGCTGGCACAGGCGCAGAGCGAGATGCAAACCATCGGCGTGCGCCTGGCGAAAGCCTATCCGCAGACCAACCGCAACACCGCGCTGGGTGTCGCGCCGCTGGGGGCCGACATGGTGCGGCGTGTGCGGACCGCCATGCTGGTGCTGCTCGGCGCCGTCGGCCTGGTGCTGCTGATCGCCTGCGCCAACGTGGCCAATCTGTTGCTGGCGCGCTCGGCGGGCCGCAGCCGCGAGGTCGCCATCCGGCTGGCCATGGGCGCCGGCCGCTGGCGCATCGTGCGCGAGTTGCTGGTCGAAAGCGCCATGCTGGCCGTGCTGGGCTGCGCGCTGGGACTGGTGCTGGGCGCATGGACGCGCGATCTGCTGGTGGCCATCGCGCCCAAGAACGTTCCGCGGTTGGATACGGCGGCGCTGAGCTGGCGCGTGCTGGGCTTCACCGGCATGCTAGCCACCCTGACCGTATTCCTGTTCGGGATGATTCCCGCATGGCAGGTGTCCGGCATCCGGCCGAACATGGCCCTGAAATCCGCCGAGCGCAGTACGGGCGGTTCCGCGGTTCTGCGCTGGCGCAGCGCCCTGATGGCCGCGGAAGTGGCGCTGGCTTTGATGCTGCTGGTGGGCGGCGCGCTGTTGTGGAAGAGCTTCGTGCGCGTGACGGGCGTCGATCTTGGCTTCGAGGCCGATCGTGTCCTGATGATGCTCGTCAATCTGCCCGATCTGCGCTATCCGGATGGCGCGCGGCGGCTGGCTTTCTTCCAGGAACTCGAACAGCGTGTCGAACGCCTGCCCGGCGTGCAATCGGCCGGCTTCACGTTCCGCGGCCCCATGCGCGGCGGTTGGGGCAGCGTTTACGAGACCCCGGAAGGTCCCGGCTCCGAGCCGGATTTCCGCGGCCGCGAAGCGGATTTCGAGCCGGTCAGCCTGCGTTATTTCGAGACGCTCGGCATTCCCATTTTGAAGGGGCGCGCTTTCACTCCCGCGGACAAGGAGGGCGCGCCGCCGGTGGCCATCGTCAACCAGGTGCTGGCGCGCAAGCTATTCCCCAACGGCGATGCCGTCGGGCACCGCATCCGAAGGTCCGGCGCGCGCGATTGGGAAACGATCGCCGGCGTGGTGGGCGAGGTACACCTCCAAAGCCAGACCGAGAAGGTGCATCCGCAAGTCTTCTTCCCAGCCGCGCAGACCAGCCTCTATCCGGTGCACGTGGCGGATTTCGCCATCCGCACGGCAGGCGCGCCGCTGGCCATTGTGCGCGACGTGCAGCGCCAGGTGTGGGCCATCGACAAAGACCAGCCGGTCACCCGCGTGGAGACGCTCGAAGAAGTCGTCTCCGCCTCCGTCGCCCAGCGCCGTTTCCAGGCGGCCCTTCTGCTGCTGTTTGCCAGTGTGGCTCTTGCGCTGGCGGTCGTAGGCGTGTACGGGTTGATTTCGTATGCGGTGGCGCAGCGCACGCCGGAAATCGGGCTGCGCCTGGCGCTGGGCGCACAACGCCACAACATCCTCGGCCTGACGATGGCGCGCGCCTTGGGTCCCATCCTGGCGGGCCTTGCGGCCGGGTTGGCCGGAGCACTGGCGGCTTCGCGATTGCTGACCAGCCTGCTGTTCGAAGTGAAGCCGTCCGATCCGGCGACGTTCGCCCTCGTCGCGGCGATGCTCGGCGTGGTCGCGCTGGGCGCTTGCCTGATCCCGGCGCGGCGGGCTACCCGCGTCGATCCCATGGTAGCGCTGCGTTACGAGTGACGCTCAGCGCAGCTCAGTGCAGCCACGCGCGGAGGGTTGACTCGCCCTCCATGCCCGACGAACTGCGCTTGATCTTCCCATCCGCGCCGATCAGAACAAGCTTGGGCACCCCGCTAACGCCGTAACTCCGGGCCGCGCTGCCATCCGCATCTACGAGACTGAGCAGATGCAGCGGCCGCATGACGTCTCGCGCGCCATCCACGTCTCCGATGTTTACGCACGCGATTTCCACGCCGTTGCGGGCCGCCTCGCCATTTAGACGGTCGAGGATCGGCAACTCGTGCCGGCAGATTCCGCAGTTGGTGTTCCAAAAGACCAAAAGCACCGGTCTGCCGCGGAAGGAATCGAGACGATACTCGCCGCCGTAGGCTCCCTGCAGCGCGAAATCCGGGGCCTGACGCCCGATCTCGTTGTGCCGGAGAAACAGGAACACGGCGAGTCCGGCGGCAATCCAAATTAGCGGGCTTGAGGACCGGTCGGCCATGGCACTTCCCAGCTTATCAATCGGCTGGAACGGCCAACAGCTTTAGCCGCGCGTTGGGCGCTTACCTTCGTTAAGCGTGCCGAGCAGACGCTCCGTCGCCGCCGCGACCTCCCTAACAGCGGCCTCAAATGCGTCCTGGTTGGCCCGCGACGGCTTGCGAAAGCCGCTGACCTTCCGTACGAACTGGAGAGCCGCCGCGGAAATCTCCGGAGCGGTGGCGGGCGTGTCCGGATGTCTGAGCACTTTGATGCTGCGGCACATGACGCAGGCAACATTATCGTACAGAATCTGTCCCCCTTGCACCCGCGGGAGCATCGGGTATAATCAGTCTGAAATTAATGGAGGCCCAAAATGGATCGCACGGTACGAGAACGATTTGCCCGGATCGCGGAAACGGCCGCTCGCGTGGAAGAGGAAGCCGATCGCGCCAGATGGGATTCCGCGCTGGCGCACGCCGTCACGCTGCACAGCGACGCGGTATTCATCGTGGATTGGCTGCGGGGCCAGGCTGAGTATCACTTCAGTGCGGCGCCGCTGGCCGTCGCGGACACATGGGAGCCCACCGCCGAACCGCCGCTCGGCAACGTCAGCGAGCCTTTGAGCGGAACGCTGGACGCCGATCTGCCGGTAGCCAGAGAATAGCCGGGAGCCCAGCCGCCTGGACCCACGGACTCAGTTCGGGCAAGGGCGGTTGAGCAGCGCGGTCATGATGCGGTTGACCACGTCTTCGCGCATATTCTCGCTGGGTGCGTCAAAGGGGCCCACCTGGATGTGCACCAGCTCGTGCACGATGGTGCACTCCATATCCAGCTTGAGCTCGGCGCCCCTGAGATTGTAATCCGCGGCGTCCAGCACGCTGATGGTGCCGGTCTTGCCGTGCGGATCCCACTCGGCGTTGCCCCAGGTGTTTTTGTCCAGATCGTTTTGCCTGACCAGCCGTATGGTCAGGCGCCAATCGTCCATCCCGAGGCGCCTTTGCCAGGACTTCAATTGCCGGTCCAGATGCGACTCGACCGGAGACATGGGGAAGCAGCCGATTACGCAGAGAAGAAGTGCGGCTAATACACGCATGCTGCGATTGTAGCCGAGGTTGTGCGGAGGAGCGCTGCAGAATGGTACGTATTTAGTACTCTCGTTGGTTAACTGCCGAGAGCCGTCAGAATGGTGTCCGGATCGCAAACGCAGCCTCCCCACGTGCCGCCGGTCGCTTGCTGGATGCGCTGCCCAAATACTGCTCGCGAGTGTGCCACGCTCGTCAGCGTACAGTGAAGGATCACGGGCCGATGGCTCCGGCCATCTCCCCTGCGCCAAAGACCCTGTTTGCGCCAGCGGAGCGCCCGTTGAGCTTGTCGAAAAGCGCCGTCCTGGTGTGCTTCCACACACGGATCGTAGACCCAGCCTCCCCACGCTCCACCGCTGGCTTGCTGCACATCACCTCGCATCATCCGGGCCGAATCGCGGGGATGCCAGCCGCGGAACCGTCGAGTTGCAGCTTTACGATCGTGTCCACTGCGTGGCGCTGGGCCGCCGGCACCCTCACCTCGATGCCTGTCTCGGACTGCTTGACCGCGGCGCTGCCGCCCGTCAGCACGCTGTGGCGCACGATGCGGCGGGGGATCGCCGGCAGGGCGACTGTTTCGGCCGGCCAACGCAGGATGTGCAGGTAGATGGCGTCTCCCTTGTGGGTGCTGCCGCCCCACCAGTTTCCTTGCGCCAGCGTGAAATGCTCCTCATCGGCCGGCCGCTTCTTCTCGTCGGGAGCGATGAAGGGACCGCCGCGCGTG
>OBLW0100003348.1_pt1 | contig 12525 bp, 8 predicted proteins | sample 1520161 | NCBI WGS metagenome assembly OBLW01 (sample SAMEA3539309, study PRJEB22396) | soil metagenome | biome: tundra; feature: field; material: soil | place: USA | collected 2010-05 | depth 0.15 m
CGAGATACGCGGTGATATAGCCAATGCCGCCCATGTCGGCAGCAAGATTGTAGACTTCATCAATTCCGCCGCGCGTGGCCAGGAGGCAGTTCTCCACCTTGCGCAGATCAAGGATCTCAAACGCATCGCCGGCTGAAGCGTCGTATTCCGGATACTTGATGTCAACACCGCGGACCCAATGCCCCTCCGATTTGAGCCTCTTCACCAAATGGTGCCCAATGAAGCCACCGGCGCCCGTTACCAATACTCGCTTTTGCTTCCCCATACCCGCCCTCTCCTGAGATTTCAAAACCTGAGCCTCGAACTCCAAGCAGACGCCATTTGTACCTGCTGAGCTTCCTCGCGCCGCGCGGTGCTATCAGGGTCAGCCTGCAAAAACCGGAGCCGGCCAGAACGCTGTGGTTTGTTGCCGTACAATACTGCACAAAGGCAGCCCCGACAGAAGCTTCAAATCACCGATACGTCCTGCGAACTGCGGAATGCGATAACCGTCTGGAATTGCTGGAACCAAGCTAATAGACGGGCTTGCATTTTGCAATACCGGTCATCATTACCCTTGCAGAAAACCGGAACTCGGGTTGTGCGTGTGCACCGAACCGCATAGAATCAGTTACACATATGCAGCGTGTCCCGAATCTCCTCTTTCGACTTTTGAGCTTGGCGGTAGTACCAGCCGTCTTCAGTTTTCTGCAGGTGGCCGTGTCACAAGACAGCAGGTCGTCGCAAGACCTTGGCCTTCAGGAAGACGCTGCGCACCAGCAAGAGACCTCAACAGACAAGCTGGCGCCCTCACTTCAGCCTCTAGGCGCCGCGCAAAAAGCAAGTCGGATTGAAACGAATTCCTCGTCACTCGTTCTCGGCCCTGGCGATGAATTGGAGGTCACAGTGTATGGGGCGCCAGATCTTTCGGGGCATACCCGGGTGAGCGCCGACGGAAATATCTCGATGCCGCTAATCGGTTACGTTCGAGTGGCTGGCCTCAGCAGCAGTGAAGCGGAAGCCACCATCGAGGCTCAGCTGCGCAAGAATAACGTTGTTAACGAGCCGCAAGTCTCTGTATACGCTAAGGAATACACCAGCAGCGGAATTTCTGTGGCCGGCGAAGTTGCCAAGCCCGGGTTCTATTCCGCTCTTGGCCCGCACCGCTTGTTTGATGTGCTGCAGGCCGCTGGCGGGCCCACCGATCGAGCTGCCAGCAGAGTCGTGCTAACTCATCGCGACCAAGCGGACTCGACGACTCTTCCTATCTCGAAAAATCCGGCCGAAATGGCTGCCAGCAATATTGTGCTGCAGCCGGGCGACACCGTTGTAGTTCCGAAAGCGGGTATCGTCTACGTGCTCGGAGAGGTGACTCGGCCCGGTGGGTATGTACTAAATTCCACGGGAGGAATCACGGTCTTGCAGGTCGTAGCTGTCGCGGGGGGACCGACTCACGTCGCCTCTGCAGGAAAAACGAGACTGCTTCGTCGTACTGAGACTGGGTTCCAAGAGCAACGGGTAGACGTGAAGAAACTGCTGCGTGGCAAGGCTTCCGATGTTGCCGTCCGGGACGAGGACATACTCTTCATTCCCAGTAGTGCGATCAAGACCGCGATGAATGCAGGTGCGCTGCTTGGCACTGCCGCAACTGCCGCGATATACCATGTTCCCTTCTAGTCGATCACGGGATGCAGACCCGGGTCGTGTTATGCCGAAATATCGAGACTCGTTCATGGGCCAAATTGAACTCGAACCTGTAGAAAACTCATCGCGTTTAACAATCAGCGTATGGTCCGATAACTCTATTTTACGAACCTATTGCATTCGATTCAGGCACGTTCACTACTCAAACTTGAGTCGGCGTGGGCTCTCCTGTCAGCTTGCTCAATCGCTGAGATCAGTTGCCGGATGAGAACATCCCTTGAGAATCTTTGGCTCAGTTGGGAGGGCCATGGCGAAACATCAGCAGTACTCCGCACAGCTCGAAGGATGTTTGCCGTAACCGTGTCAACGTCACCGTGAGCCGCGGCATAAGCTCCCGAAGTCGCTTGGGTGATGATGTCCTGCACGTGACTCTTAGTCGGACCGATGTATAAAAAGGGGATTCCCACAGCGAGCACATTGTAGACTTTGCAAGGGTGGACGATACCTACATATTTATCTCCCATGACCACGACATGGAGGTCGGCTGCGGATAGCGAGGCTGACAGCTTTTCAAATGGTTGATACGGGAGACAAAGCACGTTAGACAAGCTACGATCCCGCACCCGTTCTTGCACTTTCTTGAATTCGCTTCCACCACCGACGAAGCAGAAGGCGATCTCGTTGCGATCTGCGAGCCGTTCTGCAGCCTCAAGCAAAGTGTCCAATGGATGACATGGACTGTGGTTCCCGGAATACATAACCACAAACTTACTCGAAAGCCGATGAAGATTGCGAAACTCTTCCCTTCCGACCGAGTCAAATCTTACGTAATCATCGTTCGCCCACGGCGGCACAACCAGAATTTTTTGTGGCTCAATTCCTTTGGCCTCGATACGATCTTTCATGAACCGATCGAGTGCAACGACGACACCAGCCCGTTGCAAGCTATGCAACAACATGCGGGACAACACACGTGCAGTCAATGATTTTTCCCGCAGCCATCCGGCAGCAATAGCCTCATCCGGATTGAGATCCATAGACCAGAATACGAGGTTCCTCGCTCTGCTGGGCACGGCCAGGCTCGAAAGGAAAGAGATTAGGGGCGGAGACGTCATTGCCACTACAACATCGAAGCGCGGCAGCCGCAACAAACAAAAAGCGCAGTTTGCAATGAAGGTGCCGAAGTCGATTGCACGGCGCCATTTTGAGTCTTTACCGAACCCGGTCGATCGTAGACGGATGATATTGACCGCGTTCCAAATCTCCCGCTTGGAAAACCGGATACTCGGGTCGTCATAGCCTCGGGAGCTACACACCACCGTGACCTCGTGTCCAGCCTGCGTCAGGCCCTTCGCTAAGTCGCTTGCGTGCTGAGCGGTCGAGACAACGTCCGGATAGAAGGCCTGGTTAAGAAGCAAGATGTTCATTTGTTTGTGGAATACTTGATTGCCAATAGTTGGATCAGCGCCGCAGTGGTTCCCCAAGTGCAGGACGTCCATATGCCTTTTGAGCAAAGTCTGCAACCGTGGGCTCGCGTATCATCAGCCGATCGCCTGCGAATAATGGACTCAGGCTCTCTGCAACTCCGCAAATGCTGTCCGATTCTCGCTCAGATGCAAGTTTTCTTGCTTGTGCAATACGAACCCACCGATCGACAGCACGTCCATCCGCGTTCGCAGGAAGCAGTCGATCGCTTGGGCCGGCGTTTGGACGATGGGCTCATTCTCATTAAAGGACGTGTTCAGCAGCACCGGCACGCCTGTCACTTCCTCGAACTTGTGAATCAGTTTCCAATACCGCGGATTCACTTCGCGCTCCACTGTCTGGAGCCTCCCGGTCCCGTCCCCGTGCGTCACCGCCGGAATCCGCTCGCGTTGCTTTGGCTTGATCTTGTATGCCATCACCATGAATGGCGACGGGTAGTCCGTCTCGAAATACTCACCCACCCTCTCCGCCAAAATCGATGGGCAGAACGGCCGGAATGGCTCGCGATGTTTGATGCGGCTGTTGAGAATCTCTTTCATATCCTTGCGGCGCGGGTCCGCAAGAATGCTTCTGTTCCCTAACGCGCGCGGCCCAAACTCCATGCGGCCTTGGAACCAACCCACGATCTTCCCCTGGGCAATCGCCTCCACCGTGCTGCCAATCAGGCCCTCCTCCGCGAGCTTGTGGTACTTACATCCGGCGGCCTCCAGATCGCGGTTGATTTCACTGTCCGAATACTCGGGCCCGTAATAAACGTGACGCATCTGAAAGCACCGCGGTACCTTCAGCTCTTGATGCTGCACATACAGCGCCGCGCCAATCGAGGTCCCGGCGTCGTGCGCCGCCGGCTGCACGTAGACGTCCCGGAAGTTCGTACGCTCGAAGATCATGCCGTTAGCCACGCAGTTCAACGCTACGCCGCCCGCCAGGCAAACCGCAGTCTTGCCCGTTTGCTTCTGGACAAAATTCAAAAGAGCGAAATAATTCTCCTCCAGCACTAGTTGCACGGAGGCGGCCAGGTCCTTGTCCTTCTGCCGAATCTCGGACCGCGGGGTGCGAGGATCCCCGAATTCCTCCGCCATCCTGTCCGAGAATATCGAGCCCAAGATCGGCTCCCCACCATACCAAGTCATCTCCACGCCCTTGGTGTGATGGGTGAAGTAGTCCAGATTCAGCCGGCACTGATCTCCTTCGGTGCGGACGACGCGCCGCACTTGATCGGCGAACCGAGGCTCCCCGTAGGCGGAAAGGCCCATCATCTTGTACTCGTCGCCAAATTTAGGGAAACCAAGGAATTGCGTGAAAGCGGTATAGAAAATGCCGAGCGAGTGCGGGAAAGAAACGGAACCTCGTACCTCGATCTGATTCCCCTTCCCCAGCCCCCACATCACACTGCTGAAATCACCGAAGCCGTCGATGGAGATGACTGCTGCCTCTTCGAACGGAGACGCGAAAAAAGCACTGGCCAAGTGCGCCCGATGATGCTCGACAAAGTGCACCGGTCGCCCCTGCTGTGACTCAATCCCTTCGGCCGCGAGCAAATCGCCGACCTGCGCGATGCGCACACTGTTTACGGCACGGGAACTGAGGTTCAACCAGCGATGTGGCCGCAACGCCGCCCGGACTAATTTGTCCTTTAGGTGAGCCTTGGGATCGCGCGAGATCGCGATATAGTCTGGCTTTGCACCTTCCAGACATGTTTTCGCAGCACCCACGGGTAGTCCCGCCCAGTGCTTCGTGCGATTCAGCCTCTCCTCCTCCAACGCGAACACAAGTTGTCCGTCCTGCAGCAACGCTGCTGAGGAGTCCCCGTGAAAAGCATTAATGCCGAGAATTCTCATTTATGCTGTAATTCCCCACCGGTTTCCTTATCGTTGTTTCCGGATCTCGCAGTATATTTCAGTTCGTACATTTTCGCTTTTATATGGAAAAAGTGGGTTGATTGGAGAGCGCAATAGATTAAGCCTGGCACGCCGTCCAGGATTCCCAGTCGGAGTATGTATTTGTACAAAAAGAAAAAGACGGGTGAACCCGGCAACCCAAAAAAACGTTTCTTCAGCCACCTTCTGCGCTGCGCCTGATTCCCAAACAAAGCCGGAGGCAATTCATCACACGGCTCCGTCGCCTGCGAAAGAACCCTCGCTTCCCAGTTCGAATATTCATTGTGTTTGGTCAAATATCGAGCAAGAGATTCAATATTGTGGTGAGGAAGCGCATGCCGGAGCTTGCCTACCCGACCGTCCACCACTATATGCTCGTGGACTTCGATATCGCCCATCGACTGATCCTGATCCTTCAAACGGCACTCGAAGTGTCCTTTGCCACGCCGGAAAAGAGACAGCTTCCAGAAGCCGTTTCCTCCAAAGCGAAGTTCCCTCCCAAGAAAACTGAGCCGAAGGAAAACTTGGTAACCCATGAAATTGGGATCGTTAACGGAATCTTCAATCTCATCAGCCAAGTCCGGGGTCAAAACCTCGTCAGCATCCAGAAGCAAGATCCAGTTGTTCTCGAACGGAATCGAATCGAGCGCCCATTGCCGTTTCTTCGGCCAGCCGCCTTGGTAGTGGAATTGCACGACATCTGCATCAAAAGCGCGGGCTATTTCCACGGTTGAATCGGTGCTTTGCGAATCCACCACATAGACTTCGGAAAAGCGTCGAACCCCTTCCAAACAACTTGCAAGATGTCGGGCCTCATTTCGCGTTGGAATAACCACAGTGACAGCAATGGAGTCCGAGTTTGCGCTGCGCGACGGTGCCGTCCGAGCGTCCGCCATGTTTCGCATGTTCAGCTTCTTCAAGGACCAGGCCGACGTCAGTAAGAAATGAAATCCTTTTCCGGGCAATTATAAGACACGCAGCAAGGTCTTCAAGATAGCACTTGGAGTGTTAAACATTACGCTGGATATGCACAGCCGATCCCTGGCAACACGACGACAGATGATTGGCTCGGCGTGGATTACGTCGCTTCTAGTCTTGAGGTTTGTCCCGATGGCATCTCAATCGCAGTATATTCAAGGGAACGATTGCTGTGCTTCGGTGCCTCGGGGACCAATTTTGCGTTGGAATCAGCCATTAGCTTCATGGGCGCCGCCGCATGCTGGGTCCCAAGCCAGGACCCGAGAGTAACAAGAGCCCACAATCGTGACCAGGCCGGGCTGTCTGGCTCGCGACGGAAGATTTCCTCTACGTCGTCGATTCCAGTTATGCCAAGCAATCCCGAATCGCGCAGGGTGCAAAGACTCGCGTCCATGATCTCACGCAAGGGTCCCCGCAACCAAGCGGAGATCGGAACCACGAAGCCCCGTTTGGAAGAGGCGACAGGCAGTTGCCCGTAGACTTCAGCGCAGATCTTTCGCAACAGATACTTCAAAGGAGCTCCCTTGGGCAGCAAGACATCTCCAGGCAGTCGAAATGCCCATTCAATCAGGTCACGGTCGAGAAAGGGAACTCGAATTTCCAACGAGTTTGCCATTCCGAAGACGTCGCTGTCCCGCAGCAGAATATTCTTCAGGTAGAATGCAGCATCCAATCTGGCCACGGAAGACAACAAATCGGCGGGTACGTAGCAACCCTCGTACTGCAGTTCCGGAACCTGAAAGTCTTCTGACAGGCAGAGCGTTTCGGCCTGAAAGCCAAATGCTTCCATCGCAGAGTCCCCGATCAAGCGACGCTGCCGGAAGTACAACCCGATCAATCCTGGATTGACTTTAGCGATCTCGTGCGCTTTTTGTCTGACGGTGTCGTTGGTGAACGCCGTAGCAAGCCAAGCAGCGGCAGTACGCATTGATTCCGGAAAGGGCATGAGCCAAGACAAGGCGTTATAGATTCGGGGAACACGATGAAATAGTTCGTATCCTCCGAAAACTTCGTCGCCACCCAGCCCCGACAGGGCTACTGCGATCCCCTGTTCATGGACCGCGCGGGACACAATATAGGAATTGAAGCCGTCCATCGAGGGCTGATCCATGCATTTCAAAGCTTTTTGAATCCAATTCAAGGCAGTACTGTCGCTGACCTGACATTCGTGATGACGCACGCCGGAACGTTCCGCGGCGACTCTAGCCGCCAGAACCTCGTTGTACTCAGGATGGTCGGGGAACGATACCGTAAACGCGTCGAGGTTGTGCTTTTCGGGAGTAAGTCCTAGCAATGCGGTAGAATCCAGCCCTGAACTTAGGAAAAGGCCGACTTTCACATCGCTGAGTAAATGCCGACGCACCGATTCCTGCAGGAGCCCGCGCCCTTCTTCTACTACATCGACAAGACGACGCCCACGCTGCGACTCCTCTGGCAATGGAAATTGCCAGTATCTTCCCCCGGATAAAACATTTCCCCGATCATCCCGTTCCTGCCAGCAACCGCGAGGCAGCGAAAAGATGCCCTCGTAAATCGTAAGCGGCTCCTGAACTGCGCCATATGCCAAATATCCAGCCAGCGAGCGACGGTCAATGCGAGAATCCAGCAAACCGCTTTGGAGGAGTGATCGCACTTCGGAGGCGAAGACAAACCAACTATCCTTTTTGGCCGCATAGTACAGCGGCTTAATTCCCATGGGATCACGGGCAATCACCAGGCGTGAGCGATGAGCATCCCACAAGGCGAAGGCAAACATTCCGCGAAGACGTGTCAAACATTCGGTTCCCCAGCGCTCATAAGCACGCATGAGGACCTCTGTATCGCTATGGCCTTGGAATCGAAAACCGTCCGTCTTCAGCAGATCACGTAACGCGGGAGCGTTATAGATCTCACCGTTGTAAACTAGGATGTCGCCGGTGGCTTCGTTAACCATCGGCTGGTGGCCCAGGGGGGACAGGTCTTGGATGGCTAGGCGCCGGTTTCCTAGCCCAACCGTTCCGCTGCCAACAGGTATGACGTCTAAGCCGCCGTCATCAGGACCGCGATGCAACTGCGCTTCGAGCATTAATCGCAGAGCCCCATGCACCTGCCCATTTGACAGTCTACCCACGATTCCAGCAATTCCGCACATTCGATTACTCCTCGATCGTTTACCTACGATAGCGCCCTGCACGGTTGTGATACAAGGCCAGCATCTGGTTAGTTACAGAACGCCAGGAGAATTCGTTCTGCATCCATTCTCGTCCCCTGCGGCCCATATCCTGCAGCGGCATCGTGTTAATGCTACGAATTGCATCGGCCAGACTCTCAGGATCATTGTCGACCCACACGCCACACCTCATATCTTCCAAGCGGCTCCAGGGAGTTCCCTTACTCGCAATCACTGGGACTCCGTGGGCGAGAGCCTCCGCTACGACGATGCCGAAGTTCTCCGTGTAAGAAGGCACCAGAGCAACATCAGAACATTCGAATAGTCCTTTCTTTGCTTCCGATAAAACCGGCCCCAATATCTCCACTCGTCCACCCAATCCCAGGGCGGGGATCTGCTCTTTGAGGTGCGAGACATACCCCGGTGGCCCCCAACCCGCGATCGCAAGACGCCATGGAAGTGCTGAATCGACGAGACTGCAAGCCTTCAGCAAGGACTCAATTCCCTTCTTTGGATCCAAACGTCCGATAAAAAGCAATCGCAGATACCCATTCCCCTCGACTCTATTGAGGTCGACTGGGACATCCACGCCGTTGGGAATCATGGCCATTCGCAACTTCGGGAAACGAGCCAAAGTCTCGCGGCTCTCGTGTTCTGATGTCACGTGCATCGTCAATTCATCGCGATCCGCTGTGTGATACCACAGGAAATCCCAAAGCGCTTTAGGGCCGACTCGTGAAGAGCCTTTCCATCGCTGAAGCCCCCCCCGCGGTGACCAGACTAGCCGCTTGTTCAACAAACGGGCCCAAAAGATAGTCGGAAAGGTCGGAAAGTTGTAGACTCCAGTGAGATGGACAACATCAGCCCACCGCATGTACGTGGGCAGCAACCGGATCAGAGTTGGCGAAACCGAATGCCGTTGCCGGCGCCGGCAATAGCGAACCCGAAACCCTTCCGGAAATTCCACTTCCTCGTTCTTCTCCACGTCCAGAACGCGATCTAAACCGTTCGCGTCCGTGGTCAGAACGCGGACCTCACAGCCCAATTCCACTGCGTTCCGACACAGCTCTAGTGTGGAGCGAATCGGGCCGCCGTAGGAATAGGCGGGGTAGAACGAGGGCACCACATGCAAGACTTTCATAAAGGCGGGTCGAGAGTCCAAAAAGCTTTGAGATTCTTACAAAAAAGGTCTTTCCAACTGTCTCTAGAAGATGATACTAATGTCTCCGAACTCAACAGAGCTACAGTGCGTCCTAAAATCGCTCTCATCACCTCCGGCCTCGGTACAAAACACGGCGGCATTGGCGTGGTTGCCGATCTAATCGCCTCAACGCTGGAAAAGGATTCCGATATATCGGTGTGGGAACACCACGCCTTGTGGCCGCGAGTGGCACGCATCCCTGCAGCTGTGGGAAGAATATTCTGGGGCAGTCTGAAGACTCCCGATTTTGTTGTGTACGACCACGTCGACCTCGCTATTTTGCACACTATCATACCCCGTCTGCGGCCAGTTCCTTACGCGGTGTTCTTGCATGGCATAGAGGTTTGGAGGCCTATCGTCGGTCGGCGCCGAGAAGCCCTTTTAGGTGCAAACCTTCTCCTCGTGAACTCGGCCACGACTCAAAACGAAGCCCGCGTTTTCAATCCGTGGTTGCCAAAAGCGGAAGTCACATGGCTTGGGGTCGAGCGGCAAAACGAAATGGCGAAGGTCGGATCGAATCCTCCGGTCGGCCTCATTGTGGGCCGCATGGCTGATTCGGAGCGCCTTAAAGGACATGATTCTGTGATGGATGCCTGGCCGATAATTAGGTCTGCGATTCCTAACGCTAAACTGATGATCGTAGGTGAAGGGAACGATAAGAGCCGATTACAAAAACGAGCGAAAGCCGAAGGGTTGGAGGGCGTTGAATTCTGCGGACGAATCAGCGACAAAGAGCGAAATCAGATGTATCGCTCATGTCGCTTGCTCTTTTATCCTTCCAAGCAGGAGGGGTTTGGGCTGGCCGGAGTCGAAGCAGCGAGCTTTGGCCTTCCCATGTTGGGATTGGCCGGCACCGTAACCGAAGAACTGTTTCCAACCGGCACGGGCACCGTACTTGCCAAGGATCTCTCCAAGGCAAGCATCGCGGAAGCGGTAGTCCCCCTTTTGAGAAGCGCTCAACACGCTGCGGAATTAGGGCGAGCTGCATCAGCAAGAGTCAATGCTGTTTTTCTAAAAGAACACTTTGCTAACCGCCTTCAGCGAGCATTCGCACCCCATCTGTCTCTACACCGAGCATTGGCCACAGACATCCCCCGCACAGGTCTGCGAAAAAGTAATGCCTCGGCATCCGTTCAAGAGGTCTCATCCAAAAGACGATCATCCCCAACAACGTAGCTCCCAAGGCCGAGCTTCGACTACCCGGCTGCTGCAAATTGACGATACGCGCTCTCTTTTCCTTGCTCGTCGATGGTGAGCCATGCTTAATGGGACACACTTCGGCCGGAGATTTACCGGAACTGCGGCCGCCCAGATTCCGGAGGCGCGAAGTTGCATGCCGCGCAGACGAAGGTTAAGATCCAATCCACTCTACAGACTCCACGATGGCGCACCCTCCCACAAGCATCGCCGCAAACGGCTCCTTCCTCAGGTGGATGGCATCGACCCGGAAGAATATTAGCGTCCGGCCTTCGCCCTCCCTCCCGGAGCGCCGACTTTATTGGCGAGAAATGCTTCCTGAAATTCATTTCGCAGCCACTGTCCAGTTGGTCCCGTCACAGTACCCGAGTTGACCTGCTAAGGCCACAGAAGTCAAAAATGGGCAGGACGCGTGGCTGGGCTTGGGAGTCACCGGTGCGGCGAACCTTGGATGAAGACGAGCGCAAAAGCTTCAAAGCTTCGGAGGGACGCGGGGGCGCATGTAACAAGTACGTTCTTGGCCTAAAGTAAGGTAGACCTCTGCCGGGTTGCACTCGGAGAAATTCGCTCGTTCGGTCTTTGAGGTCGAAGACCTTGTTAGGATACCCTAAAAAGATCTTGATCAACGCAGAATGTAGTGACGCTCCCGAGTTCTTGAAGCCCCGATTTTGTACCCGGTTCCGGGGTTGGCAGATGTCACTATATTGTGCTGTCCTCAATAGAATGAAAAAGCGCCCCAGGAATAATGACTCTGAGACATAAACCTTATGGCCCAATCAGATAGCAAACACTGCAAGATTTGTGGCGGTTCGGGAAAGTTCATTTGTACTACCCGGAACGAACACGGCAGCGTGACGGAAATTCAAAACTACCGCTGCCTCGAGTGTGGGCTTGTGTTCGTTGCGAACGTTCTCACCGACAATCAACTGAATGAGGCTTACGGTACGCTTGATTGGGCACGCTACTATTCCGAAATTAACGAGCAAAACGCTGCAAAAATCAAGTCTGCTTGCCTATCTTTGAAGGACTTGACCAACGGCAGTTCAAGCAAGCGCATTCTGGACATCGGTTGTGGCAATGGCGAGTTCCTTCAGGAGTTGCGGGACCAAGGGTATGTATCCCTCGCTGGTCATGAAATTCCGGGAGCCGATCTAAGGCACCTTGAGCTAATGGACATCAAAGTGTACCGAGACATGGACTGGTCTTCTGTTCCCTCTAATGCGTTCGACGTGATCACTATGCTTGACGTAGCCGAGCACGTCAGGCGTCCAGTTGAGCTGTTCGACCAGTGTTTTCGGATGCTCAAGATGGGTGGGTATCTTTATTTTCACACTCCCGTTGTCACCAAACTTGACCGCACGATGCACCGCGTGGCCGGACTGCCTGTCATTGGGAAGCTGGGCCGAATTTGGCAAAGGGGACGAACTTCCATCTTTCATCTCCAGAACTACACTGACAAGTCGCTTCTACTTGCGTTGTCAAGAGTCGGCTTCGCTGAGGTCCAGATTCACAAGCGAAACGAACTCTCTTGGCCAGTTCGCCGCTACGTGCGAGTCTACCTTTGCGAGAAGCAACACCTTCCGCCGGGTCTTGCCCCGATTCTTGCGCCCTTGTTCTATCCGTTGCTGGCTACGGATTTTTTCAACTCTAACAAAGGCATCGTAACCGCTCGAAAATTGGAGGCGTAATCCTGAATGCCTCGTGAATGTCCGCACGATTTTCGTAGTGCACGCGCAGCCGCCGCAATTGATTCAACCAATCGAAGGTCCGTTCAACCACCATCGCCATCGGCCCGCTGACATGTTCGTATTGCGCTTCGCAAGAAAAAGGATGAGGGGGCGGGCACAGTACGCGGTTCCTTAGTTCTTGTAAGTTTGTCCTCGCTCGTCATCGGAGATTGTCTTCATGGCGCGACGGGAGGTTGGCACCGGACACCAGATCGACCAAGGTTGAGGCGGCTTTTCGTATCTCAAATCTCCTAAAGAAGCATTGACGGGCTCGCTCACGCATTT
>OBLW0100003349.1_pt1 | contig 12521 bp, 9 predicted proteins | sample 1520161 | NCBI WGS metagenome assembly OBLW01 (sample SAMEA3539309, study PRJEB22396) | soil metagenome | biome: tundra; feature: field; material: soil | place: USA | collected 2010-05 | depth 0.15 m
AGACCGCCCAGGCATGCACCGGCGGATTGAGATCCGAGAATTCCCATTCGTAGGCCGGGATCTGGCCGTTGGTGTGCTGAAACTGCTCGAACAGCAGGAACCAGAGATTGTCCGCCGCAAAGCCAGGATCGATGAGGGCCATGGTGGTGCACTGAAACGCCAGGTCCCAAGCGGCAAACCACGGATACTCCCACTTGTCGGGCATCGAGAGAATGCGCATGGAGTTCAGGTGGCGCCAGTGCAGGTTGCGGCCGTGCCAGCGGGAATCCGGCGGCGGCCACTTGGGGTTGTCACCCTCCAGCCAGAGGTTGACATCGAAATAGAACATTTCCTTGCTCCAAAGCAAGCCTGCGAAGGCCTGCCGCTGGATCATGCGCTCTTCGTCAGTCGCCAGGGGAGGATGAACGGCGTTGTAGAACAGATCCGCCTCGCGTTTGCGCTCCGCGATAATGTCGTCCACCGCGGCAAGAGGATCGTTGAATTGGCCGGGAGTGAGGCGCAAGCGTAACACTGCGGACTGGCCCGGCGGGATACGCAGCTTGTAATCGATGCAGGCCTTGGTGCCTTCTTCGGACGGATTCACCTGGCCGTGCTCGCCGTTGACGATGTAGCGGTGGAAAGCGTCCTTCACATATAACTTCCGGCTGACGTTGCCCGGTCCATATACTCGCGGCGCGTTGGTTTCGTTGTATGTGAACAGCGGCGTTCCGTGGCCATCGGCATAAAGATGGCGCAGGCCGAGCTGGTAGATGTCGCGCAGGTTTTTGGGTGGCAGCGCGCTGCGATCGTCCGCCTGAAGGTCGATGAGGCCGCTACTGCTTTTTCCGAGAACAATCGTCGGCTCGGGCCCGGCTGGATCGCTCCAAGCCCAGCTATTGCGGAACCACAGATGCGGTAACAGGTGTAGTTCGGCGTCCTCGGGGCCGCGATTGAAAGCTTCGATGCGAATGCAGATGTCTTCTTCGGACGTTTTGGCGTACTCCACGAAGACGTCGAAATAGCGGTCATCGTCGAAGATGCCGGTATCGATCAACTCGAACTCGGGACCATGGCCTGCGCGTCTGCGGTTTTCTTCCACTAGCCATCCGTACGGAAACTCCCGCTGCGGGTATTTGTACAGCATCTTCTGGTAGCTGTGAGAGGGAGTGTTATCGAGGTAGTAATAATATTCTTTGACGTCCTCGCCGTGATTTCCCTCGCCGCTATTGAGGCCGAAGAGACGCTCCTTGAGGATTGGATCGCGGCCGTTCCAAAGGGTCAGCGCGAACACCAGAATCTGGTAGCGGTCCGTGAGGCCGGCGATGCCGTCTTCGCCCCATCGATACGCCTTGCTGCGGGCGAGATCGTGCGTGAGGTAGTCCCACGCGGTCCCGCCGGCGCTATAGTCCTCGCGCACGGTGCCCCAGGCGCGGTCGGCGATATATGGGCCCCACTTGCGCCAGGGTCGGACCAAGCGCCCTGGATAGGGCCCGTGCAGTCGTTTGTATTCCGCGGTTTCGAGAATAGGCTTCATCTCTTAGGTCACCCATCGGCGGCTTAGGTTAATTCACACAAATCCGGCGATCATGGCGGCGCCTCGGTCACACTACAAACCGCCTACGATGGAAAGTTTCGATGCCTCGGGTGCGGGTTTCAATCACTACAGCTACTTTGGCTAACGCTGGCGCCGGAACCGCGGCGGGCCGAGCGACGGTAATGATCTCCGGGCCCGTCTCCCTCATGACCAGCAGGAATTCCGAGTTCTCCGTTGTTCCGATAATGTCGCGCCGACCGCTGCATACCGCAAAATTGTATCACACGATCAAATACGTTCACGTTAAGGAGGCGAGAGGGATTGGATTAACGTTAAAGAGAAATAATCGACAGAGCGATTGACAGCATCACCGGCAGGTGGTAATCTTTTTCAAGAAAGGAGTCATCATGTGTCAAATGAGATCGAATTTATCGATACTTAATTGCGACGGATTCGGCGCGGCGCAAGACGACTCGTTTTCTGTTTCCCTCGCCCGCGTCTAACTAGTTAACTCCAACCAGAAAACTGAGGAGTATATGACGACCACAGAGTATCTGTGCCGGCATTTCTCCCGCATGGGCGCGCGGCTTAAGATTCAAGCACCGCGCGCGTGGCAAGGAGAAAAAGTCCGAATCGATGTGGGCAGGGATCGTGATGGCGAGTTTTTCGATGTTCGCTGTCAGGATGGGGTTGTTCCCGAGATTCTTGATGTGCGGCCGGCTTCGCGCCATCTTGTATTGATGGTTCGTGAGGGCGACGACAAGAATAAGTTCCTGCTCGGGCGTGATGAGCGTCACTGGTTCGCCGCTGCGGTGCCGGGTGACGGTGTTCACGATGTACGGACCGCGATCGCGAGTCTTCGACCCACAGAGGTGGAAGGCCGCCAAGCGATCCGGCAAGGGGAGTGGTTCTTTGTTCCGGCACCCGAGGTGCTTGAAAACGCCCTGGTGATTTATCGGAATGAGCCGCTCAGCCGTGGCGGTGGCAGCAAGCCTCATATTTGCGAAGAGCTGATGAGATCGTTCGGGGAAGCCGTCATGGTTTCGCGGGCCTACCCGAAGGGAGTTAGCTATCGCGAGTATGAAAGACTAACCGCTGCCAATCCCGCGAGCCGCGCGAAATGGCAGCGAATGATCAGAGCCCCGATCGTCCATGCGCGCGGTGATGTACGCCATCGTGACCACAAGACCATCCACCTGGATGGCTGGCATCGCGTTTACATGAACCGGGAGCGATTTGCAAAGCACGCGAGGCAGATCGCGTTCCTGGATTAACCAAAGGTGACTAACGGGCTGGCGCACCGGTTCACAAAACTTGCGCGCTGGTTTCATTTTTAAGAGAAAGGTACTGATTGAAAGAGACAGCAGAAGTGCGCCTGATCGCGTCCTCCAAGAATTGGATCGAGGGCGCAGCCGTACAGCAACTGGAGAAGACCGCCTCCTTGCCAGGCATGCGGCTCGCGGTGGGCCTGCCCGATCTGCATCCCGGCAAAGGCAGTCCTATCGGAGCTGCATTCGCGGTGGAAGGCTATCTATATCCGGCCCTGGTCGGCAACGATATCGGCTGTGGTGTTGGATTGTGGAGAACAGAGCTCAGCGCCAAAAAGCTCAAACGCGAGGTGTGGGCAGACCGTCTTCGCAATCTCGACAACGCATGGGATGACGATGTTAGCGAGTTCCTCGGCGTTCGCGGAATTGAGCTGTCGGGATATGAGCACTCCCTCGGCACGATCGGCAGCGGAAATCATTTTGCGGAGTTACAAGCGATCGAGAGCGTCGCGAATCCTGAAGGCTCGGAGCAACTCGGAATCACCTGCGATGCGGTTTATCTGTGCGTCCACAGCGGATCGCGCGGGTTCGGCGAAGCGATCTTGCGCGAACACTTTGCGCAGTTTGGAACCGGTGGCCTCGCGGCTGCAACCGGCGAAGCTGCTCACTATCTTGCGCGCCATGATCACGCTAGGCACTGGGCGTCGGCAAATCGCGAACTGATTGCCGCCCGAGTGGCTGAACGCCTAAAAACGGAGGGCACGCGGCTCATCGACATTTGCCACAACTGGGTTGAGCAGATCCACCTTGGCGGCGCGCGCTGCTGGCTGCATCGCAAAGGCGCTGCACCTTCTACCGAAGGTCCCGTCATCATTCCCGGATCTCGAGGGGCCTTCACGTACCTTGTCGCGCCGAAGGAACCCTGCGAACGCAGTGCGTTTTCGCTGGCCCACGGAGCTGGACGAAAATGGTCACGCTCCGATAGCCGGGCGCGGCTTGAGAAGCGTTTCTCCGCCAAGGACCTGGCCCGCACCGAGCTCGGCAGCCACGTGATCTGCGAAGACAAGGAACTGCTTTATGAGGAGGCTCCGCAGGCGTATAAGAACATCACGATCGTGATTGATGATCTGGTCAAAGCCGGACTCGTGGATGTCCTCGCCATCATGAAGCCGCTGGTGACCTACAAGGTGCGGCGATGACGCATCGAACACAAGAAGTGTGGTTGCAGGTTACTGCGGGGCAGGGGCCTGCGGAATGCGCTTGGGCTGTAGTGAAAGTGCTGGAGCAAATCCAACGCGAGGCGAAATCGGCCTCTCTCGAATTCAGGACCATCGAGATCGAACCCGGACCCGAACCAGGCACCGCCCAGTCCGCTTTAGTTTCGATTTCTGGCGACGCCGAATTAGAAGGTTTCGCGAACTCTTGGCGAGGAACCGTGCAGTGGACCGTGCGCAGTCCATTTCGCCCCGGCCACAAGCGGAAGAACTGGTTTGTTGGGATCGAGATTCTGGAGCCCGTCGACGAGACCCGCTTTGACTTGAAAGAAGTCCGGTGGGAGACAATGCGCGCCAGCGGACCCGGCGGCCAGCACGTCAATCGAACCGAATCCGCCGTACGCGCCACTCATCTTCCCACTGGAGTGCAGGCCGCGGCTACGGAAGAGCGGTCGCAGCATCGCAACCGAAAACTGGCGCTGGCCAGGCTCACCAAGAAGCTGAATGAGATCAACTCGAAGCGACACGGCGACGCGCGAGAAGAGCGCTGGCGTGCCCATCAAGACCTGGAGCGCGGGAATCCAGTGCGAGTATTTCGGAAGGAGGGTGAATGTCGGAGTTCAAAGGATGGTTAAGAAAAGGGCTCGGCCGAGCGGCGATTTTCGTCAAGACGAATACCCCTGAGCATTGTCGCGCCCCAATCTTGCATGCGTGCGCTCACAATCTAACTTACGATTCCCAGTGCGAAGAGAGCCGCGGCCCATATTTGGTGGATCTGATCAAGGTTTCAAACGACGTGGAGTTCTACAGAGGTGGCATCCAGTCGGCGCTAGCCGCGTACGATCCAGAAATAGATCTCGGCCAGTTGTTTGAAATTGCCGCGAGTTTCGTAACTAAAGGTGATTGCGAGCTGAAACAAGCCATGTACACTGCATTCGGCCGCTGTGGCTTCGCCAATGCGGGAATCTGCGCCGCGGAGGAGCTGGTGCGCCTGGACGGCTTGCACGGCCTGCTGTTTGTAGCCAAGAGTTTCGGCGGCGTCAGGGCAGCCGATAGGCCGTGGCAGTTCGGGAACCTCATCGAAGCGTTAGAGAAACGCGATGGTAAGCAGGCCCTTCCGCCGGAACTCAATGGCTTTGTCCAGGAGTGGCGGAATTATGAAGAACGATTGGAACGAGAGGCACAAAAAGCGCCCAAGCCCCGCGAGAACTATGAGACTCTCAAGCGGTCACTGAAGCGAGCAAGTGCGTTGGCGTGGGCACGGACCGCGAGCTCCGACGAGCTCGCTTTGGCCGCGGAGGGTCTTCTGATGGAGAGCGATGAGGAACGATTGATAACTTATCTTCGGATGTTCCAGCGACATGTTTTTCCTCAACCAATCGATCGTTTGCTCGATCTTGTGCAGTCTGAGAATGACGATGTTGCACGAGCCGCGTTGGTGGCGCTCAGGAATGTCGTTGATGCCAGGGTGAGGGCGCTGGGGTTGAATCTCATTGCGGGGGTGAAATGGCGCGGCTTTGCCGTTGGGCTCCTAGTCAGAAACGCGGAGCGCGGCGACTACGGCATTATTGAAGCTGCATTGCGTGAGGATATCGACCCCTTTATCTATCACTCGATCGGCATCGATGTTCGCCACTTCGTCGAGGCGCATAGATCGGAGGAGGCAGAACGTTCGCTCTTGCTTTTATACGAGAACGGCCCATGCTCGCTCTGTCGGAATGGCGTCGTCGAGGAGTTGATCGCCATTGATCGGCTGCCTGTTTGGATTCGCGAGGAATGCCAACACGACGCCTACTCCGAGACCCGTAAACTCGTAGCCGGCAATTGACCAGCGCTACCATCGCTTGGCCCATTCCGGAGTCTCGATGTTCTCCGGGCGGTCGCCATTGAATCGGCCAGTTCTTCGAAATGCAGGGTCTTGCGGCGGATGCCCTTGCCGGCCAGGATTCTTCCCTCCTGCGAGACGATGATCCGGCCGCTTTGGTCCCAATCCGCCCATTCCTCTTCAAAGGGATGCACCGCGCTGTTGCTCCCCTGGATCAGAAAATAACTCGGCTGCATGCACGATCGGTCCATCAGCAAGGCATCCTTGCCACGGGGGCTGGCCTTCTTCCACTTCCATGGAGGCCCTTCTTTGTCAATCAATTCCCATCCAGAATGTAGTAGGCGCAAGTAGAACATATTCCCCGTAAGCTTCTTGCCAAAGCCAGCACTCGCCGCGTCGGCCGAAACTTCGATGAGACCTTTCAGCGAGAACCTGGGATGCAGCGGCTGCCAGCCTCTCCGTGCCAGAAGCGTCGATTGTCCAGAAATATTCCGCCGCCACCCCATGTGCGCGAGTGCCGTGAAATACGGGGGCTTACTGATTGCCGTCCACGTATCCGGTATGTCCGCGTCTCTCTTCCGGGTGTATTTCGAGGCGAAATAGATGAACTTTGTTCCGTCAGGTGAAAGATCGCAGAGCTCTTCGTGAATGCGTCCATGGAATCATTGGCCGCGTTGAAACCGGTCCATCTTCGTGTCCCACAAGATCAACTCCACCCAGCGTGCGGGACCACGCCGGATTATCAGCGCCGTTCTCGCCTGCCGGGCCATCAGAACAGAGAGCCTGCGTGGAGCTGCCTTGGTCATCGGACGCTCACCAGTGTGTAACCCGCCATCGGCTGCGTCTCGAAACGCACTGGCAGGAACTCCGCGATCACTTCCATATTCGTGCGCGCGTGCATGTTGATCTTCGCGGCGGTGAACGATCCCGCTCCAGCCAGCGCGAGTGGAAGCAGCAATTGATCGGTGAGATGCTCACCGGCGGCTGCGCGTGAAACAAGATACTCGCGGGCATCGCGCGCCGCGATCGATGCGACTTTCTCGGCGCTCAATCCCACTTGTCCAAATGCCGAGAAAATCTCCGTGACCTCGCCAGAACCGATTTCAATCATCACAATATTTCCCGGACCGGCGGAATTCCGGCTCTCTTCCACCGAGAAACATTCAGGTCCCCAGTTCAGCATCTTTCCCACTGTCTCGACTTCTCGTTGGGCGATGTGGCGAGGAAGATTCGCAACAACTCCAATAGATCGGCGCAAGACAATTTCCCTACGCTCGCCGATTTGAATGCCGTTCAGCGCTTTTACCGGATGGACCTTGGCACAGAAGCGGCCACCGCCCGCGGGATAGAAACCATAGCGCTCGAATTGCAATTGCACCTTCGGCCCCATTCGCTCCAGCAAAGGCAGAAACGTCCGCGCGAGAAAATCGAACGGAGGAGCTGCTGTATTGTGCGTGCCTCCTTCAATGACAAGTCGGCTGGGACCCGACGCGAGCATAAGAGCCGGGAGAACGGTTTGAAACACCAAAGTCCCGCTTCCGGCCGTTCCCACGCTGAACCGATACTCGCCGGCGCGAATATTGCCGGGAGAAAAAGTGAGCTCGGTCGAGCCGAGAGTTGCGCCCTGGACTTCTGCACCGCCCACTTCGGCAGCAGCCAAAACTGCCGTCAGGTGCTGACGCAGCAGTCCTGGCCGTTCGCGTCCAGCACGAATCTTCGTAATACGGAACGCCTTCCCAGTTGCAAGCGAAAGGCTCAGCGAGGTGCGCAGGATTTGCCCACCGCCCTCGCCGAACGATCCATCAATTTGAATCAACTGATTATCCCTTGACACAAACAACCTGCCGCAGCGTGTGGACGATCTCTACAAGATCGGCCTGCGCCGCCATCACCGCGTCGATCGGCTTGTAAGCCGCCGGCGTTTCGTCGATCACATCCTCATCCTTCCGGCACTCCACGCCTTCGGTCATCCGCATGTGATCCTCAACTGTAAATCGGCGCTTGGCTTCGTTGCGCGACATCGCCCGCCCGGCGCCGTGGCTGCAGCTCGAAAAGCTCTCCGGGTTGCCCTTGCCACGTACGATAAAGGAACGCGCCCCCATACTGCCGGGGATGATTCCCATATCGCCTTCGCGCGCCCGCACCGCTCCTTTGCGAGTAATCAGCACGTTCTCGCCGAAATGCGATTCGCGTGCCACATAGTTGTGGTGACAGTTAATTGCCTTCAGTTCCGCGTCGAACGGCGGCACCTCACCGGAATTGCGCACCGCGCCGACAAGTTGTTCCATCATCAGGTCGCGGTTCCGCCGTGCATAATCCTGGGCCCATTCCACGGCTTCCACATAGTCATCGAAATGTTCAGTGTGCTCTGGGAAATAAGCCAGGTCGACGTCCGGCAGGTTCACGAAAAACTTCTTCATGTCTTTGCGTGCGACATCGATGAAATAGTTCCCCATGCGATTGCCGACTCCACGAGATCCGCTATGGAGCATAAACCAGACAGTTTCCGATTCATCCAGGCAGACCTCGATGAAATGGTTGCCCGTTCCGAGCGTGCCGAGGTGGTTCGCATGATTGCCGCGATCCAGCTTCGGGTGCTTGGCGAGAATCGCGTCATAACGAGCTTTCAACTCGCCAAGCCAGACTTCCTGGTTACGCCCCGGAATGTCGTGCCAGGCGCCGCGATCGCCAGCCCCACCGTGATTCGTCCGGCCATGCGGCACCGCGGTCTCAATTGCTGAGCGAATTCCCTTCAGATTTTCCGGGAGATCACGCGCATTGAGACTGGTCTTTACGGCCATCATGCCGCAACCGATGTCCACGCCCACTGCGGCCGGGATGATCGCGCCTTTGGTGGGGATCACGCTTCCGACGGTGGCGCCAATGCCCCAATGGACGTCCGGCATCGCGGCAATCCATTTGAAGATGAAAGGGAGCTGAGCGGCATTCAGGAGTTGCTTGCGCGCGGCGTCTTCCAGGGGAACGCCTTTTGTCCAGGCCTTCACCGGCACGCCGGTCTCCGCCGTAATCACGTTGTATGTGGTCTCTGACATTTCGATCTCCTCTCATTCTGACAATCGGCGGCGACAATCGGTGAAGAAAACATTGCTCTGCCCACTGAGCTACTGCCCCACAATCGCAGTGGAGCAGCCCGGACTCGAACCGGGGACCCATGTAGTTCCTTCTGCATTCGCCGCCACCTTCCGAACTGGCGACAACAGTTGACGAGAGATTACTGAACCCATTGCTGGGACCAGTCACAGGATTCGAACCTGCTAGCGCTTGTGAGCGCATGCCAATGTACTCCCGCCGGCATTCGCCAGCTAAAATCTCCGAGTTGGCAGACGGAAGCGTCTGCCCCACTGTGACGTGCAAAGTTCCACGTTTTGCGTGGGGCAGGCGCTTTCGCCCGCCAACGGTAAGAAAATTATAAAGGGCCGACAAGGTTCTTGGTCGAGACGCGACATGTTGAATGTAGTCCCGCCAGCATTCGGCCCCTTTTACCTCATACAACAACTGCTTCGATACGCGCGATCCAGTGGTCCGCCTCCAGCTCGCCGGAAGCGAACGCCGAGATCACTTCGAACACCTGATCGGAGAATCCCCCAATGTTCAGGATGTCCGCACGCTCGGCAGCCTGCGTCGTTTCGTTCGGCTGGATGTCCAGGCAAACCAAGCGAGCCTTCGGATTCCGTTGCCGGAATTCCGACCACTCGGCCAACAACGCAGTTCCCCGGCCGCGCCCCGCATCCACCCACGACTCGTTATCCGAGACGAAGAGGATCAGATCCGCCTTCGCCTTCTGCTGGTTCAGAAGGCGAACCGGGGCGCTGCAGTTCGTGCCGCCTCCACCGATCGAAGCCAGCCGTCCGGCGTTCGTCATCACGCTATCGCGCGAGTTCAGATCCACCGAAGCGACGCCCTGTTCGAACGGTAGCACGGTGGCGGATTGATTCTTCCGCAACACCGACGCAGACACCAAGGCGGCCACATCGACGCACCGCACGCTGGAGGTCGAACCGGCGCGACGACCCGTCACCGGGCTCCTCATGGAGCCCGAAACATCGGGACACACTACCACCCGGCCTTCGATCGACGGCACGTTGGCGATCGCCAACTCCATCGCATCCTGCAGAGCATTCCGCACCTCCTGAGGAACGGCCGCATCGCAATTCTGATACGCCGTCAGCAGTTGGTACGGGAATACTCGCGCCCGCTGAATCTCATCCGCGTCGCGCAAACGTGCCGCGATGTGACCCGGCCGGCCAGGCTCCTCGAATACCCCATGCCGGGCGAACGTGTTCAGGTTCATCCGCGTGGTCTGCCACGAAGCATTCTTCGCAATGCTTACCCAATCCTTTCGGGAAAGCGGCAGCGCCGACAACAGCATGAACGGAAGGTCCGGAACATCCGTTGCGTCATTTTCTTCAATTTTGGCGGCCTTGAACTGCTCGAACTCGATCACCAGCTTCGGCAATGCGTTCGCATCGTGGGACCGACCAAGCATGTAGCCGTAGAACGCCTCCCGCTGGGGCCCAGCGGGCTTTGGGTGGACCATCTTCACGATATCCGCCAGAGACGGATTCTGACCCGCGCTGGAGCTGAACAGAACATCCTCGTCACGGCTGGCGAGCCAATCGCGCACCAGCCGCTTGGGAGCAGTTCCCAAGGACTTCCGGCCGACTACTCCTGACCGAAGAATCTGGACGTACGTCCGCAGCATACGCGTGTTATCGATCACGCGCGTGAAAACGGCTTCGTGCAGCCGCGCGTCGCGCACCGACAACCACGCACACAGCAATGCCGGCATGTCCTTCATGAAAGAGTGCGTCCGGCTGTAGATCGCCACTCGCGCGACAAACTCGGCGTCCACTGCGTCGCACAGTTCGAGAACGCGCGTCAGTTGCTCATCCGCGGTCGCATAGAAGGTCCGTCCGAAACAGCCGGTGGCCGCGTATTGCGCTAGCGCTTGCTTCGGCCGAAGAGCGTATGCTGGAGCGTTCTCTGAGTTCAGCGTGTCGGTTTGTGGGATCAACGCGTCCCGAAGGCTTCGGAACAGTGTCTTGTTGGCCATCGTCCATTTCCTCGCTTTCGAATAATCTAAAAGCAGTCGAGCTGCCATTGATAAATTACTGATTGTAAAAGTTAATCTTCCGCTGGCGATCTGTTGTTCAGATACGTTAAGATAAATACTTAGAATATAGTCTATGGTTTCAGAATCCATGGTAGTGATCGGCTTGCTCGGAACCGCGCTCGACATGGGCAAACATCCCGATCGATGGCAGAACTGGCGCCCGTCTGTAGCGCTCTGCCGGCAACCTGATCTCATCGTGAAGCGATTCGAACTGCTGCATGGATCTCGGGAGAAGTCGCTCGCTGAACTAGTTCGCCGCGATGTCTCGACGGTTTCGCCGGAGACCGAGATGCGTCTTCACCAGATCGATTTTGGCGATCCGTGGGATTTCGAGCAGGTTTACGAGGCACTCTTCAACTTCGCCAGGGCCTACCCTTTCGACACGGATTCTGAAGACTATTTGATCCACATCACGACGGGCACGCACGTTGCCCAGATCTGCCTTTTCCTGCTCACCGAATCGCGTTGGTTGCCGGGACGGCTTCTCCAGTGCTCACCGGATCGAGACCGCAGCGCGCCAGGAAAGATCAAGATCATCGACCTGGATTTGTCGCGCTACGACCGCATCGCTTCGCGCTTTCAACAGGAACAGAGAGAAGGCGTCTCGTACCTGAAGGGCGGCATCGAAACGCGGAACACGGCGTTCAATCGCTTGATCGATCGCATTGAGCAGGTCGCCATCGCCACCCGCGACCCACTCTTGCTGATGGGACCGACCGGCGCCGGCAAATCCCGTCTAGCCCGCCGAATCTACGAACTTAAGAAGGTGCGCCACGCGGTCAAAGGTGAGTTCGTGGACGTTAACTGCGCAACGCTGCGCGGCGACGGCGCCATGTCGGCTCTCTTCGGCCACACCAAAGGCGCTTTCACCGGGGCATTGAAAGATCGCCCCGGTCTGCTCCGAACCGCTGACGCCGGCGTACTGTTTCTTGACGAAATCGGCGAGCTTGGAGCGGACGAGCAAGCCATGCTGCTACGCGCGCTGGAAGAAAAAACCTTTCTCCCGCTTGGGTCGGATCGCGAGAGCCATAGCGATTTCCAGTTGATCGCCGGGACCAATCGCGACTTGTTCGCGGCTGTGCGAGAGGGTCGCTTCCGCGAGGACTTGCTGGCCCGCATCAATCTTTGGACGTTCTCGATGCCGGGACTCCGGGCCAGGCCGGAGGACATCGCGCCCAACCTCGAATTCGAACTCGACCAGTACGCTCAGAAGACAGGCAACCGCATCACATTCAGCAAAGAGGCACGACAGAAGTTTCTCGAGTTCGCGCTCTCACCTGCCGCCGCGTGGAAGGGAAACTTCCGAGATTTGAATGCTGCCGTGGCCCGCATGGCGACTCTTGCCCTCGGCGGCCGAATCTCAGTCGAGATCGCGAATGAAGAAATCGAACGCCTCAATCATTCATGGTCCGATCCGCGGACCGGCGAATCGGAAGCCCGGCTCCGCGATCTCATCGGCGGCGATCGGTGGGCCGAAATCGACGCATTTGATCGCGTCCAGGTTAGACATGTCATTGAAGTGTGCAGACAATGCAGATCGCTTTCCGAAGCGGGCCGGCTGCTGTTC
>OBLW0100003350.1_pt1 | contig 12519 bp, 5 predicted proteins | sample 1520161 | NCBI WGS metagenome assembly OBLW01 (sample SAMEA3539309, study PRJEB22396) | soil metagenome | biome: tundra; feature: field; material: soil | place: USA | collected 2010-05 | depth 0.15 m
TTAATGGGCATGCTCGTCATGTCGAAGAACATCACCAGCAGGCGCCGATCCTTGTATTTGACTTCGCCCGGCCTGGAGGGCGCAATCTGGTTGGCGGTCACCGCTTTCACTACCGGCGCCACCGGAGCTGCCGGCGCGTCCGGCGCCTTGGGCTCCGGCGCCGGTGCGGGCGTGGGAGCTTTGGCGGGCACCGGTTCCGGCGTCACGCTTTCTTCCAGTTCCTGGTAAGTGAAGATCTTGATGTCCTGTTTCTTGCCGTCTTCGGTGATGTTGAAGTCGGCCGGCTTCAGACCTCTGATGGGGTTGCCGCTCTTGTCCTTGACGGTAACATCGACCACCACCAACTGGGTTGTGGCGCCGAACTTGACGACGCCCTTGGGCGCCGCGGGCGGCGGTGTCTGCGCCGATACTACCAGCAGCCCGCTCAAAAGTGTGGCGATAATCGCGCGCATAGGCGCCACGCAAGAATAACCTGGCAGTTGCAGCCGTGGCGCACGCACTCCTGCGTGCAGCGTCGAGTCTCCACTCGACACCTCCGCGCCCTGGGACGGCGGGCGTCGGCAAGAGTGCCGACGCGGCACGCAGGAGTGCGTGCGCCACATCGGCAAGTCGGGCAATGTGAGATAGTTCTTGCGTTGGCGCATAATCTGAATCTTCCCCTCGGTCGCTTAGAATCGGAAACGCAGCGTGGCCGTCATGCTGCGCATATTGCTCGGATTGGACAGCAACCCCAGGTTGTTGCTCCCGATGGTGGTATTGAACCTGGCGAATGTCACGTGGTTTAGCGCGTTGGTGGCGTCGAAGCGCAGATCGATGCTCTTGCGCTCGGTCACCCGGAAGGTGCGGCCCAGCGACCCGTTCAGGCTGAACTGCGTGGGCCCGGTGATGGTATCGCGTCCCGCGTTGCCCCACTGTCCGGGCGCCGGGATGGCGAAGGCCAGGTAGTTGAACGGCTGGCCGGACATCGCGGCGTTGACCGGCAACCCGGTCGCGTTGGCGCGCAGGCTGTCCGTGATGCCGGTGCCTGTTGTCGTCGAACTCACGCCACCCACCGTGGGAGTCAAAGGCATTCCGCTGCCCACGCTGATGGCGTTGGTGAGCGTCCAGTCTTTCAGCAGTGCGCCCTTCCAACCGTTGATCAGCATGCCGCCGCCCCGGCCCACGGCCGTGCTGTACTGCCAGTTCAGGTTCAACACGTTGGGCCGGTTGGTGCTGGAAAGGGCGCGCTCCGCCGAGGTGTCGAGGAAGTTCTGCGCCTGCACGGCGTTGTCGATGGCCCTGGAATGGGTGTAGATCGCGTTGGCCGACACGCCGTTGCGGAAGCGCCGCTGGAGTTGCGCCGAAACACCGTGATAAATCGAATTGCCATTCGATTGCTCGTAGATGTAACCGGAATGCAATCCATTCGCCGTGCCTCCCGCGGGCGCCGTGTTCGGCAGAATGGTCTGATCGAGATGGGTTCCCTTGGTGCCGTTATAAGTCAAGGTGCCCACCAGCGAGTGCCCCAGATCCTGCTGCACCGCAATCTGCCACATCTGCGCGTAGCCGATGCGATAGTTGGGATCGACGGCATAGGTGTTAGTGAGCTGATTCTGTCCCGCAATATACGAGAAGAATTGACTCATAGGCACATTCAACGGTAGCTGGGTGGTCGCCACATTGAAAGACGTGGCGAACTGCCCCTGCTGCGCCATATTGGCGGCGATGTTGTTGTACACGGAGGTGTTGTAGTAAGTGCCGTAGCCGCCGCGTATCACCAGCGATCCCTTGGTAATGGGCCGCCACGCGAAACCGATGCGCGGAGAGATATTATTCTTATCCGGTTTGACCAGCGAAGACGGCAGCACGCCGGAGTACGGTCCGGATTGTCCGGGCAACACCTGCGCTACCGCCGCGTATCCCGGCGCCACATCCAGGTTGACCATCCGGTTGTAGAGCTCGGTGATCGGGGATTGGTAGTCCCAGCGGACGCCGAAGTTGAGCGAGAACTTCTGGTTCAAGCGCCAGTCGTCGGTCATGTAGACGTCGTACGACGCCGTTCGGAAGTACAGGTTGCCGGAGGTCCCGTAGCGCAAGGCCGTGGTATCGGGCCGGCCGATCAGGAAACTGGCTAAATCGAAACCCGTCCCCGGAGCGGCTACGCCGTTCACCAGATCGGCGGTGCTGGCGCCGGTGAAGGTGAACTGGCCGCGCGCGTTGGGGTCGTTTGCCCGGTTCAACTGCCGGCGGCGGTAGTCCATGCCGAAGGTCATGTTGTGCAAGCCGTGGACCCAGATGAGGCTATCGCCCATGCCGCTGGTCTGGTTGCGTATCAGCGAACTGGCGCTGTCGCTGAGACCGAAGTAGTTGGTGAATTTGAGGTCCGGCGGACCCCAGTTCAGCGGGGCCTGCGACGTGTCCGCGATGCCCAAATCCGCCGCTATGTTGTCCTTATTCGCGAAGAACGGCGAGGTGAGGTTGCGCGACCGGCTGAAGTTGTAGCGCAGGCTGTTGATCGCCTTGGTGGTGAAGTTGTGGCTCCACGCGACGTTCGCCGTGATGTTGCGTGCCGTGCCGGTGTCCACGAAATTGAAGATGTTGGGCGTCGTGCTATTGCTGCCCATGTACCCGAGCCCGCCGAACAGGCGGTCCTTCTGGCCGATGGTCTGGTTCAGCCGCGAATTCAGGTTGTCGCTGTTGAGCGCCGTGGTGAGGGGCGCCTGGTAATTCTGCCGGTAGCCGGGTGCGTTGGGGTTCGGATAGTACTTGAGCAACGCCAGGGACGTCGGATCGAGGCGATTGGCCGGGATCACGTTGCCGGGGAACGCGCTCCCCGACAGCGGATCGAAAATGGTCACCGGACCCTGCTGGCCCACCGACTGGGAAAAGTCTCCCGTACGCTCCAACAGAGTGGGGACGGTCTGGGTGCTGTTGGATCCGCTGCGCGTGCGCGCCATCTGGTAGTTGAGGAAGAAGGTGCCCTTCGTTCCATCAAGCAGTTTCGGGATCTTCAGCGGTCCGCCTAACATCATGGTGGCGCGCGCTTTGGCGTAGGCGGGCTTGGCCGTTTCCTGACCATTGATGGAATAGCTGCGCGCGTCCCAAATGGAGTTATCCAGGGTGAAGGCCGCGTTGCCGTTGTACTGCATGCGCCGGTCTCGCCGCCCGTTGCCGAACGAAGCCACGCCGGCGCGTCCCATGGGACCGCCGCGTCCGCCGCCACCACCGCCGCCACGACCGCCGAATCCGCCCGCGAACCCGCCGCCGGGCATGCCGCCACCGCCCGCCATGCCGCCGCGCCCGCCACCAGGACCACCGCGTCCGCCCGAAGCGGCGCCGTCACCGCCCGCGGCGTTCATCCCGTTCATGCCATTCATGCCGCCGGGACCGCCGCCCATACCGTCCATGCGGCCGCCCGGACCGCCGAACCAATCGTTCCCCTGCTGCATGTCCAACCCACGGCTGACGCTGCCACTGACCAGCAGCGACGGGTCGGCGCTGTTGCTCAAGTCGGCCAATTCGTTCGCCGCCATCCCCATCTCCGGCGCCGCCAGATCGCCGGAGGAGTTCACGTCCACTCGCTGGTAGCCGTTGGCCTCCACAAGCGAGGGACGGCCGTTGGCGCCATTCGGCCCGCGCCCGCCCGGCGTGCCGCGTGCGGCATTCGCCTGCTGGCCGCGGGCCGGGGGGCCGTTGGCCGCTGGTTTCGCCGGCGCTGCCGTGGCGGCGGTCGGCTGGGTTGTAACCGGGGGTGCCAGAGGATCCGTCGCCGGAGCCGCAGTCCCCGCCGCGTCCGCCGGCTTGGCCGGTGCCGCAGTCGCCGGGGCGGCTGGAGGCGCCATGATGGCGCTCATCGGCAGGAACTTGAAATTCCATTCCGCCGCAGGCGCGTCGAAGGCGACGCCGACCTCATTGGAGAGCTTGGCGAAGCCCAGCATCTCGACCTCGATCGTCCAGGCGCCGTCGGCAAGGTCGGCGAACGAATACCGTCCATTTTCATCGGTGGTGGTGAACAGTTTCTTGTCGCCTTTGATCGCGGTGACAGATGCGCCGGGGACAGGGAGGCCGCCGAATTTGACCGTGCCGTGGTGCTCCGCCGCCATCAGGCCGGCGACGGTAATGCAGACAGCCAAAAACCGCCCGAGATGAGTGTGGATTCGATTCAGTGACATGAGGTGCTGACAGGTAGGCGAAGTCCCCGTCCGGAATGTTACTTCGCCGGTGGGCCATTTCACACACGAATTAAAGTGGAACTTCGTAATAATAAAGGGGAAATCCAAGGCGGAAACCACGGTGGTGCAGACCACAGTCAGAGCCGCGACCAACGGTGGGGCGGACCCCCAGGTCCGCGCGGGTCCCCCTGGACCCGCTCTTCGTTCGAAGGATCGGTTTCTTGTCTCACCCAACAGGCCGACGGGGGCGTCGGCCGCGGACCAGGGGGTCCGCCCCACTAGCATTTGTCCGACTCGGACAAATATAGGGCAGGCGCGCTATTAGAATCAGGTGGTTAGGAGGGCCAATCCGTCCGACTCGAACAAACTCAGCCCACCTTGCACCAACGCGCCACCACGGCGCTGGCCAGGCAATTTCCCAGCACGTTGACCGAGGTCCGCGCCCGGCGGAGAGCGGGTACGCGGTGGACTCGCACGCGGTTGTGCGACCGGCTTGCCTCGGGATAGCGATTGAAAGACAATGCAGGTTACACGTCTGCGAGCGAAATGACAAAAGTCGTCATCGAAAACCCCGTCCTGAACTCGCCCTACAACGAGCCCAAGCGTCACTTTTACTTCGACGAGGACGGCATTACAGACCGTGAAGTCAATTCGCGACGCAGTTCCAGCTACTTCGTTCCCATCCCCAAGCCCAAGAAGAAAGGCAAACAACTCGAGCTGGAAACCGAGTGGACCGCCGACCGCATTGAGGAAAATAAGTTCATCAATGACATCCGACGCGCCGTCACCCGCTGGCGCATAGCGAAATACGCCGGCGTCACCGCCACCACGCGCCAACTGCTCCAGCATTGGTCGAATGCCGACCGCGAACGGCGGCTCTACTTCTGCCAGTTCGAGGCTCTGGAGACCGCCATCTGGCTGGCGGAGGTTGCCGACCGCCAGGATGGCGGCCCCATCCTGCGCGAACTCCGCCAGGCCAACCAAACCAACAACCCGCTCCTCTCCCGAACCGCCTTTAAGATGGCCACCGGCGCGGGCAAGACGGCCGTGATGGGAATGGTCATCGCCTGGCAATGTCTCAACCGTCTGGCCAACCCGCACGATGGCCGCTTCACCGATTGCTTCCTGGTGGTCACCCCAGGCATCACCATCAAGGACCGCCTTCGCGTCCTTCTGCCCAACGACCCCGAAAGTGTTTACCGCAAACTCAGCCTCGTTCCCGAGCAGTTCCGCGAATCCATCGCCCGCGCCAGGATCCTCGTCACCAACTTCCATCAGTTCCGTCTGGCGGAAAAGGTGTCGGTCGGAAAACTGACCCAGCAGATCCTGAACGCCACGCGCACCACGTCAGGCCCATCGCCGTTTACCGAGACACCCGAGGAGATGGTCCGCCGCGTGTGCCGCGGTTTCGGAACCAAAAAGAACATCATGGTGCTCAACGATGAGGCGCACCACTGCTACCGCCGCAAACCGGACGGCGAAGAAGTCACCCTCACCGGTGAGGAGCGCCGCGAAGCTGAAAAGCGCAATGCCAAAGCCCGTGTTTGGATCTCCGGGCTGGAAGCGGTTCAGAAGAAGCTGGGCATTCGTGCGGTCTACGATCTTTCCGCCACGCCGTTCTTTCTGCGCGGCTCCGGTTACCCGGAAGGCACGCTGTTCCCCTGGGTGGTTTCCGACTTTTCGCTGATCGATGCCATCGAGAGCGGCATCGTCAAGGTCCCGCGCGTGCCCATCGCCGACAACGCCATGGTCGGCGACCAGCCAACCTATCGCGACCTCTGGCTGCGGATTCGCGATCACCTGCCCAAGAAAGGGCGCGGCACCGAACCCGTAACTGGCGAGCCTAAGTTGCCCGCCGAACTCGAAGGCGCCCTACACAGCCTGTACGAGAACTACCGCAAGCACTACTTCGAACCATGGGAGCGAGATGTGGATTCGCGTGCCAAGGGCCGCACTCCTCCGGTCTTCATCGTCGTCTGCAACAATACCAACGTCTCCAAGCTCGTCTTCGACTACGTCTCTGGCCGGGAGAAGGAAATCAAGGCCGACGGAGGTCACGAGCCCCAGCGTGTCCTGGTCCCCGGAAAACTGCCGTTATTCTCCAACGTCGAGGACGGCGCCTGGTCGCCCCGCCCGAAGACCATCCTCGTCGATAGCGAGCAACTCGAATCCGGCGAAGCCATGTCCGACGATTTTCGACGCATCGCCGCCCACGAAATCGAAGAGTTCAAAGCCGAATACCGCGACCGCTACCCCGAACGCGACGCCGGGAAAATCACCGAAGAAGAACTCCTCCGCGAAGTCATGAACACCGTCGGCAAAACCGGCAAGCTCGGCGAGCAGATTCGTTGCGTCGTCTCCGTCTCCATGCTCACCGAGGGCTGGGACGCTAATACGGTCACCCACGTCCTGGGCATACGTGCCTTCGGCACCCAACTCTTGTGCGAGCAGGTGGTGGGCCGCGCCCTACGCCGCACCAGTTGGGCGCTCGACGAACAGGGCCACTTCTATCCCGAGTACGCTGAGGTCTACGGCGTGCCGTTCTCGTTCATCCCCGCCCAAGGCGGCGGCCCCAGGCCGGCGCCGCCTAAGCCGGTCACGCGGGTGCGGGCTCTCGACGAGCGATCTGGTTTGGAAATGCGCTTCCCGCGTCTCCTGGGATATCGCTATGATCTTCCGCCCGAGAGGCTGACAGCCAAATTCACCGGCGACTCCCGGCTCACGCTCTCCACTTTGGATGTACCCACCGAGACGTACAACGCCCCAATCGTGGGCGAGAGCTCCCTTCACACGCTCGACGATCTGAAGCAGCGCCGCGAGCAGGAGGCGGACTTCCGCGTCGCCCAACTGTTGCTCGAAAGCTACTTCCGTGACGATGAGGGAAATCTGAAGCCGTGGCTCTTCCCGCAGATTCTGACCATTGTGAGGGCCTGGCGGCGCGAATGTCTGCGCCTCAAGGACGACACCTTCCCGCAACTCCTGCTGTGGGTCGAGTTCGCCACCCGCGCCGCGGAAAAGGTCTACCAGTCGATTGTCGCCTCCACTACCGGCGAGAAGCGCCTGAAGCCGATCCTTTACCCCTACGACACGGAAGGCACCACGCGCTTCGTGGACTTCGATACGGCCCGCCCGGTCTATGCCACGCGAGCCGACAGGTGCCACATTTCCCATGTCGTCGCCGATACCACGTCGTGGGAGCAGAAGCTGGCGCAAACCCTCGAAGAACTGGAGGGCATCGACTGCTACTTCAAGAACCAAAACGTCGGTTTCGCCATTCCTTACACCCTCAACGGCGACAACAGGAGTTACTACCCGGATTTCGTGGCCCGCGTCCGCCAGGCGGGGATCGAGTACAATCTGATCCTGGAAGTCACCGGCGAGAAGCGCGCCGACAAAGAGGCCAAGGTTGGAACCGCACGCAATTTGTGGGTCCCGGCAGTCAACAATCACGGCACGTTTGGACGCTGGGCGTTCCTCGAAATCACCGACCCGTGGAACGCGAAGAAGGATATCTCAGCCTTCCTGAATTCCCTGAGATAGAGAGCGTATATGGCCAAATCGATTGAGACCGTGACGCACAAGGACCGGCGCACCAACATTCCCACCGAGGAGCTGCGCGGCTTTGTGGCCGACGACGAGCGGAGCCCCAAGAAGCTGCTCTACCCGCGCGATCCGTCGCTCGACCCGCAACTCGTGTGGCGAGGCAAGGACGAGCAGGACTCCACCGACCTCGCCGTGGATGTCGTGCCCATTTATATACAGGAGAAGATCCTGCCGAAGGCGCTTATCGAGGACTTGCGCGCCCAAGCCAAAGGAAATGCCGACCCGCAGCCGCAGATGAACATGTGGGAAGATTTCAACGGCATCAAGTTCGAGGATTACATCGACTTCTACAAGCACGGACAGAAGTGGCAGAACCGCCTCATCCTTGGCGATTCCCTTCTGGTGATGGCATCGCTGGCGGAAAAGGAAGGCATGAAGGGCAAGGTCCAGATGATCTTCATGGACCCCCCCTATGGGATCAAGTTCAATTCGAACTGGCAGGTGTCCACCAGAAGGCGCGACGTATTCGACGGGAAGAGAGACCACATAACTCGTCAGCCCGAGCAGATCCGAGCCTTTCGCGACACGTGGGAGCTTGGGATACATTCCTATTTGGCGTACGCCAGAGACCGGCTCATCATGGCTAGAGACCTGTTGTCTGAAACCGGTAGCGTTTTTGTTCAGATCGGAGATGAGAACGTCCACCTGCTGAGGTGTGTCCTGGATGAGACATTCGGCTCGCGGAACTTCATCTCGTTTATCACCTTCCGCAAGACGGCCGGAGCCACAGCGGATTTCCTGCCCGGGACCGCCGACTATCTGCTGTGGTACGCGAAAGACATCGACCACGTGAAGTACAGACCGCTGTTCAAACCTCGTGAGGTCGGCGGTCAGGGGGGCGAAGCGTATTCCAGTGTCGAGCTTCCTGACGGCAGCAGAGGGAGGTTGACGGCCGAGGAACAGCGGAATCGAGGCAACGGGGGCGAATCCGCCAAGGCTTTTCGATACCAGATTCTGACCTCGCCTCGAATTCGCGAAGCGCGGACCGGATATTTCCCGGTCGAGTTTGAAGGACGTTCATATTTGCCATCGGCTGGCGAGTGGAAGACACATCGCGCCGGCATCCAACGCCTCATTAGCGCAAGGCGCATCGACCGCACTGGAAATAGCCTCAACTACATCAGGTACCACGATGACTTCCCGGCGTTCCCGCTCACCAACACCTGGGAAGATACCCAGTCTGGGAGCGGCATGGATAAGGTTTACGTAGTGCAAACCAACCCCAAAGTTGTCGAGCGCTGCATACTGATGACCACCGAACCTGGAGACTTGGTTCTTGACCCGACATGCGGTTCCGGTACAACGGCCCATGTGGCGGAGGAGTGGGGGCGTCGTTGGATCACAACGGATACGAGTCGAGTCGCACTCGCCTTGGCACGCACCCGCCTCATGGCCGCACGCTATCCCTACTTTCTTCTCGCAGACTCGTCTGAAGGTATCGGGAAGGAGGCGGAGGTTTCAGGAACGGTGCCAAACCGTGGTACCAAGACGGAGAGCGACGTAAAGAAAGGCTTCGTCTACAAGCGCGTTCCGCACATTAAGCTGAAATCGATCGCTCAGAACGAAGAAATCGACACGATCTTCGCCCAGCACCAGGAGAAGTTCGATCCGCTCCGCGAGCAACTCAACAAGGCCGTCAAACAAAAGTGGGAAGAGTGGCAAATCCCGCGCGAGGCCGACGCCAACTGGAGCGACGCCGCGAAGAAGATCCACGCTGCATGGTGGACGCTGCGCCGCGCACGTCAGAAAGCCATCGACGATTCCATCGCCCGCCGCGCCGAGACGGAATTCCTCTACGACCAGCCCTACGAGGACAACAAGCGCATCCGCGTCACCGGCCCCTTCACCGTCGAGAGCCTGTCGCCGCATCGCGTGCTCACGCCGGACGAGGAGCGCCCCGCCACCGAGACCGCCGGCGAGCGCGACGACGCCGGCGGCTCCTTCGTCAACATCGTCCTCGACAACCTCCGCAAAGCCGGCGTCCAGAATACGGTGAAGCAGGAACGCCTGGTGTTCGATCGCCTCGAACCCTACAGCGGTCTCTACCTGCAAGCCTCCGGCGAGTACACGCCGGAAGGCGGCAAGCCGCAACGCGTCGCGATTTGCATCGGCCCGCAGTACGGCACCGTCGGCCCAGACCTGCTGAACGAAGCCGCCAAGGAGGCTGTGCAAGGGCTCGGCTTCAATTTGCTGGTAGTGCTCGGCTTCGCTTTCGACCCGCACACCAGCGAGGAGATGAAGCGCTATGGCCGCCTGCAAGTGCTCATCGCCAGGATGAACCCGGATCTGCTGATGGGCGAAGAACTGCTCAAGAAGACCGGATCCGGCAACCTGTTCATGGTCTTCGGCGAGCCCGATGTCGAGATCCGCGCCGCCGCAAAGGACAAGGCCGGCACCCCCCAGATCGAGGTCGAAATCCGCGGCCTGGACGTGTACGACCCTACCACCCAGGAGATCCGCAGCCGCTCCACCGACGACATCGCCTGCTGGTTCATCGATACCGACTACAACGGCGAGAGCTTCTTCGTCCGCCACGCCTACTTCACCGGCGCCGACGAACCTTACGAAAAGCTGAAACGCGCGCTACGCGCCGAGATCGATGAATCCGCCTGGTCCGCGCTGTATTCCACCGTCAGCCGGCCGTTCCCGAAACCGAAAGGCAAGGGGAAAGCACCGGGCAAGATCGCCATCAAGGTAATCAATCACTACGGGGATGAGGTGCTGAAGGTCTACTCGGTGGAGTAGGCGCAGGGGGTGCTTAACGGTTTTGGGGGAGACGACCAGACGTAGCGTGTCCCGTAGGGCAAACCCTGGGAAAGACAGCCAGTTTCCGGCAAACTGCGCCGGAAACTTGGTGTCAGTCCCGGGTTTGCGGCGTATCGCGCCCCACCTCCCCCAAAACGGTTAAGCACCCAGGCGCAGGGGAACCCAGGCCGCCAACTACGCTATGATCGCAAGTATGGAGCCCCTGCACGTCAGCGAATCCGATGCGGTGCGCGATCTTGCCGCCATCCTGAAACGTGTTCAGGCCGGCGCCGAAGTCGTGATCGAGCGTGACGCGCAACCGTTCGCCATCATCCGCGCGGCTGCTCCGGTGCGCCGCACCATCTCCGAGTGTATCGCCCTGGCGGAGGCCCACGAAAAGGAGTCCGGGCATGCGCCGGTGCTCGATCCCGATTTCGCGGCCGACGTGGAGGAGATTGTCCGGGATCGGAAGCCGTGGAACCCGCTTCCGTGGGACTAATTCTCGACTCTAGCGTCGTGATAGCCGGCGAGCGGCGAGGCCACACCGTCCGGCAGATCCTGGAACAGTTCAAAACGGGTTACGGAGAAATCGAGGTCGGCCTTTCTGTCGTGACCATCGTGGAACTGACGCACGGCGTTCAGCGTGCCGGAACGGAAGAACGCAGGCAGAGGCGACAGGCCTTCATCGATGAACTCATCCGCGACATGCCGGTGCATCCGGTCACCATCGAGACGGCCAGACTCGCCGGGCGCATTGAGGGCGACCAGGCAGCCCGGGGCGTAAGCATCGCTTTTGAGGACCTGCTCATTGCCGCCACCGCCCTGCAACTCGGTTTCGGAGTCGCCACCGGTAACGTCCGCCACTTCCAGGCCGTCCCCGGTCTCACCGTCGTGCAGGCTTGAGGACCAGCCCCAGACGCCGATTTGTCAGACCCTGACAAATCTGAGGCGCGCATGCTATTAGAATCAAGTACTTAGAATGGCTAGTTTGTCAGACTCTGACAAATTCAGCCCACCTTAAAGCCTTCCCAGCGCGCCACCACGGCGCTGGCCAGGCAGTTTCCCAGCACGTTGACCGAGGTCCGCGCCATGTCGAGCACGGCATCCACGCCCAGCAAAATGGCGAAGCCTTCCACCGGCAGGTGGAACGCCGTCAGCGTCCCCGCCAGGATCACCAGCGCGGCGCGCGGCACGCCGGCGACGCCCTTGCTGGTCAGCATCAGGGTCAGCATCATCACCAACTGCTCGCCCAGCGTCATGTGTACGCCGGCGGCTTGCGCCACGAACATGGAGGCCATGGAGAGATACAGCGTGGTCCCATCCAGATTGAAACTGTATCCGGTGGGAAGCACGAAGCCCACGATGTGTTTGGGCACGCCGAACTGTTCCATGTTCTCCAGCGCCAGAGGCAGCGCGGCTTCGCTAGAGGCCGTGGAGAAGGCGATCAGGAACGGCTGGCGCACGGCCCGGTAGAAGCCACCCAACGGAATCCGCGCGATCACGATCACCGCGCCCAGCACCAGCACCACGAACAACGCGAGCGTGGCGTACATAGTGAGGATCAGCTTGCCCAGGCCGAACAGCACGGCGACCCCTTTGCTTCCCACCGTGACAGCGAGCGCGGCCCCCACGCCGAACGGCGCCAGGTACATCACGTACCTGGTATAGCGGAACATGACTTCGGCCAGCGCCGCGCAGAACGCGACCACCGGCGCCGCCTTGGCGCCGAGGGACGCGCAGGCGGCGCCGAACAGGAACGCGAAGACCACTACCTGCAAGACATCGTTGCGCGCCATGGCGTCGATGATGCTCGCCGGGAACGTGTGCTCCACCACGGCGGCCAGCGTCGTGGGGGCCGCGGGGGCAAGCGAATCGGCGGCGGTGCGCGCGATCGGGACGCCCTCGCCCGGACGCACCAGGTTGACCACGCCCAACCCGAGGAACAGTGCGAAGGTGGTGACGATTTCGAAATAGAGGATCGCCTTGGCGCCGATTCGCCCCATGCGCTTGATGTCGCCGC
>OBLW0100003351.1_pt1 | contig 12518 bp, 11 predicted proteins | sample 1520161 | NCBI WGS metagenome assembly OBLW01 (sample SAMEA3539309, study PRJEB22396) | soil metagenome | biome: tundra; feature: field; material: soil | place: USA | collected 2010-05 | depth 0.15 m
CATTCATGACGATTCCACGCATTTCATATGAGGAGTGGAAGAGCGGGAAGCGATAAACAATCGAGCCGGCAGAGAGCGACGGCTGTTCTGCGTTGAGGCAATGCTTCGGCTGGGAGAAGTTGGGGGCTTTTGCCTCTATTGCCGGCCCCATAAGAATTCCAGATCTCGGTCAGCGCGTGCATCGGCGATTTAGCGTGAAGCCAGAATTCCTCCCGGCTACATTGGCGTTATCGGGACCGATGATCTGAATCGGAGTGAGGTTGGCTTAGGACCGTCGTTGCGCAGTTCTGATCGACCATGCGATCGGCCTTTGGTAAAGTGGCCATTTTCCTGATAGTCCAGGCAATTTTTCCAGGCTTCTTTGCGCTCAGCGGATTGGCCAATCACCGAGTCGCTTGTGACTGGTTTCTCTCACTCGCACTCTTCATTTGTGCAGCACTCGTCTTGTTAGCGAGAAGCAGCAGGCCGGTACTCCGTTCGCGGGCCGCCAGCAATTTCATCTGCTTTGAAGCGCCCGCCGCGTCGCCGGATGCACTTTGTATCTCGGCGAGGGTCATGCGGGCCTCCCACGCGATCTCAACGGATCCCGAAGACTCCGCTGCCTTCGACACCATCTCAACTAGGGTGCGTGCGGAACCTAAGTCATGCTCCGCCAGCAGAATCTGTCCCAGTTCAAGCGAGAAGCGAAGACTCAATTCAAGATTTTCAGTCTTCTCTTTCAGTGGACGCAGCTTCGCCATCTCGCTTTTCGCTTCGCTGGTCTTCGCTTGAGCAAGCAGCGCTCGGACCAGCACAAGGCCCGCTTCCAGTTCGTCATCTTGCATTTGCGCCTTGTCCAGCTCGTCCTGGCAGGTGCGAGCATCGCGCTCCGCATCCGCCGCATGTCCCTCTTCAATCCGCAGTCGCGCAAGTTCCACCCGCGTTTGAAGGATGGTCTCCTTTTGCCCGATCTCGCTTCTCAGCTTGAGCGCACTTTCAAATTTCTTCCGGGCTTCGGGCAGTTGGTCTCGTTCCATTGACACTTCGCCAAGCCCCGCCAGCCCGTATGCGGACGCGCTCTTGTCACTCACTTGCGTGCCAATCGCGAGTGCCTGCTCATAATCCGCCTTGGCTTGCGGCAAATCCGCCTTCTGCAGCGCGATCTGACCTAGATCCACCTTGGCAAGCGCCACGCCTGATCGATCACCAACCAATTCATATCCCGCAATCGCCTGTTCCAGCAGTTTGCGCGCTTCCGCCAGCCTCCCGCGGGTCATCAAAACGTCTCCAACATTGTTGGAGGATGCAGCAAGTCCCTGTGTGTCTCCCACATCACGAAAGACCACAATGGCTTCTCTCCACATCTTCTCGGCTTTGTCCAGGTCGCCGTGCTGATAGTAGAGGGCGGCGAAATCGTTCAGGGTGCGAGCGGCGTTATTCCTGTCCCCGGCGCTTATGTAGCTGTTGCGCGCAAGCGTGCACTCTGAAACAGATTGCTCCATCGATTGCGCCAGAGAGCTGTCCTGCTGGCAGAGAATTCCATAACCGTGCGCCACCATCAGAGTGGCGCCTAGTGCTGACGCCTTAGCGATGGCCCTCTCTGCGGCGTCGCGCGCCTTGGGAATGCCCTGGAAAATCATCACCGATGCTTCCATCAGATCAATGCGCGGGTCGTCGCCCAAGGAGGAAGGCAATTTCCTTAGGGTCGTCAGGGTATGCTCGGCATCGACGGGGTTCAAGTGTAGTTGCTCGGAAGCAAGGCGCAGCCCATAATTCAAGTTGTCCGGAAATAGATTGAACAGCGTTCGATACGTCGACGCCGCACTTGGCCAATCGTTTGCAGACTCCTGGTACCGTCCCTGGATCTCCAGCCCTATCTCCGGGGGCAATCCCCGCATGTCCTGCAATGCGAGTTTAGCTTCATAGCGCGCCTCGGTCTCATATCCCAGTTTTGACCAGGCGTCAGACAGCGCAGAATGCGCAAGTGCAAACCCAGGATCTGCCGCGACCGCCCGCCTCAAGAAGTCCCTAGCGCCAACAAAATCAAACTCGTAGCTCCGCGCCCGTCCTTCGCTGTAAAACTGCACCGCCACTTGATTCGTAGATCCCGGAAAACGCGGGGCGCTTCCTCCCGGCGCCAGGCTCAGAGCTGGATCGAGGCTTTCACGCAGCCGGTTGCCGGCTTGCGAGGCAATGTCGAAGAGATTGCTCTCCTCGCCCGTGATGGCATCTTCAGTAATGGTTTCTCCCAGCGCGGTGTCCTGCGCTCGAATATCCAGCCGAATCCGATTTTTTCCGCCGTCAGTCAGCAGGGTGTACGACCCAACCACCACAACATCGGCATCAAGACTCGACCTGAGTTTCGCCAGCGTCCCCTTAGCCAAAGTGTCTTCCACGGTTAAGGAGAGGTCATGCTTCACGTTCGCAACATCTTCATCCGATACGAGGCGAAGATCGCCATTCGCAGCGAGCTCAGTATTCAGCATCTCGGTGAAAGCCGTCGAAAGCCAGTCCTGATTTTCCCCTCCCGCAACATTCCTAAAGCCAAGCACGGCAACGGAACGCCGCAATTTCAGTGGAGAGGTACTTACTGGCGCCGATTTTGAGTTACGGCGAAGAACGGCGCGAAAGTGAAATGCGGTAAATCCCAGGGCCGCCGTGATGCAAAGGATCGCAGCTCCGGTCCACAGCTTCCGCATCCGCATCTTTGCGGCCTGCCCCCCTGCCGATGAGGCGGAGCCCGGCGATTCAGTCCAAGGTTCCCTTGGTTCAGGCCGCGCAACCGGCGCCCTCGTTTTTCCCCCGGGTGGCACGTCGGTCGCGCCCTCGGACTTTCCTTCCACCGACACCGGAGCAATAAACCGGTAACCACGCCGAGGCAACGTCTCAAGAAATGTCGGATTTATGGCGCTGTCTCCCAGCGCCTCTCGGATCTTTAGGACCGCTACTCCCAGACTTTTGTCAAAATCCACAAAAGTATTGCCCGGCCACAGCCGCTGCCGCAGCTCTTCCCGCTTAACAACCTGACCGCTCTTCTCCAGCAACAAAGCCAAAAGTTGAAAGGGCTGGTCCTGCAGCTTGATCCGCACCCCATTGCGCGTCAGCGAAAGGGCAGACACATCAAGCGCAAAAAGGCCGAAGCGATAGACGACTCCAGAAGTGCGGGACTGATTTCTGTTCATGTCATCCATGCGAAGGCCCTTCCGCCAGAAGGTCCCCTCAGTCTAGCACGCTCGAGATTTATGACGAGCCAGTTAGTCAACGCTTGGAAGTTGCTGATGTTAGGCAGCTTGATGGTTAGCTTTGTGTTGATTGCGGATTAGTTTGACACCATTCCTTTGCACCTTCATAGTCGCCGCATCTTGGAGGTGGTCATGGCGAAACAGGTACAGCAGTTCTCACAATCGAGCCGTAGCAAGCACAAATCCGCAATCAGAATTGGCGCCGCATCGGTCGGGGCAACACTCATCGCGTTCTTACTGGCGGCGTCAACCCAGACTCCGGTCGGCGCTGCAAGCAGCGAAAGCACCATCAAAGGCATCGGATCAGCCGGCTACATCACGAAGTTCCTGAACAACAACTCCATCGGTAATTCCGGAATCTTCGAAAACCTCGGAAACGTCGGAATCGGCACCGCCAATCCGCAGGCCAAACTGGACGTTCTGGGGAATATCAGGATGGAGGGCATTGGCAGCGCACTCATCTTCCCCGATCGCTCCGTCGTCCATAACCGCGCCGAGCTGATTGGTCCACAGGGCCCACTGGGTCCTCAGGGACCGCAAGGACCTACGGGGGCGACCGGCTCGCAAGGTCCAACAGGACCGACAGGTCTAACGGGTCCTGCGGGAGCGAACGGCGTGGGCCACGCCTGGGTGAATACCGGAAGTGCCCCTCTGCCCAATAGCCAGGTCACGGTGGCCTCGGTGACAGTTCCGGCGGGGAGCTATTTCATTTTCGCTAATAGCTCGGTGAGTAGCAGTGACCTCTCGGACCAGGCAGCGAATTGCGAACTCGATGTTAACGGAACTCCAGAGGACGAATTCTCTCAGACCGTGCCCGGAGGCCAGTCGGTGGGCGGGAAATTACAGTTCACTGCTGTGAATGTCCCGGACAGCACGACGATCGTCGTGACTTGTGGAACGTTCAGCGGAATCGGGTACGGCACGGAGACAGCGATTGCCCTGAACGCGGTCAACTGAACGGACGGTTCCGGAAACTTTCCCATTCCCGAAAACAGCAGCGGGTTCGCATGCATTGGATGGATCCTCCGTGCGAACCCAACGCATTTCCTGTCGAGATCCATCCAGCAACGCCCAGGCTCCCCGGCCACTCGTTCACAGCGTATCCGCAACATCGAGGAGAAACATCATGCCAATGCATTTCCCGCCCCGCTTGCCGTCCTTGGCTTTTGCCGCTGTTCTGGCAATGCTCGCTTTCACCGCGGCCGCGCCCGCCGCAGCGGGGGGCGGCGCCTGGATCGACAACGGCGCCACCGCTTGCGAGAAATATCTGACACCGGATGTGGTGGCAGCGATCCTGCGCAATCCTGCCGGCCACCCGCGGCGGCTCGACGCGCACTCGTGCAATGTCGGCCCGATTTACATCAACCTGATAGTCGCGGACGTCGATGTATTCCGGGCGGAACTGCCGGGGATTTTCCAGGCGCACCCGATCGGCGGCTTCGGCGACGCCGCGTACTGGAACGGGGCAGGCGCCTTCTCTGCTGTCAAGGGTCATGATCGCGGCTGCGACATCAGTGTCATCGACCCCGGAGCACCGAAGATCCACAACGCAGAGCTTGGGCAAAAGCTCGGCGATGTATGCAACAAGTTGTTCGCCATCCCCTAGATTTACGCGGCCATGTTTCGCGGCACCCGTCCAAGACTTCGACAATTGGAGGAACCGTCACGTCACGCCAACACACACCGTAGCTTTTCGTGTTCTAGGCGTTTTGTGTCGCCAGCCTCATGACCCGCATCGCCCTGGTCGAAGACTACCCGCTATTCCGCGACGCAGCCTGAGCCATCCTGGCGGGTGGCCTAAGTCTGACCAGTAGAAACCCTGGGTACCTATCCACGCGGGCGAGCTATAGACCAATTCGCAATCAGGAGGAAACTATGAGCAGGTATTGCGGAAAATGTGGCGCACCGTTACAGGATGGCTTCGGATTTTGCGGCTCTTGCGGAGCTGGCACACAGCAGCAGGCGATCCCCTCTCAGCAGCAGGCATTTCAGCCTGTCGCACAGCAGGCGACAAGCCCCTCACCTGAACCGAAGTTTCAACCCGTCTCGCATCCGGTGCCGTCTGCCGCCACACCCCAGCCGGCATTTCAACCCGTCTCACAAACGGTGACACCTGGGGCAACCCCCACGCCGGCTGCTGCTGCAAAGACTTCCAGTCCCTGGCTGAAGGTCGTCATCGTAGTTGTCATCGTCATCTTCGCGGCCGGTGCATTGGCGGTGGGTGGCGTCGTTTACGTGGCGCACAAGGTCAGTCAAAAGGCGCATGAATACTCGCGCGAAGTTCTGGGAGAGACTTCCCCAACCACAGCGGCAATGCGCGCCGACAAGTCAGCGGACGCCACCACTCCGGCAGACAAGAGCTCCGCAGTTGCGGGCGATGCCTGCCGCCTGCTGAGCAAGGAAGACGTGAGTCGAGCGATCGGCGTGGCCATCGTCGAGACTCATACGGTGGACGCAGGCTGCGAGTACCTGGCCAAGGGAACCACGGCCGACATGGCTGCCAAGCACGCCGCCGCCATGATGGGCGCAAAGGGCGCGGACAAGAAAACTCAGGGCATGTTCGAACAATTTGCCGGAGGTGTGTTCAACAACATGCCGAAGGAGGCGGGCAATGACACGGAGACCGCAAATGGAAACGTTGTGGTCCTCACCTTCGGAATCGACACCAACGCTGCTGAAGAACAAATGCGCCTGAATTCGAAAGTACTGGGTGGCAGCGCAATCGGCGGCATTGAGGCCATTGATGGTATCGGCGACGAAGCCTTCTCGAAGGCCGACTCAATGATCATGGCACGCAAGGGCGACAAGTTGATCCGCATCATGTACATGACGTGCCCCTGCGGCACAGACGCCATCAAGCCTCTGGCTAAGCAGTTGGTCGCCAATCTCTGAGCGCCATCGGAGGGCACGGGTAAGCCTGCCTGCCTGTGCTCGCACCGCCAGTCAACAACGTCGATCCTGAACCGGAACAGGAGGAGAGTCCTATGAGTTTCTGTCCAACGTGCGGTAAGCCCTTGAGTGAGGGGGCAGCGAATTGCGGCTTTTGCGGTGCTTCCGTCCGTCCATCCGCGGCCATAGCGCCCGCTCCCCCCGCGACGGGAATGAGCATCAACACGGCAGGCGCGCTGGCTTACATTGCCGGACTGATTACGGCGATCCTGTTTCTTGTCATTGACCCCTACAAGAGCGATCGATTTGTGCGCTTCCACGCCTTCCAGTCGCTGTTTTTCAACCTCGCATGGTTAGGCTTCTGGATCGCCTGGACCATTCTCGGACTGATTCTCAGCGCAGTGACGCATGGCTTCTTCTTCCTCATTCAAACGCCTATCGATTTGGTGCTGATGCTGGGCGGCTTCTGTCTGTGGGCCTTCCTCATGTACAGCGCCTCGCAAGGCAACGCCTTCCGGCTTCCCATCCTCGGAGCGCTTGCCGCCAAGCAGGCAGGGCTCTGATGACAGCCCCGTGGATGCGTCTTCGGGCTCGGATGCCAGGCTTTGCTGCGTGCCGTCCCGCGCTACTCAAGGCATTGATCATCTGCCTCGTGCTGAGCGGATGCAAGCACGCGACCTCGCCCGGCGATGATCATCCGCAGAGTTCAACGAGTTCCGCCGTCAGTCCGTCGAGTGGCGACAATGTCGACATCTTCGACCTGAAGATGCATCCCGATGCGACGATCATTCACCCCATCGACCCGCATACGCTTTCCGAGTCCCAGCTCAAGTTCGGAATAGCTCCCAGGCGCGATCCCTCGGTGGAGTACCAGCCCGACATCATCCTCATGGAAAATGGGGACAAGGCCATCAAGTCCGTTGCCAGCGACGGCATGACGTGGACCTTCGACGCCAACGCGCCGCAGGTCAGCGATTTTCAGGAAGGCAAGGTTGTCTTCGCAACCGGCCGCGCTGTTGGCCGCGTGCTGGGCCTTAAACGTCAGGGCGACACCGTGAGCGTCATTCTCGGCCCCATCCAGCTCACCGATGTGATTCGGAACGGAAGCTTCGCGATGAATCAGTCCGTCGACTTGAATAACATGATTTCGTATGTTGCTCCAGATTACCCCCAACCGCCGGATACATCCGAGGAAACGAAAACCAGCTTCAACATGAAAGCGTCGCCCGATCATGTTGACGAACGAATGGTTCTTTCGCGAGTCTCGCACGATGGAAAATGGACTCCGGCATCGATGGTCCGGACGTATGCGGATGGCCGTAGAGTTGCTTACCACAACACAGGGCACAGCTGGTCGGCAACCGCGGTGCATGCCAGACGGCTCGGCGATGGGGCAGGCGCGGGCTTTGGCGAAGCCAGGCTGGTACGGACGAGCGGACAGTCACTGCAGATGCCGGGAGCTCCCGGTGTGACCGGGATCCAGCCGCTCAAGGTTCCATTGCAGCCTTTCACGCCACCGTCAACTCTTGGCGAGGTGCCTCTTGTCAATCTTCAGGGTGGCAAGGCTATCCCAATGGCCGGGAGCGATGGCGGCGTCGGCGTGGAATACGACTACGACAAGAATGGCCTTAAGATCAGGTCATCCGGCACTATGACGATCCGGGGTTCGGGAGTCCAGTTCTTTCTGCACATCAAGAACGGCGTCCAGGATTGCGGCGTTCGCCTGATGGGCAACGTCGGCATCAAGCTTCACCTCAATGCGTCGGCCTCGCAGGACTTCAAGGCAAATTTCCATAAGAAGCTCTGGCTGCCGATCGATCTCTCTATTCCCCTGGGGGGGCCGGTTCCCTTGTCCCTTACATTCAATTCATCGTTCTTGATCGAGACGGCCTTCAGTGCCAAAACCTCCGTGCTGAACGCAGAAGGCGACTATTCTCTTGGGGCAGGAATCGAAGCCGGGTACTGGCAAAAGGATTGGCGTGTCAATTTTCCGTCGCATGCGACAACCAACACCGATCTGGGTAATTCAGCAGAAGGGATATCGGTGGGGATCAACTCGATTGTGATGGGCTTCGACGTACGCACCATGATTGGGATCGGAGCATTCGGATTCAATACTGGAGTCTACATGGGCCTGCGATTCTCAGGCACCGTATTGCGCGCCCCCAACATCGGCTTTCCGTGCAGGCAGGGAACAATTGAAGCCGACATCGATTCCGGAATCGGGTATTCGATTCCTGGCTGGGTCACAGATGCCATCAACTTCTTCATTTCTCCTTTTACCGATAAGAAGATCGATCGTGCGGGAACGTTCATGAGGGGACCCAGTAAACCGATCTTCCAAATCGTCACGCAAATTCCGGATAAATGCGCTACACCCAAAGGCGGAGGGTGAAGACGATGAACTTTTGTACGAAATGCGGTAATCCGCTCGAAGCAGATCTCAAGTTCTGCACCCGATGCGGCGCGGTGGTTGAGGCGAAACCGCAGCCGGCCGCGCAAGACGCGGCTTCACAACCGGCGACGCCCGAGCCCACGCCACAGTGGGCAACGGTTACGGCTCCGGAACCACCGGTCGCGACTCCCAGGCAGACCACGCCAGTCGTCCCGCAACAGCAGGCTGTCGCGAATTCCAGGAGCAGTCGCTTGCCCATCCTTCTCACTGTGCTTGGTGTGCTCGCGCTGATCGCGGTCCTCGTCGTCGGCGGGTTGGTTTACGCCGGCTACAAGCTGAAGCAGAAGGCTACGGCAATCCTCCACGAGACAACGGCCGCGGCGCAACAAGCCTCAACGCCGAACCAAAGCAAACCCGGATCGCCGGCCACTACCCCCTCGGACAATCCGGCAGGGCTTCTCGGAAACCTCACCAACATGCTTGGAGGGGGCGATGACGACGGCGACCTGGTGCAGAGCATTTCCGACAAGGATCCGGTAGAGCCCTGTTCACCAGCTCCGTTTCCGTCCCAGAGTGCGGCGCAGATTCCGATGCAGCCGGGCACCGTGATTACCACAGCCTGGGGGATGAAAAACGGAGATGTGGAAACCCGGATTTTGGTGACTGCCACCACTTCAACGTCTATGACGCAGACAATGACATCCGGGGCTTTCAAAGACGACGACGGTAACTCGTGGAAGCCATCTTCCAGTCCTGCCGAGGTCTGCAACGGGGACCTTGCATCCGCCGGAACCTACGTAGACGTGTGGAACAAAACCATGCCTCACTTGATCCACGGGCTGACTCGAGACAGACTGTCGAGCAAGTCCTTCGAAGAGGCGAAAAAATCCGGCAGGACCTCTCTTCGTTATCTCGATATCACCACCAATGGTGACGATGTGAAGCCCAGCTATGTTGAGGGCATTCTTACCCGTGTCGAACCGCAAGACATTCCCTATCCCATGATTGTGAATGATCAGCGAGTCACTTTACCCGCAATTCATCTCTCGGGCATTGTGGATCCCGTTGGCAAAGATCCGAGGCCAAAGAAAGAACGGCCGAATCACGCCGCGGCCGATATCTACTTCGTCGACGATCCCCTGGATCCCCTTGTCCTGCTTTGGAAAGAAAAAGACCCTGTTCTTCACGACGGCAAGTTCAGAATCGAGGTCGTGAAGATCGACTATGAGGTTCCGCATCCGGTCAACCTAGTTGAAAAGCAACTTGCCGAGCAGAAGCGTGCTGTCACCTACGGCATCTACTTCGATTTCAACAAAGACACCATCAAGCCGGAGTCGGAAACTGTGTTGAAACAGATCGTGCAGGCAATGACGGATAACCCAGGCTGGAAGCTGACCGTCGAAGGCCACACCGACAACATAGGCGGCGACGCCTACAACCTCGATTTATCCAAACGGCGTGCCGCTGCGGTAAAGCAGGCTCTTGTCACCCACTACCACATCGCACCGGATCGTCTTTCCACGAACGGCTTCGGCGCATCAAGCCCGATCGCTACCAACGACACGCTCGAAGGCCGTGCCCGCAACCGCCGCGTCGAACTTACCCGCGAATAGAACATCGTCGCCCCAACACTTCCCCTTCAAGGAGATCGAAATGAAAGCAACATGGTTCCCCATCCTCGCTGCCGCGGCTCTCCTGCAGCCGCTTGCCCACGCAGACGTCAGTTATCAGGAGACAACGGAGATCACCGGCGGCTCTCTGCAAAGCATGGTCAAGCTCGCCGGCGCATTCAGCTCCCAAGCCCGCCAAGCCAACGCTCCCACCATCACCAATGTCGTACTTCACGGCAATCGCATGGTCCGGTCAAATCCCCACACAACCGAAGTCACCGATCTCGACCGGCAGACCATCACCTTCATCGATCACGACAGGCACAACTACTCCGTTATGACCTTCCAGCAGATGCAGCAGGCCATGGCCAACGCTGCGGCCAAGGCCAGACAGCAAAGCGCAGCCTCCAGTAATCAGCGGCCCGCATCCAACGGCGCGCAAATGAACTTCGCCGCGCACATAAGTTCCAACGGCGCGGTACGTACCATAGATGGTCACCAGGCAAAGGAGGCGCTCGTCACTATCACAATGATTGCGAACGCAAACGATGGCTCCAACGTCAAAGCCGGCATGGCGGCCACAAGCGAAATCTGGCTCGTCCATGAGATTCCCGGCATTGAAGAACTGCGCGCCTTCAATCTGCGCATGGCGCAAGAACTTTTCGTTGACACTACAGCGAACCAGGTTTCCGGCATGCTCGCCGCGCAGCCGGGCGGTGCCGAAGCTCTGGACGACTTGAAGAAGGAAGCATCGAAGGTGCAGGGTTTCCCCGTTCTGCAAGTCACGCGGGTAGGTGTATCCACCGACGGCCAGCCTCTCCCTGCTCCTTCCGTCACTCCCGTCTCCAATGGCCTGGGCAACTCTTCCAGCGCAGGGACTGTGTCACGCAACGTGGCCACCGATGCTGGAACGCAGACCGCCGGCAGTGAGGTGGGCAAGCTCGGCACCTTCGGCCGCGCTCTTGGCAACTCCAGCCTCAGCGCCTTCGGGCGTCACAAGCCGCAACCCAAGGCCGAACAGGCTACAGCGTCAGGCAACGCAGATGCAGCTAGCGTCCTCCTCGAAAGCCAGACCAGCATCGAGCATTTCTCCACGTCCCCTGCAGACATGAGTAGCTTCGACGTGCCGGCAGGTTACAAGCAGGTCACCGCTCCAATGCTCAAAAACGCGCAATGATCGAGCGTCTGCCTACTGTCGAAGAGTTCCAAGTTCAATCTCGTTTTCAACACGCACCATCTAAGAGGTTCGTCTCACTATGCGTATTCTGATCGGTATCCTTTTGCTCTGCGCTGCCGCTTGCACCTTTGGCCAAACCCTGCCCATCAAAGAAGGTCTATGGGAGAGTACGGTCCTCAACGACGATGGCACCACGGCTGTGCGCTCCCTCGACTGCTTCACGCAGAAGAGTTTTTCCGAAATGATCGTCAAGGCCAACTCCCATCCAGGCTGCAAAATAAACACTCAGAGCATTACAAGCCACGGCATGATTGTTGATATTTCGTGTAGCAGGCCGGAGATGCAGACGAGCGTGCACAGCGTAGTTGAACTTGTCGATGCACAGCACACGCGGGGTACAGTCACCATGAAAATGACCTAAAAGGGCAAAGCGAGCGACTCAACCACCAAGTCCACCGGCCGCTTCGTCAAGTCCGACTGCGGAAATATCAAGCCGGGTAATCCTGAGATCAGCACGCGGTGAGAGTCGTGGTTTGGATGGGATAGGCTCTATCGATAATGAGACTACCCGGGGGGGGGAATGAGTCTGGTTAAAGTGCTCCACAAACGGATAGTCCATGCCGGAACTTTCTCCTTTTGAATAGGGTATCGGACACCCAGAGTCAATCACCAAGTTCACTCACGGTCCTGTGTTCGAACCGAGACGTTCATGTTTTTGACATTAGTCCTCGAAAGCGTGCAACTGGCCTGGGCCAGACAGGATGTAAAGGAACGCGAGTTGAGCGATGATATTCGCAGCCGGTCGGATGACAGCTACAGCCCGCGCCGACATTGGTGCTTCAAACAGCCCGATTGTAGGAGCAAGGGTCTGGGGCCTGCGTACAGATCATTGATGACGTTCGGCCAAGCCGACGATCTCGTTTACGAGTTTGCCACAAACCGCATCGCCACCCCGGGCCGCCCAGCTTAACGCAAAGAGGAGGCGTGTATCGAGACCTCTGATTGGTTCCTTACGAGTCGGCCAGTCTCCGCCGATCTGCCTAAGCATGATCCTGGGTTGATGACAACAGCCCTTAGCACGTTTCGAGATCGTCGGATACGATCCAGCCGCACTGCTTGAAAGGGCATTCTCGATGACCGGATGCCCTTCATGCCGTCCACATTTGTGAATGATAAGGGAGATTCTCATCAAGAATCTGGCGCCCCAATTTGCGCTGAGCTTTCCG
>OBLW0100003353.1_pt1 | contig 12517 bp, 19 predicted proteins | sample 1520161 | NCBI WGS metagenome assembly OBLW01 (sample SAMEA3539309, study PRJEB22396) | soil metagenome | biome: tundra; feature: field; material: soil | place: USA | collected 2010-05 | depth 0.15 m
CGCGCGGCCGGAAAGCGGGCCAGGTGGAAAGGTCAGGGACATCTCGACTCTCCTTACAGGTTGGCGACGGCTGTACTAACCGGCGCGGGCAGCCCCGCCATTCCACTTAGAGGTCGGCGGGGGCGGTGAAGCCGACTAGGCGGGCTTGCCCGGGGGTTAGGGCGGGCCAGTCGCCGGTGAACTCCAGGACGGCCACGGCGGCGGTGGGGAACCTGATGGCCGGCGGCGGGGGCGCGCCGTCCTCGGCGGCCCGTCCGGCCGAACTGCCGGCCAGGCTGCTGGCGAGATCCGAGATGGCCGGGTTGTGCCCGATGAGCAGCGCGGCGCGGTACCGGCTGGGTAGTTCCTGGGCCAGGTAGAGCAGGGTCAGCGCGCTGGCCTCGTACGCCCGCGGCTCGAACGTCACCGACGGCGATCCGCCGAGCTCCGGCGCCACCAGCTCCCAGGTCTGCCGCGTCCGGCGCGCGGTCGAGCACACCACGACGTCCGGCAGGTAACCGTGCTCACGCAGCCAGCGGCCGACCGCCGGGGCGTCGTGCCGCCCGCGCTTGGCCAGCGGCCGGGCATGGTCAGAGACGTCCGGCCAGTCCGATTTGGCGTGCCGCAGCAGCATCAGCCGCCGCGTCGTATCACTGACCACCAGCCCAGCCTGCCATGACCTGGACCACCCGGCCTACGCCCGGCCGGCAAAATCCGTTCGGGGCTATAGCCAGCCGGCCCGGATGCTGATCGGCTCGCCCCCGGCCGCGCCGGCGCCGGCTAGGGCCACGTCGCGAGGTGGGTTGCCGAGCTCGCCGGCCCGCACCTTCTCGAGCAGCCTGCGGGTCGCGTCCACGATCTCAGGCGCGACAGCGCGCAGGCTGTCCGCGTCGTCCGGGCCAAGCACATCCGCCGGGAATCCGGCCGACGCCACCAGGCCGTCGGGGTCCGCGAGCTTGCCGCCCAGCCAGCCCAGCGGGTCCGCGGACAGTTCCCGGTCGAAGACCCGGCTGTTGGGCTCCCAGCCGCTGAACACCGGGTGGTGATGGGTGCGGTCGAAGCTGCCCGGCCGGCCCGCGGCCGACTCCAGGAAGTCGGCGCGCCAGAGCGGCTGGCCGACCTCGATCGGCTGCGCCGAGTAAATCGATCCCTTGAGCGCGCTACGTTCGAGGATCCGCAGCTCGAGCCGGACGCCGCGCTCGGCGCCCTCCTGGCCCGGGTGCGGCTCAGGGTCGACGAAGTACAGGTCGCTCACCAGCACGCCGACTCGCTCGAATCCGAAGGCGTAGAGCATGGGACAGTCCCTTTCCTCGCTGACGTCGGTCTCGTCCTACTATCTCCCGGCCGGGCAGCAGGAGGCCAGGGGCCGGCGCAGGCTAGGCTCGTCCGGTGACGGTGACGGCGAGGGTGCTGCTGGTAGGGCTGGGTGCCCTGATCGCGATCGCCGGAATCGTCTTTACCCTGCAAGGCCTGGGCTACGTCACGGGGAGCTTCATGACCGGCGCCTCCCTGTGGACCATCATCGGCCCGGTCATCGCCCTGGCCGGACTCATCCTGATCGGGTTCGGCCTGCTTAGCCGCCGGCCGCCGGGCGGACGCGCAGGAAGTTGATCACGGTGCACCGCATCACCGTCCGGCCGTCCTGATTCGCCGTCTCAGCCAGCGTCTTGATGATGCCCCGGTCCGGCCGGCTCAGCGATCTCCTGGACTCGACGACCGTGGCCCGGACACGGAGCGTGTCCCCCGGGCGGACCGGGTAGGGCCAGCGGATTTCGTCGGCACCCGCGCCGCCGAGGCTGGCCTGCGCCGAGAGGTAGTTCTCCACCAGCAGCCCGCATCGTGACAGCGGCGGTGTGCCAGCCACTGGCGATCAGCCCGCCGAACGGCCCTCGGGCCGCGGCGGCCGGATCGACATGGAAGGGCTGCGGATCAAACTCTTTACCGAAACTTATGATGCTAGCTTCGTCGATGCTGACGGTGCCGCACTCGAACATGCTGCCGAGCGGGTAATCCTCGAAGTACCTCAGGCCATGATCGTTCACATCCGCAGTATTTCAGGGCCGGTGACCTGCCAACTTAAAGATCACAGATGAGTTACAGAAATACCTCGATTTGCCTGCGAGGCTCCGATAGTTGCTGCCATGCTTCCGCAGATGGCACAGACCATCGAAAGCGTAGACAAGCCTCATCGGTTGCGGAAAGTGACCTGACCAGGCTCGCCGATAGGACCTAGCAGTGGGTCTCCGGGTAGGCGGGCGCGGAAACAAGTTGGGGAGTTCTGTGGATTCAACGAACGTGGACCGCCGGACGCGGAAGATCCGACGAACCGGTCGGCACACCACGCCGTCGCAGGTCGAGAAGGTCGCGGAGAAGGCAGGCAAGGCCGCCCCCGTGGTGGCGATCGCGGGCGCGATGGTCGCCGCGCCGCAGGCACACGCCGCCGTCACGACTTCCGCCAAGGCTGCGACCGTGACCGAGCAGGTGCGCACCGAAGCCCGCACCGACGCTCTGGTCCGGCGTGCTCAGACGGCCACTCGCACGTACACCGTCCGTTCCGGAGATTCGCTGTCCCAGATCTCGGAACGCTATTACGGCAACTCGGCGCACTGGCAGTGGATCTATGAGGCGAACAAGTCCAAGATCTACAACCCGAACGACATCTACGTGGGTGAGTCGCTGACGATCCCCTACTCGGCCCCCCGTTCGGCACCGAGCACGTCGTCCTACGCCCCGAAGCACGCCAAGCCCAAGAGCACCGTGCTGACCTCCTCCACCAGCCTGAGCGGCACGCTCAGCTGCTCCGGCCTGGAGAAGCTCTGGGAACAGGCCGGCGGATCTTCCGGCGAGGCCTTCATGGCGGCCGAGATCGCGATGGCCGAATCCGGTGGCCGTCAGTACGCCCTCAGCCCGACCAATGACTACGGTTACTGGCAGATCAACGGCTCGCACGGCCCCGCGCAGGCCACGTTCAACCCGCTCGGCAACGCCGAGGCCGCGATCGCCATCTCCGACAACGGGCGTGACTGGTACCCCTGGACCACGTACACCAGCGGGGCCTATCAAGGACGCTGCTAAACCGGCTTGGGGGCGCGCTGCCCGTAGCCCGCGAGCTTGCTGGCCACCAGCGCGATCTCCTCGGCCGGCAGCAGCCGCGGGTTCCGGGGTCTGGCTCCGGGCTGGCACACCGCCAGCGCACGCAGGTACACCTCACACAGCCACTCCAGGTAGCGGCTGCCCACCAGGGCCGATCTCAGGTCCGGGCCGGTCGTTACCGCTCCGTGGCTGGCCATGATGCAGGCGGTCCGGTCGCGCAGCGCCGTCACCACGGTGCGGGCTAGCTCATCGCTCCCGTACGTGGCGTACGGTGCCACCGCCAGCGGACCGCCGAACATCGCTACCTGATAGTGGATCGCAGGCAGTTCATCCGCCACCGTCGACAGCGTCGTCGCGGCGACGGAGTGGGTATGCACGATCGCCGCCGCCCCGGTGGCGGCGTAGACCCCCAGGTGCAGCGGCAACTCGCTGGTCGGCCGCAGCACCGCCTCGACCGGGGTGCCGTCCAGCCGGTGCACGCCGACCAGGTCGGCGGTCAGCTCCGCGTAATCCACGCCGCTCGGGGACACGGCCACGAGGTCGCCGTCCCGGCCGCTCACGTTGCCTGAGGTCCCCACTACCAGCCCCGATGAGGCCAGTTCCCGGCAGACCCTGACCACATCGTCCCGCACCTGTTCGAGCAGCATAGGTTCAACGGTATGAACCCACCTGAGGTGCTGGCGTGGCGGGACGGGCACATCGAGGCCCTGGACCAGACGGCCTTGCCGCACCAGGTGGCCGTGCTGCGCATCACCACGGTCGACGAGCTGGTCGAGGCGATCACCCGGCTGGCGATCCGGGGCGCGCCGGTCCTCGGCGCGGCGGGCGCGCTCGGCGTGGCGCTGGCGGTTCACCAGGGCGGCCGCGAGGGCTGGGACGGGGCCAGGCTAGAGGCGCAGCTCAACCGGATCGCCGACGCGCGGCCGACCGCGGTCAACCTCAGACGCGAGGTATCGGCGGTCGCGGCGCACATCCCGCATGGCCGCCAGGCCGTCGAGGCCGCTGCGCTGGCCGTGGTCGAGTTCGCCACCGCGGCCAGCCACCAGATCAGCCGCCGCGGCGCCGCGTACCTCCGGGAGGCCTGCGGGCCGGGCCGGCGGCTCCGCGTGCACACCCACTGCAACACCGGCGCCCTGGCCTGCCTCGGCTGGGGTACCGGGCTCGGGGTCATCCGCGCGCTGCACGAGCAGGGCATGCTCGAGGAGGTGATCGTGGACGAGACCCGGCCGCTGCTTCAGGGCGCCCGGCTGACCTGCTGGGAACTCGGCCAGCTCGGCATCGAGCACCGGCTGGCCGGTGATGGCGCCGGGCCGTTCCTGATCAGCCAGGGGCTGTCCGACGCGGTGGTGGTGGGCGCCGACCGGGTGGCCGCGAACGGCGACGTGGCCAACAAGATCGGCACCTACGGCCTGGCGCTCGCCGCGCACCGGGCCGGTATCCCGTTCCTGGTCGCGGTGCCCGAGTCGACCATCGACGAGGCGACGCCGACCGGCGCGGCGATCCCGATCGAGCTGCGAGCCGACTCCGAGATCACCGTCCCGGCCGCCCCGGCCGGCACCAAGGCGCTCAACTACGCGTTCGACGTTACCCCGGCCGAGCTTGTCTCCGCGGTGGTCACAGAAAAAAGACTGATCCCGAACGGACAGTGGCTCAACGTCCCCGTCCCCTGAACGCTCCCCGCGGGCCGGCGTCAGCCGGCTGGCGGCCGTTCGAAGGTGAGCTGGCTCTGCAGGTCGGTGAAGCCGCAGGCGCGGTAGATCCGGATGGCCAGGTCCGCGGGATCGGCCACGATGACCAGGGTGCTCGCGCCGAGGATCTCGCGGCCGTAGCGGCCCGCGTGCCAGACGAGCGTCCCGGCCAGGCCCTGGCGGCGGGCCGCCGGGTCGGTCTCGACGTCCTGGTAGCGAGCGAAGCCGCCGCCTGCGTCACACACCCCGAGCTGCGCCAGCAGGCGGCCGCCCGAGAAGGCGCCGAACCAGGCGCCACTCCCGGCCCGGGCCAGCCGCCGCCGCGCGGCGGCCCGGCGTTTCAGGTAATCCTGCGCCCCGTCGTCGCCGAAGCAACGGACGCCGAGCTCGTAGGATTGCTGCCAGTCGGCGTCGGAATCCAGCGGCCGGATCTCGGCGGCGGCGTTCTGATGCGGCGGCGGGCGGACGTCGGCACAGGTCAGCACGGTGGCACGCTGTGGCTCAAGCCCGGCGGCCAGGAACTCACCGGGTATCACCGGCTGGTCGTCCGTGGTGTCGACGCCCAGCGCGACGTGCCGGGCGGCGGGGAACTCCGCGGCGAACCTGGCCAGCCAGGTGCCGGCCGTGCCGGTCTCGGGCACCGCGTCAAGCAGGAGGAAGTTTCCCCACCAGAAACCCGGGTTGTCCAGGCTGCGGATGACGAGGTGATCGCCGCGGTCGACGACCTCGGCGCCTTCGAGCACCCGCAGCGCCACGTCGGTCCGGAGTCCGAGCGATGTGATCCGCATCGGCCCGAGCTTAGAGGATGAGCGGAGCGAGCAGGATTAGCGAGGCGCCGCGGCGCCGCGGTCCTCCGCTTCGTCCGCGTAGGCCGTCCGCAGCGCCTGCAGGAACGTCTCGGCGGGCTGCGCGCCCGAGATGCCGTACTTGCGGTCGATGACGAAGAACGGCACGCCGGTCGCGCCGAAGGCTTGAGCCAGCTCGATGTCGGCGCGGACGGCATCGGCGTATTCGGTGCCCGCCAGCACCTCGCCCGCCCGGCCGGTGCCGACGCCGGCCTCGCCGGCCAGCCGGACCAGCGTCCGCGGGTCGGACAGGTCGGCACCCTCGGTGAAGTGCGCGCGCAGCAGCCGTTCCTTGGCCGCGTCGCCGACGCCGAGGTCGGCGGCCAGGTGCAGCAGGCGGTGCGCGTCCAGGGTGTTCACGGTGAGCGCGGCGTCGAAGTCGAAGTCCAGGCCCTCGCCGCGGGCCAGCTCGGCCACCCGGCCGGTCATCTGGCTGGCCTGCGGGCCGAACCGCTGGGCCAGGTACGCCGCGGTCGGCACCGCGGTGCCCGGCGGGGTGTCCGGGTTCAGCTGGAAACTGCGCCAGGCGATCGTGACCTCCTCGGCGTGCTCGAACTCGCCCAGCGCGTGCTCGAGGCGGCGCTTGCCGATGTAGCACCAGGGGCAGACCACATCGGACCAGATCTCGATATTCATTCGTCCGCTCCCGTCGTCGCCGTTGGTCCCGGTGTCGCCGTTGGTCCCGGTGTCGTCTGCGGCCCCGGCGGCACCTCGCAGAAGCCGTCGGTACACACGGCCGCGTCCGCGTCCCCCAGGGTCCGCAGCAGCGGGGTGGCGTCGTGAGCGGGAATGGCCTGGTCCGGTTGGCTCATGGGATCCTCCGATCGCTGATCCTTAACCGGCTGGCCGCCGGGCTTGTTCCACCGAGGCGATAGGTTCCAGTCGCCGCTGAGCTAGCGCGTTGGGGCTAGGCCCTGTGCCCATGCCGGTGTCCAGGTGCCGGTATCGCGGTGGCCAGGTGAGATGGAGCCGAGGTAGTCGCGGAGGACGGCGAGGGCGGGATGCGGGTTGTCGCGCCGCCAGATCAGTGAGTGCGGGTAGACCGGGGCCGGGTCATGCACGGCAATGCGCCGCAGGTCGTAGCGTGCGGGCCAGACGAGCCGCATCTGGTCGCTGACGAAGGTAGCCAGGAGCGGAGAGTCGGCGATCACCTCTAGGAGGGCGTCAGTACCGAAGTTGGGTCCCATCGTGTCGATGGTGAGCCCGAACGCGGCGGCGAGAGCGTCGTAGAAGGCGGCCCACTCGGTCCCGGGAACGATGGCGGGCATCCAGATCCTGTGCCCGGCCAGCTCGGCGGGCGTCACCGCGCGGGCGGCGGCGAGCTTGTGGGCCGGCCCGGTGAGGAGCTGAAGGGGATCGTCGAGGGCGCGGGCCGCCAGGACGCCGCCGGGTAGCTGCTGCGCGGTCACGGTAACGGGCTGATCATGGCGACCGCGCCGCTGATCGCCGTCCTCGCACCGCGATCGCGATCGCCGGGCTGCTCATCCTGGCCACCCCATTCCTGCTTCCCCGCCGCGACCACGCGCTTCAGCACGAGCCGGCCCTGGCCGGAGTCGGGGCGAACGTTCGGTCGGGTCGCTCGCGTCGGCCGACTGGCCGGTGCCGCGGGTGTCCGGCAGGATCAGCTGCCGGGAGCGGCTCAGGCCACCCAGGTCACCGAAGTACTCGCACGTCCGGCCGGGGCCGCCGGGCAGGCACACCAGCGGCGGCCCGTCGCCGAGCGTGGCGTAGCCGATCTGGGTGCCGTCGTAGGAAGCGAACCGGGTCATGGGGCCATCATGGCCGACCCGACGGGAGTTCTCCATGGGATTAATCCTGGGTCTAGTTCTGCAGCGGAACCAGCTCACGGACGAAGGCGTCGGTGAACGGTTCGAACGAACCGGGACCGTTTTCGGCTGGGAGCGCGGCGGCCGGGCGGATCACGAACTTGCTCAGCCCGGCCTCCACGTACTGCTCGATCAGCCTGCGCGCGCCGTCCCAGCCGACCGGGACCAGCGCGGCCGGATCGGCGTCCGGCCGCCGGCGGCGGATCGAGGCCGCCAGCGTATCGGGCATGCCGTCCAGCACGACGGGCACGCTGAGGCCGAAGTGATCGGCCTCCACCTCCCGCCCGGCGTCGGCGGCGGCCTGCTGGATCGTCGTGACCGCCACGGCCGCCTCGGCCGGGGTGAGCAGCGAGCCGAGCCACCCGTCCGCCAGCCGCCCCACCCGCCGCAGGCCGGCCGGAGCCGAACCGCCCAGCCAGATATCCAGCGGCTTGGCCGGGAGCACCCCGACGCTCGCCCCGGACACGGTGAAGAACGCCCCCTCGAACGACACCGTCTCCGAGGTGAGCAGCAGCCGCAGCAGCGTCAGCGACTCGTCGAACACGGCGGCCCGCCGCCCGTCGGGCACCGGGAACAGCACCCGCTCGGCGGCCTGGGCCGGCTGCAGGCCGAACACCGGGAGCACGCGTCCCGGCGCCAGGCCGGCCAGCGACGCGAGCTGCTTGGCGACCAGCACGGGATGGCGGCCGGGCAGCACAGAAATCCCCGTGCCCACCTTCAGCCGGTGAGTCCGCGACAACGCGAACGCCATGCCGGTGAACGGCTCCACCACCGGTGAGTACACGTTCTCCGGGAGCCAGAGCGAATCCACCCTGGCCTGCTCGAGCAGATCGACCGCCGCCGCGAACCCGTCAGGCGTTCCGGCCGGCCCCAGTGACACTCCGATTCGAACCTTCATGTCCCCATCCGATCACAGCGAGGTCGCGGGGTGGATTGCTAGGTTGGCTGCATCGACGAGGCAAGGGGTGCGGCGTTATGGCGGTGGGCGGCAACGAGGCTGATCTTGTCTTCACCGGCGGGAAGATACGCACCCCGGCGCACCCGTCCGGGTTCGTCCAGGCGCTCGCCGTCCGGGGCGGCGTGATCCAGGCGCTCGGCCGCGATGACGAGATCAAGGAGCTGACCGGCCGCCGCACCCGCGTCATCGACCTGCGCGGACGGCTGACCCTGCCCGCCTTCGGCGACGCGCACGTGCACGCGGTGGCCGGCGGGCTGGAAAGCCTGCGCTGCAACCTGCTGGGCCTGCGGACCAGGCACGACTGCCTGGCCGCCGTCGACGACTACTGTTCGGCGGTGCCGGCCGGCGGCTGGGTCCTCGGCGGCGGCTGGACCATGTCGGCCTTCCCCGGCGGGCTGCCGACGGCGGCGGACCTGGACCCGGTCACCGGCGGCCGGCCCGCCTTCCTGCCGAACCGGGACCACCACAGCGCCTGGGTGAACACCGCCGCGCTCACCCTCGCGGGCATCGACGAAAACACGCCCGACCCGATCGACGGGCGGATCGAGCGCGACGAAGCCGGGCGCCCCACCGGGGCGCTGCACGACGGGGCCATGCGGCTGGTCGCGGCGCACGTTCCGCCGCCCGATCCGGCCGAGCTCATCGCGGGCCTGCTGGCCGGCCAGACCCACCTGCACTCGCTGGGGATCACCAGGTTCCAGGACGCCTGCGTCGGCGCGGCGGCCGAGCTCGGCATCCCGGACGCGTTCGACACCTACCTCATGGCCGCCGACTACGGCATGCTCAGCAGTCACGTCGTCGGCGCCCTGTGGTGGGATCGCAACCGCGGTCTCGATCAGATCGACGACCTGCTGGCGCGGCGCGAGCAGGCCAGCGCCGGCCAGTTCAGCGGCGGCCAGTTCCGGGCGACCACGGTCAAGCTGATGCTCGACGGCGTGTGCGAGACGTTCACCGCCGCCATGTCGGCGCCCTACCTGGACCGGGACGGCCATCCCGGCGACCACCGGGGCCGGCTGTTCCTCGAGCCGGAGGCGCTGCACGAGATCACCCGGCGGCTAGCCGCGGCGGGATTCCAGCTCCACTTCCACGCCATCGGCGACCACGCGGTCAGCACCGCCCTGGACGCGCTCGAGGCGCTCCCGGCCGGGCCGCGCCGGGCCGCCCGGCACCACCTGGCGCACCTGCAGTTCATCACCCCCAGGGACATGGGCCGGTTCGCCGCGCTGGACGCGGTGGCCAACTTCCAGCCGCTCTGGGCCTGCGCGGAAACACAGATGGAGGAGCTGACCATCCCGTTCGTCGGCGCCGAGCGGGCCGCCTGGCAGTACCAGATCGGTTCGCTGGCCGCAGCGGGCACCCGGATCGCGTTCGGCAGCGACTGGCCGGTGTCCAGCGCGGACCCGCTGCAGGAGATGCACGTCGCGGTCAACCGGGTCCTGTCCGAGCGGCTCGGCCGGCCCGGGGGACCCGAATGCGAGAACCCGTTCCTGCCCGATCAGGCCATCACCCTGGACGCCGCGATCGACGCCTTCACCGCCGGGGTGGCCTGGGTCAACCACGAGGAAGACGTGGCCGGCCAGCTGCTCCCCGGCCTGCGGGCCGACCTGGCCGTGCTGGACCAGGACCTGTACGCCATCCCGGCGCGTGACATCGGCAGCACCTCGGTCGTCATGACGGTCGCGGGCGGCACAGTGACGTTTGTTAACACACCTGAGATGGGCTGACCTGCGGAAACGTCACGACACGCTGAACCCCCCGCACCAGACGGTGCATGGCGCGAGGGGTTCGGCTGGCAGGATTTACAGCGACACGGGCTTGCCCGTGAGTCCGCTGACGGGCTGGCCATCAATCTCGGCCCGGCACTTCGGGCACTGGCTGGTGAGGTTGGTCTTCCCCCAGGGGATCTTGTTCTCTTCCTCGGGACTAAAGAAAGCGGGCTGGTCACACACCGTCCGCGCTTTCATGGTGCCGTCGTCGTCCCGCGCGACCGCGTGGAGGTAGAAGAGTATCAGTTGCTCCTGGGCCACCATCGACCCGGTGGTTACCGGGCGCTGCGGGCCACTTGTGTACTCAGGGTAAGCGAAATATTGCATACCCCAAGGATGCCGTACGCGACCGACAAAATTTCGCCGTACCGCGCGCCCGCTTCCCAGCAGATAGTTATCCTGCTGGTCAGAGCCCGACACGGGAGGTGTTGAGTCTAAGCGTCCGCCTTCACTTCGGCCGCGAACCTCTGCCATGCCTCGGCCGAGACCTTGAGGACAGGGCCGGTACGGTCCTGAGTGTCCCTGACCACCACACGCTGGTCGTGGTTGCCGACCTCGACGCACTCACCGCCACCGTTTCCGCTGTGGCTCGACTTACGCCAATTCAGATCTGTGCCTTCCATTGTCCTTCCGCCGATCGTATGAGGGATAGCGAGTCGGAACGCGGGAGAGCCGCGCCGAGTATCCGTTCGAAAGCCACCGATGCCTTGCTTACCATGTCACGGTCTGTACTGGTCACATCTTCAATGCCTGACATCCTGATCGTGGTCGTGCTGTCCCCTGTCGCGATGTCGAACGCGCCCCATACACCCATGTTCACACCGTCACGGAGGACATGCAGCGCCACGCCGGAACGTTCCGCGACGCTCGCGAGGTACCCGCACTGCTCGGCCATTACCGCTGGTGACCCGACCAGACGATACAGGACATGCTGACCGATGATCATCGTAACGGGCACGCGGCCGATCACCGATTGCCGCTCAAGACGGGCAGCGGCAAGTTCATCGATCCGGTCTAGCAAGTGACCTTCATCTTCGAACAGAGCACGCATGTAGCCCGGTGTCTGAGCAACGCCCGGTACCACGATGGGTGACCAGTACCGCAAGATACGGGCTTCTGACTCCGCGTGCCGGTACGGCATGAACCAATCCGGGGTACCTGACTTTGCGCGCTGCGCCAGGCCGGTGAGCGTGTCCAGCCCTGCACCCGTGACACCGGCCCATGCTGCCAGCACCGCATCAGACGGCACAGGATGGGCCGCATTCTCGGCCCTGGTGATCACCGGCCGTGACACGTTCAGTCGCTTAGCCAGGGCACCATGCGACTCAAAGCCAGCGTCAAGGCGCGACTGCCGCAGCATCGCGGCCAGTTGTTCACGCGGTGTCGGCACGGTGCGCACCCTTCGTTACCGGCGTTCAGCACTGGTCAGTGATCGGCTAACTACTCCCGATTCTCCCCCCTGAACGCAAGCATGGATAGCGGGACGAGCTACAGGCGAAATTTCCTCCCCGGTAGCTCGTCCAATCCAAGCCGCTAGACGCCAGCCGTAAGGAACAGCACCGATGGACACCGCGCCGCAGCAACCGAAGCACCCCGTCCACGCGCTTACCACTTACGAGCTTTCCGGCTACCGGAGAGAGCTTGAGCACGCGCTGAAGCGGCTACCGGAGCACGCCGAGGTCCGGACGCTGATCAGCCAGAAACTTGACGAGGTTCTGAGAGAGCAGGACTCCCGCGCTCGGGTCCGGGGCACTAGCGGACAAGCTTGATGAGCGACTACCCCCCGGCACCCGCACCGACCGCACGGGTAAAGCTCGCCGCGTTGCGGTCGTTCTTCCCTGACTTCAGCTTTGACGTCCTGCCCGGTCCTGGCCCTGTCTTCGAAGCGCGGCGCGTCCACGGCCATGGTCATCTGTACTCGGTAGCCAGCACCAGCGCCAAAGAACTCCGCAAGATCTTGATGGGCCGCTGCTAAAACCCGGAGCTCCCCCGACTGGTGCCGCCCTGGTGCCGCCCTGGTGCCGCTGGACGGGGTAAGAGAGACCGGCCCCACTGCTGACTATGGCGGTCCGGGGCCCAATGCCATGGGCTTTAGGCATTTGGGTGTTTTCGGCAGGCGGTGCGGGCCTGCTGGTTTTGGTTACGGTGGGTAGTTTCCGGTCTGGGGCATGCTGAGGGCCGGCGTCGTGCCGGGCAACTGCCGGTTCCACGGGCCGGCGGACGGGTTTTCCTGGGGGAGTTTCTGGCTGCTGCGGTCGTTTCCGCTGGTCAGGCGGGCTTGCTGGCGAGGGTGATGACGGGTTGCGCGGTGCGGGTGGCGGTGTCCGCGCGTCTGGCGTGCTCGAAGGTGCTGGGGCATTTC
>OBLW0100003356.1_pt1 | contig 12514 bp, 9 predicted proteins | sample 1520161 | NCBI WGS metagenome assembly OBLW01 (sample SAMEA3539309, study PRJEB22396) | soil metagenome | biome: tundra; feature: field; material: soil | place: USA | collected 2010-05 | depth 0.15 m
CTCTTTCCCTACACGACGCTCTTCCGATCTGGATGCGCGCGCTCGAAAAGAAACAGGCGCACTTGTGGTCTTCAACCCGAGAGACCCGGCAAGACAAGCCTTTTGTCCGCTCCGCCAAGTCGGGGGGATGGAAAGCGGAATTGTCGGAGGCGAGCGTAGCGGAAATTGAATTGGCGTGGGGCGGACTGATGCGTGAGATGGGCTATGAATTGGTCGTATCCAGCCTGGTCCATGCCGGGGTGGAAAATTTGTGATTGGTAATTTGAAAATCGTAATTTGACCTCGGGACAGGTCTTCAACTGCAAATTACAAATTACCAACTACAAAATGTGAGGTTAGGTACTGGAAGATGATCAAGCATTTGGTGGCCGGAATCAACCGTGCACTCGGGCTGCATCACCCCAGCCGTGAGCTGCTCATTCTTCCGGATGACATTTTTCTGGTTTCGTTTCCCAAATCCGGCAACACGTGGACCCGGTTTCTTCTGGCCAACCTGAGATTTCCGGAAGAGCCTGCCACCTTCGCCAACATCAATCGGTTGATCCCCGATCCAACGGGTACCCCTAAGCGGGATTTCGACCGGATGCCGAGGCCGCGCATTATCAAGAGCCATGAGTGCTTCGATCCGCGTTATCCGCGCGTCGTCTATATCGTTCGCGACCCGCGCGACGTTGTGGTTTCGCAATACCACTATCACCGCAAGCTCCGGAAAATTGAAGACGATTCGCCGATTGAGAAATTCGTTACCCGCTTCCTGGCCGGCGAAACTTGCCCACACGGGTCGTGGGGACAAAACATCGCTACCTGGCTGTACACGAGCGAAGGCGATCCCCGCTTCCTCTTGCTGCGCTATGAGGATCTGGTTGCCGATACCGCCCGCGAACTAGCGAAAGTGGTGGCCTTTCTGCACCTCTCGGCCGGTTCCGAGCAAATTGCTCAAGCCGTGGAGCGCAGCTCGGCTAATCGCATGCGGAAACTCGAAAAGACGCAGACCGACAAAAATGCGCTGATGAAAGGATCGCGCAAGGACCTTTCGTTTGTCCGCGCTGCCGGTTCTGGCGGATGGCGCGCCGATTTGCCCGCTCCCATGGCCGCGAAGATTGAGGCCGCATGGGGACCGCTGATGCAACATCTCGGTTATGAATTGAGCTCGCAATCTTCCGCGGAAACACGGGACGACGAGTCTCTGGGAATTCTCAGCAGCACCAGGAATTTGTAGTTTGGTAATTTAAAACCAAAACCAAAGGGCTCAAATTACCCATTAGAAATCACAAATTACGAATTGACTTATGCTTGCCCAGTTCAAATACGCTGTACAGTACGTTCTCGGAACCGATCAGGCCGGGAATCGTTTTACCGTTTTTCCCGACGACACCTTCCTTGTGTCGTATCCGAAATCTGGCAACACCTGGGTACGTTTCCTGCTGGCGAATCTGATCTACCCGAACGAAGCCGTGGGGTTCGCCAATATCAACCGCCTGCTTCCGGCACCTGGAGTTTCCTCCAAACGGTTCCTGCGAAATCTGCCTCGGCCGCGCATCTTGAAAAGCCACGAGCCCTTCGACGTACGTTTCCGCAAAGTCATCTACCTGGTTCGTGATCCGCGCGACGTAGCGGTTTCCGAGTACCACTTCGACTTGAAGAAACGCTACATCGAGCCGGATGTCACGCTCGAACAGTTCGTCAAGCGCTTCATCAACGGTGAGACCTCGTCGTACGGTTCCTGGTGGGAACACACGGCGAGTTGGATCGCCGCCCGCAACGGGAACCCTGCATTTCTCCTGGTTCGTTACGAAGACCTGCTCTCGGACCCGATCGGCGAAACCGGCAAGATCGCCCACTTCCTGGGCATACACGCCGGGCCGGATCGTATCGAGGCAGCCGTGCAACGGAGTTCGGCGGATCGCATGCGCAAGCTCGAAAAACAGCAAGCTGACCAATGGACCGGAACCAAGAATACCCGCAAGGAGATCCCCTTTGTTCGCGCGGCCAAGTCCGGCGGATGGAAGGAAACTCTGCCCGCGCATTCGGTGGAGGAGATCGAAGTAGCCTGGGCCCCCCTTTTGAATTTTCTCGGCTATCCGCTGCAGACTCCCGAATTGGACAACAAAACCGTACCGGCGTGGGTCCGGACGGGTCAGCCACTTTAATGGACACAAGTTCCGGCGAGTGCGAACGGCAGGAAGAGTCATCCCTTCGGAATGAGTAAAATCAACAAACGGCAAATCATCAAGAATGTCAGTTCCAGTTGGTTTTCTCTGGGCGTGGATGTCGTCGTCGGCATCTTTCTGTACCCGCTCATCTTGCACAAGCTGGGCGACACCGCCTCCGGTATCTGGGTTTTGATTTTTACCATTACCGGCTATTACGGCCTGTTCGATCTCGGGATCCGTTCCTCGATAGTGCGCTATGTCTCGAAATTCACCGCCGTCGACGACATTGAAGACCTCGCTAAGCTGATCAACACCAGCCTGTTCAGCTACAGTTGCATCGGCATTCTGAGTCTGCTCGTCACCGCGGTTCTCTCGCTCTACGTCGACACCATCTTCAAAATTCCGCCCGGACTTCATTCCACCGCTCGCTTGCTGTTGTTGATGGTGGGAACCGCCATTGCGCTCGGCTTCCCCTTAGGCGTAGTGGGCGGGTTTCTGGATGGGCTGCAGAAGTTCTATATCAATAATTGGACCAGCGTGGGCGCCAATGCCGTCCGCGTAGTTCTAATCGTACTGGCTCTGACCCACGGCAGGGGATTGCTCACCGTGGCGTTGATCACCGTTGTGCTTCCGATCATTACCTCTCTGGTGCGCGGGGCTATTGCCTTCCGCATCTGTCCAGTCCCCTTCGGGCTGAAGTATGTGGACCGCGGCACTTTTCGCATGATGGCGAACTATAGCGGCGTCACGCTGATCATCATGGTCGCGACCCAACTCAAGTTCAAAACCGACACCATCGTGATTGGCACCATGATGTCGGCCGCCGCCATTACCTATTTCACCATCGGCTCCCGCATCGTGAATTACACGCAGCAGGTCGTGATGGCGCTGGCGCAGAACTTTATCCCCCTGGCCAGCCAGTCCGAAGCGACCGGAAATATGGATCGTCTGCGAAAAGTTTTCATTGTCGGCAATCGCTTGTGCGCTTTTACCGCCTTTCCCATCACGGCTACACTGCTGATCCTGGGCAAATCGGTGATCGAAGTGTGGGTTGGAAAAAAATATGTGGCGACGAGCTACCCGGTCCTGGTGATCCTGATCATCCCGTCTACGCTCATGTGGGCGCAGGCGGCCTCCGGGCGCGTGCTGTTCGGCATCAGCAAACACAAAACATGGGCGTTCGTTACGCTCATCGAAGGCGTTTGCAACCTGATACTAAGCGTCGTTCTGGTGCGTCCCTATGGAATCGTGGGCGACGCGTATGGAACTGCCATCCCGCTGGCGTGCAGCATGATCCTGTTCATGCCAGGCCATTTGTGCAAGCAACTTGGAATTCGTCTGCGAACGTACGTGCACGAAGCCTACGCGCTGCCGCTCCTCGTCACGGCACCACTTGTGCTCGTACTTTTCCTGATGCAACGCTGGTTCATCCCGCACCATTATGGGCAGCTGGCCGTGCAACTCTTCATCGCTGGGGTGGTTTACGGGCTGGGGTTGCTGTGGGTAGTGTTGACAAAGCGGGCGCTACGGGTCGGAGAACTGGCCGCAAAAGAGATTCCCGTTGCTGCGGAGATCGGCACCCCCGAAGCCGTCGAAACGTATCAGCCAGAGGGATAATCCGCAACGCCGCCTTAGTCATTATCCGGAGGCGTAGGAGGCGACTTGTCATTCAGAAAATAGTTTGCGTCCAGAGGTGCCGCGATCGGCGTGAAAATCAGCGCCACCTGGTTGAAGTTGAAGCAATCCGACAAATCGTCCGAGTGCGAGTCGGCATAACCCACCGCCGGGTCAATCTCCCCGAGATCGAAGACCGTCTCAGTGAATTTCAAGATGCTGCCGAAATCGTGAGTCACGTGTGAGACGTAGGCCGGCTTGGCGTAGGCCGACATCACGATCAGCGGCACCCTCAGTCCGTATTCATAGGAGTCGCGAATATTCGGAGGCGGCACATGGTCATACCACCCGCCCCAGTCATCCCAGGTAACGATGATCGCCGTGTTCCCCCAGTACGGGCTCTGACCAATGGCATTCACGATGGACGCCACCCAGGATGGCCCTGAACCGTCATTGCCAGCAGCGTGATCCGAGGCCGAGCCCGTGGGAATGACCCAGCTCACAGCCGCAAGTTGTTTGTTAGAAATGTCGGTAATGATTTGCGCGCCCGATCCTTCCATCACAACCTTGGGGTCGGAGTCGGTCCAGTCGGATCCGTTGCACACAGTCGCGTCGGCTGGTCCCGAAGGCTGGCACATATGATGGATCGCGTCCGGCGCCGTCCAGATCGAGCCCGGCATGGCTGCGTAATACTTCCAACTGATGGGTGGCGTGGCCATATCCATCAAGTCGGTTAGCGTTGGATGTTCATAACACAGTTGGGTGATCACGCTCTGATTTGTTTTCTGATCCGGGTTGCTGGTGTCGATAGCATTGACCTCAGCACCGGGAGGCGCAAGGCATCCCGCCCAGTAGGTGCCGTCGGGCCGGGCGTTTTTGTACGGGTTATCGGCAACTGAAATGGCGCTCGTTTCCGAGATCGCCGACGTGCCCGAAATGATGTACTGATGTGCCGGAAAACTCGGTCCCTGGTTGGTCTGGAACATGCGGTCGCCGAAGGTGTAGGTCTCGGCCATGGTGAAGTAAGGCTGCACGTCGGACTGCTGCACGTATTGATATTCTGGATTGGCTGGACAATCTGCACTGGGATTACACTCGTCCTGGTCCGCGCGATCCATGGCACAAGTGTTGGTCGAGGCGTGGAGGTCGCAAGCTTGGACGAAAGCGGAGTGACTGTGGCCCAGGTCATAGGTCGTTACCAGCGGGACCGGCGTAAGCGGGATCATCGCTCCCGAAGAGGTTAGGCCCTGAGTGGCGATGTCGGCACCGCGATTCATCAACACCTGGTCGTGAAATAGATTATCGGGCGAGCGGTTCTCCTGGAAAATAATCACCACGTGATTGATCTGCCCCGGCCCGATCGTGGTCGGATCGGATGCCGTGGCACTGGGCGCGCCGCCGCCCGAGACCATCGCTTGGTTAGTGACGGTTTCAAGCGTCTTTCCAATACTCACGGTTACGGTGATGTTGGAATAGCTGTTGTTGGGAGCGAGCGCGTCGGAACGGTTACAGGAGACGGAGGTAAGCGTGCAGGTCCACCCGGTCCCGCTGATATTGGTCGCGGTAAGGCCGCTGGGCACTGTGTCCGTGACGGTGACGGTACCAGAAGTCGGGTTCCCGCCCGTGTTCATGATTTGAATCCTATATTCCGCGCCGCTCTGCCCTGGGGGGAAGTTGCCAATGTGCGACTTGACGATGGTCAGCGCCGGTGGAGTTGGAGGAGTGTTGGAGCCGCTTCCGCATCCAACCAGGATCACCACAAGGCAAACCACAGAAACCGACAGCAGCCCAAATTTTGGCCGAAGCATGAGAACTCTTCCTTATTCTAGGAACGTAAACTATTCTGACTTAAGGCTCCGAACCGCTCACTCGGTGCCGATCAGACGTTAAATGTGGCTGCCGGTCTGGGAGGTCATGGACAGATTGTAAGCTGACATCATTGATTTGATGCGACTTGCTCATTCGCTGGTTGGATAACAGGCCGCAGAGAGAATTCCTGTTTTGAAACTCGCTGCAATCCGCGATACCACCAGACTTGCACGCAGTGCGCGCTCTCAGCGCCACATGGCTGTGGCGGAAGTAACGAACCAAGCTAGGATTGGAGGACGGGCAAATCGAGGGTCGTCCTTCGTTCCAATCTCGATTGATTACTTTAAACTTAGCCGCGTATTATCAAAAACTTACAATCTTTCCTTCATGTTACTTCCGTGGGGTGTTGACAACCGCGTCGGGCATGTTATTCTGCGTTTTAAGCAGTCGGTACTCCCCGCCAGACTGGCCCTCGGGACCCACGAGAAACAAGACAAACCCAACCTTGCCAAGTGAGGCTAGATTCTGTATGAAAACCGCTAGAATCCTGATCGTCCTATTGCTGGGAACAGCTTTCTGCCTAGCTGCGGGCACCGCGACCACGACTACGCTCTCGTCTTCGCTGAATCCGTCCACTTATGGGCAGGCGGTGACCTTTACTGCAGTGGTCACTTCCAAGGTCGGCGCGCCGCCGAATGGAGAAATCGTCACGTTCATGCAAGGAACGAACGTACGGGGAACGGGGGCGTTGAGTGGTGGCTCGGCCGCCTTTACGACCTCGACGTTGGCGGCGGGTGGCACGGACTCGATCAAGGCGGTGTATGCCGGTGACGCGAACTTCGCTGGCAGCACGTCGAACACGGTGAGCCAGGTGGTAAACAAAGCCACGACCACGACCACTTTAGCTTCCTCGCAGAATCCGTCAAATGTTGGCCAGTCTGTGACCTTTACGGCCAATGTGGCACCGCAGTTCAGCGGTATGGTCACCGGCACGGTGGGGTTTTACAACGGGAGCAAGAAGCTAGGGAATGGAACGCTTTCCGGCGGTGTTGCCAGCTACTCGACCACAGCGTTAGCCGTCGGCACCGATACGATTACGGCAGTCTTTAACGGCAGCACTTCATTCACCACCAGCACCTCAGGCGCAGTGAGCCAAACGGTGGGCAGCGGAACTACCATCCAGTCCACGATGACCTGGGATGGCATCACGCGTTATTACGAGGTTTTTCTGCCGACCGCGCTGCCTGCGGATCCGCCCATGCTCCTGATGCTGCACGGAACGCACTACACGTCCACCTTTGACCCAACGGCCGTCACTACAGTGGATTGGGGCTGGTCGACCCTCGCCAACCAGTACGGTTTTATCCTGGTTCAACCCGCTTCCACCTGGGATTCTGCGACGACCCAGTGGAACTGGAACGCGTATTTCATGGATGCAGCATTTCCCGCACCCGCGCCTGACGATTCTGGCTTCCTGCGGCAGTTGATCGTCAATCTGTCGGCTCAGTACAACGTGAATCCCAATCAGGTGTATGTCGCCGGCTTCTCCTCGGGTGCGCAAATGACGGAACGTGTCGGAGTCGAAATCTCCGATCTGGTGGCGGCCATTGCTCCCACTTCAGGTCAGATGGAGGGTCAGCAGGCTCCTCCGCCGCCGTTGCTCGCCCCCGGCAATGCGCTCGCGCCTGTTTCCGTTCAGGAATGGCAAGGCACACTCGATCAAAACTTGTGGCCCTGCGGCTACGGCAAGACCGTGTACTCTGGGGTCACCTTCACGCTGGACACGGTTGATGACACTTTCAACTACTGGGTAAAGCAGAATAGCTGCACTACGCTGCAGACCACGCAGACTCTGTGTACGGCTACTGCGCCCAACAACACCAACGATGCGCCCACTCCGGGCATGCCGGGGTTCACGGGTAACGTCGCCACGAGCTGCGTACAAAGTAACATTGAAGTGCAGTTCATTTGGGAGCCAGGCGTTGCGCACAGCTACCAGGCGAAGAACAACATCGCACGCTGGGCATTTTTTGCCGCTCATTCGAAGCAACCGGCGAAAAAGGTGCACTGAGAGAAGGCGAATTCAAAGTTGCGATTTGCAAAGACCGTAAAGATGGAAAGATGATAGAGTCGAAAGCCGAACCTTGGGGAAATCAATCGTGGAAGTTGAGCAGGTAACAACCAGCAGCGAAATGATGAAGGAATTGACTGCCTACATCGCCGAAAAGGTGATTAAAAGCAAGAGCGAAATTACCCAGGACACGCCGCTAGTTTCCTCCGGTCTGGTCGATTCTTTCGCGCTGATCGACATCTTCCTGGAACTGCAAAAAATCGCCGGGCGCAAAGTCCCTGCCAGCAAGGTGCAAGCGAAAGATATGGACACGGTGCGCCTCATGTTCGCCACCGCCGAGAGGTTTGGTAAACCAGTCAAGAACTGATCGCTGAGGGAGAGGCGCGCTCGGCTCCTACCGGTGGTCACAGCAACTCTGGATTCGCCATGAATTCCGCAAGGCCGTCATTCCCAGTCGCCCAGCATCTCTGTAATCTTTCCACGATCGATCTTGCCGTTCACGTTCAGCGGAATCTGCGGAAAGTGGTAAATCCGGTTGGGCACCATGTAGCGCGGTAGTCGCGTTTCACAAGCGGCGATGATCTGCCGATCGTGCGCTGGGTCCGATCCCGACAGCACTCCGACGATGCCGGAAGCGGAGCCGTCCGACAGAGGCCACGGGATCGCAACTGCCAATTCAGTGCGCGCGGCCTCCCGCAATACCAGGTCAATCTCCTGCAACTCCACGCGATATCCGTTTACCTTCACCTGAAAATCGCGGCGGCCAAGGTAGAACAGACATCCCCGTTCATCTTGCCGGACGAGATCCCCGGTCCGGTACCACACTTGGTCCCCGGTGTGCTTCAGGCGAACGAAACTTTTCGCCGTCTTTTCCGGATCGTTCAAATAACCGCGCGTCACCTGCGATCCGCCCAGACATAGCTCGCCGCTTTCACCCGGCGGCACCGGCGCGAGATCGTCGTTCACAGCGCATATTTGTTGCCCGTCAAACGGCCAGCCGATGGGCACCAGTCCGCGCACGCACTCCGCAGGCGAAGCTGCCGTATCCCAGCGGTAGTAAGTGATGGCGATGGTGGCCTCCGTCGGCCCGTACAAATTTTCCAGGATGGAATTTTTCGCCGCCTGCTGCCACGCCGCGGCCAGGCTCGCAGAAAGCGCTTCCCCACAAAACAGGCTCCAGCGCAAACTGGGAAATGCTCCCGGCTCTAGTATCCCCAGCTTCGACGCGAACATTGCCACCGAGGGTACTGAGAACCAGCACGTCAGTTCTTTCTCCTCCACCAGAGTCGCGGGAGTGAGTGTCTGCTCGGCATAAGGACAAAGCGTTGCTCCCGCATCCCAGCAGGTAAACAGATCATGCACGCTGAGATCGAAAGTCAGATCGAAGTTCTGCGAACAACGATCTCCGCCATGCATGCCGAAACGCTTCGCGGCATACTCCATGTATGCGACGGCATTCGATTGGCTGACGGCCACTCCTTTTGGCACCCCTGTGCTGCCCGAAGTAAACAGCAGATACGCCGTATCGCTTCCGTTGACAACGGGGTCGCTCGGAACGGCTATCTTCGACAACTGTCGCGAGGAGATGACACGATGCGGCGACGGAAGTTGTGGAGATAGAAGTTTGCAATCCGGCTCCCAGCCGGAATCGGGGATGATCAGCGTCATTGGTTTCTCCAGACGCAGAAGCAACGACCCGAGCGTAGCCGCGCACTCCTGTCCCACTACCAAAGTCTTGCACCCGGACGCCTTCAGCATGACCAGCGTCCTCTCCACAGGAAACTTGGGATTGAGTGGAACGTAGCCTCGTCCACTTCCCAGCACCCCCAAAATCCCGCCGTACGCGCCCACACTTCGGTTGGCAAGCACGGCAACGATTTGTTCGGAGGGATCCAGAGTGTCCTGGAGGCAAGCCGTAATGCTCCCGGCATAATTCCAGAGTTGCTCATAACTCAGCGATAGCTCGCCGAGTTCGAGAGACGGTCTGCTGGGACTAGCCAGCAGGGAACGAAGAAAACCGCTGATCAAGCTTCTGGATTGTTGCGGCGGAGCCATGAGTCACCTGAGTTTACTTGAATCCACGCTTGCTGGAGGCGAGCCGGGAGTCCCCGCCCGTCGCTCCATTGGGAACGTTTACCGAGGGGGCGCCACTCGGGGTCGAACTCTTATGTTCCAAAATATCGAACAGCCGCGCAGCGACAATCTCGTTGCCTTGCGGCTTCAGGTGAGAGATGCCCACATAGAGCGAACTCTTCTGATCGTCCAGAAGGTCGCCGAGGCAATAAAAATCCGGGCTTTTTACTTCGCGCCCCTTTTTGTAGGTGGCCTCATACATCGCCCCCAGGTCCGGGAACTTCTGATATTCCATGTTCAAAATCTGTTGCTCGTAGGGTGTCAGTTCCTTATGCCCGACCGCCATGTTGGGATACCAAGCGAAAATTGCGCGGAAGCCATATTGTTTTGCCAGCGAGTTCACGATGTCCATGTTCTGAACGTAATTTGAGACCACCGCGGCAGAAAGAGTCTCCGTGTCCCGCGCTACAGTGGGCACCGAATCCTTTTCGTTATGAAACGGCACCCGGACCGCAATCTTCTCCAGGAAGCGATAGGTGTTGGTCTGGTGAAAGTAGGAAAATCCTGCTTTCTGCGACGCGCCCCAGTTATCCAGAAAATTCTTGAAGGAGTTGTAGTTGCTGTGCACATCTGCGCGGCCGCTCTGATAAGCGGCAAATGCCTCTGTTCCACCGTCGTAAAAAAGCACGATATCCGGTTTGCGGATAGCGTGTTTGAGTTGCTCAATCAGCCCCACCATTTCCTGCGTGTTGGCCCAGCCCTTCTCGGCATAGTTCACGATGCAGACCGGCCTGCCCGCCTTTTCGTAGTCGCGCGCCACAAATGACGGGATAGTTTCCTCGTCCGGAGCACCTGCCCCCCACATCACCGAATCGCCAAACATCCATATCGTGAAAGTCTTGTCATCGCATTGCGAGTGCAATGTCCGGCGGACGCCGTCCTGATCGATGGAAATCACTTCGCCCTGATAAGGAGCTCGCCGCCAAAGCACATACTGGTGGTAAGTCACTTTGTTAGCCTGCTCGAATTCCTTCCAGTATTCGCGCTCGGCGGCGTTTCCACCCTCCGCCAACTCCAGCTCGACAGCGGGTTCCATCACATCTCGAGCCGCTGGAAGGTAACGCCGATACGAATAAAATTCAACCGCGCCCAGCAGAATCACGCCCAAGGTTACGGCGACACAAAAGCGTACGGCAAAATATTTGAGAAGGGATTTGTACTGTGTCTTAGGCGTCTGGCGACTATCCACTGTCGGATCACTCTCTATTAATGGCACAAACGGCTGAACCTCACTTGTCCGCTCCAAAACTGACTGAATGCTAGCATAGCGCCTTTGCTTCCTAAAATTGCTGGTAACCAGCGAAGTAATTCTGCTGCACGGCTCGCGTCGGAACGGCCCCACTGGCCGTCCAAGCCGAGCGCAGCTCGGCTGCCTGTGCTCACGGCAAGCATGATTTTCTCTAGAACAGAGCGTACATGACAGGACCTGTTTCCGAAGTTCCTGGCTGGAAGATTACGCTCAAGTAGAGCGCCAGGACGACCACCATCGGTGTAATCCACACCCACCGTTCGCGAGCTAGAGTGCCGATAGCGGCGCCGAGCAGATTGCCGCGTGAAGTTCTGAGTGAAGTCCGAAGCGCGCCGGGCGCGGTTGCGCTCAGATAATCGAGCAGTTCGCCGGCGCCGATCACCGCGAAATACCCGCCCGCCGCCAGCAATGTCATCAAGTAAAAGCTTGGGTCCAGAGTCAAGTACCCGTAGGTGTGCAGCGCAGTCAGCGCTTTCAGCATGGCAACCGCCTGCTGAAAGCTATTCGCGCGAAAGAAAATATAGCCAATACATACCCCGGAAAACGTCAGCCACCAGGAGATACCCGTCGCCAGCGGCCCCGACCATTCGAATCCCATTCGCTTGCGGAATTCCTGCCATTGCCGGTGCAGCACCAGCAAAATACCGTGCCAGGTACCCCACAGCATGAGCAGAAAACTCCCCTTGTGCCACAGTCCGAAAACAAACATGGCGATCACCAGCGACAGGTTGCGCCACCACACCTCGCGCCGCATGGTCGCCAGGGGCAGAAAAAGAAAGTCGCGAATCCAGAATGACAGCGACATATGCCATCGCGTCCAGAACATGGATGGGGTAGTGGACAGGTAAGGCCGGTTGAAGTTTTCGTGTAACTGGATCCCGAAAAGGGCCGCCGCCCCAATCACAATGTGACAGTACCCGCAGAAGCTGAAGTACAGCTGGAATCCGTACGCGATAATCAGGCACCAGACATCGATTCCACTTAATCGTGTGGCGCTACTGCTCAAGAACGCATTGTTGAAAACCGAGTCAACGCCCGCTCCGGCGTAGAGGCCGCCGCTCATGACCTCTGAGAGCACAACCATGAGAATGCCAATCGAAACGCGACGCACTCCAGTCTTCAAATCGTCATCCGACACGGACCAATCCTGGCGGAATTGCGGCAGCATGCTCGACATACGGCAGATTGGGCCCTGCAGCACGGTCGGCCAAAACGCCATGTAGAGGCAAAACTCCAGCAGCGTGGGATTTAACTCTTCTTCGCGATACAGCTCCAACAGATAGCTCAGAGCCTGAAACGTCCAGAAGGAAACCCCCAAGGGGAAAATCATTCGTTTGAGCAGCAAAAGCGGGGAACCGGAAGGAGCGACCGTGCCCAGCAACGGCAGATATTTAAACACGCTGAGCAGCACTAGATTAAGAATGATTCCGGTCCACAGCCGGCCCGCGGTGATCCGCTTTTTCAGCCACTCTCCCAGCGAGTAAT
>OBLW0100003357.1_pt1 | contig 12508 bp, 14 predicted proteins | sample 1520161 | NCBI WGS metagenome assembly OBLW01 (sample SAMEA3539309, study PRJEB22396) | soil metagenome | biome: tundra; feature: field; material: soil | place: USA | collected 2010-05 | depth 0.15 m
TCCGATCTTGTAGGCATTGATGCCGATGCTTTGCACATGCGCAACATCGTTCGCCGTGACTCCGAAAGTCGCCTGTTCGAGAAGCCGCGCCGCGTCGGCGGCGGCGACCAGCGGCGCCGTGGGCGGCGGCGCCGGCGGCGTCGGTGCAGGGGCGGTCGCCGCAGTATTGCCGCCACCGCCTCCGCAGGCCGGAAGTACTACCAGGCAAGCGGACGCCGCAGCGATTCGCAAGCGACGCACATGCCGAAAGACTGCTGTGGCAAAACTGCGCGGGTTATTCATCGTTTGACTCTTGTGAGGCCCTATCGCTTTTGAGATAACGCCCGGGTGCAATCGCGGTTGACGCGAGATCGAATAATTCTCGTTCGAGCGCGCGATGGAGTCGTCGGGTAAGCGAGATGCTGCTTGCGGTTGAAACAGAGTGCAGGCCTGAGCCGCCGTTTAAGTTTGACGAGTCGGACCGGCAATGGCCTATTGCGCGTAAGCGGATGCCAGCAGCGAAAACATGCAATTGGTGCAGGTAAAGGTGCCGACGGGAGGCCGGGCATGTCTCGAAGATCGCTGACGCACTCCTGCGTCGCTCTATCCCATGGCCAGACGGAAAAATGATTCCGCGACGTATTCCCGGGCCGGGGAAAATGGCTACTGAAACGTTTGCAGCCGTAGTAATAGCAATATCTACCGGCGACAGTCCGCCTCGCTGTCACTCGCTCCATTCGCGCTATCAATCCTTACGTTTCTCGTCTTTCCATTGTACCGTTGGCCCCGCCAGGGTGCGCCTATCGGCGGAATCGTTCTCTTCACAGTCATCGGACTTCTCCCGACTGTTGTGGGAAGCGCTATCCTAATGATCATGGTCGGCTGTCATTTCGCCGAATGCATTAATCTCTAACCTGTTTGCCGTCTAACCTCATCGTTAGGAGTCCAAATGAGCGCTGCGCCGGGTCCCTGGACAAGCGTACTTGCGTTCTTTGACGAAACAGCTGCGGGCAACGCTTTCTTTGAGCCGACGCGAACCCTAGCACACGAATTCGCAAATTCGCCCTATGCCGGGGCGCTTCATCCTTGGACGTCCATGCACGATCTTTGTATTTCCCAGACGGAGCCGAGCTATCCACAAGACTTTCCGCATCTACGGATTAAACTGATGTCACTTTCCGAAATAGAATTTCCTTATATTGATACCGGCGATCCTCGGCGCTAGTGGCGCCGCACGGAGTTACCAACTCGTGCGATTGCGCGCTTGGAGAGCTTCTTCGATCAACTGAACTGGTTTGGCCGGCGTAACCACGCGGTTGACCCCTACGTTCGTTAGGGTTTGCTATGGCGCTATCGAAGGTTGAGGCACTGTTTCTGACTATCCCGGTCGCGCTATTTGGAATATTCCTCTTCATTGATCCGCACACTACAGTTTGGGATCAAAGGACATCTGGGGCACGCATTTTAACAATCGGCTGGAGCGACCGCGAATTGCTGGCCGAAGAAGTCGATGCCGCCCATACGATGCAGGGCGTAGCAGCGGGGGATTTGACGAAAGAGCAATTGGCCGATTGGATCGCGAAACACGCCACTGCAATTTGACGTGCCCCGCGGTAAATGTGCGAAACTCACGCAACGGCGCGCGGCGCTTTGCGCAATCGTTCGATGCTATAGGAGCTACTCTTGCGACGCTACCTCGCTTTGTCACTGTACGTCCTGGCGCTCGCCGCATGCAGCCAGGAGGAGATGCTCCAGAAATTCGCCTCTCCCGAGGATCAATCCGTTGCCAAACACTACATCGACCTGTTGCGTCAACGCCAGTACGACGTCATTGAGGCAGCTATGGATCCGAGCATTCAGAGCAAGTCTCTGCACGAAACCTTAGTAGACATGGCAGCCTTGATTCCTGCGGGTGACCCGACCTCAGTAACCTTGATCGGCGCCAACAGCATGATCACGACAGGTGCCAAAACGATCAATCTGACCTATAAATATGATTTTTCCGGCAAGTGGATTGAGGCCAATGTCGCAGTGAAACGTCAGGGTAGCGCGACTACCATTGTCCGCTTCAACGTGTACCCGCAAGCGAGTTCTCTTGAGGACCAGAACAAATTTACTCTGAGTGGCAAATCGCCTGTTCAGTATCTGGTGCTCGGGCTGGCGGTCATCCTGCCGCTGTTTACACTGTTTACGCTCGTGATCTGCGTCAGAACAAAGCTCAAGGGAAAAAAATGGCCTTGGGTGTTATTTGTGCTCTTTGGATTGGGTAAGTTGGCGGTGAACTGGACAACGGGTCAGTGGGACATCACAGCCCTGAGCTTCCAGTTGTTCAGCGCCGCCGCATTTGCACCCGCCAACGGGCCATGGACGTTATCCATTTCACTACCCATAGGAGCCATCATCTTTCTGATGCGTCGTAAACAGTTGAGTATCGATGTTCCATCGTGATGTACCGGATTAACTGATGGACTTCCCCAACGACTTCGACGGCGATTCCCTGCGGCGCATCGTCGAAAGCGGCTCGGACCTATCGCAGCCCATGAGCATCGATTTCAATATCGAGGCGCCAGACGAAAAATCCGCGCGGATCATCGCCGCATTGGCCGCCGATAAGGGTTTCGATCCGTCAATCTGCGACAATCCGGGCAAATCCACCTGGAACGTTTACTGCTCGAAATTCATGCTCGCGACCTACGACGGCGTCGTCGGCGCACAGGCGCAATTGAATGACCTCTCGCGCCCCCACGGCGGCCGCTGCGACGGCTGGGGCACGTTCGGGAATTCTTAAGTGATTCGCACGATGACCTGCGGGGGTGACAAGGGGTTTGAACGAAGTTGAGACCGTGCGTCGGTCGCATAGAGAGTGAGTCAATGATTCGCATAGGCGACATTCTGTTCGCGGCCACACATTCCCACCGTGAAATCCCAAGGGGGCATCCATGAAACTACCAGGAAACATTCCGGTTGCCGCTGAGAGCCTCGAGGCTCTGATGAGAATCGGCAATCCTTGGCTACTTCGTGCTAATGCGGAAGCCTTAGTCGTCGTCACCAACGATCCCGTGGACCCCTGCATCGTCTGGGCTTCCCCCAAGCTCAAGAGCTATCGCTCGGTATGGGACTCAGCCGCGGCCAAAGGCTTTGTGGAAGACGCAGACACATGGGGACCAAAGGTCGATATCGACCACGTCTTTCCCAAGAGCTGGGCCAACGCGCCCGGCAGCACTCTGCAATATGTGCGCCTCTTCCCGGTGTGGGGAGAAGTTAACCGCAGCGCCGGCGGCGGACGAGAGAAGGACGCGTTGAAGCTTGGAGTGTTCCCGACACCGAAGCAGGGCATCGTCTACGCACAGGAATTGCAGGTCTTGAAAATGCTGGGCCATCCTGTTACCGACGATTCCGGCCCCGTCTCGATCTTCGGCGCCAAGCGCTAGCCCCAGCAAAGATTGGCCCCTGGCGCCGCGGCCAGCCGACCCAAGAGCTGACGGGATCCAAATGGGGAGAAGAGCCGACCGGCGCCAGCTGCCCCGCCTCTCGCCGGCACCCACCACCTACGGCAAACGCATATCTTCCGCAATGGTGACGGTGCCACCGTCGATAAAGACGACGCCATCCTCCTTGAGGCTCAGCTTCAGACTCTTGCCGAGACCCGCGTCAATGCCAACGGCAGTCTTAATTTGAGCACTGATTTCCTGCAGTGTGGACATGAGCGCATGTCCTTTGGAATCGTTGTCGGCGAGGTATGGGCAATCACGCTAGCTTAATCGCTGCAATTCAGTTGTCAGCACAAAGATCGCGGTCCCAGATTACTCGGCCTTCTGACTCTCGTCCGCCGCCGCGACATCAATCACGACGATGCCAACCTTTTGGCCTGTCTCCACATAACGGTAGGCGTTCGCAATTGCCGCGAGGGGGTATTTCCGATCGATGACTGCTCTAAATTGGCCCGCCTCCATGCGGCTCTTCAAGAAGCCGACAAACCCGTTGATGCGCCCCGGCGCCGCAATGACGACTCGGTTGTTCCGTGTGATCGACGACCACATCGCGAGCGCTACGTTTTGTCCCCAAGGCCCGAGATCTGTCGCGGCAAAGACCCCTTCGGGTTTCAGCAGCTTGCGACAGCGGAAGTATGAAGTTTTCCCGACCGCATCCACAACGACATCGAAGATCTCGCCGATACCTGTGAAATCCTCGGAGGTGTAGTCGACTGCGCGATCCGCACCGAGGGACTTGACTAGCTCAAGGTGCCGACCCGCAACGACCGCTGTCACCGCCGCGCCGGATGCCCTCGCGAGCTGCACCATCGCCGTGCCGATCGCGCCGGAGGCGCCGTAGATCAGAATGGTGTGGCGGGGCTTGAGAGCGACTTTTTTCAAAACCGCGTTCGCGTAGAAAGCGCCTTCGCAGATCGCGGTTTCGTCAAATCGTGTGTTCGCCGGCATTACGGCGACCGCCCTCTCGGGGACAGAGACATATTCCGCTTGAGCGCCGTTGCTCCTAGACGGACACATGCCGAATACCCGGTCGCCTTGCTTGAACGATACAACTCCAGCGCCGATCGCTTCAACCTCTCCGGCGAAATCCAAACCGAAGATCGACCGCCGCGGTCGACGCAGCCCGTAGAAGAGCCGCACGAAGAAGGGGCGGGCTCGGAGCTCGCCACAATCCGTCCGATTAACGGTTGCCGCATGGACCTTGACCAAGATCTCGCCCGCTTTGGGTGTCGGTTTCGGTACGTCGAGTACTTTCACAACGTCCGGCGATCCGTAGCATGTGATAACAGCTGCTTTCATAGGATCCTTGTCCACAGGGTCGTCATTTGATTGCGAATCCGGCGGTAATCGGTCTCGTGCGATATCCCCCATATAGCTGACCAAAATTGGACGACTATCAAGAGGGAGCAGACAGCGCGAAAAACGACGGGTCCTTAATCAAATCACCGCCGGATTGAGAAACTGGTGAACCGCCTGGATAACCACCGATCCTTCTCCTACCGCCGCTGCAACGCGCTTGACGGATCGCGAGCGAACATCGCCGATTGCAAATATGCCGGGCGTAGTCGTGGCATACGGGGACGCGAGTAGCGCTCCATCGGCGTTGACACCCGTCTGAATGAATCCCTTGGAATCAAGCGCCAAGCAGCCTTGGAGCCATTCGGTGTTTGGCTCGGCGCCTATCATCAAGAAGACGTTTCCGACTGGCACGACCTTTGTCTCGCCCGTATTGCGCTCGAGCCATGTCACACGCCGCAGGCGCTCGTCGCCCTCGAGCGCGACAATTTCGCTTTGCGGATGCAGCGTGATGTTTGGGTTCTGTTCGATGCGCTTGACAAGATAGTCGGACATCGTCGCCGCAAGTCCGTTGCCGCGCACCAACATGTGTACATGCGCGGTCGTTCGTGACAGGAAGACGGCAGCCTGGCCAGCCGAATTTCCGCCGCCGACGACAATGACCGCCTCGCCGGTGCACAGCCGCTGCTCCATTGCGGTGGCCGCAAAATGAATTCCTTGACCTTCAAATCGTGCGAATTGGGGCACGTCGAGCCTGCGATACCGAACACCGGTTGCGATGACGATGGCGCATGCTTGGATCGACTGTTGACCCTCCAAATAAATTTTAAAGGGCCGTTGCGCGCAGTTGATTCCGGATACATTGCGAGAGATTGCCAGTTGAGCACCAAACTTCTGAGCTTGGACCTGTGCGCGTCCCGCAAGTGCTTCACCGGAGATACCCGTCGGAAAGCCAAGATAGTTTTCAATCTTGGAGCTCGTTCCGGCCTGACCACCGGGGGCGGTGCCCTCGATGACGATCGTTTTCAATCCTTCGGAGGCCGCGTATACCGCGGCAGCGAGTCCTGCCGGCCCGGCTCCCACGATTACGACGTCATATACTTTCGTCGCATCGATGAGCTCGGTCAGTCCCAGCGCGTCCGCGAGCACTGCGCTTGTCGGGTTTCGCAGCACCTGCCTACCCGGAAATATCAATACCGGAAGCTCGCTTGGCTCCAATTTAAAGCATTCGAGGAAGCCGCCCGCGTCCGGGTCGGCCTCTGTATCAAAAAGCCGGTGGGGATAGCCGTTTCGAGTCAAAAAACGCTGCAGGCGCAGGGTATCCGCGCGGTGGCTGGGACCTATCAGTACGACGCCACCCTGACCGTGGCGAATGAATCCGACGCGTCGCAAAATGAAGGCACGCATCATGATCTCGGCGATATCGGATTCGCCGGTGACCAGGCGGCTAAAGTCCGGGCGCCGTACCCGCACGACTCGACTGTCGACCGCGGTTCTCGCGGAAACCAGGATCATGCGATCATTGAACAAATGAAGTTCGCCGGTGAACTGACGCGCGGATAGGACGCTAAGGACAATGGGGGAACCATGGTCGTCGAGCTCGAAAATTTCGATACTGCCCTCGAGCACGAGAAAGAAATCTATCGAGCGCTGTCCGCGCTCAAACAGCAGCGTGCCCTTTGCGAAGTTCTCGACACGGCCATAGGCGCTTATCCTTCTCGCCATGTCCTCGCTGAGCCGCGGATATACCTGTGTCTGGCGGTTGATAGGGTCAGTGGGATCTAACTCCTTGTCGGCAGTGGTTGGTTCGTTTGCCATTGGATGCAGCGTAAACTTGCGATTATGACGGAGCAACAAACGCTAACCGACAGCGCGCACGAGCGGAAAGCGGGCATTCGATTAGCATAGGAGCGGCACGGTTATGGGTAAAAGCTGTTCGCATCTCAGCACCATTAGAAATGTTACACCGAGCGCGCGCGGCTGCGAAGAGTGCTTGAAAACCGGCAGCGTGTGGGTACACCTTAGAATCTGCCGGACCTGCGGACATGTGGGTTGTTGCGATCAATCGCCGGGTCGTCATGCGACGGGTCATTATCGTGCGACAGGTCACCTGATCATCGAGGGCTATGATCCTCCCGAGGGCTGGGGCTGGTGTTACGCGGATGAGGTGTTCTTCGACCTGGGGAACAACACCACACCACAGGATGGACCAATTCCACGTTTCTATTAGCTTGGTTGCGCTGTGCTGCCTAATACTGTGCCGGCCCGGACGGTGGCAGCCCTTCGGGAACGAGGCACCGTCGAGGAGGCGCTGCTGTGACGGCTGCCGCTGTCATTGGAGCGCATCCAGCTGACCGGCGACTACGTGTGGTACGCCAATCGCCGGGTCGCCAAGGGCAGGCCGCTTGGTCGGTCAGGTCCGGTACTTGCGGAGGCTCGGCGCATTTATGTCCGAATCTTGACCGGACGCTGCATTACTCTTACCGAGGTGACGAAATGAAATATAAAGATGCTCATTCGTACTTTCTGCGAACAACTACCGCCCCGGACGGCAAAGCTTACGCCACGCTCGACGAAGCACGGTTGGCCTTGGATGATCTGATTAATAGGCAATCGGAATTGGCCATAAGCGTCATGGAGCAGGGCGATGGTAAGTGGTTGATCCGGCAGAATCCGACCGGCAGCATCAAGATCTGGATAGAAGACGCGGACGGTAAAACCATTCGTCTCAAATAGCAGCCTTTACGAAATGCTCGTTGTGCTCGACACGACGTGTCCAAAGCATGGCTGTGGTTCCAGAAAGGCGCGGATGCCGGAGAACCCGATGCGCTCGCGCGTTTCGCCGAGCGCGACGAGCGTGATGCTCTGGCGCAAATGGATCCGTCAAAGAAGAACGCGCAACTACTGCACGCATTCCGCATCTACACGGCCGCCGCCGAGCGCGCCCACGACGAAGATTGGCCGGACGATGCGTGGAAACACTGGCGTTATCGCCGTGCTTCTCTCGCCCGAGTGCTTGCGCAGAAGGGCATGATGCAGCAGGTGGCGGATGCATATGGTGCAATGCTCGATAAGGGAAGTCCGCGGTCCACTGGCGTTGTTGATGCGAATTGACGCCTTTCTACGGTTATTGAGCACAAAGCTCCATTACGAAACCCGAGATCGCCACAACTGCTGACTGTGCTCGTTTTCGTAAGCTGAATTTTTAGACCGATGAGGGGATTCATCCCCGTTTTGCACATTTCTCCATAGGCAAGTGGATTTCGGCTGGTCCAATTCGTCGGTGGAAATTCAAATAGACCATGCGTCGCCGCGGCGCCTCTGGAAATCCAGCAAAGCGCGCGCAGCATGGCCGCTGCGCTAGCGTAAGAACTCGGTCCATGGCGGTAACGCCGCCCAGAGGTAGTGAAACCGTGTCCGTCATCGCCGCATTCCCGAAGCGCTCCATGCAACTTTCCCGCGTCACGCAGTCCGGCCGTTGGACAAAGTTGGCATTGGGATTGGTCCCCGTCCTCTGGCTTTCATGGCTGTTCGTCTATGAGATCCGACCGCTGTGGGACGAGTATCGACTGCACAACTCAGGAGCGGTCGCGAGAGCGACCGAAGTGAGCCATGTTCAAAGGTATAATAGTCGCTACAACCACAACGTTGACTTCGACCTGCGCTATGTGACTGAAGATGGAACTTCGCACAACACGCACGTCGAGTTCGATAGTTCATGGGTTTTGGACAATATGATGTTGCCCGTCGTGGTGCACTATGATCCGGCCTCGCCGGGGCATATCAGCACGAGCTATGGAGCGGATTATCTAATCAGCCGTACGATCCACGTGGTGTTTTGGTCGGCCCTTCCGGCGGGGTGGATTTATTTTCTTGTTTGCGCTCTTGTGTCGCACGCCCGCGAACGCGAGCGGTTGCGTCTCAAACTCGCCGGGATCGCTGCTCACCCCACTCCGGTGCAGGCTAACCTCACGAGTATTAAAGGTAGCAAGTCCTCCGTCGAGATAGATTACTGCTGGAAAGAGCCCGCAGGCCGAACGCTGAACGGATCAGACCGTCTTGAGCGCGACCAGTGCCCGTTCTGGTTGGACACCGCGGGAACTAAAATGCTGGCGCTCGCGGGGCCCAATGGCGAGTCGGTTTTGCTGGATGCCGATCTCGCCATGGTCGACTTGACCGAACACGAACGCACGAGGGTCATGATCGCGCGCATCGAAGCACTCGACCTCAGTGCAGCAGCGGCTGGCGAACTCATGAAGAAGTCCATTGGCAGCGTCGTGCCCGAAGCGCCCGCACCAGCGCCGACGCCCGCAGCGGCCACCGCGGCCGCGACCGAGGTTGCCAAAAAGAATATCAAGCGTGGCTACTGGTTTTCTTTTTCCGGCGGCCGCCTTGCAGACGCCGCTGCCGCGAGCGCGTCCGGCAACTCTGGTATTAAGGTATTTTTTCGCTTTCTTCTGATCAGCGGCCTAGCGTCGACCGTGATTGCCATCGGTGCTGGAGTGACGCACGAAGTCAATGCCAAGGCCCAGGCCGCGGCCCAGGCCAAGGAAATCGTCCAGTATGAGCCGTTTAATCTCGCCGACGGGATTGCGCCGCACTCGAGCTATGTCGAGCTGACCGGGCTGGCGGATCCAACCCTGGCGATTGCAATGCTAGATTCCGGATCCCGCGCCTATGCATCGTATATTCCGCTGCTACCGCCCCACTGGCAGCATGGTGATTCAGTCGTCTATTTTCTGTCCACGGACAGTGATTCCTTGCAGCACAGCCAACCCACCATGATCCGGCAAACTGGCGTACTGGTCCGCAACGACCTGCCGAGCGAGATCGCCGCTGAATTTGTCAAACGCGGGATTAAGCTCGGCGCGCCGCCGATCGTGCTCGAATCCCTCAAGAACTACAATGATGACCAGCTGGACGGGTATTTGGTGGCCGTGCTGATTTTCGGCATTTACGGATTCACGGCACTGTTCACGGTCGCCTCGGTCCGGTTTTCCGCGCGCTCCATGCCGAATGATCGAGGAAAAATGTCGTGATTGATTGCGCGTCAGTCCAAGTCGTAGATGTCCGCCATCGCCGGTTGCGGCAGGACCGACAAAGCCGCGAACATGGTCTGTAGCGCTTGTGGGACGAACAACGCGGACGGCAGCGCCGTCTGCAGCCAATGCGGCGCACCGCTCGCGTGCGGGAGCGCGACGGCGCTGAGAGCGGCAGGCGCGCCGCGGTATGCCGGGTTTTGGCTACGGGTTCTTGCGTCGCTGATCGATTCGACACTGATTGGCATCGTGGCGCGGGCCTTCGAAATGCTCATCAGTGAGTTTGGTGTGCTGCCCCCAAACTCAGAGACGGACGATTTGACGAGCTTCTGGCCGCTCGCGGTTGTACTTTTCGGGCGGCTCCTTTACTACGTCATCATGGAGAGTTCGAAATACCAGGGGACAGTCGGCAAAATAGTCATGAGCATCGAAGTCACGAATTTGAACGGCGAGCGCGTGAGTTTCCAACGAGCCCTCCGTCGATACGTCGCGAGTATCTTCAGCGACTTGACCTTGGGGTTCGGCTTCGCCATGGCCGGCTTTACCCGACGTCGCCAGGCGTTGCATGACATGATGGCTGGAACCCTAGTCGTGCGCAAAGGCTCCAATTCGCGGCGTTAGAAAACACGCGGTTTTGTTACCGTGTCATAATTCTTTTCTCGTCGATGAGGGGTTTCCCGCGTGCTTTACACATATATATTCAAGAACGCCAGCATCAGGCGATTACAGATTCCGAGAATTGGCAGTCCTCGTAGCCGATACGACAGGAGATAATGATGGAGCAACTCGATCTAAGGCGTCATACGCCAGAAGATTTCGCCGGTAAATCGGTGACCATCAGCGCGCGAAAATACACGATCGGCCAGAAATTTGGGGGCAACGACGGCTATTCTCACTTCCTCATCAACGATCTGTCGGGTTTGTGTCTGCATCTCGTGCAGATCGGCAAGGACTATCTGTCAAACCCGTCTGGCGCTCTCGCGGCGAGTCGGGAAAAGGCACGTGAGACGGCGTCCTTGCGTACCAATATGCTCCGTAACGATGAGGCGATAACGCTGCCGTTCATTTCGGTCATCGAGGGAAACGGCGGCAGCTTTGAACTTCACGAAACTACCTGGGGTGCGTTCGGCCATAGACAGGACTCACCCGGGCGTGAGGCAATCGATCTGGCGGTGTCCCAATCCGCGGACGGGGATCAACGCTCAGCCGTCGCCGTACTGACGGCCTTGCTCGAGAGCCATCCGAATCACTCAGTTGCCCTCGGTTTCCTGGCTGGCGTTCTTTGCGACATGAACGATCAGGCGTCGGCGCAGCAAATGTTCGCCCGGTCATTAGAGATCGAGCCCAACCACGCCAAGTTCCGGGGCCAACAAATCATCGTCGCATTACATGATAGTGCAACACGCCGTCGCTGGGCGCTCGAGTTGTTCGAGGAGTTAAAGGCGCGCTACCCCTTGCTGAATGATTACGACAGCTTTGGGATCCAGGGCTATGTCCTCTGCGGTGAACCCCAACAAGCGCTCAATCTGTTGCAGCAAAACACGCTGCCCAAGCAGGATGCGGAACAGTGGCTGACACAGATTACTTACGCGCTCGACGTGAAGCAGCAGCTGCTCAAGCTTGGAGAGGCTATTGAAAAGAGTCTGGTCGATGAAACCGACCTGCTCGAGGCTCTGGAGGCCCTTTTCAAGGCTTATCCCGCCGATCCCATGATCCAGGCAAATCTAGGAAGCGCTTTGTACCGCGCGGGCCAATATCAGCGCGCGGTCGAACTATTATTTTCTGCCAGTGGCGGAATTGCCGACGACTTGGGCATCTATTGTGCGGTCAATCTCGCATTTGCCATGATAAAAATATCCGCATGGGAACCAGCCATGGAAATATTCTCGGACATCATGGCCGACGTATCGTCAAAGGTCGCGCATTGCGTCAAGGTGAGCCCGTCGGATGTACCGGGACTGGGAGACTGGTTCGCTGACAAGGGTGTCCTCAAATCAAAGCACAACTCTAATTACCAGCTCCTGGAAGCGGCAGTGGCTGCGTGCCCCAATCAAGGGCTGATCACTCCTCAGGTACGGCAATTGGCCGAACTGTATCGTCAAGCGGCTGGCTTACCAAAGCCAGCGATCGTTGCTAGTCCGAGCGCCCAATCGCCCGCAGCGCCGCCCGCAAATCTTTAGGCGTCGGCTACGATCCCCGCGGCGTCGACTGTGAACTACTAGCGTCTAGCAGCGAAAGTCACGCCGTTCGCAAGCGACACTGCCGTTGGGGATCTCATGAGGGTACCCGAGGGTGCGCCACGATTATTTCACCCGTAATCGAGACACACGCGGCCGTAATGCCGCGGAAATGCACCCGCGCGAGGATCTTGACGGTAGGTAGCCTCTCACTCTGATCGATCCAGCTTTGAATTCGCGATTTGTCATCGCAATTTTCTTTCGCAGCGGAAGGAGTATGAGAAATGAAGTATCGGAAACTGGGGAATACGGGACTCATCGTGAGCGAAGTGGCGCTTGGCACGATGCAGTTCGGCGGCAAGATGAACATGGGCAACCTCGGTCAGGAGGACACAACGCGAATGGTGAAGCTAGCCCTGGACAGGGGCATCAACTTCATTGATACCGCGGACGTGTACAGCCTCGGGGAGAGCGAAACTCTGCTGGGTAATGCCTTGAAGGGCGTGAGGGCGGAGATCGTCCTGGC
>OBLW0100003358.1_pt1 | contig 12504 bp, 10 predicted proteins | sample 1520161 | NCBI WGS metagenome assembly OBLW01 (sample SAMEA3539309, study PRJEB22396) | soil metagenome | biome: tundra; feature: field; material: soil | place: USA | collected 2010-05 | depth 0.15 m
GTGTGCTTGCGGTTGGGATCGAAGATCACGAGGTCCGCGTCACTGCCCACCGCAATCGTGCCCTTGCGCGGATAAAGACCAAAAAGTTTTGCGGGAGTCGTCGAAACCAATTCAACGAAACGGTTCACGCTGAATCGTCCCCCGGCAACGCCGCCGGAATAGATCAGGCTCATGCGGTGCTCGACTCCGGGACCGCCATTCGGGATCTTAGTGAAATCGTCGCGGCCCAGTTCTTTTTGCTCCTTGAAACAGAAGGGGCAGTGATCGGTCGAAACCACCTGCAGATGATCGGTCTTCAATCCGTTCCACAATTTGTCCTGATGCCATTTCTCCCGCAGCGGCGGCGTGAAGACATATTTTGCGCCTTCGAAGCCGGGCACGTCGAAGTTGTCGAGTGAAAGATATAAATATTGCGGACACGTCTCAGCATAAACGGGAAGGCCGCGATCGCGCGCCTCGCGCACTTTTTCGAGCGCCTCATTGCAACTCAAGTGGACGATGTAAACCGGCGCTCCCGCCATTTCCGCAAGGGCAATCGCTCGCGAGACCGCTTCCGCCTCCGCCGTCGTGGGGCGCGTCAAGGCGTGATACTTCGGCGCTCTTTTCCCTTCCGCCAGCGCCTGCTGCACGATTACGTCGATCGCTCCGCCATTTTCGGCGTGCATGCAGACGAGTCCGCCATTCTTCGCGGTTGCGCGCAGAGCTTTGAAAATGCTGGCATCGTCGAGCATGAACACGCCGGGATACGCCATGAACAATTTGAAGCTGGTGACCCCTTCGCGCACCAGGGCGTTCATCTCGTCAAGCTGCGCGTCCGCCAGATCCGTAATGATGCAATGAAACGCATAATCGCAAACCGCTTTGCCGGACGCTTTCTGCATCCAGGTATCGAAGGCCGTTCTCAGCGTTTGGCCTTTGTACTGGATGGCGAAATCGATCAGCGTCGTGGTCCCGCCGAAAGCCGCGGCGCGCGTCCCGGTTTCGAAATCATCCGCGCTCGTGGTGCCGCCGAAGGGCATATCGAGGTGGGTATGGACGTCAATTCCGCCGGGAAATACGTAATTGCCCGCCGCGTCGATAATTCTTCCCGCGTTTTCGCGGGGCAGGCTTTGTCCAACGGCGGAAATCTTTCCATCGCTGATCGCGACGTCGCTGGTGTAAGTGTCGGTAGCCGTGACTACGCGACCGTTAACGATGATGGTGTCAAAGCCCATGGCTGTTCTTCTCCTTCGACGGCGAACTACAGATTTTATGCTAAACTCCCCAAACTGCGAGTGTCGATTTTGCGGTTAGCAAAAAGGAGACAACATGCATTTCGGCATCACCATCAAGCCCGACATGACCGTACCGCGGATCATCGGCCTCACGCGCCAGGCGGAAGCGGCGGGTTTTGAGTATGGCTGGATTTTCGATTCGCACGTCCTCTGGATCGAGCCTTATCCCGTGCTCACGCTCATGGCGACGAACACGAAGCACATGCGGCTCGGCACCTGCGTTACGAATCCGGCGACGCGCGACATTACGGTAACGTCGAGCCTGTTTGCGACCCTGAATTTGATTTCGGGTGGGCGCATGCAACTGGGCATCGGCCGCGGCGACAGTTCGCGGCGAGTGCTGGGCAAGAAACCGGTCACCGTGGCGCAGGTGGAGCAAGCAGTGAAGGCCTTCCGCGATCTTACGGGCGGAAAGGAAACGGAATACGAAGGGATGACGACGCGGCTGACGTGGGCGACGGCTGGCGTTCCACCGGTGTGGGTCGCAGGATATGGACCCAAGGTGCTCGATCTCGCGGGCCGGATCGCGGATGGCGTTATTTTGCAGTTTGCCGATCCCGACTTGATCGCGTGGTGCGTTGGCTTCGTCAAGAAAGGAGCCGAGGCTGCGGGCCGAGATCCAAGCAAGATCGAGATCATGTCCGCCGCGCCAGTCTGGATTTCGGATGACTTGAAAGTCGGGCGAGAACGAGTGCGCTGGTTCCCTGCTCTGGTGTCGAACCACGTCGTCGATCTGGTTTCGAAATACAAACCCGAGGAACTCCCGCCGACGCTAACCTCTTATATACAGGACCGCGGAAAATACGATTACCTTCACCATTGCGAAGTCGACAGCAGCAATGCGAACTTCGTGTCCGATGAAGTGACGGACCGCTTTTGCCTGCTGGGTCCCGCCGAGGCTCACGTTGAAAAACTTTGCGCCCTGGCACGGGCGGGAGTTACTCAGTTCAATATCTATCTTATGTGCGGCGACGAAGAGGACACGCTGGAAAGGTATAAGAAGGATGTGTTGCCGGCGTTTCGGAAGTAGATCGCAGATGGTCGTTGGTGTAATGGCGATTTATCCACAGTACGGCTTTCATTTAGCTGGTGGGTAATTGGGCGGGAACGGAACTGGATCGCGAAAGTTTTCGCTCCAAGTCCTCGCACCTTGGAACCAGCCCCCTAGCACAGATAACAACACGAGTTTCCCGACTACGGCGACCCAGCCATGAGACTCTTGCACTAACAGATCGGCAGTAGTGATTCCCAATCCCAACGCAAGTCCAAAGCCAAGCACTCCGAACATCAGGATGTACCGCAGCTTGCCCATTTGCTTTATCCGTTCTCGCCTACTGGCGCGATCTTCGGGCCGTCGCCTGAAGGCAAAGAATGCAATACCGAACAGATGAAGCCAATAAGCCCACATTGCCAACCAAGCAAGGGCAACAACAACTCCGAGAAGTATAGAAACGAACTCGCGTACAGCCACATTCTACTCTGAACCCGCGGCAGGGCAGGGATAAACGGAAGAGGCGGACCGTGGTCATTAACTGTCGTTAACAGTTAGCACTCACGACACCTCCTCCAGCGTCGGGAGTCCCGGCTTCTCTCCTTGCAACTTCATCAGCGCATAGTAAGTGACGAACGAAACCGCAAATCCCACGAACCAGGAGTAATCATATAAGACGCGCACCGCGGGAACGACCAATCCCACCAGCGCCGTGCTCGCTCCCAAAGCCAACGCGATGACTGCCCGCCAGTTGAAGCCGCGTGAGTATTCGTAAGTGCCGCCGCGCAGATAGAGATCGTCAACCACGAGCACTCGCCGGCGGATCACGAAGTAGTCGCAGATCATGATGCCCGCCACCGGCCCCAGAAACGCGGCATAACCGCCAAGCCAGCCGAAGATGAAGGTGCTGTAACTGGAAAGCAGTTTCCACGGCATCAGCGCGATTCCCATAAAGCAGGTGATGATGCCTCCGGTGCGGAAGCTGATTTGTCGCGGCCACAGGTTGGAGAAATCGTTGGCCGGCGAAACCACGTTGGCTCCGATATTCACGTTCAGCGTCGCCAGCAGAATCGCCAGCAGTGAAATCACTACGGCGACGGGCGAATGAAAGCGGCTTAGCAATTGCACCGGGTCCCAGATCGCGGTGCCGTAAATCACCACCGTCGCCGACGTCACCAGGATTCCGATCAGCGAGTAGAGGGTCATCGTCGTGGGCAAGCCTAGCGCTTGTCCAATCACCTGTTGCCGCTGGCTTTTCGCAAACCGCGTGAAGTCGGGGATGTTCAGCGAAACCGTAGCCCAGAAGCCGACCGTGCCATTCAGTGCGGGGATGAGGAATTTCAGAAAATCAGGGAAGCTCACGAAGCGCGACGGAGCCGACAGCATGGGACCGAATCCGCCGGCCGCCTTGTAGGCCCACGCCAAGAGCAGGAGGCCGACGGCCAGCAGAATCGGCGCGCTGATTCCTTGCAGGAATCTTATGTACTCGATGCCTTTGAGAATTACTAAAAGATTGATGAGCCAGAACGCCATGAAGCAGATCGCGGTGCTGTAACTCACTTTGGCCCATCCCGGCACGAGCACGGTAAGCAGAGTGTTGATGGCTTCGCCGCCGATCCAGGTCTGGATGCCGAACCATCCGCAGGCAACGAGAGCGCGCAAGACGGCTGCAAAATTTGCGCCCAGAACTCCGAACGATGCTCGCGCCAGCACGGGAAATGGAATGCCGTAACGCGCTCCGGGATGCGAATTCAATAGCATCGGGATGAGAACAATCGTGTTGCCGAGGAACACGGTTGCCACTGCCTGTTTCCAGTTCATTCCTCCCTGGATCAGGCTGGCGGCGAGCATGTAAGTCAGAATATTGACCGACATCGATACCCACAGTGCGGCGAAACTGTAGGTGCCCCAGGTGCGCCGCTCGGGGGTCGTGGGCGCGAGATCGGCGTTGTAGAGCGGACTGGATTCGATTCGTGAAGATGGAGACATTTGAGTAGTAATTGTCAGCTGTCAGTTATCGGCTTTCAGTAAAAGAAGCTGTCATCCTGAGCGCAGCGAAGGATCCCTGCTACCAGCACAAATTGGGCGATTAGGGATCTTTCGCTGCGCTCAGGATGACAATGAAAAAATGGTTGCCAATTCTCGACCGCATTTGCTTCGCAGCCGCCGTCTATCCCGACTGCGTTGTCAGCGCCCCATAAGTTTCCGGACGCCGGTCGCGATAAAACTGCCAGACTCTTCTTACTTCCTGGATCATGTTGAGGTCCAGATCGGAGACCAGCACTTCGTCTTTGTCGCGGCTCGCCTGGGCGAAGATCTTGCCGCGCGGGTTGCAGAAGTAACTCTTGCCATAAAACTCACCGATATTCCACGGCTTCTCTCTGCCTACGCGGTTGATTGCTCCTACGAAATAACCGTTCGCGGCGGCGTGTGCTGGCTGCTCGAGTTCCCACAAGTATTCTGAGAGTCCGGCGACCGTGGCAGAGGGATTAAAAACAATTTCCGCGCCATTCAGTCCTAGCACTCTTGCGCCTTCGGGAAAATGGCGGTCATAGCAGATGTAGACACCGACCCGCGCATACTTGGTCTCAAATACGGGATATCCCAGGTCCCCTGGCGTGAAATAAAATTTTTCCCAAAATCCGGGATGCACGTGGGGGATGTGGTGCTTACGGTATTTGCCGAGATACTTGCCGTCGGCATCGATGACTGCGGCGGTATTGAAGTACAGGCCGGGCATCTGCTCTTCATATACCGGAACCACGATCACCATCTTGTGCTTGGCCGCGATCTTCTGCATTAGCTGGGTGGTTGGCCCACCGGGAACGCGCTCGGTGAGGTCGTACCAGCGAATGTCTTGCTCGGCACAGAAATAGGGACCGTAGAAGAGTTCTTGCAGACAGAGTATCTTGACTTTCTTTTTTGCCGCCTGCTCGATCAGCTTCAGGTGCTTGTCGATCATGGCTTTCTTGATCTCCGGCAGCGAGCGGGTCGTGGTGAGCGCGTTGCTTGCCTGAATCAGACCACAGCGCACGTTTCGAGACATGGGCGTACCTCCGAGAAACGCTAAATATATCAGACGACTCGCGGAGAACCAGTTCAACGGAGGGGTTCTCAGAGGATGCGGAAAAATTGCAGGCCATTAGGTTTCGCGTAGAGACGGGGCTGGGCTCGTCTCCTGCTTCCGGCGAAGACGGAGCAAGCCCCCCGTCTCTACACGAGAACTAACGCAGAGCCGCAAACAGCGCTTCTTTCCAGCTTTGGTTGTCCAGGGTCCAGCAGACTTTGGCTCTGCACTTCTTCTTCAGGACGTCCGCCCAGACCGCCTGATTGCGCTCATCGTCGGCCACGTTCAGCCGGTCAACAACGGTCATGCCTCTCGTCAGCTCGCTCTGAGTTTCGACGTCGACGTAATGTTGGCTCCAATCCGTTCCGACCGCCGGATCAAGCGCAATCGACATAGCTACCGGATCCGGCAGTGAAATGCCGTCTTCTCCGGTTTGCACTTTGTAGGCCTGGCGAGCGTGGCTGTTGCACTCGATGGCAAACTTCGCCACTGGATTGTTGAATCCGAGAATGCGCGCAATGTCGTCCTCACGAACTACGGCGTCGCCGCGGCAAAGATGCCAGCCTACAAGCTCGATCGGCAGGCCGCTGTTCATGACGATGCGCGCGGCCTCGGGATCGACCCAGATGTTGTATTCGGCGGCTGGCGTCACGTTGCCTTCACAGCACGGCGCGCCGCCCATCACGACGCAGCGTCCAACTTTCGTGGCGATCTCGGGTTTCTTCGCTAGCGCCAGCGCAAGATTGGTTAGCGGCGCCAGTGTGACGATGACGATTCCAGGATTCGCCTCGATCGTTTCGATGATGGCGTCGATTGCGTGCGCGCTTGCGGCGGATCGACGCGGAGCGGGATAGTTGTGATCTCCGAGGCCATCGCGGCCGTGAAACCAAGTCGCATTCCGATAGGTGCGCAGGAGCGGCTTGTCGGCGCCGCTGTAGACGGGCACGTTCGCGCCGCAGAGTTCCACCGTGTAAAGAGCATTGCGGGTCGATTGCTGAACGGAGACATTCCCGGCGACGGTCGTGATCGCCGCCACGCGGACGTCCGGCGCACGCAGCGCCATGATGAGCGCGACGGCGTCATCAGAAGCTGTGTCGGTATCGATCAGGAAGGCGCGCGGCACGCCGCTAGGATAGCAAATCACGCCGGTGGAGGGACGGGCGTCTCGCCCGTCCCTCTGTGAGGTGGCCGGGCGCGGGACGTCCGGCGCTCCACCGGATGATTCGATACGCGATTACGATCTAGTGGGTGAAGGAAAAATTCAGACCAGTCGCGAACTGAATGTCGTTCCTCTCAATGGCAGGCGTAGCGAACGGAGGGTGATTGTCAAAAACGTCCCCGAACGTCATCTGCCAGCCTAGCCACTTGTTGAGCTTGGTGACCATGCCGAGATTGAACGCGCCGCGCATGACTCGCACTTTTTCCGAAAGGTCGTCGGGAAGTGCAATCGTGGTTTGGCTGAGGCTTGGGTAGAGAAAGAAGCTCTGGGTGACGACGGTGCTCTTCCCGAGCTTGTGCGTGAAAGTATCTCCCAGGGTCAATGCCGCCGCGCTATCGGAAAGCGAGTAGGTAAGGGGCGGCGGGTTGGGGTCCGCGAGATCCGAGAAGCTTTCGTGCGTGTAGTTCAATCCGGCAAGCAGATCGAGGGTAGTGTTGGCATTCTTGATCGCGTGCAGGCCAACACCACCTCCTAAGATCGACCGCAGGCTCAAATCTTGAAGTGAGTTGGCAAAGAAGTCGCCACTAACAAACCCGAACGTACGCGGGGAGAAATCGTGGTCGTAACGAATTCCGCCGGCATTCGAGTCCGCAGTGGTTAGGGACGTGGGTTTGCCGGTGGTGGCGTGGATCGAATTTTCATAAAGGGCCAGCTTGTCATGAAATCCCGTGCGCACGGCAGTAAACCCGACGTTCAGGTTCTTGGTTTCGCTGTTACCGGCCGTGATGGCGAAGCCTACATTCAGACCACCCGCCCAACCCTGTTCCCAGCCTGGGTGCAAAGTCTTCTCATACGCCGCCTGCTCCGCCGGGCTACGCACCAAAGTAACAGAAGCCTTCGGCGCCTCGACTGGGCCCGCCGTCTTAGTGGTAACGACCACGTTGTCGCCGCTGGTGGTTACGGGGCCAACCGCCGTCTTGCCTCCTAAGGTCACGTTCAAATCGCCGGCGGAAGTAATGCTCTGAATCGCGTCGAATTTCACGGTTACGTCGCCCGCGTAGTCTGTCTTGATCACGAGTTGTTTACCGTCGGACTTCGTAATCGAGCCGGTCATCTTGTCGCCATTCTTAAGGACGATCTGGTCGGCTAACGCCGGAATCGCCAATAATAAGAGAAGACCTACCACAAGTTTCTTACGCACAGAAATATCCTCCTAAGTGATTCAAAATGAGATTAGATTTCTACTGAGTTGAAAACAGAACTGCACGCCAAGGCGCGAAGCGGTTCACAGAATTACCCACTCGCCACAAGCTATTGCTATTCGATGCAGGAATTATATCGAACTAACGACAAATCGACACGCGGTCAACCTGGAGGTTACTGCGGACTCAAGCTTTGTTCTCGGGCTTGATCTCAGGCTTGGTTTCAGCCTTGATATCGTTGTTACTGCTATTATCTTTCATTCCCTCTTTCAGCGCGCGAATACCTTCGCCCAAGCCCTTGCCCAGTTCCGGCAACTTCCTGGGACCAAACACCAGCAGGGCGATGAAAAAAATCACGAGCAGGTGCATGGGTTGAAACAGACCTTCAAACATAAAGCCTCCGAACCGCGCGTCCGAACCAGAAGCACCGGCCACACGACAACGTCTTAGTGTACTCCAATCGATCCCGGCAGTCGCGCTGATTCGCCGCAATGGCTACCTGCGGGGCGCGCCGGGCCATGTCCCTCAAAATTACTTCCGTGACCTATCGGCGCCACCGCTGCCGGACTATTTTGGCCACAGGGCAACACTCGCGCGTCAATACCGCCGGAGGGCTTCGTGAAACGCTGTATCCTGAGTTGGCTTTTGCTTCTTCTGGCGGCAGGCTCCTTGCTGGCGGAACAAGTTCCGTCCACACCCGCTTCCGACGCTATTCTCTTGTGGCTCGCAGGCGGCATTTCGAGCGCGCGGGTCCAACGCTTGACAACTGAGCGCCTGACGACTCAGCGCCTGGACCAGGTGAAGCAGGAATCATCCGAGGGTGCCCGGAACCCTTTCTGCAACTCTACATCGCAATGCACCCTGCCATGCACCCGAGCCCTGCAAAAAGCCGGAGCGGACTCAAACCTGATTCAGAGCCTCGTGCGCCAGAATCCCGCCCGAGTTTCAGAGAGAGACTCGCGCAGGAAGTCAGCCGCCGGCGCCGCCTGCATCGGCTCCAGTCCCGCTGCACAGATTGCCGCTCTGATTCACGATAAGAAATTCGACGACGCCGAAGACAGTATCCGCACTCTGCTTCGCCACAACGCAGACGATATTTCGCCAAGTAACGCCTTGCTGCATTTCGTCCTTGGAACCATCCTGCGCCGGCAAGAGCGGTTCGACGAGGCGCTCGACGAATTCACGGAATCTGCGCGGCTGATGCCGGGTTTCCCCGAAACCCACAGCCAACTTTCTTACCTGTTTTATCGCACCGATGATGCCGAGGACGCTCTCGCCGAAGCGCGCACCGCCCTTAGTATGGATCCCGCTAATGCCGAGGCCTACCGCTCCCTCGGACTTGCGCTTTACGCCAATGGCCATTACGAGGCCGCGCTGCACGCTTTCGACGAAGCGCTTGCGCGCGAACCCGCCAGCTCACCCGCGAACGCCGACGTCTATTTCGACATGGGAATCACGCAGCGCGATAAGCGAGACTTGCGCCGCGCCGCGATTGCCTATCGCCACGCCCTCAGCCTGCGGCCCGACTACTGGGAAGCGCACAGCAATCTTGGCGTCGTCCTGCACGACCAAGGCAAGCTGGATGAAGCGATCGCGGAATATCGTTTGGCTAAGCACCTCAGCCCCGGCGAAGCTAGCGTCCGCAACAATCTGGGAAACACGCTTTGCGACAAGGAAGACTTCGACAGCGCAATCACCGAATTCCAGGATCTCTATCGGCATAGCCCGGATTGGGAAGGCGGTCACAACTGCCTGGCGCGCGCCTACATGTCGAAGCGCGACTACCCTTCTGCCATTCGCGAGTTACGGGTCGCCATCGCCGCCAATCCCGCGGGAGCCGCGGAACACCGCGTTCTGGGACAAGCTCTCCTTCTTTCCGGGAAGGATCAGGAAGCCGTGGACGTGCTGCGCAAAGCGGTTGCGCTCAATCCTGAATCCGGCCTCGGTCACCACTATCTCGGCGTGGCGCTGGTGAATACGCAGCAGGTGGCGGAAGCGGAAAAAGAATTTCGCGAGGCCCTTCGGCTCGAGCCCAGCGCCCAGAATCACTATTCTCTGGCCGCCTGCCTGATGGCTCTGAACCAATACGAAGAGGCTCTTGGAGAACTGGAAATCGCCTCCCGTATGGATCCCAGCCAGAACCTCTACCGGGCCCGTATGCAGGAGGTCGTCCGGCTGATCACTGCCTCGAAGTAGAGCCGGTGCGAACCCGGGGCGAACCCCGTCTCTACACATTACCTTTGGCATGCACTGACGTGCATCGCCTTCCGGCCCTCAACAAACTTAAAATCATAGAAGGTAACGCGGCGCCAGAGGCGCTGCCGGGGTGATCATTTCATATGGAAACCACAGCCGCCAAGCAAGCCCGGGAAAAGTCTGTTAATCCTGCTGCACTATCCACGTCCGAGCGGCATATGCCACCGGGGTCCGCGCCCGAGGTCCCTACGGAGAAAAAACCGATCGGCTACGGCCTGCCCTGTTCGCGTTGCCACGCCTACTATCCCGCTGACATGCGCGCTTGTCCAATCTGCAAGTCGCCGGAACGAGTCTCGGCCAACCAACCCGTGGTGCATTCCACGGCTTCGGCTTCGCCGCACGGCGCAGGCGCTCCAATCACCGGCACGTCGATCGACGAAGAACGCGAACGCTTGCTGAAGGAGCTTAAATCACAGGCTTTTGCCTCTCACACTCAGATCAACACCAGTGCTCAAATCGGCGCCAGCGCCACCGCGACGTATCATTGTGTTCTCAACCACCAGCACACCGGCGCGACCGAGTCGGCTGCCGTCTGCCACAGCTGCTATAGCGATGTCCGCCAGAAGGCCGACCGTATGGAAGCCGCTCTGCACATGGACGCGAAAGACGCAGCGAAAATCGTATATGAAGCGGTTTGGGCCGATACATCCGATCCCAACGTTACGTACTTGAATGCTGCCAAGGCACTGCTGTCGGAATTGCAAAAACGCGCCGGCATCGGCCTTCTCCTCGGCAAAAATCAGCCCTTGGCGCACTAGCCCCGCCCGCTAGAATCGCCCTTATCTCCGGTCGAATGAGATTCTTCTCGGGCGGGAGTTGCAACTTTCCCGCCCCTTCTACATCTTATTTTGTGGAGATACAATCATGACCGAACAATTCACCGATAAGATCGCCAAGACCGATGCCGAGTGGAAGCGGCAGCTCACTCCTGAGCAGTATCAGGTGGCCCGCGCCTGCGGCACCGAACCCGCCTTTACCGGCCAGTACTGGAACAAGCATGACGACGGAACGTACCACTGTGTCTGCTGTGGTGCGCTGCTTTTTGGCTCGGAAACAAAATTTGATTCGGGAACGGGATGGCCGAGCTTCTTTGCCGCCACCGACCGCAATAACATCGCGGAGCACACCGACTCCAGTTATGGCATGAAGCGCACCGAGGCGCGCTGCGCCAAGTGCGATGCACACTTAGGCCACGTGTTTCCGGATGGACCCGGTCCGACCGGGCTGCGCTACTGCATGAACTCGGCAGCGCTCGATTTCAAGCCAAAGATCTAAATGCCGCAGGAACAGAAAACGATGGAGCGCCGGGCGTTCTTGCCCAACTGGACGGGCTACGCGCCCGTCCCTCCATCGTCGTTCTTGAATTCCAACCTCGAATTCAAACTTCGTTCAATTACGCGTTGCCGGCAGTAGCGGCCATAGCCTTGGGGGCTTCCTGCTTGTTCTGACCCTGCGCCTGATTCTTCTGATCTTTCTTTTCGGGAGTGCGAACCTCAACCCCGCCCTTGAGGATTGCGCCCTCTTCCACGCTGATGCGATGCGTGATCACGTCGCCCGTTAGCAGGCCTTCGCTGCGGATGTCCAGCCGGTCGGCACACTCGACGTTGCCCTGCACCTTGCCCATGATGACTACTTCATTGGCCGTGATGTTCGCCGCGACGACTCCGTTGCGGCCGACCGTAACGCGATTGTCGGGAAAGTTGATGGACCCTTCGACGCGTCCGTCAATGAAAAGCGATTCCGCCCCCGTTACTTCACCCTTGATGACAAGCGAGCGTCCGATGTTGGCCTGATCCATGGGTGAGGTGGCCGGCTTGACCGGAGTGTAATTGTTCGTGGGGGCGACATTTGGAGAGTACTTCTGATCCGGAGACTGCAACATGAATGACCTCACTTGAGTTCCGCAACCGCAGTGAAATTGGCGTCGCGGTGGCGGTCGATAAACTTTCAACGCAACCAGAGAATGTCACGAAAGGCCGTATTACGACAGATTACCGAAGTGTGTTGTGCGTTCGCGGCGCCCTTGGCTTCCAGTTCTTCAGTTTCGCAAATGTGCACCTAAGAAGGAATCTCCCAGCCTTCGTCCTTCATCTTCCGATTCGTCCAGTGTTGCAGTTGAACGAAGACTGCGGGTTCGATCACGACAAAGCGCAGGCCAGCTCTTCCTCCAGCATCGGACCATACCAGGCGGCCTTTCGCCTCGACAGCGGTTTCGCTCTCCGGCAACAGAAAGCTAACGTCGACCAATCCGGCAAAACCAGTCGCATCGCTCACGGCGTCAAGCCCCATGCCTCCCGTGCTCAGGTTGACCGCCTGTACCTGCAATTCCTTGCCCTGTGAATTTTTCAGGGTCACAGACAGATTGACTTTGGCGCGAAAGAACTTCTGCTGATCCTCACTGATGATGCCGAGTTTGGCCGAGCCTTCGCCGCCGCGCATGTCAATCTCGTACTCCCGCAGTTTGCGGCTGAGTGTACGGCGGGAAATTCCAAGCTGCTCGGCGGCCTGAGCGCGATGTCCCCCGGTCTGCTCGAGAGCCCGTATGATCATCTGCT
>OBLW0100003360.1_pt1 | contig 12499 bp, 13 predicted proteins | sample 1520161 | NCBI WGS metagenome assembly OBLW01 (sample SAMEA3539309, study PRJEB22396) | soil metagenome | biome: tundra; feature: field; material: soil | place: USA | collected 2010-05 | depth 0.15 m
GCCATGGGTCCGGGGTATCCCCGGGGCGTGCGCTGTGTCCCCCGGGTTAGCAGGGCGGGGGGAGACCCGGAGCCAGCCGGGGAACTCCTGCCGCGGTTCGCCCCGGCCGGCCGCGCGTGCCGCCCGGACCAGGAACACGACGAGGACCAGCCACAGCGCGAAGGCGAGCGGGGCCACGATGATCAGCGCGACCTCTACGGAGTCCAGCGCCAGCATCGTCGCGATTATCAGGGCACAGATGCCGTACAGCACGACGGCGCACGACACCCGCAGTGCCTCGGCCGCGTGCCCGCGGGCGAAGGCCGACCGCCGCCTGCTCAGCAGGTAGACCGCGAGCGGCGGCACGACCCCGCCGATCGCCACTCCGAGGTAGGCGAACACGGCCTTGCGCACGTCCCAGTGGCTTTCCGGCCCGGATGCCGGGACCGCAGCGGCGAAAGCCGGCGGCCCGGAGTCAACCGAGGCGGGCGGCTGCCGCCAGTTGGCCGTCATGGGTCCCCCTGCCTGGTATGTGCTGCTATCACGTTAGCCAGTACCCGGCGCGGTGACGAAGTCGATCAGCTCCTCCACCCGGCCCAGGAGTTCCGGCTCCAGGTCGGCGTAGCTGCGCGCGGCGGCCAGGATCCGCTTCCAGCCGGCCGCGGTGTCATCCGCCCAGCCCAGCGCGGCCAGGATGCCTTCCTTCCACGGGGTACCTCTGGGCACCGTCGGCCAGCGGGTAATGCCGACCGCGGCTGGCTTCACGGCCTGCCAGATGTCCACGAAGGGGTGACCCACCACCAGCACGTGCGGTCCGGTGACGGCCGCCGCGATCCTGCTCTCTTTCGAGCCCGGCACCAAATGATCGACGAGCACGCCGAGGCGCCGCTGCGGCCCGGGAGAGAAGCTGCCGACGATCGAGGGGAGGTAGTCCACTCCTTCCAGGTACTCGACCACGACGGCCACGTCGCGCAAGTCGTCTCCCCAGATTTTTTCGACGAGTTCCGCGTCGTGCCGTCCTTCGACATAGATCCTGCTCGCCTTGGCCACCCGCGCCCGGCTGCCCCCGCTCCGTCCGCCATCGGCCGGGGCCCGCGATCCTGACGCGGTCCGAACCGGGCCGCGCGGTGCCGCGGGCGCCGGCCTGACCAGGGTCACCGGCTTGCCTTCCAGCAGGAACGCGCCACGTTCCAGCGGGAACACCCGCTGCCGGCCGAACCTGTCTTCCAGGGTGACAGCGCTCTTCTCACAGGCCACGACCGCGCCGCAGAAGCCGCCGCCCGCTTCTTCGACGACCAGCCCGCGATCGGCGGCCACCTGGGGCGGCTCAGGGCGCCTGCTCCGCTGCCAGCCGTCCGCCAGGACATCAGGTCCGTAGTCCCGCCGCATGCCACCTCCTGCCGGGATCAGGAATACGGGCCGCGTGATCCGGCGGGCCGTCACGAAGCCAACCGTCGGGAGCATCACGCGCCAGCCGTTATGCTCCCAGTGCGGTTGCCTGGGTGTCACGGCGCCCCGCCCGCCTTAGACTTGGCACTCGGGATAGCGGAGTGCCAGGGGAGGTGGTCTCGTGCTCGACGACAGAAAACTCGCCGTGCTGCGTGCCATCGTGGAGGACTACGTGTCCACCACCGAGCCGGTCGGCTCGAAGTCCCTGGTGGACCGGCACAACCTGGACGTATCACCGGCAACGATCCGCAACGACATGGCCGTGCTGGAAGAGCAAGGCTACATCGTCCAGCCGCACACCAGCGCGGGCCGGGTACCCACGGACAAGGGATACCGGCTGTTCGTGGACCGGCTGTCCGGTGTGAAGCCGCTCTCGCCCGCGGAACGGCGCGCCATCGAGACGTTCCTGGCCGGCGCTTACGACGTCGATGACGTGGTGATGCGGACGGTACGGCTGCTCGCCCAGCTGACCCGGCAGGTGGCGGTCGTCCAGTATCCGTCGCTCACCCGGTCGTCGATCCGGCACGTGGAACTGGTGCCGCTGGCGGCTAAGCGGCTGCTGCTGGTGCTGATCACTGACACCGGACGGGTGGAGCAGCGCGGCGTCGAACTGCCCGACCCGATCGAAGAGGACTCGGTCACCCAGCTGCGCGCGGTGCTCAACGCCTGTCTCGACGGGCGCAGGCTCACCGAGGTAGCGTCGGTCGTCGCGGGGTTGCCGCAGCGGGTCACGCCGGAAGAGCGGCCCAACGCCACTGCGGTGTTCTCCGTGATCCTGGAAAGTTTGGTTGAGCGGCATGAGGAACGGGTCGTCGTCGGCGGGGCAGGCAATCTGACCGCCACCGATTTCTCCAAGGGCCTGCGCGAGGTCCTGGAATCGCTCGAAGAGCAGGTGGTGCTCATGCGGCTGCTGGGTGAGTCGGGTGATCATTCGTCGCTGACGGTCCGGATCGGCGCGGAGAACCCGGTCGAGGGACTGCGGAGCACCTCCCTGGTGGCAGCCGGTTATGGGACCGGTGACCAGGCACTGGCGAGGCTGGGCGTGCTCGGCCCGACACGAATGGACTACCCGACGGCGATGGGAGCGGTGCGCGCGGTGGCACGGTACGTCGGCCAGATCCTGGCGGGATCCTGATGGCCAACGATTATTACGGCATTCTCGGCGTCCGCCGCGAGGCACAGCCCGATGAGATCAAGAAGGCGTATCGGCGGCTCGCCCGCGAGCTGCATCCGGATGTGAACCCCGATCCGGCGACGCAGGAGCGCTTCAAGGAGATCAACCAGGCCTACGAGGTGCTCTCCGACCCGGAGAAGCGCCAGATGTATGACCTCGGTGCGGATCCGTTCGCGCCGGCCGGCGGCGCGCCTGGGGGTCCCGGGTTCGGCGCCGGGTTCCCGTTCAGCGACATCATGGACGCGTTCTTCGGGGCGGGCGCGACATCCCGTGGCCCGCGCAGCCGGGCGCGCCGCGGGCGCAACGCCACCATCCGGGTGGAGATGGACCTCTCCGAGTGCGCGTTCGGGGCTACCCGGGAGCTGGCCGTGGACACCGCGGTGGTCTGCCCGACCTGCTCCGGCCAGGGCACCGCGCCGGGCCATCACCCGGAGACCTGCGACGTGTGCGGTGGGCGCGGGGAGGTAAGCCAGGTCACGCGCTCATTCCTGGGCCAGGTGATGGCCTCGCGGCCGTGCCCGGCCTGCGGCGGGTTCGGCACCGTCATCCGCCGGCCCTGCCCGGAATGCGATGGCGACGGCCGGGTCCGCACCCGGCGCACGATCAAGGTGCGCATCCCGGCCGGGGTCGAGGACGGCACGCACATCCAGCTGGCCGGGGAGGGAGAGGTCGGCCCCGGGGGCGGGCCGCCGGGAGACCTGTTCCTGGAGATCCTGCAGCGCCCGCACGCGATCTTCGAGCGGCAGGGCGACGACCTGCACTGCACGGTGACGATCCCGATGGTGGCCGCGGCGCTCGGTGCCACCCTGACCGTTGAGACCCTGGACGGACCGCGGGAACTGGACCTGCGCCCCGGAACGCAATCCGGCCAGGTAATCCCGATGTACGCGCTTGGCGTGCAGCACCTGAACGACTCCGGCCGCGGCGACCTGGTCATCCATGTCACCGTGGAGACACCGTCCAAGCTGGATGAAGCGCAGGAGGCACTGATGCGGCAACTGGCGACCCTTCGCGGGGAGGAGACGCCGCCGGGCCGGTTCGCCCCCGGCCAGCAGGGTTTCTTCTCCCGGCTGCGTGACGCCTTCAACGGCCGCTGACCGGCCCCTGGGCCCAGGATGCAAGCGCCTCACGCCCTGCCGATTTGCGCGCCTCCGTGCGTCATGCCGGAGGCATCCCAGAGGGCACCGTCAGGCGAAGCGCCGCGAGGGAGGTCAAAGGATTGAGCACGCCGCCCCTCTTCCTGGCTGCGGCCACGGACCTGGCCAGCGACGTGATCGTCCTGTCGGGTGCGGAGGGGCGCCATGCGGCTACCGTCCGCAGGCTGGCCGTGGGGGAGCGGGTCGACGTGGCCGACGGCGCGGGCACGGTCGCCGAGTGCGTGGTCACCGGGACGGGCGGGGGCGGCGGGGCGAGCAGGGGCGGCGGGACGCAGCGGGGGCGGCTGGAACTGGCGGTCAGGGCCAGGCGGACGGTGCCGCGCCCGGAGCCGGCCATCACGGTGATCCAGGCCATCCCCAAGGGAGAGCGGGGCCCGCTGGCGGTCGAACTCATGACTGAGGTCGGTGTGGACGCCGTGACGGCCTGGGCGGCGGAGCGCTGCGTCGTCCGCTGGCCAGGTGAGCGCGGCGAGCGGGGGCTGGCCCGCTGGCGGGCGACGGCGCGGGAGGCAGCCAAGCAGTCCCGCCGGGCCCGGCTGCCCGAGGTGACCGGGCCGGCCACGATCGGCGACGTGACCCGGATGGCCAGTGCGGCCTCGCTGGCGGTCCTGCTGGACTCAGCCGCGCCGGAGGCGCTGGGCCGCCTGGCGCTGCCCTCGTCCGGTGTCATCGTCGTGGTGGTCGGCCCCGAGGGCGGGGTGAGTCCGGCTGAGGCGCAGGCCCTGGCCTCGTGCGGCACGGTCAGTGCGCACCTGGGCCCCACGGTGCTGCGGGCATCCTCGGCCGGGGCGGTAGCCGCGGCGGTCTTGCTGAGCCACTCTGCTCGCTGGGGCTGAAGCGCTGGCCCGCTGGGGCGCAGCGGCGCGCTGGGGCGCAGCGGGGCGCAGCGGCGCGCTGGGGCTGGGCCTATAGTGTCTTGGCCGTCGACGGTGTCTTGGCCGTCGACGGTGTCTTGGCCGTCGACGGTGCCTTGGCCGACGACGGTGCCTTGGCCGTCGACGATGCCTTGGCCGACGCGCGGGCAGACGAGCAGGCCACCGTGAGTTGCCTCGCCGCCACAGTGGCAACTTCGCCCAGGCCCACGCTGAGCGGGGACGCGTGCGAGTATGTGGGCGTCGGGATTGCCGTTGAGCTATCGGTAGGCGTCGGGGGCGGCGTGATGCTCACCGTCGGGGTCGGCGTGGCGCTGGTCTTGGGGGCCACGGTGCTGGCCCTCGGCTTCGGGCTGGGCGGGCAACTGGCCGTCGGCCGCGCGGCTGACGAGCTGGCCGGGGCGTACGAGGGCGTTGCCGACTGGGGGGGAACCACCACCGCTGGGGCACTGGGCCCGGTGGTCGCCCCGTGGTGGTTGGGGCCGGAGTGGCTGAAATGGTTCGTCGGAGTGATGGCCTGCTGCACCTGGCCGAGCGTGAAGACACCCGCGACCACGATGGCTACCGCGCCGCCGACGGCGAGGACCGGCTTCAGCCAGGAGGCGGCGGGGGCCAGCCGGGTGAAGACCGGATCCAGCCGTGCCCGCAGTCCGCCCGGCGGACGCTGGCTGCGGTGCGCCGCGCGCGGCCGCTGACGGACCCGGTCCAGGGGCAGCCCGCTGCGGCTCCGCACCTCCGCCCGGGCGACGTGCGCCCGCAGCATAGCCAGGCCGGAGAGCGCTCCAGCGCCGCCGGACTCCAGCAAGAGCAGTATCGGCCGAAAGCAGTCATCCAGGAACTGGCTGAGCAGCACGAACGGGCTGAGGTGGCGTGCGCTCACCCGGCCGCGGATCCGGTCCAGGCCGTCAGCCGCTGGCTCAACTGACTCCGCCGCCGCGCGCAGTGCGCGCCGGAGGATGTCGTCGTAGTCGAGTTCCTGTGTTTTCATTACGTGCCGCCGGGGCCCCTCGTAGCCCTTGTGGCCCTCCTCATGTCTCCTGCTCCAGGACGGTCCTCAGTGCCGTCATGGCACGGGCCGTATGACTCTTGACCGCTCCCCTGCTGATCCCCATCGCAAAGGCGATCTGGGCTTCGGACAGGTCCCCGTAGTACCTCAGCACGAGGGCCTCACGCTGCCTCGCCGGGAGTGACCGCAACGCGGCCACCACCGCGGAACGCTCCAGCGCGGCGATGGCGCCGTGCTCAGCGCTGGGCATGTCCGGCGCCGGCTTCGGCGCGTTCTTGTCCACGACCATCCGGTGCCGCAGCACGGATCGGGACCTGTTCACGACCGACTGGCGGAGATAAGAAAGCGCCTTGTCGCTGTCGCGCAGCCGACGCCATGCCCCGTGCATGGCCACGAACGAGTCCTGCACCACTTCCTCCGCCGTACCGACATCGCGTACCAGGAAGGCCGCCAGCCGCACCAACGAACGGTAGTGCGTGCTGTAGATCGCGGTCACTGCCCGGTCCGCATCCCACTCAACCGCGACCGGACCCACTGCAGCATCTGCCACTAGGGTCTCGATCACGTGTATAGGACGCGTTGCCACGCCGTCTGGTTCACCTGGAGGCATGTCGACTGCGTGCACCCCGCCCGCCTGCGTCCGGCCTGCCTGCGTCCGGCCTGCCTGCACCGCTCGGTATCACCGAATCGTCCCCCCCAATGCTTCTCCGTGCCATATGCCGCAAAGTCATGACGGCTGCGGGCGACACACCGCGGAGACGCGAGAAGAACCGAACTCTGCCAGAGCCGTGCACCGCGGGGGCCGTGCGCCGTGCGTTCGCAACATCGCCACCATATAGTTGTGGGCCGCTCCGAGACTCCAACAAGCTAAGATCACTTCGTGCCAGAGTGCCTATTCTGCAGGATCGTGTCGGGCGATGTCCCGGCATCGCTCGTGCTCGAGTCGCCGCGAACAGTTGCTTTCCGGGACATTAGTCCGCAGGCACCCACGCATGTGCTGGTGATACCGAAGGCCCACTACCCGGATCTCGCCGCGCTCGCCGCGGCGGGCGACGGTTTGCTGGCTGAAGTGGCGGCCCAGGCCCATCAGGTTGCTGTGACCGACGGGATAGGCGGCAGCGGGTACCGCGTCGTCTTCAACACCGGGCCGGAGGCGGGGCAGACCGTTGCTCATGCCCACGCCCATGTGCTGGGCGGCCGCAGGCTGGCCTGGCCACCCGGATGATGCCGCGCGGATAGCATGGCGATGGTATGGCGCGGCACGCGCCTGGCCCCAGGCAGAGAGAATGAATTGACAGAGACTTCCGGCGATCCCCGAGACCCCAAGCCGCCCGACGGCGGTACCCAGGTCAAGATCGTAATTCCGGATGACCATTCGATGGTCAGCCTGCTGGGCTCGCGTGACGAGCTTCTGCATGTGATCGAGGAGGCGTTCGACGCCGATATTCACGTCCGGGGCAACGAGATCACGGTCACCGGCGCGCCGGAGGAAAGAGCCCGCGTGGCGGCGCTCTTCGAGGAACTCACCAAACTGCTCGCTGGTGGCGCCGAACTGACCGCGGACGAGGTGGAGCGGGTCGTGGCCATGCTCCGCAGGAAATCGGGGATCCGTCCGGCTGATGTCCTTTCGCTGGGCATCCTGTCGGCCCGCGGCCGGACCATTCGGCCTAAGACGCTCCACCAGAAGCGCTACGTCGATGCCATCGATGAGCACACCATCGTTTTTTGTATCGGGCCGGCCGGGACGGGCAAGACCTATCTGGCCATGGCCAAGGCGGTCAAGGCGCTCCAGGCCAAAGAGGTTAACCGGATTATTCTCACCCGGCCCGCCGTCGAGGCAGGCGAGCGGCTGGGCTTCCTGCCTGGCACGCTGTACGAGAAGATCGACCCGTACCTGCGGCCACTGCACGACGCGCTGCACGACATGCTGGACCCGGAGTCCATACCGCGGCTCATGGCCGCGGGCACCATCGAGGTCGCGCCGCTCGCGTACATGCGCGGGCGGACGCTCAACGACTCCTTCATCATCCTCGATGAGGCACAGAACACTTCAGCGGAACAGATGAAGATGTTCCTCACCCGGCTCGGGTTCGGGTCCCGGATGGTGGTCACGGGCGACATCACCCAGGTGGACCTGCCCTCGGGTCAGCCCAGCGGGCTGCGCCAGGTGCAGGACATTCTCGAGGGCCTGGATGACGTCCACTTCTCCAGGCTGACCAGCAACGACGTGGTGCGGCACCGGCTTGTCGGCGACATCGTCAATGCCTACGAGCGGTACGACGCGCGGGTCCGGGGGACGGCGCATCCGCCGGAGCGGCTGCCCCGCCGCCAGGGCAAGCGTGCTCAGTGAGCTGCGGGTCGCGGTGACCATCGAGATCGCCAACGAGTCAGGGGTCAGCGTGGATGAGGCTGATCTCGGGGCGATGGCCCGGCACGTCCTGGACGGGATGCGCATTCACCCCCTCGCCGAGCTGTCCGTCCTCCTGGTTGACGTGGGAACCATGTCCGACCTGCACGAGCGGTGGATGGGCGAGCCCGGCCCGACCGACGTCCTGGCCTTCCCCATGGACGAGCTGAGGCCGCCCCCGCCGGGGAGCGGCCGCGGGGAGCCGGCATCTGGCGGGGAGCCCGGTTCGGTTCCCGGGTTGCTCGGCGATGTCGTGCTGTGCCCCGAGGTGGCCGGTGAGCAGGCCGGCCGCGCGTCGCACCCATTGCGGGACGAGCTCGAGCTGCTGTGCACGCACGGCATCCTGCACCTGCTCGGATATGACCACGCCGACCCCGATGAGCATGCCACCATGTTCAGCCTGCAAGACGAGCTGCTCGGCTCGTGGCGGGCGGAGCGCGGGTCAGGCCGCGACGGGGAGGGGCAGGAAGGGCCAGGGTGATGCCAGCATGGCATGGCTGGTCGTCGCGGCGATCGTTCTGGCGCTGCTGGCTGGGTTCTGTGCCAGTGCCGAGGTTGCCCTGGTCCGTGCGTCGCGGGCCGGTGCCCACGGGCGAGCGCCGAACGGGGATCGTGACGCCTTCTCCCGGCTTCAGGCGATCCTCGCCGAACCCTCCAGGTACCTCAGCATCCTGCTGCTCGTCCGGGTCGCCTGCGAGACCTCGGCCACGGTGCTGCTGGCGGCCGCGCTGCTGCACTGGCTGGGCTACGGCTGGCGCACCTTCCTGATCATCGCTGTGATAATGATCGCGATTCTCTACCTGGTGGCCGGGATCGGGCCGCGTACCCTGGGCCGCCAGCACGAGCGGCGGGTGGCGCTGGCCACCGCCCGCGTGCTGTACCCGCTGGTCCGGATGCTGGGCCCGCTGCCCAGGCTGCTGCTGGCCGCGAGCAGCGTCCTCACGCCGGGCCGGGGGTCGCGGGAGGGCGCGTTCGGCTCCGAGGAGGACCTGCGTGGCCTGGTCGACCTCCTGGAACAGCGCCGGGTCATCGAGCCGGGCGAGCGGGAGATGATCCATTCGGTCTTCGAGCTCGGCGACACGATCGTCAGGGAGGTCATGGTCCCGCGGACCGACATCATCTTCGTGGAGCGCGGCAAGACCCTGAATCAGGCCCTGTCGCTCGCCTTGCGCAGCGGCTTTTCCCGGATACCGGTGGTGGGGGACAACGAGGACGACGTGATCGGCGTCGCCTACCTCAAGGACCTGGTCCACCGCAGCCAGGAGAACCCGGACGGGGAGTCGGTCGAGAAGGTCGAGTCGGTCATGCGGCCCGCCACCTTCGTGCCGGAGAGCAAGCCGATCGACGAACTCCTCAGGGAGATGCAGCAACGCCGGATTCACCTCGCGATCGTCATCGACGAGTACGGGGGGACCGCCGGCCTGGTCACCATCGAGGACATCCTGGAAGAGATCGTTGGGGAAATCACGGACGAGTATGACCAGGAGCAGCCCGCGGTGGAATGGCTGGCTCCGGGCCGGGCCCGGGTGACCTCCCGGCTTCCGGTGACGGATCTAGCGGAGTTGTTCGGCGTCCAGATCGACGCGGAAGACGTGGAAACGGTCGGCGGCCTGCTGGCCCATGCCCTCGGCCGGGTGCCCATCGCCGGGTCCGTGGCCACCGTGGCCGGGTTGCGGCTCACCGCGGAGAGCCTGGCCGGGCGGCGCAACCGGATCGGTACCGTCACCGTGGAGCGGCTGGTGCCGGCCGTCCCTGGCGGCCGCCAGGGACGGCCGGAGGGGGCCTCTTAACCCCGGGCCTCCTATAGTGGGCGTGGTGACGGAGCCGAAGCCGGGCCAGGAAGACATCAAGATCATTACGCTGGCCCGCGCGGCGCGCGCCCGGGTGGCGGCCGCCGAAGGGGCTGCCGTGCGTGATGAGACAGGCCGGACCTATGCCGCCGCGGCGGTAGCGCTGCCGTCGCTCAGGCTGTCGGCGCTGCGCCTGGCCGTTGCCATGGCCGTGTCCAGCGGTGCATCCGGCCTGGAGGCGGCGGCTCTGGTCAGTGACAGCGACGCGGCCGACCCGGCGGACCTGGCCGTGCTGCGCGACCTGGGCCCGTCGGTCACGTTGTTCCTCGCCGGGACCGACGGCGTGCTCCGCGCCACGCTCGTGCCTTGACCGGGCTGAGCAGACCCAGCGTGGGGGAGAATCGCAGGGTGGGATCGCCGCAGACACCTCCGGAGTTCAGGTCGGGGTTCGCCTGTTTCGTGGGCAGGCCGAACGTCGGTAAGTCGACATTGATGAATGCGCTGGTCGGCACGAAGGTGGCGATTACCAGCAGCCGTCCGCAGACCACCAGGCGGGCGATCCGCGGCATCGTGCACCGGCCCGACGCCCAGCTCATCGTCGTGGACACGCCCGGCATGCACCGGCCCCGCACCCTGCTCGGCGAGCGGCTGGACAGCCTGGTGCGGGCGACGCTGACCGAGGTCGATGTGATCGGTTTCTGCGTGCCGGCCAAGGACCGCATCGGGCCGGGGGACAAGTACCTTGCCCACGAGCTGACCGGCCAGGTGAAGACGCCCGTGGTCGCGATCGTGACCAAGGCCGACCAGGCATCCCAGGCAATGATCGCGGCGCAGCTGACGGCCGTCGCGGACCTCGGGAACTGGGCGGATATCGTCCCGGTCTCCGCGGTGTCCGGCTATCAGCTGGATGTGCTGACCGACGTGCTGGTCAGCCACCTGCCGCCCGGAAGGCCGCTGTATCCCGACGGGGAGCTCACCGACGAGCCGGAGCAGCAGCTAGTCGCCGAACTGATCCGGGAGGCGATCCTGGAAGGTGTCCGTGATGAGCTGCCGCACTCCATCGCGGTCGTCGTGGAGGAGATGGGCCCGCGGGAAGGGCGCGACGACCTGATCGATGTCCACGCGTTCATGTACGTCGAGCGGCCCAGCCAGAAGTCCATCGTCATCGGGGCCAAGGGGGCACGGCTCAAGGAGGTCGGCACCCGGGCGCGGCAGCAGATCGAGGCCCTGCTCGGCACGAAGGTCTACCTTGACCTGCGGATCAAGGTGGCCAAGGACTGGCAGCGTGACCCCAAGCAGCTGCGCCGCCTGGGTTTCTACGACTAAGGCTGCTTCTGCTGGAGCGCCTCAGGGCGCTTGGGGCAGGGCGAGCACGTCCGCCACGTTGAGATGCCAGAACGCCCAGCGGTCGAGAACCTGGAAGCCGAGCTGGGTGTTGATGGCGACCATGTGCGAGTTGCTGTCCGCGTTCCCCGTGACGACCCACCTGAGCCGCGGTTCCCGCTCGGCGAGCAGGTCAAGCATGATGACCTTGACCAGCAGCCCGAGCCGGTGTCCGCGGTGCGGTCGGGTGACCGCGGTCAGTTCCTGGAATCCCCACTCCGGGATCTCGGGATCCACGCCGAGCTGGGTAAGCCCGGCGAGCTCGGCGCGGCCGGCGCACTGTGCCGCCACCGAGTAGTAGCGCTGGCCCTGCAACTCGATGCGCCGCTGGCCAGCTCGCACCCGGCCGGCGTCCCAGACCTGGGCCTGCCTGGTCGGATCGTGCGGAGCATCGCCGAGGGCAGCGCTGACGACGGCCACCTGGGCCAGGTGCTCCTCGGGGACCGTTCCCTCCCAGGACAGCACCCGGTAGCCGCGCGCCGCCCGGTGTGCCTCGGCCCGGAGCCGCGCCAGCGTACCGGCCGGGATGGCGGCCAGGTCGAGCAGCCTGCGGACCTCGGTGATGCCGCGCCGGGCCCCGAGCGCGCGGGCGAATGCCTCACCGGCCGTGCCGTCTCGCGCGTCCCCGGCCAGCGTCGTGCGGCCCATTGCCGCAGCCCGGGCCGCCGCGTGGCGGAGCAGGGCGGTCCCGATGCCTGCCCGCCGCCGGGCCGGGGGCACCAGCGGGTGGACATAGGCCAGATGCGGGTCCTCGCGCAGCGGCATCGCGATGGTGTAACAGCCGTCGGCCTGGACCGGCGACTCCCCGGCGAACCACACCTCGGGGTGATCCTCCGTCCAGCCGCAGGCCAGCCAGCCGGTGAAGGTCCGCAGCGACAACGGCGGGCAGTGCGGATCGTCCACCGGCGCGCTGCCGAGGTACGCCTCGTAGCAGGCTCGCAGCCGCCCCGGGTCTGCTTCCGGGTCGAATCGCTCGATCCGCATAGCCCCATACAAGCCGCTGGCATGCCGCCGCGCGAGGCATTATCCGGGCCACGCGGCCTGCGGCCGCGCCAGCGGCTCACGTGGGTCAGGCGCACAGTCCGTTGAGTCTGCTAGGGTCGTTAGCGATGCTGCGCGGAACCCTCCTGCTTATCCGCCGCGGCGGGGGCCGATAAGGCCGGCTCCCTCGCCGCGGGTTTCTTGCGTGCCGCTGGCCCCAGAGCCCGATCCGCGAGGGAGCAGTTTCTCCGATGCAATCCAATCAAGATCGTCATGCCGGAGGCATGCAAAGCCAGCACAG
>OBLW0100003363.1_pt1 | contig 12494 bp, 10 predicted proteins | sample 1520161 | NCBI WGS metagenome assembly OBLW01 (sample SAMEA3539309, study PRJEB22396) | soil metagenome | biome: tundra; feature: field; material: soil | place: USA | collected 2010-05 | depth 0.15 m
GCTGCCAAAAATAACTCGGAAGCCAGCGGCTCATGTACGCCAGCTTCTCGCTCAGAGCGACTCCCGATCTTTGTGTTGTCTTCGTCATCGCTTCCGACGGACTTGCCGTGAAGTCTCTTCCTCATTGTTCCTGTTGGGCCGGATTTCTTTCGGTTCTGACCGAGAGGAGTTCCGTCCTAATCCAACAATGCCTACCGCGTAGGCATGAACTCGCGCGTTCTCCCATATAGCTTCTGGCGCAATTGACCTAGCGCGGGCTCTCCCGCTTCCGTGGCCACTGGTTCCTTCTCCTTGGCGATGGCCAGTAACACTGAGGTATACGCCACGGCGAAATAGGGAAAGTACTGATACGCCTCCGGAGCAAACAGCGCACCCACGCCAAACCCAATCAGCGAGCTGTGCAATGCACTGATGAATAGCTCCGTCTGCTCGTCATTGCCGCCCATTCGCCGCAGCTGTCTGAGATTGCTGAATCCCCGGCCAAAGAAGAGCAAATACAGAACGAACGCCGCGAATCCTCCCTCGACTGCGATCTGAAGGTACGCAACGTGGACCTCACGCCACTGTCCCGAATAGTTCGGGAAATTTCCCAGTCCGATTCCCCAAGGATAGTGCACAATCCCATCGAGACTCTTGATGATCAGGAACCGCCGCTGCTCGTAAGAACCGTGCGCACTTACTTCCATCCCGCTGTTCAAGTCTTCACCGGATATGGCAAAGAATCGGTCTTTCAGGTGTCCGCCTGCTGTGACCCCGACCACCAGCGCAACCAGCATAGCGGCCGCAACCAAATGAATTCGTTTCCCCTTCACGCCGAAATGCCATAAGCCAACCGCACCCGTAACCAGCAGCGTGATGAACCCGCCACGGGAAGCTGTAAGGAATAACGTCGTGCACATGGCTAGCATCGAGGCGGTCCAGATCAACTTCTTGGGAATGCTGTGCGTGCTCAGCAGGAATGCCACGCAGAAAGGAAGCGAGAGCACGATTGCGAAAGCCAGATCATTGGGGTTGGAATAGATTCCACCAATCACCCCCTCCAGCCGGGGATGGGATCGTCCTTTGAGCAAAGAAACTACTGAGATGATCACCACAGACCCCGATTGGATGAAAATGATCCGCCTCAGCCGCGCGAAGTTCGTGGTCACAATGTAGGTCAACACCCAGGCGATTAGAACTTTCGCGAAATCCAGCGCTTTAAAGATTCCCCCACCTTTCCAGACAGGCGAGAGAATTCCTGCAATCACAAGCAATCCAATGATCGATGCCAGGTAAATGGCTTCCCGGGGCAAATTGCGCAAGCCACGCTTCGCTTTGCCGGCGCTCATGACCAGGCCAAGCACCGCGAAGATTCCTGAGATCTTTGCCAACGGGACGTATTTGAGCCCGGGGATCCAATCCTCCGGCCGCGCGCAGTAGACGATATAGAAGGTACTCAGCCAGAAATACGCGCCCCTCAGAGCCTCGCTTTCGGGGGCGAGTTTCTGCGTCCAGCGACTTTGCGGAACCGTCTTCTCAAGAACCGCCATCACGATACCCTTCCTCTTTCGCCCAGCGCTACGGTCGATCTGCTTCCGGAGGCCGGAGCCACCTCAATCTCTTTGCCAACCAGTCGCTGCAAAACCTCTCCGAACTGCCGGGCGACGACGGGCCATCCATATTTTGACGCGAGTTCAGTGGCCGCATTCCCTTGTCTTCTGCGAAGGTCTGCATCGGTAAGAAGCGCGATCACGGACTCCGCAAAGCGGTCCGGTGAATCGGCAAGCATCATATCTTTCCCGTGGTGCACATCAAGCCCCTCGGCGCCCACGGTCGTGGAGACCACGGCTTTCCCCACCGCCATCGCTTCGTAAATCTTGATCCGAGTCCCACCACCTACCCGCAGGGGGACCACCACCACCGCCGCTTCTCGCAGGTGCTCCACGACCGAGGGTACGCGGCCCGTTACTTCCACAGATGCTCCCTCCAGTCTTTTGACCCTGCGATCGGGATTCCTCCCAACAATTCTGAACTGTGCTTCCGGAACCTTGGCCAAGACGAGCGGCCAAATCTCCGCGCAGAAATATTTCACCGCATCCACATTCGGTTCCCAGTCCATCGCGCCCACGAATACGACGAGAGGTTTTTCCTGCCGCGGTTGCGGGTCAGGACAAAACTGCGCAGTATCCACCCCCGTCGGCACGACGCTGACTCGATCCGCTTCCACCCATGCCGTCATGAGCTTTTTGTCGTGCTCCGAAACGGCAATGACGTGATCGAACCGCCGAACAGTTTTCTCCTCGTAGCGCAACATCTTGGAGAATTCCAGCTGGTACATCAGCTTTTTCGCGCCGCTCGATCCATTCGTCGCATGGCGACGCCAGATCTCGCTCTCCACATTGTGCTGAAACAGTACCGACGGAACTTGGAGGGGTTGGGGAAAGTTTACCGCCGCGTCCAAAAAGTCAGCGACCACTACTTCAGGCCGCTGCTCCGACAGACACTGCTTCAGCCGTTCTTGAACCCTGCTGGAGATAAACCGGCTTACCGCGTAGGGAGGGGCATTCGGCAATCGTCGGAGGTAATCCATTCCTCGCGCCACGGTCGACGTCGGCTCTCGCCCTGTGCTTAGGCAAACCGATCCCGGCAACGACTCCTGCAGTTCTTGCTCGTACTCCGCATCGACGGGTCCGTCGTAGTACGAGAAAAAAATCACTTCTTCCCGAACCGCCAGCTGACGCAGGATGTTGAACGAACGCAGGTCTCCGCCACTGTGTACGGGAATAATCTTGTTGGCCTTGGCCCACAGAATCTTCACAGCTGGATTTCCTTTCGGAGCGGGGCTTGCATCCAGACCGTCTTGTGCCCAGTCACGAAATTCACAAAGGCCACCAGCGCGGCCATATTCAACGCGGCAAATGTGTAGGCCACTTCACTGAGTCTTGAGACTGGACCGAGTTTCCACCGGGTCCGTCCCAATAAGCTCAGTCCGTAGAATCCTACCTGCGCCCAAAAAGCGGCGCGGTAGAACGGCCCCCGCAGAAACGCTGTCGTCCCCAGAGCCGCGATCAGCGCAAAGGGAACGACCAGGCGGCTCAGCTTATGGCTTATGAATTCGAACCGCAGTGGATTCTCACGGCGGAACAACCATGGCGCCAGTTGCAGGAGCTGGTAGTTGCCGCTCAGCGTGCGCACTTTTCTGCGAAATTCGCGCTGCGATCCAAGGTCCGGAGCATCCCAAGCCTTCGCCCGCTCATCGAAAAGTACCCGGAATCCCTGCTTCGCTACATTCATTGGAATGAATACATCGTCCAGAATCGTGTCCGCCGGAACCTTGACGACCAATTCCCGTCTTACCGCATAGATGGCGCCCGTCGCCCCCACAACCGAACCCGCGGATGATTCCAGTTCCCGCACTTGCTTCTCGATCCGCCAGTACAACCCCACACCGCGGTCGGTCTCCCCGTTCGCAGGATCTCCCAGCATGAGCTCCCCGCTGACCGCGCCCACTTCAGGATCGGCAAAATTCTCCATCAGCAAACGGATGGCGCCCGGTTCAATCCTCTGCCGCGCATCCGTAAACACGACAATGTCTCCCTGCGCCACATTCATGCCATCATTCAGCCCCAGAGCCTTGCCTCCAGCCAACTGGTTGAGCACGACATGCACCTGCGGGTTCCTCGCGTGCTCCCGCAGAATCGCTTCTGTACCGTCGGTCGATCCATCGGAGATCACCACAATCTGCAAGCGCTCCGCCGGATAGTCCAACTCCATCAAGTTGCGCAGCTTCTCCGCCAGCACGGCTTCTTCGTTGCGCACCACCATCACCACCGTCACCAACTGCTCAGCAGCGGCGCGCTTCACCGGACGTGGACGCCACTTCGCGCGCATCCACAGCCATGCAAAATACCCCGCGTAGGCATAGACGACCACCGCCACCGCGAGCCAGAACACCCATGTCATTTTGCCCCCCGGCCCAGCAGGACAATCTTGATGGTCTGGAAGAGGATCAATACATCCAGCCCTATGGAGGCGTTCTTGATGTAAAACAGGTCGTACTGAAGTTTCTCGCGCGCGTCTTCCAGCGTGTTGCCATACTTGTACTGCACCTGCGCCCAGCCCGTGATTCCCGGCCGCACCGTGTGGCGGACGCCATAGTAGGGAATCTCTTTACTCAACCACTCCACAAACTCGGGCCGCTCCGGACGCGGGCCGACGAAGTGCATGTCGCCCACCAGCACGCACCACAACTGTGGAATCTCGTCCAGTCGCGCGGCCCGCAGAAATTTCCCTCCGCGCGTGATACGGGGATCATCATCCGCGGCCCAGGTCGCGCCAGTATCCGCTTCCGCATCCTGACGCATGGTGCGGAATTTGTAGCAATAGAAGTCCACACCGCCCCGGCCCACACGTTTCTGGCGGTACAGAATCGGGCCCGGAGAGTCCAGTTTTACCGCCAGCATGATGAACGGCAGCAACGGCAGGGCCGCCACCAGCCCAATCAACGCTACCGTAAAGTTCAGCCCCCGGCGCACCAGCCGGAAAAAGCCGCTGAAGCGGAAGCCCTCGGCGAAAATCAGCCAGCTCGGGTAGAGATGCTCCACTTCAATTCGTCCGTAAATCTTTTCCAGCCACGAGGTGGCCTCCTCGACCTTTACACCCGCTAGCCGCAGGTCGAGCAACTCTTCCACGGGAAGCGTGCCCCGGCGGTCCGGCATCGCCACAATCACCCGGTGTACCCCGTTGTTCTTCGCTAACCCAACCAGATGCGATGCCACCGTCTCGCGCGTCAGTTCGCCTTCGATATTCCCCGTCCATCCCACCACTTCAATGCCCAGTTCCGAGCGTTGCCGCAGTCCATTCAGCAACCGCTGGGCCCGATCTCCCGTACCCAGCACATACACCCGCTCCCGAAAATAGGACTGCTGCACAATCCAGTTGTACGCTCCCCGCCAACCGAGAAGCATCACCGCCAACACCACTAATCCCCACTTCGCTCCTGGAAGAAACACGCGTCCCGGCAGGAAATGGTCGTAGATGAAGTCCACGGCGGCCAGAGAAAATGCCACCAGGCCCAGCACCATAAATAGGCGGAAAACCTGATCCCATTTGGCGCCCAGGCTGGAGGTGTCGTATAGATCCAATCCGTGAGAAAGCAGCAGGACGATCGCCGTCACACAGACAATCTTCAAATACCCGCCCTCAACGTTGAGTAAAATCCAGCTCGTCTCCTGGTTGAGCCACCAGGTCGCCAGCAGAAAAGACGACCCCACCACCAGGGCCTCGACCACCAGAAGCACCAGCGTTCTCACCGGGTAATAGACGTTGAAGAGCCGGATCACTGCTGACTTCTCCCCCTAGACTTTGGTCGTGGCTGGCTTCTTCTGGTACGACTCGTAGTAATATCGCGCGTAGGGCAGCGACTCCTCACGCGTACCGTTCAGCACCACTCCCACCAGCGCCTGGTCCGGAAATTCCTGGCGAGCCTTGCGGGCTTTGTCGAACGGCGTCGAATTCGATTTCACGACCATCAACACGCCGTCGCATGCTTTCGCCAGAACGCTCGCATCCGAGAACCACACCGCCGGCGGCGAGTCAATGATGATCCAGTCAAACAACGGCTCGACCCGTTGTAACAGGAGCTTGAGGCGTCCATTGCCAACCAGTTCCGCCGGATCCGCCGCCTTGGTGCCGCTCGGGATGAAGAAAAGATTCTCCAGAGGGCCCCTCTGCATGATGGAAAACTCGTCATTCTTTCCCAGCAGGTACTCGGAGAGCCCCGGATCGGATGCCGTACCCAGCATTGTGTCCAGACGCGGATTTCGCAGATCGGCATCGATCAGTAGGGCCCGGCGTCCGTGCTGCCGGACCATCACCTGCGCCAGGTTTGACGAAGTGAACGACTTGCCTTCCTTGGGCTCTGCGCTGGTGACCAACAGCTTCTTGAGCGGCATCTTCTCGCGCAGGTGATATAGGCGCGAACGCAGCGTGCGGAATTCTTCAGTGCCGCGCGCACTGTCGTCGCCATTCAAGAACAGCATGGTCGCCGGATCCGGTGGGTTCCATTCCAGCTGTGCGCAGCGAGCCAGCAAGGTGTCCGTATTGAACGGGCTGCCGAACGCCGGCATGCCAGGGTGCCCCATTGCTGGGGCCGCAGGCGCCACGGCCTCGGCGGGCCTCTCCGTGAACACCGGCGGATCGGCCACCGGGGTTGTCGCAAAATTAGGCTGCGCCGCGCCTCCCTGCGTCGCTGCCCGCTCCTGCTCGGCTTTCTTCAAAGCTTCATGAATTCTGCTCATAGTTTCCTTTCGTCGGGGAGGTCCTTCTCTTCTTGCCGCAAGCGATCGGCCAGCGTGGCTAGCGACCGCAACGCATCCACCAGATCAAATTTCTCCGCCGTCGGGCTCGGCGCCGGGCCCAGGACTGCGCCGGACGTCGTGTTGTCGCCCAGATCGAAGTCCCGCGCCACTCCATCGACGATCGTGGGCCCAATAATCTTCTGTTGATCCACGAACGCGCTGACCAGACAGTGCTCGCACAGCAGGTTGATGACGCGCGGAATCCCCGATGCATAGCGGTGAATCGACACCAGCGCCTCGGGTTCGAAAATCTGCTGCCCATTCGAGCCCGCGATCCGCAGGCGCTGCTGCACGTAGGCCTTGGTCTCGTCGAGAGTCAGCGCATGGGTCTTTGCCCGCAGCGTCAGGCGTTGCCGCAATTGCCGTAACTGCGGCTGCTTCAGCTTCTGTTCCAGTTCCGGCTGTCCTACCAGCACGATCTGCAGCAGCTTTTCCGTGAAGGTTTCCAGGTTGGTCAGCATGCGAATCTCTTCCAGCACTTCATCGGAGAGGTTCTGCGCCTCATCGACGATCAGCACCGCCGTCTCCCCCGCCCGGTAGCGATCCAGCAGCCAGTTGTAAAGCCGCAGCAGGATCTGGCTCTTGGCCTTCGAATCGCAGGGGATGCCGAAGTCCGCCATCATGTAATCCAGAAACTGCGGCGTGTTCAGCCGCGAGTTGAAGATGAAGGCCGTCGCCACCTGCTGCAAGCGCAGCCACTCGAGCAGCTTGTTGATGAGCGTGGTCTTGCCCGTGCCCACTTCGCCCGTGAGCAGCACAAACCCTTTGCGGCTCTGGATTCCATAGGTCAGGCATGCCAGCGCCTCTTCCGTATGCCGTGTCAAAAATAGATAACGCGGATCCGGATTGACGTTGAACGGGTTCGCCCGTAGTCCGTAGAACTCTTTGTACATAAATGGCCCCTAGAGCTAGCTTCCCCTAAACTCCAACCGTTTCGTTCTTTTCGTCCGGACTCTTGTTCCGGTTCCAGAACTTGAGCTTATTGTTTCCTTCTTCCGGAGCCATCACACCGACCCATGGAACAGCCGCCAGCAAAGGCAGTTCCAGGGCCGCTTCCGCATCGGCTTCCGTGCGGATGGATTGATCACGCAACTCCATCCACAGCGCGAGTCCGATTCCGAGAGCCAGCCCGGCAGCCAGGCCGACGCCAACAAACAGCCATGGGTTCGGAAAACTCGGAGCATCCGGCAGGCTTGCGGGGTTCAGAAGAGCCATCTGTTCCCCTTGGGCCTGATTGGTCATATTCACGGTCAAATCGGCCGCACTCTTCTTGCTCAGAAGATCCTGGTAACTCTTGGTGGCGTTTTCATAGTCTCGCGTCAGCCCCTTGTACTGTTCTTCGACCGCCGGACTTAGCGATACGCGGCCCTGGTACACGCCGATCTCCTGCTGCAGCCTCTTCTGATCGCGCGTGGCCGCGGCGATCAAGTCTTCATATTGATGGATCTGCATCCGCAACTGGCGAAGCTCAGGCGGTTCCGTCGCCGAAGCCTTTTCATTCGTGGTGTCGGAAGCATCGGACGAAGCCTTATTGATCTCCGCCAGTTTCTTTTTCACCTCAGCGATGTCGGCCTTCGTCTTGATCACATCCGGATGGTCTTCGGTATAGCGCCCCTGCAGTCCCAGCAGCTGCGATTGCAAGTCGGACAATTGTTTTTCCAGAGTCTGCGGATTCGTCGAGGACTGAGTCGACTTCCAAGTTGAAAGCTGCTGGGCCAGCATCGACTGGGTGTACGTCCTGTCCTGCTGCGCCCGGTTCAGCGTTTGCGTGTTCGATTCCAGCTGCGAATTCAATCCCGCCAGGATTTTCAGGTTGTTCTCTTCGTCTCCGGGAAGTTGTCCTACGTACTGCTTCTTGAACGAGGCCAGTTTGGAGTCGAGATCATCCAGATTATGCTTGGCGTCCTCGATCCCCTTGCTCAACACGTCGCTGGTACCCTTGGCCGCTGCCTGCACGGACTTAAGGTTCTCATTCACCAGCAAAGTCGTCAGTTCGTTGCAGATCTGCTGCGCCTCGCGTGGTTTCGGGGCGGTATAGGACACGTAGAAGCCCCCGGAGTTTCCGCCCGCGCCGGGCTTCCGCTTCGCACCAAGTTGCAACAGGTCCGTGGGCACTTGCTCTACCTTCATGTTCTGCCGGATGATGTCGATCATCTCTCCGGCTTCCTGGCTGTTCTTGCCCGGGAACACCCGCTCTACAACCGGCTGGAGATTGGTCTGGCTCATCACTTGTTGCTGTAAGGTGGCCATGCGGGCTCCCAGATCCTCTGAGACCACCGGTTGCACCATGTTCTCCGGCACCTTCTGCCCTTCCACCAAAATTGTCGATTGCGAAGTGTACTTGGCGGAATAACGGTCCACGACCAGATAGCCGAGATATCCCAACACCGTGGCAAGTACCGCCGGGATCAAAATCACCTTTGCCCGCCGGCGCAACATCGACAGATAGTCGTCCATCGTTAATTCGCGATTCTGAATCATGCTCGTATTCCTTCTGGCCGTGTGCCTAACCTTGCACGCAAGGCTGGAACCTTACCGGCCCCTGAAAATCAGTCAATCCGGATCGGCCGGGGGGTCCAATCCAATCCAAACGTGATCACTTGCCGGTTCGAGATTCGACTGCATGGAATGTTCGGCACGCAGTACGACTGATCGAACGTCAACTCGTTGAACTGGTAGCTGGCGAACGCGTGGAAGTTTCGTCCAAACGCACGGTGCAATCCGCCTCCTGCAAAACCATAGGCGTAAGTGTTCGCATTCACTCCGGGACACAGCGGCAGGTTCGGGGTGGTCTGTCCGGGGAGGTTGCACGTCGCAAGTTGCGCCGCAGTCAGGTTCTGCAGCCGGTCGTTGTGCGCATACCCGATATCGACGAATGAGCCCCATACCCGCGACAGCGGCCGCGCCGCACTCATACGCACAATGTCGCTCTGCGACCCTAAGAACAATCCCGACCCACTGGTTTCGAAACGTTGATACTCCAGATCCAGCGAGGTCTTTGTAAACTTGTAACGCAGCCGTGCCTGGGCCGCCACTCCGATTTTTGTGTTCTTGATGGTCGTGGGAATTAAGGTGTCCCCTGCAGCTTGGCAGAAGAAGACTGGAACCGTAGGATCGCTACAAACCTCACTCTGCGTACCGATCACCGTAAACTGCGGTCCCGCCCCCAGCAGCAGATCCATCCGCCCCGAAATCCGGTGGCCGTACATTCCCTGAATAACGTGGGAATGAAATGCCGTTCCCAAGACTGTAAAATCGAATGCTTGATACCCATATACGAGCGCAATCTGGGTATGCGAACTGAGGATGCGGTTGTACCCCGCCTGAGCCGACGTCTGCGAACTGCCGATCAGAGGGTTGCCCGTGGTTACGTCGTTTCCGTAAAAATGGGTGAAGGCATATCCCCCAGCCGCCGTGATCGACGACTTGGGCGTGAGGTTCTCCGAGATGTCCGCGATGCTCACGTTCATAATGCGCGGCGCAATTCCTAACGTTCCGAGCGCGCTGCCGTTCGAGAACATGCCAAAGGCGGTGCTGCCTAGCCCTGCGATTCCCTGCGATCCCATCGAACCGTAGGCACCTCCGAAGTTCCCTTCGGGCAGATAGCTGAAGCTATCACGGAGTGACAATTGTCCCCGCTTCCAGGTGATCTTCTGGTCGAGATCCATCTGCTGCAGCACCTTCAAGCCTAGTCCCTCCAGGGTGTAATACCCGACACCACCGACGTAGTCCACCGCCAGGTCGTAATTGCTCCACAACCGTTTCAGGGTCAGACTGCCCATTCCTCGGCTCACGGATGAGAACCCAGTGCCACCAGGGGCATTGCCGGCATTGGCTTCCGCAGACTCGTTGAATGTTACTCCCGGTTGGATATAACTCAACGGCGCCGCGTGCGGCTCCAGCGACGGCAAGTCCAATCCCGACAGCGGCGGATTTTCGCTGATCGGTAGGGGCGCATTCTCCTGTCCATAGGCTGGAACAGGCTCCTGCTGTCCGCTCGGCGGCGCGGTGTCCGCCGGTGGCGTGGTATTGTCCTGGGCCCACGCTCCACTCAACGCGCAGGCCAGCATGCTTAGGGTCCAGATACTCTTCAATTTGCTCATCGCTTTCCTTACGGGACCACCACTGTGTCGCCTGGTTTCAAGACAATGTTCTGTTCCGGATGATTTCCCTTGATCACGTCCTTGTAGTTAAACGGCAATTTTTCCTGTTTGCCGTTCTCCGTCCGCAGCAGGTAAATCCCCTTCACGTTGGCGAATTGTGTAAAGCCCGCCTGCGACAGGGCCTGCAGCATCGTCATGTGCGGCAACAAAGTCATCGGTCCGGTGTGGACGACTTCTCCGCTGACAAAAATGCGCCGGCTGGTCATGGTCTGCACCACTACCGTTACACGCGGATCTGCGATGAATTTCTTCAGCTTCTCCGTAATCGAATCTTTCAATTGCAGAGGAGTCAATCCTGCGGCCGGAATGTCGTTCAGCAGCGGCATCGAGATCTTGCCATCCGGACGCACCGGCAGAGTCTCCGAAAGATCCGGTTCTTTCCAAACCGAAATGCGCAGCATGTCGTCGGCACCAATCACGTAGTCGGAATCCGCCGCAGTCTCGGGCGCCGGTATTGCCGTGGCGGGTTTGTCGCCTTTACTCACACCACTGTCTTGCGCCAGCATCCCCGCCGCCAGCAACCCCATCCCTATCGACAGCGCTAACTTCATCGCTTTCTTCGCTTTCATAACCTCTCCGCGGAGCTAGGACGCTCCGTATCCTTCAAATCCGATTTGCTTCAACTTGTAGAGCAACGCCTTGTAGCTGATCTGCAATTCTTCCGCGGCCCGCCGCCGGTTCCAGCGCGTGCGCGTCAGCGCGCTCAGGATCAGTTCCTTTTCCGCCTCGCGCGAGGCCGCCCTCGACGCCGCCTTCAGAGAAATCCCCCCGCCATTGTTGCCCCCCTCCGGCTTGCGCAACAGAGCGCGCAGACCGCCTAGAGCGACCTGCTCATCTCCCAACGCCACCAGCACCCGGGCCGCATCTTCCAGTTCCCGCAAGTTCCCCGGCCATGAATAATCCAGGAACAGACGCAGCGTCTCGGCACTCAAGTCGGGAACCGTACGGCGGAAGTCCCGCGCGTACTTTCTCAGGAAATACCCCATCAAAAACGGAATGTCTTCTTTCCGCTGGCGCAGCGGAGGCACGCGCAAACACACTCCGCTAATGCGGTAGTAAAGGTCCTCGCGCAGCCGTCCCCGTTTCACTTCCACTTCCAGATCGCGCGCGCTGCCGCAGATGAGCCGGGCACGTTCGCTGCCCGCGACTCCATGGCCCGGAGATTGCGGCAAAGCCTCCAACACCAGCGCCTGGCACTCTGTACTCAAATCGGCCAACTCTTCCAGGTAGATCGTTCCAGCACTCGGCTGCTCGCCTTCGTTTTCTTGCTCCCGCAAAATCTCCAAGTCTTCGGGCTTGACGCCGAGACACTGAAACCAGCGGAAAGGCTGAGAGCTGCGTTGCGACATCTGGTGGATGCGTTGCGCCGTGGCGTGCTTGCCCGCGCCCGCCTCGGCCAGCACCAGGACCGGAACGTCGCTCTGCGCGAGTTCGCGAATCACCGCCTCTACCGGACGCATACTCGCGCTCACACCCTCCACAAACGCGAGTCCCGCCGGCTGCGCAGCGGAACCTTCCCCGCCTTTTGCAACATTAGGCAATAATTTGCCCATTTTTACCTTTTCCGAATGAATGGCAAGTTGTCCCGGCGCCCTAGATTTCTACACCCTCTTACTGCACGAGGATTGCCATGCTCCCGATTGTGCCTCCCGGCAACGCGAAACCTCATTATACTCCATGTTTTCAAAGACTTAGAACCAAACGAGGCAACCAGGCGGGGGATATTCCAAGTTCGGGCGACATCTGAGCCAACTTGCTCTTCGAACTTGTGGGAAAACTTTTTCTCACTATGGCCACCTAGTCATTGCCCAACTGGGCTCCGAGTTCATCGCCACCGTTTTCTTTTCCGGGTTCGAAATTGGCAGCAAGATCGCGGCCAACATGGAGCATATGTGCCCCGGACCTGCTTCGAAAGTTACCCCGGTAAGCACCTTTGGGGACCGGGGTTTGCATTGCACACCCGCGCCGTTTCGCTTATTCTCGAAGTTCCCCG
>OBLW0100003364.1_pt1 | contig 12494 bp, 13 predicted proteins | sample 1520161 | NCBI WGS metagenome assembly OBLW01 (sample SAMEA3539309, study PRJEB22396) | soil metagenome | biome: tundra; feature: field; material: soil | place: USA | collected 2010-05 | depth 0.15 m
GAATCGGCGCCCCTAGAGCTTGCGGTTTGCTTAAGCAACCAGATAATTAGAAGCTCGCTAGTCGATTTACGCACGGGTGAATCCGTCTTTCGCAAACGGGAAGAAGCCAGCCAGAAGTGGAAGGTAGCACCGTGCTCCACTTCGGATTCGGCTCAGATTTCGCCACCGTGCCTATGAATGATTCTTTGAACTGTCGCCCAGCCGATGCCATTGCCGGGAAACTCCGCCACCGGATGGAGTCTTTGGAACGACTGAAACAGGCGATCAGCGGACCGGGGATCAAATCCGGCGCCATCGTCACGCACGAAATAAACGGTTTGTCCATCTTCGCTTCTGGAGCCGAACTCAATTTGCGCCTGTTCGTGTCCGGAAGTGTACTTCCAGGCGTTGCGGAGGAGATTCTCCAGCACAATTCTGAGCAATGCGGATCGGCTTCAGTCTCTTCCAAACTGGAAATGACGAACTCGACTTTGCGTTCGGGTTGGCTGCGTTTCAGTTCGTCGGCGACGGAGTGGGCAATCGCACTGAGGTCAACCGGTTCCGACTGCAACAGACTGCTGGTTACGCGCGAAAGATTCAACAGGTCATCAATCAACTGGATCATGCCCTTACCGGAGCTTCGCATCTGCTCGATCAACTCTTTCGCCCTGGCGTCGAGTTTTCCGCCATACTCTTTCAGGAGGACATAAGTGAATCCGTTCAGGGCATCGACCGGGCCGCGCAGAACGCTAGAGGAAGAAAAAGAAACCGACGAGAAACTTACCGAATTGGCTAAAGGGATCAATGTGCAGGCCCAGCAAGGTGATTTGGAAGAAGAGCAGGAGGATCAGCCGGGGGACAAACGCAAGTCGCGTAAAGCTGCGTAGAGGTTGGCTTGCGGAGCCTTAGCGGGGAGCCGATGTTTAGACTCCCGGCATTTTGCTGTCCGCAGAAAAATATGCAGAACGCTAGATGGTTGGGGCGAAGGAGGTAACGAATGTCTGTTTCATCGATTCTCCGTGCCCCTGACAGTGAGGTGCGGCATGCACAAATGAAGGAGTTTGTCCGTGATCTGACTCTAGTCGCGTCCATCTTGAACGGCGGCAAGGCTCGATAATTTCTTGCAGGGGCTTGTTACTCCAGGGTCAAATTCATCGCGCCGCGTTTGTCGAAGTGAATCTGCAACATTTGCTCTTTGCCGCTGACAAACTCTCCCGCAATCGTCGCGGAGTGATCGGTCGAGTCTGCATCGGAGATCACTTGTACGCGCAGCTGGTGTTTGCCCGGCGCGACCTGCATCGCGTGAAATTCGTGTCCCTGGACGTGGTGGAACACAACGAGGTGTTTTTTGTCAGCGCCTTCCAGCACATGGGTGTAACTCAGATTTCCATCGACCCAAATCGAGAGATGCGCTTGGGCGAATTTATGCTCGACCTCGATTTCCAAAGTTGCCGGGGCAGAGGCCGAGAGTAGCGGGGCACGACCTGCCTTCTCTGCGGGAAGTGTTTTTCCGGACGCTACCGGGGACTTTGCGACCGATGTTGGGGCTGTCCTTACGACCGGAGCCGCTGCAGCAACGGATAGGACGCCCGTTTCAGGATGAGCTGGAGCGGAACCTTTGTTAAGCAACGTAAAATTGCCGGCAAGAGGCAATGCTGTGGGGACTCCATTTTCTGTCCGAGTCGGAGTGTTCACTGCCTTTGACGAGACGAAGGGGCCCATGCGAAATGCGAAGACTAGAAGTCCGATGACGAGCACGCCGGCGGCAAACCACCGGCTCCTCATCCTATCGAGCAATTTCTCCGGCAATCCGCTTGCGTTAGATCTCGTGTGCGCGACCGGGCGGAGTCGAGGTGCAGGCTGCCCCGTGGTCGATGATTTGGGTTTCTCGCTCGTGGGCTGAGTATCGGCGCTCGAAGATAGTACAGATTGCTTGATCTTGTTCCATAACTCCCGGCCTTCCCTTAAATTCTGAATATCCGAAGCCATTTCCATGCCGCGCTGATAACGCTGAGCAGGATCCTTTGCCATAGCCCGCCCGATGATGGAATCGACTCCTTGCGGCAACTGAGTGTCGAGCACTGTCGCGGGAATGGGGTCGCGATGGACAACCTTGAATGACACTGTCATCGCGCTGTTGCCTTGAAATGGCCTGTAGCCGGTCAGCACGGTGTACAGAACTATGCCCAGCGAAAATAAGTCCGATCGCCCATCCACGGTTTCGCCATTCAACTGTTCGGGCGACATATATGCGGGAGTTCCAAGCACACGACCCGCCAGCGTGTGATTGGCGAGGTTCAGTTTAGCTACTCCAAAGTCGGCGATCTTTGCGTGCCCGTCTTCCGTGATCAGGATGTTGGCCGGCTTTAGATCGCGATGAACCACGCCTTGAACATGGGCATAATCCAGAGCGCCGGCTAACTCGTGCGCCAACTGGAGCGCTACGTACAGCGGTAACTTATGATCGCCCTGCGATAACAGCTTCTCGAGGGATTGACCACTTACGAACTCCATTACGATGTAGGGAGCGTGTGTTTCAGGCTCTTCGCCCACATCGAAGATGGTCACGATTCCTGGATGCGACAGGCGCCCGGCTGCCTCTGCTTCACGAAAGAAACGCTCGCGATATTCCTGTTCTGCTTCCGGTTCCTGACCGGCTAATGAAAAAGTCTTCACGGCCACGATGCGGTTGATCTTGGGATCGCGTGCCTTGTAGACAATACCCATGGCTCCGCGTCCGAGTTCCGCCAGGATCTCGTATCGCCCAAAACGTTCGCCCCTGCGGTCGTCCCTAGCTGGCATTGCGGTTTCAGAATTCTGCGATGGCTCGCCGCGCTGGCTAGCGAAAGATATGCGGCGCACGTCCCTTATTGTTAGCTTGGAGCATCAATTACTCCAAGTTACCGACGTGTTACAGGCCTCAGGCTCCGGGCGCCTGGTACCGTGGAGGTGGAATTGCCGCACCGCCGGCAAAATACAGGGGAACGCAACGAAAAACCTGCGGACCCCAGTTTCCCGGGCCCGCAGGTTTGAGCTTTTACCTGTTGAGAATTTGATTATGGCGAGTCCCTGGGTTCAGTTCCTCACTGGTAAGTGAACGCCAATTGATCGAGGTACACATGGTAGGACGCTTGCTGGAGATTGCCGTCCATCTGATAGTTGACCGTGACGCCATACCACCCCGGGGCCGAGCCATGGCCGAACGTCCAGTTGAGATTGCTCGTCACCCCGTTCAAGGTGATGGATTGATACAGCAACTGATTACTCGATGTGCGCTGTACCTTGATGGTGAGATGGTTCCACGCATTGTTGTTGGGATAGCAGGGGATACCGGTGGGGGTCCAATGCGCACTCTGGTTATCCCAAACGTCCCACTCATGGCCGCCTGCAATGCGGCACTCGTGCCCCCAAATGAAGCCCATGCCGCCGAAAAACTGATTCATGTCGAATTCCAACGCCTGCGAAAGGCCTAAATTATTTCCGTAGAAATATACGTCGTAAGTGAAGTCGTGGAGCGTAGGAACCATGGTCTGATTGTTATCAGGCAGGCCTTGCGAGGAGAACGGGCCGATTAAGTGGTTGTTCCACAAAGCGTCCGTGTAGGGGGTAGTCCCTCCCAGATCGTATTCAGTGGCATCTCCGCTCAGCGAAGGCGACTTAATCCCCTGCGCCATCCAGAAGCTAATTCCGTCGCAGGGGGAGGGGGAACAGTCAACGAAGCTCGGAGGCCCCTGCCCGTATTCTCCCCAGCCGCCCGCCCGCTGAATATTCGTGAATGACTTGCCTCCTCCTACGTTGACGGTGATCTTAATCCCTGCGGTCGAAGCTCCCCCGCACTTGTCCCACGCTACGATGACGGTGTTATAAGTTCCCGGGCTCAGCGGCAAATTGTAATTCATGTTCGCCCCGTTTACGGTATAGGCCAACTGGTAGGGAGCGGGGTAGATTCCCATCGCCGCGACCCCCTGGGGGCAAGACGTCGTTGCCGAAGCGACAAACGGAACGGATCCCTGAACCGTCGAATTGTTGCCGGGCGAGTTCACAGTGACACCAGCAAAAAGCGCGGGCGCACATAGGATCAAGAGGCACACCATCAGCCACGCATTCTTCGGCATGCAATGTTTCTCCAAGTAGAATTTGTCTTTAGCTTGCGGGTCTTGCGAACTGCGTCTAAAAATGCCCTTGCGCGCGAGCGGGCGCGTGGTGGGATGGAAGAAACGGCGTATAGCTGTCGGCGGCTAATCTGAAGTCCCGGAAACTATCTAACGGGTAGCCTCAGGACACCGTCGCCAAAATTCAAACTCAAACTACCAGAAACACTGTATTCCCTCCAAGCAGAAACTGTGATTTCAGTACTCGGAAGTACTACGCCGTCTCCTGACTTTGGAAGTGCGATTTCCAGTTCCCTGCTTCCCCCTCTCTGCCTCTCACTGGTTGCGGCAACCCCAAAGCGAAAATTGAACACTAATCATCGCTTGCCGCGTAGATGCGATTGGTACATACCCGTCTGCATCGCATATTAGAGGAACCATGGGCAACGCAAACTTCCAGAGGTGTGCTCACGAGAACTGCACCTGTCCCGCGGCACCCCGCCTGCGAAACCGGAAAGGGTTCGGAAAGCGCCTGCGGTTGCGGACATTCGGAATGCGCCGGCGCAAAGGCTGCCGCTTAACCTCAAGCTCATGTCGGTGAGGCGGAGGCGTCATCCGTCATTGCAGTAGGAAATCGGATCCCGCGGTAGCAGGAGCGGTTTGGATAAGTCAAGCAGTAGAACTGGAGTGATACTTTGGCCCGCTCCAAGGAAGCTTCGGCGGCTTCTAAATCATTGGTCCTCATCGCGCTGGTCCTGGCCATCGCGGCGATGTATTTCGGCCGCCAGTTATTCATTCCTTTGGCGCTGGCAGTAGTCTTCACTTTCCTGCTTACACCCTTCGTCTCTTTTCTGGAGAAAATCCATTTCCGCCGTGTTCCTGCCGTTATCACGGTGCTAGTGCTAGCTTTCGCGCTGGGCGGAATTGTGACTTGGAAAGTGGCAAACCAGTTAGTCGAGGTTATGGTCAACCTGGTGGATTACAAGGCCAATCTAGACACCAAGATTCGTTCGCTCCATGCTTCGAAAGACGGAAATTTAAGCAAAGCCACCGCCACCATCCAGGCACTAAGCAAAGAACTAGCCGCTGTTCCCGGAGAGATTGCCGGCCACGTTGAGGACAAAGATTCAAGAACGACACGCTCGATGCGTCCCGTTCCAGTGCAGGTGGCCGCACCTCCATCCAATTTCGTCCAGGAGCTTAGGGAACTTCTGGGGCCTCTGGCAGAGCCCTCTGAAACGGCAGCCGTCGTCATCATTTTTACGCTCTTCATGTTGATCAAGCGGGAAGACTTGCGCAATCGCGCAATTCGTTTGGCGGGACGGGGTCAGCTAAACCTCATGGCCCAAGCCTTGGATGACGCTGGTCGCCGGCTAAGCCGCTATCTGGTGTTGCAATGCCTGGTCAATGCTGGTTACGGACTGTTGTTCGGAGTGGTTCTATCCTTTATTGGTGTGCCTCACGCCCTGCTGTGGGGAGTCTTCGCGGGTGTTCTGCGTTTTGTGCCATACGTCGGTTCGCCCATTGCTGCGGCCCTGCCTATCGCGATGGCATTGGCAGTTTTTCCTGGCTGGAAACAGGCCGCACTGACGTTCGGGGTCTTTGCCGTTCTAGAGTTGACCGTTTCCAACATCATCGAGCCTATGCTCTACGGCGCTCATACCGGCGTCTCATCGCTCGCTATTCTGGTGGCAGCTGTCTTTTGGGCAACACTCTGGGGACCCGTTGGACTCATCTTGTCCACGCCCCTGACTGTCTGTTTAATCGTGCTGGGGAGATACGTTCCGCAATTGGATTTTCTCGAAGTAGTTTTGGGCGATGAGCCCGTGCTGCTGCCCGAGCAGTGCTTCTACCAGCGACTTCTTGCCATGGATCTGGAAGAAGCGAGAGCTATCGCGGAGGCTTACCTCAAGGAGAATTCACTGGAAAGCTTGTACGAAACCGTGATCCTCCCCGCTCTGAAATTGGCGGAACAGGATTATCACAACGACACGATCGATGACATCCCGAGGAATTTCATACTCCAGAGCGTCAAGGAATTGATCGAAGACTTTGGAGATCAGTACATCGAAGACCCCCGCCTGGAGAGTGCGGAGGAGTCCTTCCGCCAACATGAAGCCGAAGGCTTGCAAGCCAAGATCGCCTGCATTCCCGCTCACAGCTGCGCGGACGAACTGGTCGCAGCCATGCTGGCTCAACTCCTTCGGGGGGGAGGTTATCGCGCCCTGGAACTGAGGGTGAGTCCGCACGACGACGTTTTGAGGACAGTATCGCAGCTCGACCACAGCATCGCGTGCATCTCCTCTATTTCGCCCTTCGCGGTGGGTGAGGCTCGAGCGCTCTGCAAACAGTTACGGGGAAATATCGCCGGTTTGCCCGTTGTCATCGGATTGTGGAGCTTCGAAAGCGGTGCAGCCCGGCAAAGGCTTGGACCGAGCTGTTCCGGTCTCGTCACCACCACACTATCGGACGCTCTCGGGCAGATTCGACAGTTAACCGATACCAAGCAGAAGTCGGAGATGTTTTCCGAATCCGGCAAAGCCCAGAACTTGCCGGCGTAACGCCCGTTGCCGAAAAACGCAGAACTTCTCTAGCTTTTCAGCGGCAATGGGCGAAGTGATTTTCAGCGGTGGCGGCGAAACGTTATAATGCCTTCAACAGCGAACCCGCTAACGCTGATTCCCGTAAGACAGCCGAGACTAAGGAAACGCTAACCTATGAGCGAGAAGCCCAGTACCACCCTGCCCGCAACTGTCGAGAAGATCATCAAACCTCCATTTCCGTCCGAACCTGAGAAAGCCCAGATTGCTGTCCATGGCGCCGATCATCTGTATCGGGAGTTACGCATTGAAAATACTCTGACCGATGAGAACGGCGATACGGTCCGACTGAAGCCAGGGGCCGAGGTGGAAGTCACCATTGCCGCGGAGCCCGAGGCGATCGCAAAAAGCGACCGGGGACAAGACCCGCCGAGGGCTTGATTTCATCCCCGCTCCGGTGTGAAAGCCTGACTGTTGGTCATAGCTAATCGCTACAGCGACCACTGTATATACGACGAATCGAAGTGCGTGCATCCTATTCAATCGGCGGGCGAAGTACTGTCCGTTCGGGGAACGGCATCATGCACGGCACGAACACTAGAAACGACAATACCTCGCAGAGTCCAATCAATTAAGAGTTCCTGGTCTCAAAACAGTGACCATGAGCATGGCGTGCAATTCTATTCGCAGGATAAGTTCCTGATCGAGGAACTAAGCGAATACGTTGGCTCCGCATTGCAAGCAGGGGACGCGGCCATAGTTGTTGCCACGGAGCAGCACCGTAACAATCTTCTGCAATGGTTGTCCGTCCGTGGATTGGATATCGCTGGTCTTGTGGAGCAAGGACGATTTCAGATGATGGATGCGGCCCAACTCCTGTCGACGATCATGTCGGACGGCCGGCCGAATGGGGATCGGTTCAAAGAGGTGGTTGGAGGGATTGTTGCCAAGGCCCTAAGAGTCTGCGAGCGGCAGCCGTCCGCGAGTGGCAATCTTCGGTGAGATGGTGGCGTTGCTGTGGGGCGGACGGGAAGGCGGATGCTGCCATCCTCCGGAGCAGCTCTGGAATGAGCTGGCTCGGATCCACACTTTCTCTCTTTTCTGCGCCTATCCCATGAGCAGTTTCAAGAAGGAAGAGGATGCCGCGCTATTTCTGAAAGTCTGTAACCAACACTCCGCTGTGATTCCGACGGAACATTACATCGGTCTGTCCACCGAGGATCAGCGTCTTCGCAGCATTACTCAGTTGCAGCAGAAGGCGAAGGCTCTGGAGACTGAGGTGGCCGAGCACAAGAGGCTCCGGCAAGAGCTGGAACTTCATGTGCAATCCCGTACCGCAGAACTTCAAAGTAAAAACGCTCAGCTTCAGGAGGAGGTCAAGAGACGCGAGGACGCTGAAACCAGTCTGCGCACCCTGACCAGCCAGTTGATGCTGATCCGAGACGAAGAGCGCCGCCGTGTGGCCCACGAGCTCCATGAAAGCACCGCTTAGGTTCTCGCAACCTTGGCCATGAACCTGAGGGTCGTCGGAGATTGGGAGAGAACTCCCGATGTTGATCCGTCAAAGCTGATCGGCGAAAGTGCAGATCCGGTCGACAACCTGATGGGCGAAGTCCGCCAGCTTTCGCACGTGCTACATCCCCCGACACTGGATGAAATGGGGCTTCCGTCGGCTGTTCAATGGTATGCGGAGCAGTTTGCCAAACGCACCGGTATTCAGGTCGCTTGAGATTCCCAATGATTTTGGACGCCTTTCGCCGAGCGAAGGAAATTGCTCTCTTCAGAGTCGTTCAGGAGTCACTGTCAAATGTGCAACAACATTCGGGGAGCACGACGGCAACCCTTCGTATCAGCAAGGTCTCTACTCACGTCCGCCCTCAGGTGAGCGATCTGGGAAAAGGAATGTCGTCGAAATCCTCGGACGGAGTGGGTATCAAAGGGATGCGTGAGAGGCTGCGTCAACTCGGGGGGACTCTCAGCATTCACTCGAATGGGAGAGGTACGCTAGTGATCGCAGACCTGCCGCTCTCGTAGCATCCATCGAAGTACGTTCTTAGTCCTCAGTGGAATCGGTCGCTTCAACCGTTGATCCTTCTCGACACGCCTCGAGCCACGCGGCTAATAATGCGAGGAGTTCTTCAGGCGGTCTAAGCCAAACCCGTGCGGCGGTGGGTCTGCTCTCAGGGCGTGCCAATATGCTAAGTCCCCGGCCATTAATTGCCTCGAATGCATCCTCGTCCGTGTTGTCGTCTCCCAAATAGGCGGCAGGCACGTCTGGATCCATCTCACTGAGGATCGTGCGCACGGCTGTCCCCTTGTTGATCTTCGGGCTACGAATCTCGACCCCGCCGTCGAAATCCATCACGCCCAAGTCGTAGTGTTTCGCAATCTCTGCCCAGCCTCGTATCACCCGGTCCCGCATTGTTTGTGCTTCTGACTCGGCCAGATCACGCCAGTGCACCGCAATGCTTCCCGACTTGAATTCGACCGCGTCGAGCAGGTCTTGCGAGCGCAGCCAATTTTCTGCCGCCGCCAGGCCTTGCACTGTGGACTCATCCAATTCCCAATGTTCAACGCTTCCATCGGCCTTCAGACGCTGCAATCCGTGAAGCCCCCAAACCTCCGGATGCGGCTTGATCGACAAAAGCGGAACCGTCTCTGTCACATCCCGACCGGAAATGATGACCACTCGTGTCTTTCCGGCGCAGAGAATATTTTGCAAGGCTGACGTAACCCCGGGATACGGGGCAACTTTTTTTCGATCTTTTCGGAAGGGTGCGAGTGTTCCATCGAAATCCAGCATAAGCAACGATCGAGATGCTCGGGCCACCAGCCCTAGGAAGGATTCAAGTTGAGGTTTCGCTCCGGAATCGAACTCTATCTTGATTCTGTCGCCGAGGTGCGTCACGCGGCCGTCACACCCCCCCGAGGTTTCTTTTGTGATCGATCGTTCCCATCCAGCCTGAGTTCGCACAATTCCGTTACCAGATTTCCGGCCCAGCGGTAAATGTTGTGTTCCCTGATGATTTTTCGCATGTGATGCACTCGCATTTGCCTCTCCTCGGGCTCCATTTCCAGCGCCGCGCGGATGGCTTCAGCAGTCTTGTCAATATCGTAGGGATTCACCAGCAGGGCGTCTCTTAATTCGCGAGCGGCGCCGGTGAATTGGCTCAAAATCAGCACGCCGCGTTCGTCACGACGCGCGGCAAGGAACTCCTTCGCTACCAGATTCATCCCGTCGTGCAACGACGTCACCAGGCAGAGATCGGCGGCGCGATAGTAGCTTTCAATTTCCTTGTGGCTGTGATGCCGCTTAAGAAATAAAATCGGCTTCCACTTGCCCGACTGAAATCGCCAGTTAATTCTCTCCGCCTCGGCTTCCAACTCCGCCATCAAATCGTGATAGCGCTTGATGTGAGTACGGCTGGGCGCGCCGATTTGTATAAACGTGAACTTGCCCTGATATTTCGGATACTTCTCGAGGAACCGCTCAATCGCACGGAAACGTTCATGGATTCCTTTGGTGTAGTCCACGCGGTCCACACCGATTCCCACGAATGTTGCTTCAACGCCCAGACTATGCATCAACGTGGAGCGCTCGAGATAGTTGATTCCATACTGATCCGCCTCGGTCGAATCATCGTCCGTCAAGTCCACACTGATGGGGAAGGGGCGAACGATTGTTCTATGGTTCTGGCGCAACACCGCAAAGTGTTCCCAGTCCACGCGCGATTCCAGCACGCGGTCGACCGTCTGCAGGAAATTATTGCAATGCGACTGAATGTGGAATCCGATGAGATCCGCTCCCAGTAGGCCATCCACCAGTTGCCGCTGCCAAGGGCAGATGCCAAAAGCTTCAGGGTTGGGCCAAGGAATGTGCCAGAAGATGGCGACGCGCGCATCCGGCCGCTTTTCCTTGATGAACCGCGGCAGCAATGCGAAGTGATAATCCTGGACCAGCACTACCGGGTGAGGTATATCGGCGATCTCTTCGAGAACGGCGGTTGCAAACTTCCGATTCACTTCCTGGTAAAGTTGCCAGTCCTGTGCCCGAAAGATCGGGCGGGTGTGAGCTATATGGCATAGCGGCCACAGCCCTTCATTGGAAAATCCGTAATAGTATCCTTCCTCTTCTTCCTTGCTCAACCATACCCTGCGCAGTGTGTACCGTGGCTCGTCCGCAGGCACACGTAGCCGATCATTGGCGTCTACGACTTCTGTATCCGCGTCTCCGCTGCCGTGCGCAATCCACGTGCCGTCGCAGGCCATGAGCACTGGCTCGAGCGCAGTAACCAATCCGCTAGGCGGAACTACCGCCTCAATCTCTTTGCCATTTCTCTGATGGATGTAGGGTTCACGATTCGACACTACAAACAGCCGCCCGCCGTCGAGGCGAGTCTGAATCTGCACGGCCAACCGGTCCGCCGTCCACAGGGATTCACCGGCTTCCCGCAATCGAGCCTCGTTTTCTGCGGCCGTCCGGGCCTGGCTAAGACTTTCCGCCAGCGTCACCACTTCCCAAGCCAGCGGTTTGAACAGATCCAAATCCGGCATCTGCTGATGGGAAGAAACTCTGCCCATGCGAAGAGCGCGCATCCACTGCGCGGCTCGTGCGATGGGTCCGGCTATGCTCCATCGCACAATCAGCACCGTGATGAAAACGATGAGAAAGACTTGGACCAGCATCCTAAGGAATGCTTCGCGCCAGGTACGGAGGTTTTGTGCCCGAATGTAATCGACATCATGCACCACCGCCAGCCTGCCCAGCACTTCATCGTCCCGGTGCAAAGGTATCGCAAAGATGTGTACCCGATATTTGTCCAGCCGGCCAAATGAGCTCTGCGCGCGATTTTCCGTGACGGCATGGGTCACGTCACTTGGAACTGTTCCCAGTATCGGCCCTAATTCTGGAGTAATCGCCACCAGCTTGCCCTGCAAGTCGTAAACACCGACTCCGAGCAGGTGTTCCCGGGCCCCGAAACGCTGAACGGTCCGCTGTAATGCTCGCGTCGAGTCCCAGGATTTTTCTACGCTTAGCGCAAAGCTCTCACCAAGCTCTTCGGAGCTTCGTTCGAGTTGAGTCCGAAGCACGCGTTTTTCGCGCAAAACTTCGTAGTACGAAAAGGCCAAAGAGACCAGGGTGATGCCGACAATAAGGGAGAGAATGAGGCGTACACTCAGCAGCCGCATGGTTGGTCCTCCTGGCGCGAATCTGAAAGGTCCCTGCTGCGGAGGCGCGGAAAAAAGATAATCGTCAAACCTCGTACTTCACATCGCGTCTCACGGGCCGTGTATTTTCCCATGTCCCCAGCAATCCTAATAATCAGAAGGTCATCCTGATATACGGAAATCGCCTTAGGTTCATGGAAAAAAAGCGGAATCCGGGAAGTCTCAAATTCTCTGGAATCATAGATGTTCAGGAATATTAGACTCGGATGCCGGTGCGCTGATCCCTCTTCCGCCCTACGGTGAAAACCCCGGCTACAGTAAAAACCCTAGAGCCACAGTACAGTTTGTCGTGATACGAATCAAGTTTGACGAGTACATCCCCCTAAGCCCTATCCAAGACACATGTTCCAGGCTGCCTTTATTTCGCTGGCATCGTCGCCTGCTGCAACCACTAAGCACGAGCCACCCCGTTGGGGTGGTTATGTGACCCTGAAACTCTGTCAGAGCTCGATGGTGCGTGATACAGGCGCGGACTTGGCGCAGTTAGAATCTCAGTCACAACTTGGCTCGGCAGCTAAGGCCGCGATTTCTTTGGAGCGTTTCTGCCCGACACTAAGCATGGCTCCGGTATGGGCGATTGTGTAGATGGTGGCGGCGTTGTCCTGAAAAGGAGAACGGCCCGACCCCGCTGGGGAGAATGAGTAGGTTTCGCCAA
>OBLW0100003366.1_pt1 | contig 12488 bp, 9 predicted proteins | sample 1520161 | NCBI WGS metagenome assembly OBLW01 (sample SAMEA3539309, study PRJEB22396) | soil metagenome | biome: tundra; feature: field; material: soil | place: USA | collected 2010-05 | depth 0.15 m
GGCGACAAACTCGGCCGGGACCAGGTCCTGCACGACGGCCTGCGGATGCTCGGCTGGCTGCTCACCGTCGAGACGCGAAACGGCCACCTGTCGGTCGTGCCGACCGGAGGCTGGAGCCTCGGCGAGCCCCGCCCGGCCTTCGACCAGCAGCCGATCGAGGTGGCCGCGCTGGCCGATGCCTGCATGCGGGCGGCCACGGTCACCGGCGACAGCAGCTGGCTGGGCGGCGTCGAGATGGCCGTGGCCTGGTTCCTCGGCGACAACGACACCAGGATTCCGCTGCTGGACGACCGCACCGGCGGCGGCTGTGATGGCCTCGGCCGCACCAGTCGCAGCCGCAACCAGGGGGCCGAGTCGACCCTGGCGATGATCTCCGTGATGCAGCTTGGCCTGCGCCTGGCCCCGGCCCCGTGAGCCCGCCGTCCCGAGCCGCCGGCGGGCTGCTGACCCGCACCGAGCACCGGATGAAGCCGGACGCCTCCCGGACGCTGTGCCGGCTGTTCGTCCCGGGCCAGGAGACCTTGATCCAGGGGGAATCACGGGCGACGCCGGTCATCGATCGCATCCTCGCCCTGGACGAGCCGGACGTGGAACAGGCGCTGGCCCGGACGACGGCCCTGTTCTCCGACCGCTACCACGACCTCGGGCGAACCCTGGAGCAGCACTTCCTGCTCGTCGCCCACCGGGTCCGGAAGGTAACCCAGGTCAGCCGCGCACGACGGCAGCTGATCGGAGCGTATTTCAGCCAGGAGTACGCCCTGGAGGCGGCGGCCCTGTTCAATCCGTCCCTGGTGATCCACCCTGACCAGGCGGGATGCCGGCCTGGCGAGGTCCGGTTCGTGATGAGCCTGCGGGCGGTCGGGGAAGGTCACCTGTCGAGCATCGAGTTCAGGACCGGCACGATCGGGGACGGTTCTGTGATCCGCTTCGACCCGCCGGGCCGGTTCCTTGGCACCGGACGGCCGCGGTCCGTCCGCTACGATCGCCGCCTGTTCGGCAGGAAACTCTCCGACTACGGCCAGGACGACGAGAACGCCCGGCTGCTGTGGAGCATCCTGCCGCCCCGCTTCACCGGCACCGAACTGGAGGCCGCGCTGGCCGAGCTGTCCCGGCAGCAGGTGACCCGCGCGGACTCCACCGCGCTGGTGGACCGGGTCCGGTGGATGGCGGCGTCCAACTACGCCGTGGAGTTCGGCGCGGACGATGCTCTGTCCGAGCGGGTGCTGTGGCCCACCGCCCCCGCCGAGAGCCACGGCATGGAAGACGCCCGGTTCGTGCGCTTCACCGACGGTACTGGCGGGGCCGGGGCGGCCGCCCGCTACTACGCGACGTACACCGCGTTCGACGGATCCCAGGTGGCGCCGCAGCTGCTGGAGACCAGCGACTTCCGGACGTTCACCGTCTCCCAGCTGTCCGGTCCCGCGGCGAGCAACAAGGGCATGGCGCTGTTTCCCCGCCGGATCGGCGGCCGCTACGCCGCGCTCTCCCGCTGGGACAGGGAAACCAACGCGATCGCCTACTCCGACGACGGGCACGACTGGCCCGCGGCCCGCACGTTCCAGTCGCCCGCCCGCCCGTGGGAACTGATCCAGCTCGGCAACTGCGGCTCGCCCATCGAGACCCCGGCGGGATGGCTGGTCTTCACCCACGGCGTCGGGCCGATGCGGGACTACGCCATCGGCGCGGTCCTGCTCGACCTGGACGAACCTGAGCACTTGCTGGCCGCGCTACCCGAGCCCCTGCTGGTAGCCGAGGAATCTGAGCGCGAAGGGTACGTCCCGAACGTCGTCTACTCCTGTGGCGCCATGCAGCACGGCGACACGATCGTGCTGCCGTACGGCTGCAGCGACTCGTCCGTGCGCATCGCGCTTGTCGACCTCAACCTGCTCCTCGGACGGCTGCTGAACTGCTGATCAGGGCGCCCGGGGACATGCCGGTAACGGTCGCTACCCCTGCCACTGCCGGATGACGCCCGCGGCGAGCAGGTCCGCGATCTGCGCCTGGTCGTATCCGATCTCGCCGAGGATCTCGGCCGTGTGCTGACCGAGCACGGGCGCGACGCCGATGTCGGGAAGCGCGCCCGCCGAGAAGAGCAGCGGCGACCGCACCCGGCGCACCGTATGCCCGACGGCGTCCTGGCGCGTCTCGAACAGGCCGACGGCCATCGCATGCTCGTCGGTGACCAGCGAGGTGAGGTCGTTGATGGCCGAATGCGGAATCCCCGCCGAGGTCAGGACCGTAAGCCAGTGCGCGGTGGACCGCTGGCTCAGTTCACTTTCGAGCAGCCCATACAGATCCGGCAGGTTGAGGTTGCGCGCCGTGCCGGTCACGAACCTCGGGTCGGAGGTGAGCTCCGGGCGGCCGATCTCGGTGAAGAAGGCCTGCCAGTGACGGTCGGTGTTGGGGAGCACGCTGAGGTAGCCGTCGAGCGTCCGGTAGGGCCGCCGGAATTCGGAGATCATCCGCGGGTATCTCTCGGCGCCATACGCGGGGACGAAGGCCGAGCTCCCCATCTGCTCGGCCATCAGGTAGTCGATCATCGACTCGAACATGGGCACCTCCACCGCCTGCACGCGCCCGGTCCGCTCGCGCTCGAACAGCGCGGCCATGATCGCGTAGGCGGCGATGATCGCCGCCGTCTTGTCCGCGATCGCCGACTTCACGTACTCAGGGCGGCCGGTCACGATGCCCTGCAGGTGAGCCAGCCCGCTGGTCGCCTGCATGGTGTCGTCGTAGGCCAGCCGTCCGGCGTAGGGACCGTTGGTGCCGAACCCGGTGACGATGCAGTAGATGGTGCCGGGCGAGATGTCGCGGACGTCTTTCTCGCTGAGCCCAAGGCCCTCGATGGCGCGCGGGCTCATGTTGTGCACGAACAGGTCCGCGCCGGCCAGCAGCCGCGCCACGATATCGTGCCCCTCGGGTCGCTTGAGGTCGGCGACGAGGCTCCGCTTACCGTGGTTGAGCGCGAGGAACACGCTCGACAGCCCCGGCGTCGGGCTGGGCGCCGCCACCCGCATGAGGTCACCCGCCGGGGACTCGATCTTGATGACCTCGGCTCCCAGCTGAGCCAGCATGCGCGTGGTCAGCGGGCCGAGCACGAAGGCGGTCAGGTCGACGACCCGGATGCCGGCCAGCGGCCCGGGGTAGCCGGGAACCGGCCCGTTAGCGGGGCCGGATCCATCCGCCGGATCGCGTGGTGCTGGTTCTGCAGCGTGATAAGCAGTCAAGGACGACCTCCGGGGAATGGGTGCTGGCCCACTGCTCTACGATACGGTATACGGAATCCAGCGATATACCGGAAGGGGTGACCAGATGACAGTGGTGCGCGAGCCTGACGCCTGCGACGCCGTCGCGGACCTGGCCGGCCGGGTGGCCGTCATCACCGGATCGACGCGGGGCATTGGCCTGGCCACGGCGCGCCGGCTGGTCCGGCGGGGTGCCTGGGTCGTGATTAACAGCCGAACGGACGACGAAGGCGCGGCGCTCAAGGACCTTGACCTCGGCGAGCGGACGGCCTTCGTGGCCGGCGACGTCTCCGAGGTGGCGGGGGCGCAGCGGCTGGTGGACCTGACCCTGGAGCGCTTCGGCCGCGTCGACGTCTGGGTCAACAACGCCTCCCCCAACGTCAAGGTCGACTTCTTCGACCAGCAGCAGCCCGCCGACTGGCACCAGACGATCGACGGCAAGATGTTCACCACGATCAACTGCATCCACGCGGTCCTTCCGGCGATGCAGGCCCAGGGCGAAGGCTGCATCGTCAACATCGTGTCCGACGCCGCCCGGGTGGGCACCGCCGGGGAGTCTATGGTGTCCGCCGCGTACGGCGGGGTGATCGCGCTGACCAAGTCGCTCGCGCGTGAATTCGCCCGGCACCGGATCCGGGTGAACTGCGTGTCGATCACGCTGACCACCGGCACGCCCGGCTACGAACGGATCATCGCCGACGAGGTGCGGGCCAAGATCTTCGCCAAGATCGCGGCCAAGATGCCGTTCGGGGTGCTGGACCCGGACGACACCGCCCAGGCGGTGGAGTACTTCGTCCTGGCCAAGCGGGTCACCGGCCAGACGCTGAGCGTCAACTCCGGCCTGAGCTTTCCCGGCTGAGCCAGCGCCGCCGGCAGGATCGGGCCACCGCGAAAGGAAGTAAGGTCAGTGGATCTGAGCAGCGCCCTTGAGGGCATCACCGTGTTGTCGTTGGCCGAGCAGTTCCCCGGCCCGCTCTGCACCCGGCTGCTAGCCGATCTCGGCGCGGAGGTCATCCAGCTGGAGCGGCCCTCCGGCGGCGATCCGCAGCGGCGGGCGAATCCGTGGCTGTTTCGCTTCGCGGGCATCGGCAAGAAAAGCGTCGCGCTTGACCTCAAGGACGCGGACGCCTACTCCGCCGCGCACCAGCTCGCCGAGCGGTGTGATGTGCTGGTCGAAGGATTCCGGCCCGGCGTGATGCAGCGGCTGCAGCTGTCTTACGACGCCGTGCGGGAGTTCAACCCCAAGGTCGTCTACTGCTCGATCTCCGGCTACGGCCAGGAAGGCCCGTACCGCGATCTGACCGGCCACAACATCAACTACGAGGCGATCAGCGGATATCTGGAGCCGTACACGAGCGGCAAGTACGAGTACTTCACCGGCGGTCCGCCGTGGGGGGACGTGATCTCCGGAGCGCTGGCGACCTCGGGCATCCTGGCCGGGCTGCGTCAGGCGGAGCAGACGGGCACCGGGACATTCGTCGACATCTCGATCACCGACAGTCTCATCTTCGGGCTCGGCGGCGTTCTGACCAGGCATGCGAATGGCGGCGAGACGTGGCCGCGGCGCGAGGGGGGCTACGGTCTTTTCCAGTGCTCGGACGGTCACATCGCCCTGGGCATCGCGCACGAGGACCATTTCTGGCGCGCGCTCTGCGCCCTGCTCGACCTGGAGCAGTACGCCGACCTTGATCACCCGCAGCGGATCGAGCAGGGAGATGAGCTGCGGGCGGCGATCGGAGCCCGGCTCGTCCGGCAGTCCGTCGACTACTGGGTGCAGGCCATGGGCGCGGAGATCCCGTGCTCGCGGGTGAACCGGACGGCCGATGTGGCCGGCGACCCCCAGATCGCTGCGCGCCGCCTGTTCACGGACGCGCGGGACGAGGCCGGGGAGCGGTTCGTCACGGTGCGGTCGCTGTTCGGCGGACCGGAGGCGACCCCGCGGTCGGTCCCGGCGCTCGGCCGCCACACGCGTGACGTGCTCGCCTCCCTCGGCCTGGCCGACGCCGGCATCAGCGCTCTCGTCGCGGCGGACAGCGAAGTCGCGACATCGGCGCCGCCGCGGTGACGCCGGCCGGCGCACCGGGTTCGCACGGTGGCATGCGGTATACTGCCGGGCGTTCGGTTAGCTGTCCTTGTCCACGGGAGCCCATTTGGTTACGCCCGATTCGGGATCGATCACCCGGCACCGCCTCAATGACCAGATAGCCTCCCGTATCCGCGAGGAGATCCTCTCCGGCACCCTGCGGCCAGGGACCCGGATGGTGCAGAGCGACTGGGCGGACCGGCTTGGCACGAGCCGGATGCCGGTGCGCGACGCGTTCCTGCGACTGCAGTCCGAGGGCCTGATCACCGCGTTCGAGAACGGTATCGCGCACGTCGCGGACCTGTCAGAAGAGGACATAGCCGATGCGTACGCGCTGAATGCCGTCGCGGCCGGCATGGCCGCCCAGCGGGCGGCGCAGCGGATGTCGGACGAGACCATCGACGAGCTACGGCGGCTGCACGCCCAGTTCAAGTCCGCGGTGGAGCGTAACGACATCGAGAGCGCCACTACCGCGAACAACGCCTTCCACCGGCTGCTGACCGTGGAGAGCCGTTCGCCGCGGCTGATCGGGATGATGCGGGTGCTGTCCGCGGGCACGCCGCACGTGGGCACCAGGGAGCTGCCGAGCTGGCGCGAGCGCTCGGTCGTCAGCCACGAGGCGATCCTGGCGGCCGTGGTGGCCCGGGACGCCGACTCGGTGGCCACGCTGATGAGCGAGCACGTGATCGAGGCGGCCTCGGTCGTGATCGACTACCTCCGCGGCCGCGGCTTCTGGACGATGGGGATACACGACGCGGCGTCCTGAGGCGGCGTAGCCGCTCAGCCCGGTGCCCGCCGCGCACCTGGCACCTCCGCTTGCAGATGTGACATCGCCCGCTGCAGGCATAGCACCCGTTCGCAGAGTCTTGACATCGAGCGAATGCTGGATACCGTATTCAGAGTATCGTCGGAACCGATGGGCTGACCGGAGTACCGGGACGTGCCTTCTGGCACCGGCGCAGCGCAGGCACAGCGAGAGGAAGCGACGCCGAACATGTCCAGTGACGCGCCCGCCGGCGAGCACCGCGCCGCTGACATTACCGACGAGATGCTCATCCGGGCCGAGGCGCTGATCGGCGTCTGGCTGCGGCGGGACGTTCACTGGCCGGCCATGGCCGAGGACCTGACCCCGATCGACATCCGGCGCTGGGCGTACTACAGCGTCGGGGACGACAATCCGCTCTGGTCGGACGAGGGGTACGCCCGCGGTACGCGCTGGGGCACGGTCATCGCCCCGCCGACGTTCCTCTACAGCGTCGACAGCACGATCGTCGCGCCGGGGTTGCCGGGCATCCAGTGGATCTACGGCGGGACCCGCTGGGAGCACTTCCAGCCGGTACGGGTGGGCGATCGCATCACCGCGCGGGCCCGGCTGATCGGGATGCAGCGCAAGGCAGGCGGCCACGCGCGGCACCTGGTCATCCAGACCGGCGAGATCCTTTACTACAACCAGCGCGACGAGCTGGTCTCGCGGGCCGAGTCTGACGTGCTGCGCGTCCCTCGCCGGCGCAGCACGACCGGCATGACCGGCTTCGATGAGCGACAGGCGCAGGGACGCCACAAGTACAGCAGCGAGGAGATCGAGATCGTCCGCAAGGCGTACGCGAACGAGCAGCGCCGGGGCGCCGAGCCACGCTACTGGGAAGACGTAGCCGTCGGCGACGAGCTCACGCCGCTGCCGAAGGGCCCGCTCACGCTGGTGGACATCGTCGCCTTCTACGTGGGCCGGCGGAACACCTATCCGCCCTTGAAGCTCGCCTTCGCCGAGCGCGAGCGCCATCCGGCCAACGTTTACGTCAGCCCGTCCACCGGCATTCCTGTGCACCCGGCGGCCGGGCACATAGACGAGGAGATCGCCCACGAGATCGGCATGCCCGGGCCGTACGACCAGGGCTGGATGCGGGCCAACTGGATGGGGCACCTGGTCACGAACTGGGCCGGCGACGATGCGTTCGTGCGCAAGCTGGCCGTCCGGCTGTCCATCCCCAACCTCGTCGGCGACCTGACCTGGTGCCGGGGCGTGGTTACCGGCAAGCGGGCGCAGGACGGTGCGCATCTGGTCGATCTGAGCTGCTGGGGCGAAACCCAGCGCGGTGAGCGGAACACCACCGCGACCGCGACGGTCCGGCTGCCCTCGCGCGCGCTCGACTCAGAAGCGTCAGGAGGCCGGTTCTGATGGCGGCGCTTGACGGCATCCGGATCCTGGACCTCACCCACGGCGTGGCCGGCCCCTACGCCACCATGCTGCTCGGGGATCTCGGTGCCGACGTACTCAAGGTCGAGATGCCCGGCCGCGGTGACGCCAGCCGCTACATGAACGTCAGCACGCGGTTCGAATCGCAGATTCCCCGGGTCGGCGGCGACTACTTCATGTCGATCAACCGCAACAAGCGGTCGGTGACGCTGGACCTGAAGAGCGAGCAGGGCCGGGATCTCGCCCGGGCGCTGGCCCGACACGCGGACCTGGTGGTGCAGAACTTCCGTCCGGGCGTGGTCGAGCGTCTCGGCCTGGGGCCACGGGACCTGATGGCCGCGTATCCACGGCTGATCTACGCCTCGCTCAGCGCGTACGGCAGCGTCGGCCCGCTGGCCTCCCAACCCGGCATGGACGTCGCCATCCAGGCGCGCTCGGGTGTCATGTCGATCACCGGCCACGAGTCGTCCGACGATCCGATCAAGCCCGGCGTCTCGCTGGCCGACTTCTCCGGCGGCGCGCACCTGGTGATCGCCACGCTGGCCGCCCTGCTGCAGCGAGCCACGACGGGCCAGGGCAGCGAGATCCACGTGTCGCTGCTCGACGCCACCGTCTCGATGCTGAGCAACTACTGCGTCGCGGTCCTCGACGGGGACGCGGATATCACCAAGATGGGGTCCGGGCACCCGCAGCTGGCCCCGTTCGAAGCGGTGCCGACGAAGGACGGCCACATCGTCATCGCCCCGGGCACCAACCACCTGTTCCGCGAGCTGTGCCGGGTTCTGGCCCGGCCTGATCTCGCCGCGGACGAGCGCTTCGGCAGCAATCCGCGCCGGGTGCGGAATCGCCGTGCGCTGCTGCACGAGCTCGAGCTTGAGTTCCGGCAGCGCACGACGGCGGAATGGCTCGCCACGCTCGAGCTGGAACAGATCCCGTGCGCGCCCGTCAACTCGCTGCGGCAGGCCTACGACGACCCGCAGCTGATCGCCAACGGCATGCTGCGCGAGGTCGGGCACCCGGAGCTAGGCAAGGTCAGCCAGCTCGGCGCGCCGTACCGGATCGACGGCGACGTGCTCCCGATTCGGCTGCCGCCACCGATTCTCGGCCAGCACACGGCCGAGGTGCTGGCCGAGGTGCTCGGGCTGAGCCCGGCGCAGATCGCCGAGCTCGTCGCGGCCAACGTCATCAGCACCGCCGAGTGACATGGTGAGCGAACCAGGCGACGCGATGCGGACGTTGTTCAGCCCGCGCGGCGTGGCCGTCGTCGGCGCGTCGAGCCGGCTCGAGACGTTGCCGGGCAAGGCGCTCGTCCGGCTGCGGCAGCATGACTTCCGCGGCACGGTCATCGCGGTCAATCCGCGGCACGCGACGATGCACGGCTACGACTGCGTGGGGTCCGTGCTCGATCTTCCTGACGGCATCGACGTCGCGATGCTGATGCTGCGGGCGGATCTGGTGCCGCAGGCGGTGCGCGACTGCGGTGCGCGCGGTATCGCCGTCGCCGTCGTGCTGAGCTCCGGTTTCGAGGACTCCGAGGCCGCCGCCGAGCTCAACGCCGAGCTCCTGGCCGCCATCGTGGCCTCCCGGGTGCGGGTGGTGGGCCCGAACTGCGAAGGCATCTGGAGCATCCCGAGCGCGCTGACCCTGACGTTCGGAAGCGCCGCCGACCGGGCCCGCCTGCTGGGCGGGCCGGTCAGCATCATCAGCCAGAGCGGCAGTGCCGGCGGAGCCTGCATCCGCGAACTGCAGGACCGCGGCGTCGGGTGCCGGTACTTCGTCAGCTCAGGCAACGAGCTCGACCTGTCCACCCTGGACTTCTGCGAATTCATGATGGACGAGGGCGGATCGTCGGTCATCGCGATGTTCATCGAAGGCCTGCGGGACGGCGGCCGGCTGCGGCAGCTGGCCGCGCGAGCGCGGCAGCGGCACGTGCGGCTGATCGCGTTGCGGGCGGGGCAGTCCGAGCAGGGCCAGGTCGCGACGATGTCGCACACCGGCCGGGTCGCGACCGCCGCCGCGGTCTACCGGGACGTGTTCGCCCAGTGCGGCGTGCTCGAGGTCGCCACCCTCGCGGACTTCATCGACGCGATCGAGCTGGCGGCCGGCCAGGATCGGCTGCCCGCGACACCCGTCCGGACGGACCGGGAGCGGGAGCCACGGCGCGGGCTGGGTGTTGTCGCCATCTCCGGCGGCAGCCGCGCGCTGCTGGCCGACGCCGCGGAACGGCACCGTGTCCCGTTGGCGCAGTTCACGGCGGAAACGGAACGGACGCTCGCCGAGCTCCTGCCACGCTTCGGCTATCACCGCAATCCGGTCGACACGACGGGCGCGCTGATCGCCGACCAGGCCGGCTTCGAGCGGGTACTGCGCACGGTGGCGGCCGACGAGAACGTCGACACCGTCCTCGTGCAGTACGCCAACGGCGGCGACCGGCAGCTGCCCGGGCATGCCGCGCTGTTCCGCGCGCTGTCCGCGGAGGCGGGCAAGCCGTTCGTGGCAGGCCTGCTGGCCGGGCGGCGCGAGCTCACCGGGCCGCCCGGGCTCGAGGGCATCGTCGTGGCCCGGGATCCCGCCGAATCGATCAAGAAAATCGCCTGGCTGTACCGGCTGCGCACCCCGGCGGCACCGGTACCCGGCGGCACCGGATCCGGGCCTGCGGAATCGGGTACAGCGCAGGAGCCGGCCGACCTCAGCTGGTCCCAGCGGGCCGCCTTGACCGAGCGTATCGGCATCCCGCTGGCCGCCTGGCGGACGGCGAGGTCCGCGGACGAGCTTTACCTGGCCGCCGCCGAGCTGCGGCCGCCGCTTGTGGTCAAGGCGACGCCGGAGTACGCCGAGCACAAGACCGAGGCCGGCCTGATTCAGCTGGGACTCCGGACCCCGGACGAGGCCCTGGACGCGCTGCGGCGCATCCAGTCGCAGCTAGGCCCGGGCACACCCGTGCTGGTCCAGGAGATGCTCAGCGGCCGTCAGGAGATGCTGGTCGCCGCGCGGACCGACCAGGACCTGGGTCCCGTCGTCGCGTTCGGCTTCGGCGGGGTACTGGCCGAGTGGGCGCGCGACCTGTGCTACCTGTCCCTGCCCGCCTCGGCCAGCGAGATCCGGGCCGGCCTGGCGAGCCTGCGCTCGTGGGAGCTGCTGCAGGCGTTCCGCGGCCGGGCCCCGCGCGACGTCGATGCGCTGGTCGCCGCGGTGCTTGGGCTCGCCCGCGAGTACAGCCGCTCGCTGGCCGGCTGGGAGATCGAGTTCAACCCGCTCCTGGTGGGGGCGCGGGGTGAGGGCGTGCGGGCCGTCGACATCCTGTGCGCCCCCCCGCCCGCAGCACTTGGTATACGGTAGCCAACAACTGGAAGGCGAATGTCCCCATGGACTTTTCCATCGATCAGGAAACGCAGGAGAAGGCGCGTGCGACGCGCCAATTCTGCGAGAAGCACATCGATCCCTACGTGGCGAACTGGGATAGCGGTGAAGCCATCGCGACCTCCGTCTTCGAGCAGATGGCCGCGCTCGGCCTGATGAGCCTGCGCATCCCGGCCGAGAACGGCGGGGAATCGGCGTCCTTCGTCGAGTGCGGCTCGCTCGTCTACGAGGTGGGCCGAGCCGACGTCGGGCTGGCCCTGATGGTCGTCAACGGCGTTTTCTTCGGCGAGATCATGGGGCTGATGTCGGAGCCGGCGCGGACCCGCTGGGCACCCCGGGTGGCCGCGGGCGCGCCGTTCGCCATCACCCTGACCGAACCCGATGCGGGTTCTGACGCGGCCAGTATCCGGACCACCGCGGTCCGGGACGGCGACCACTACGTAGTCAACGGCGAGAAGGGCTCGGTGAGCTACGCCGGGCTGGCCGAGTTCGGGCTGATCTTCGCGCGGACCGGAGGGCCGGGGTCTGGCGGCATCTCCTTGCTGGCCACGCCGTGGGACGCGCCCGGCATTGACAAGCGCATCTATTCCTCTGTCGGCGAGCGGGTCACCCAGCGGGGCCAGGTCTTCTACACCGACCTGCGGATCGAGGCGGAGAACCTGGTCGGCACCGAGAACGCCGGCTTCCGTGAGGCCATGCAGTTCTTCGACTACAACCGCGCCTTCCTGACCCTGGCCTGCATCGGCGCCGCCGAGCGCTCGCTGGAAGAGGTCAGTGAGCACGTCCGGACCCGGCAGGCCTTCGGCGGTCCGCTAGCCCGGTTCCAGGGGGTCAGCTTCCCGATCGCCGAGCACCTGACCCGGCTGGAGGCGGCCAAGCTGCTCGCCTTCAAGGTGCTTTACCTCAAGGACGCCGGGCTACCGCATTCGAAGGAAGCCGCGATGATCAAGTGGTTCGGGATCAAGGAGGCCTACGAGGCGATTCACGACTGCCTGCTGCTGGCGGGCTGGCCGGCCTACAGCGCCGAGCTGCCGCACGATCGCCGGATGCGGGACGTGATGGGCCTCGAACTCGGCGACGGCACGTCGCAGATCATGAAGATGGTGGTCGCGCGCGAGGTCCTGGGCCGGGAGTCGCTCCCGTACGCCCGGGTCGCCCCATCCTGACGATGGGCCGCCCGACCAGCCTGCTGACGGAATTCAGGCGCTGGGCCGAGCGGAAGCCGGCCCAGCGGGCCGTGCTCGACCACGACGTCTACGCCTCCCGGGCGCGCGGCGAGCTCGTGGTCCGCAGCTCGCGCACCGTGCTCCAGATGTGGGACGACGTGACCGCGCTCGCCGTGTCGCTGCGGCGGCTGGGCCTGCGCCGCGGCGACGTGGTCGCCTTGCAGCTACCTAACTGGCACGAGTGGCTGGTGACCCACCTGGCCTGCTACGCGATCGGCGCCGTCACGATGCCGATTTCACCGGTCTTCCGTACCCGCGACGTAGCGCGCCAGCTCGACGTGGCCGACGTCCGCACGCTCGTGCTGCCGACGTCGTTCGGAACATTCGACTACCTGGCGATGGGCGCGGAACTGCAGGGCACGAACGCCGGGCTCAAGGTC
>OBLW0100003369.1_pt1 | contig 12484 bp, 12 predicted proteins | sample 1520161 | NCBI WGS metagenome assembly OBLW01 (sample SAMEA3539309, study PRJEB22396) | soil metagenome | biome: tundra; feature: field; material: soil | place: USA | collected 2010-05 | depth 0.15 m
CACAGCTTGGCAATCTTACGGATTGCCACAATCCATCCCGGCGATATCGGCGTTTTTCAGGACCCATCCGCATTTCGGTGGGTAAACCATGTTGGATGAGCGCATTGGGCTGTGGTCAACATCTGACGTCCCAGTTTGACCGTCGGAACGGAAGTCCTCGAAGCTCGTGCGAGGACCTTCGACCAGGGTACGCATCTTCCCGATGCCGACATTTAGCATGAAGTTATGATTAGAGCTGCCGTCGCACAAGTAGGAAGTGTGTTGTTTGATACCCCGGCGACCCTGCAGAAGGTCGAGATGCGATGCCATGAGGCAGCGTCTGCCGGCGCGCAGCTGTTGGTATTCCCAGAGGCGCTCCTGGGCGGCTATCCGAAAGGATTGACCTTTGGGGCCACCGTCGGAAATCGAACCGATGAGGGACGTGAGCATTTTCGCCGCTACTCCCAGGCCGCCATCCAATGCCCTGGCCCGGAGACAGAGACCTTGGCGAGCTGGGCGAAGGAGCTCAGCCTTCATATTGTGATCGGAGTTGTCGAGCGCGCAGGCGGCACCCTCTATTGTTCATCGCTCCTCTTTTCCCCCCAGCAGGGACTCATCGCCAAGCATCGGAAGCTCATGCCGACCGGCAGTGAACGTCTGATTTGGGGATTAGGGGACGGCTCAACCATGCAAGTAGTGGATACCGAGCTGGGCCGCATCGGCATGGCAATCTGCTGGGAGAACTACATGCCCTTATACCGGCAGCATCTCTACAATCAGGGCGTTCAGCTTTGGTGTGCACCCACAGTGGACGCGAGAGAGATATGGCAGTCGAGTATGCGTCACATTGCGTATGAAGGGCGTTGTTTTGTGCTGAGCGCATGTCAGTTCCTGGCCAAGGACGATTGGCAGCAAGATCTGAGAGAGGCTGGCGGCGAGATCGATGGGAGAAGTCTCGTTGTTTCTCCGAGAGGAGAGATCATCTCTGGCCCGGCCGAAGGCGAACGACTGTTAACTGCGGACCTGGATTTGGACGATATCCCGCGGGGCAAGTTCGACTTGGATGTGGCAGGCCACTATAACCGGCCCGATGTGTTTACCTTCCATACCAATTGAGTCACTCAAAAAGAATGCGCACACAGTCGCACCGAGCGGACCCTTGGCGCAGTAGCCGGGTTGCCCAGATCGGGACATGACACGCGTCAAAAAGCCGGCATCTATTCTTCCCGAATCGCAGCCAAGACGAAGCTGAGTTCAATTCCAATGGTAAGTATCCCCGCACATCAAGTAGCTAAAATGTTGGGATGATTGAAAAGATTCAGAGTGTTCATTGGAAGCTATATCGAGCAAAAGAACGCATGGATGAACTGGCGAGAGTTCTAAGCGAATACTACAAATCCAGCCCAGGCGAACTGGTGTTGGATTCAGGCGTATTCGCCTTTCGAGAAAAGATACCTGTGCCAGCTCGAATCCCTTTAATTGTGGGGGATTTTCTGCAAAACGTTCGTTCAGCGCTCGATTATTTGGTGTGGGAACTTGTTATTGCGAATGGGGAAATCCCCGGCCAGCATAACGCATTTCCGATCGATCTCACGATGGCCGCATATCAAACTTCTATAACTAACCGGCGCAGACTGAAAGGAATAAACAACGCGGCTGCCGCTACCATTGACGCGATGCAGCCGTATCACTGCAAGAACGATGCGGAGAAAGACAACGCCCCTCTCGTGATCCTTGATCGCCTGACGAATATCAACAAGCACAGACGGGTCTTATTGGCTACTATCGGCTCCAATATCGCCCCGGTCGGAGACCCGCCCCGGTTCTATATCAACGTCGACTATACCGTTAGAACGGGGAGTGGAATGATCAAGGAAGCTAACAGCATGGTCGCGTTTGTCACTCTTTCCGAGGGACCGATAAAAGGCTTGGAAATCTCTGGTGCCATTGATGCGCTTGCGCGTTTCGTCATCGAGGAGGTTCTCCCTCCGTTCGAGAAGTTTTTTGAATGATTTGGCGCGTGACCCCGATCCCGGGATATTCCCAAACCACAAATGAGGGTGCCCCCGGTCCCTCGCATTCGGGGACCGGGGATGCCACATACCTCAACCCGGAATCCGTTCGCGATGCTTCCGTTCAATCCCATTAAGTCGGCTTTGCTTCCGGAATTGTCATCCCTGCTGTCGGTCCGGAGACTCTGGAGCCTTCGGCGTTTGCCGTTACCGATCCTGCCTCCTGGGCATCCTGCGGCGCTGGAAACGTACCTCGGCGATTTGGCATCAGTCCAGAAACTCTACTTGCGATATGGGCGTTATCGGTACCGATCAGATTGAATGGCGTCGATCTTGCATTTGCGAGTTGATGGCATTCACTTCAGGTAAGCAGGACATGGCCGAGTCACTTGGCGACCAGATCTTGAAACAGAGCTATTCCCCCGAGCTTGAGTTAGCAAATTATATCTGCAAGACAACTCCACCTCTCGATATACCTCACCCATCCCGCCCGCACCGAAGAGGCCGAGTGTTTCGTACCCGTCTAGCTCCGAGCCTGAGTAGTCATTCGATTCCAAAGCGCCTCAAAGCGGGCATCGCTTCGCCAAGCGGACCACTTCGGGTCCGTTGCGATCGAAATGAGAAATGGCGAGTGGGCTTGGTAGGCACTATCGAGCAATGCGTAGGTGTTTTCGCGCTCCTTCAGGCCGAGATAGACGACCGCCATCAGATATGGATCCACATACGCATGCTTTGATTCTTCCTGAAGCTGCTTCAGAGTCTCCATCGCAGCGTGGCGATCCCCCGAAGCCGCTTCGGTGAATCCAATTTCCGCCGTGATGATGGTAGGTTCAAACCCGTTCAACTTTTTGAACTGTTTCAGATCTTCGAGCGCTTCTTTGTAGCGCCCTTCGCGTGCGAGGGACCTCGCCATCCCCCAATTGCCAAGTACGGAATGTGGATCCAGGCTTAGAGCCTGCTGGTAGTAGCGGATGGAATCGTCATAATGGCCGGCGTAATATTTAACGCAACCTAGTTCGGCGATCAGCATACCTGAATGTGGATCGAACTCCAGCATGCTCTCCAGGTTCTCTTCGGCGTGACGATAGCGTCCGTTGATCGAGAGCAGATGAGACGTGCAGCCGAGTTGCCAGATCGCGTGATCTCTGGTGTCGGCTTCCTCCAACTCGCTTTGTGCCAAAGGGAGATTCCAATCGTAGAGCAGATCGATAAGTCCCAGGATTCCGTGGGCCTGGTGCATCGATGGATCAAGCGTGAGGGCGCGTTGAGCATATTGGCGCGCGAGCGGCATGTGGTCGCGTGGCGCCTCGTAGAACATTCCCAACGCCAAGTGGCCTTCCGCCATCGACGAATACGCAAACGCAAAGGAGGGGTCGAGCCGAACGGCTTCCTCAAAATCATGAATGGCTTCGTGAAGGTTGGCTGGGTTGTCGCGAAGGCGTGCAGCAGCCTCGCCGCGCAGAAAATTCTGAAATGCGGCGGGACTCGAAGTGAGCGGTCTCTGCGCCCCCGCTGCCTGAGCGGTGTCGAGTGAAATTCCCAGACCCTTCACGGCATCTTGAACGATATCGGCCTGGATCGGACGGAGATCCGCTTCATCCGGAATGTACTGCTTGCTGCGCAGGACAGTGCCATTCTTTGCGTCGCTCAACTCCGCGTTCAACACCAGCCGTCCATCCTGGTTGCGCTCCAGTGCTCCGGACAGCAGGTAGCCGACGCCAAGCCCGTTGGCGGCATTCTGTTTGTTCACACGGTCTGCCGCAGCGCGCGAAATCACCCTTAGCTGAGGGATTAGCGAAAACTGGCGGATCAGGGTTTCCGTGATGCCTTCGGTCAGGTAACTGTTGGCACTGGCTCCCGTCTGGTTAGAGAAGGGAAGCACCGCCAGCACTTTCTGGTCGTTCCCAGCAACCGCGGCGTGCGGAGTTTGCCTCTTCCAGAACTCGATGCCGCCAATTGCCGCGATCAGGACGACTGCCGCCAGCCCCAGGGGAGCCAGACTGCGCCAGACCGGCGTTTCCGCGTGTTGATGAGTGTCTCCTGCGCCAGGCACCGAACCCGCTCGTAGAACAGCACCGCCCGCGTCGGCACTTCGTACGGTGAAAGTCGCGCGATACCCTCCCTTGGGTACGTCGATGAACGCCGGATCGTTGCGGCCCACGTCCGCGTAGTAGTCGCGCAGCCGCGATCGCAAGCGCCCCGCCTCCACCCGCACTGTGGCGTCGACGGCCGGATCATAGGAAGAATCTCGCTCGAAAACATCCACCGCGATCGCATATTCCTTCAAAAGCTCGTCGCGATCGTTCAGCGAACTCTCCACGACATAGCGCAGGAATCGCTGGCTGCGATGGGAGTTGGCAAACGGTGCGGACGCAAGCACGCGCTCCAGTTCGACTTGGATCTCTTCTGCCGAAGGCGTTTGCGTCGACTCCATTGCGCCCTCTGAATCCTGTAAGAAATTGACGTTCGATACGGGGAGAAAAAGGCCGTAACTTACATAACGAAACTTACCACACTTCTGCTTTCTGGCTAGAGTTTCGATATTAAGCAGACCATTCAGACGGCTGCCAATTCACGCGAGGTCATCCCAAAATGAAAATCCCCAAAATTGTTCTGCTGACAGCCGCAACGCTGGCCGCAAGCCTATTCCCCAACCTACTCGCCGCGCAACCCTCTTCCAATGTTCACGTCTGGGTTACCGGACTCAATGGCCCCCGCGGACTCAAGTTTGGTCGCGACGGCAAGCTCTACGTCGCCGAGGCCGGAACCGGCGGCACCACCTCGACAGCAGGTGCGTGCACCCAGGTCATTGCCCCTATTGGACCCTACTTGGGAGGCAATACCAGCCGCATCTCGAGCATCAACTCCGCAGGAACGCGGACAACCGTCGCTTCAGGCTTCCCCTCAACCGTTGACACCATGGGGGACATGTTGGGCGTGATGGATCTGGCTTTCGTCGACGGGACGCTTTATGCCCTTGAGGGTGGCGCCGGATGTTCCCACGGCGACTCCCTCCCCAACGGTCTTTACAGCGTCAACACCAAGACCGGCTCATGGAAGCTTGTTGCCAACCTCAGTGAGTTCATCCAGACACACATGGTGAAATACCCCAACCCTCCCGACTTCGAGCCCGACGGAACTTTCTACAGCATGGTCGAGTTCCACAACCGCCTGTATGCTGTTGAACCAAACCATGGCCAGATCGTCTCCATTGGCATGGATGGCTCCATGGCCAGCGTGATGGACGTCTCCGCCTCGCAAGGCCACATCGTTCCCACTGCTATTACCGCTCGCGATGGGCAGCTTTATCTCGGCAACCTCAACCCGTTCCCGATTCAGCCCAATTACGCTCGCATCCAGACTCTTGGCTATGCGGAGTGCAGCCAGGTTGCCGCTCCCGGACTCGACGACACAGGCGCTGTGCACAGCCTGCATATCCTCTCGTCGAAGGCCGGATTTACCACTGTAGTCGGAACCGCATTCGGCCCTGACGGCCTGCTCTACGTGCTTGAGCTCTCAGATGCCGCCGGTTATCCGACTCCCGGTGACGGCAAGGTTGTGCGGGTGAAGGCTGACGGTGATATCGAGGATGTCGCTACTGGTCTCGTCGTTCCGACGGCCATGACCTTTGGCCCGGATTGGAAACTTTATGTGTCGAACTTCGGCGCAGCCCCTCCGGGAACCGGCCAGATCGTACGCATCGACATCCCATAGACCGCAATGCCCAGTTCGATTTGTAATTGCTTCCCTTTCAAGTCCCCTACGAGGCGTCGTTTTTTTGAAATCCGAAAGAGCGGCGCCTCTCTTCCCGCAATCGCAGGCCTTTTCTGAGCAATCGTAAGATTGCATGCCCATTTCCGTGCACTGCGGTGGCATTTCGATCATTCCGCCACTACTACCTCGGCAACAACTCGGCATGAGCCAGATTCGTCCGGAAACATCCGTACCGAGATGTCGGCAAGGGCTCACCGATCTTCCTGGGTATCAACATCAACTGACGCTATCAGACCAAAGCACGTTTCGAGGGGCATTCCCGTCGAGAATCCCTCCCGGCGGCATCGGCGTTTTCCGGGACCGATCAGTACGGCGCGTCACTTTGGCGTACGCGCTGCCCTCGTTTCCATTGATGCGCCGAGCGACTCCATCAGCAGATCCGCGGCGGCAAGTGCAAATGCTTCGTCGTTGATGTGCGCGTCGAGCTCTACCAGCTGGATGGTTCGGCTGAGCGAGGTTTTCAATGCACGGCGATAGGCGTCGAGCGCCTCTTGCGAATAGAACGGCGCTCCTATCTTGTCGATGGCGGAAACGCCTCGCAGAGGAATCAGCACGGTCACTGGCCCGCTTGCACGGTTGAGCCTCGTGGCTGTGATCCGTCCGATCTCCGCACACTCGTCCGGGGTCGTCCGCATGAGAGTTACACTGGGGTTGTGGATGTACAGATTGCGGCCCCGAAACTGGCGCGGCACCGTTTCAACTGGCCCGAAATTCACCATGTCGATTGCACCTGGGCAGACTAGCTGGGGAATGCCCTTGCGGCCCGCCGCTTCGAGCCGGTGCGGTCCAGCGCTCATGACACCGCCCACCAATTCATCCGCGAGTTCCGTGGTTGTCATGTCGAGGACGGCTCGAAAAGCGCCGTCTTCGATCAACTGTTCCATCGCCTGTCCGCCGGCTCCTGTCGCGTGAAAGACCAGTACTTCGTAGCCTCTCTCCTCGAGGGTGTGCCGTGCGGCGGTGACGCAAGGTGTGGTGACGCCAAACATGGTGGCCGCAATCGCGGGCTTCTGGTCAAGGGCGCTGTCTGGCTCCGATTGAACCATGCCGCAAATCGCAGCAGCAGCATTGCCGATGATTCGGCGGGAGACGTGATTCAGACCGGCGATGTCGAGCACCGAAGGCATCATGCAAATGTCTGTGGTTCCCACGTAGGGCTTGATATCGCCTGAGGCCAGTGTGGAAACCATCAGTTTTGGGAAGCCACAGGGAAGCGCACGCATGGCCGCGGTCGCAATGGTGGTACCAGCAGAACCGCCCAGGGATGCCACTCCATGAATCGCCCCTTGTTCAAAGAGCCGCGCTAGAATCGCCTTTGCCCCGGCCGCCATGGCGGTGACGCTTCGACCTCGGTCTCTCTCCGTTTTGAGTGCAGCGAGATCTTCATTTGCCGCCGCGGCCACCTCTGTTTGCGAGATGTCGGGTTCAAAGGGAGCGGTGCCAAGCACACCGACATCGATCATCAAGGTTCGCAGGCCCGCGCTCTCAATCCGCTCGCGCAGGAAGCAGAACTCTTCTCCCTTGGTATCGAACGTGCCGATGAGCGCGACGGTTTTGGTAATCATCGCATCAACTTTCCGGCAGCTCGCCGGCTGCGAGCACCCGGCACTCCGGCATTGCGCGGAGAAGCGCCTCAGGGCCCGGCGGCGAATAGACGGCAATCAATTTCAACGGCTCCCACCCAGTGTTCACGGTGGAGTGGTAGATGTCGGCGGGAATGTGAATCATATCTCCGGCACCGATGGGTTCCCACTCTTCGCCGTCTACATCGATCATCTGCTTGCCTTGCCCGGAGACTACGTACAGAATCTCCTCGGTTCCCGGATGATTGTGTCGCGCGTGGCTTTTCCCAGGTTGCAGCAGCACAACGCCCATGGTGAAGCGATCCGTGGCGGTGACGCGCGGTTCGCTGAGCCACTTGATCGTGCCCCAATCAAAGACCTGCGTTTCGACAGCAGCGGGTGTTACGAAACGGCGACCGGCGAGCTTAGACATGCCTGCTCCTTTAGTTGTGCCTCGTATCGATGTTGAGATTCTTGAAATTCCTTACCTGCTCGGTAATGGCGCGCTCAGTGGGCAGCCGCTCAATGCTCGAGGCGCCAAAGAATCCGCAAACGCCTTTGGTCCGGCTGAGGACATACTGAACATCGTCCGGCTCGGCAATCGGACCGCCATGACAAAGCACCAGAATCGCGGGGCGGATGGAGATGGCTGCCTCCCGGATGGCTTGAATGCGGTCAACCGATTGATCGAGAGTTAGGGCTGTCCTGGCGCCGATTGTCCCTTTAGTCGTCAATCCCATGTGCGCGATTAAAAGGTCTGCGCCTGCCTTTGCCATCGCCTTCGCCTCATCTTCATTGAAGACATACGGGCAGGTAATCAGGTCCAGGGCATGTGCTCGCGCAATCATCTCAACTTCCTCGGCGTATCCCATACCGGTTTCTTCGAGATTCTCGCGGAAGCTGCCATCGATCAGCCCCACCGTCGGAAAGTTCTGCACTCCGGAAAAGCCGAGCTGTTTCAGGTCGCGAAGAAACAGATCCATGATGCGAAAAGGATCGGTTCCACAGACGCCGGCCAACACCGGTGTCTTGCGAACGATGGGCAGTACTTCGCGTGCCATCTCCACGACGATGGCGTTCGCGTCCCCGTAAGGCATGAGACCAGCCAATGATCCTCGCCCCGCCATGCGGTAGCGGCCAGAATTGTAGATGATGATGAGATCGGCTCCGGCAGCTTCCGCGCACTTGGCGGAAATTCCAGTGCCCGCACCAGCGCCGATGATGGGGGTTCCCCCCGCACTACTAGCTTGCCATCGCTTCAGACACGCCGCTCGGTCCATTGTGCCGCTTCTCCCATTTGCCAGGCTTGATCACAAAGCCACTATACGGCTACTGACACCCCACCCAAGAAGGGAATTTGGGACTAAACTCGATCTCTTATTCTTCAAAGAGAGAAAAGGCCTGAATATGCCTGCAATTGAACGACCCTGAACGAAGCGAAGGCGAAACCCTGGGTCACCGTCCCCAGCACCGCCCCCGCCCCGAAGGGACGGGCCGAACCTGCCCTATTCAACCTGCGATTAGCCGGGAATGCCCTCGTCAAGAAGCCGATCAAAGGCAATCTCCGGATGTGCGACAACCCCAGAACTCCCCATTTCCCGACACTGCAGAGTGTGTGGGAACTGGTCTCGGAACCCGGAATCGTACTCGTGAGGCGAGGCGGTGGCATCACCGATCAAGAGAGCCGGCTGATGCTGGATCAGGCCATTGTGACTGGACGGGGTGGGGTGTTCCTAAACCTGACGGCCGAGCAGTACGCCAAACTGGAGCGTTAATGGAGACGACAAAGGCCTTGGGATCCAAAGCCCCAAGGCCTTTGCCTTGCTCAGTCTGTGAGAAAGAAGCTCACGCTTCACGTGCCAAAAGCGTAGCACCATTCGCACCTTGGTGGGTGCGGCACAGGCAGGAAATCCAGACTTGAGTTTTGACCTAATGAAAATAGACCGGAATGCCCCTCAGTCGCGGGTGGACGGCGCGAGTTCGCTCATGCCTGAGGTCGGCAAGTATCCGGGACCAATGGAGGATGCTTCGCTCGGCCCGAGACAGTCGCCGCTGCGCCTCAAGGAGCTTACGTTCGGCGTATCGCATACGCCGGCGCCGGGCTTGGTCGAGTTGTGGATCGTCGTGCATGCAGGGTCTCAAACCTGAACGTGCAGAATAGTACGTAGACGCGCACCCAGCACGGTTCCATTGCCGGTCTGGTTCATTCGTGTCGTCAGGCAGCCTCAGAACTACAGGCTGGATCCCTTCAAACTAGACAGGAGCCCCGAATACCTCTTGCGCGACTGGTCGTTCCTGATTGCGAGGCCCAGAGCCTTCTTCTGTCCGACCACCACCAGTAACCGCTTGGCGCGGGTGATACCGGTATAGATCAAGTTGCGCTGCAATAACATGTAATGCTGCATGGCCATCGGGATGACCACCGCAGGGAACTCAGAGCCCTGCGCCTTGTGGATAGTTACGGCGTAGGCCAGCGAGACCTCGTCCAGTTCCCCGTAGTCGTAGACAACCAGCCTGTCGTCGAACCGTACCGAGACTTCCTGCTCCACGGGATCGATCTTCTCGATCATGCCGATGTCGCCGTTGAAGACCTCCTTCTTCTAGTTGTTCTCCGTTTGGATGACTTTGTCCCGAACCTGGAACCGCCATCCAAATCGCTCCGCGGCGGGCTCACCAGGACGAACAGGGTTCAGAGCGCCCTGGAGCACTGTGTTCAACTCGCGGACTCCGATCGAGCCCCGATTCATCGGGCACAGGACCTGTATGTCACGAATGGGGTCGAGGCGATGGCCCTTGGGAATTCTGTCCTGAACCAGCCTCACCAGTGTCGCGACGATCTCCTCAGGCGTGTCGCGCTCGATGAAATGGAAGTCGGAGCCAGACTCCGCCGTGCGAAGCTCCGGCATCTTCCCCTGGCGGATGAGGTGGGCGCTGGTGATGATCTTGCTGGTGGCCGCCTGCCGGAACACTTCGGTCAGGCGCACCACAGGCACCACACCGCTATCGATCAGGTCCCGCAAGGCATTGCCCGGCCCCACGGAGGGAAGCTGATCGACATCGCCGACCAAGATCAGTGCGGAGGTTTTCGGCAGGGCACGGAGCAGGGCGTACATCAGGAGCACGTCCACCATCGAGGTCTCATCAACAATGAGAAGATCGCAATCGAGCGGCTTGTCTTCGTTGCGGGAGAACCTTCCAGTGGCCGGATCGACCCCCAGCAGCCGATGAATGGTTTTCGCCTCCATTCCAGTTGTCTCTGCGAGGCGCTTCTCCTTCATTCCGTGCAGCGGCGCAACCAAAGAGCCAAAACCCAGTCCGTTGGCCTCTCTGCTATCCTTGCCCAAAATCTCGAGGTGTTTCATGGCTCAACCTGATAGCGGCATCGGTAATGTGACACCGAATGCGGCGCTCGTGCAGATGGCAATGGCGTATTCCCGCAGCCGCGTACTTTGCGCGGCTGCGCGTCTTGGCGTTGCCGATGCACTCGGAGATGAAACCCGCGGTGTCGATCACCTAGCCGAAGCCTGCCAGGCGGATGCCGATGCCCTGTATCGCCTGCTGCGCGCCCTGGCCAGCGTAGGCGTTACGGAAGAAACAACGCCACGACATTTTCGGCTGACCCCGTTTGGAAGGCCGCTGCGGAGAGATGTGCCCCAGTCGGCATGGCCAGCCGTAGTTTTCTGGGCGGATCTTCTCGCCGACAGCTGGTCCCTGCTTGCCGATTGCATCCGAACCGGCAAGCCCGCCGCACAGGTGCGTGATCCGAATGTACCTTCGCGCTGGGCGCAGGATCCTGAAGCGAACTCGATCTTTCGTGCCGTCATGGGCACGGCTCCCGCAGAAGATTACGCTCCCATCGCGAGCGCGTGGGATTTTTCCCGCGCGAACGTGGTTGCCGATCTTGGCGGAGGCGGGGGCTCACTGATTCTTGCAGTGCTTAAACTCCATCCCCATCTTCGAGGGATCCTCGTTGATCTGGAGCCCAGTGTGGAGGCAGCGAAGGCGCGCTTTGCGAGAGAGAGCCCTTCCTCCCGATGCGAACTGATTGCCGCTGACCTCTTGCAGTCTGTTCCAGCCGGAGCCGATGTGTACATGCTCAAGCATGTTCTGCACGGGCGCCGGGATGTGGAGGCAATCACGATTCTAAGAAACTGCCGCGCCGTGATTCCGCAGAACGGCACTCTGCTGGTCATCGAGTTCATACTGCCTCCACTGGTCAGTCAGGCAGATCAGCACCTTGAAGGCCACTTGATGAGCGACCTCAACATGCTTGCCGTTACAGGCGGCAGAGAACGAAGTGAGCGTGAATGGAGGACGCTCTTTGAGACAGTAGGTTTCCACTTGACCGGAGTCTACCCGGTTGGCAGTGATGTGGGAATCCTTGAGGCAACGCCAGCTCAGGCGTGATTGCTTCTTCCCTTCGAATCGGATGTTGCTCTCGATCAGCTTATCTCCGCCAGTGCGCTCATTGAGCGCCCGGGAGCCGCAATCCATAGTTCCGGGTGGGCGAGTATCCCCGGGGAGTTTCACCCCGAGGCTCTCTCAGATCCGTACGTGACACTCTCGCGTCATACGACTCCCGTTATCCAACCTCATTCCCAACTACCCGCCAGTGATGAAACAACTGCGGTTCAACATTCTTCATCTTGCGCACCCCTACGCGATTGTCTGGCGCCTTTACCTTGTATCGGATGGCGGCATTCCTTTGCACTAGTCAGAATGGAGTGACCGGTCCAGTGCGCTAACCGTGGGTTAGGCTGTGATTCTGGAAAGAAGCACAGTTCAGAGCCACAAGCGGAGAGGAACCGGTCATGAAGGAAACGTTACGATTTTTGGGTTTGGATGTCCATGCCGAAACGATAGCGGTAGCGATTGCAGAAGCGGATGGCGAGGTGCGCAGCCTGGGAACGATAGCCAACCGGGAAGAGTCGATTCGCAAGTTGATTAAGAAGCTGGGGCCGGTCGAGCGGTTGAAGGCCTGTTACGAAGCTGGTCCAACCGGGTATGTACTTTACTGGCAGCTTGCCGAGTTGGGAGTCTTGTGCGAGGTGATCGCGCCGACGCTGATGCCGGTCAAGGCTGGCGACCGGGTGAAGACGGATCGGCGCGATGCCGAGCGGCTGGCGCGCAGCTACCGGTCCGGCGATCTGACGCCGG
>OBLW0100003370.1_pt1 | contig 12484 bp, 12 predicted proteins | sample 1520161 | NCBI WGS metagenome assembly OBLW01 (sample SAMEA3539309, study PRJEB22396) | soil metagenome | biome: tundra; feature: field; material: soil | place: USA | collected 2010-05 | depth 0.15 m
GCCACAATAAACATTCCCAGCCGCGCCGTTCTCGTCATGCTTCCCCCAATTCCCGGACCACAGTCACGAATGCTTCAAAAACTCTTGGACGAAATCGTTGTCGCTCCGCTGCAGTTGTTCAAAAGTTCCTTCGATCACCACTTTGCCCTGGTCGAGCAGCGCGAGGCGGTCGGCAATCGTCTTCGCGCTATGGAGATCGTGCGTTACCACGATCGAGGCCATGCGGTGCTCTTCTTGAAGCTTTAAAATCAGATCGTCGATCTCGCCGGAACTGATCGGATCGAGGCCCGCCGTAGGCTCATCGAGCAGAAGAATACTCGGCTCCAAAACCAGGGCACGCGCGAGCCCAACTCGTTTCTGCATGCCGCCTGAAATGTCGGAAGGCATCTTCTGCATGGCGTTTTCCATTCCGACTTCCGCCAGCAATTCCCGGACCCGATCCCGCTTCTCCGACGCTGACATCTCTTTCTTGTGATGCTCCAGGGGAAAAGCCACGTTCTGCTCCACCGTGAGCGAATCGTAGAGCGCGGCGTGTTGAAACAAGAAACCCATCTTCTTTCGAATTTCGCCGAGTTGGTCGAGCGACAGTCCGGTAATATCCTGGCCATGAATGCGCACCGATCCCGAATCCGGCTTCTCCAGGCCAATAACGATTCGCAGGGTAACGCTCTTGCCCGTGCCGCTGCGCCCCAGCACGGCCAGGGTCTCGCCGCTGTTCACGGTCAGGCTGATTCCATCCAAAACCTTTTGGCTGCCAAAGGATTTATGCAAGTCTTCAACCGCAACCGGGGGAGCGGCATTGCCACCGTCGGCGGCGCGGGTGTCGTCTCGTTGTTTCACTTCGGCTTCGGCTTGTTCCAGGGCACTCATATTCGCCAGTTGTCTTTCCTCTTCAGGCCTCTTCAGGCCCCTTCAGGGGAAAAACACGAGAATGATTTTCACCAAAACCACGTCGGCCAGAATGACAAAAAGCGAAGACAGCACCACCGAACTGGTGGCTGCGCGGCCCACGCCCGCCGCCCCGCCTTTGGTTCGCATCCCCTGAAAACACGCGATCAGGCCAATGATCAGGCCGAAGACCGCGGTCTTGAAGGTCGGCGGCAGCAGGTCATTGAAACTCGCGCCCTTAAAACCTTGATTGATGAACTGATGAAGGGAGAGCGGCTCCGCTAACGCCTGTGTCACCCAGCCCATCAGCAAACCGCAGGCATCTCCGGCAATGGTCAAGAGAGGCAGCATCAGGATGCAGGCCACAATGCGGGTCGCGGCCAGAAGCCGATACGGATTGACCGCCGACGCTTCGATCGCATCGATCTGTTCGGTCACTTTCATCGACGCCAGCTCCGCGCCAATGCCGGCGCCCACGCGGCCACTGACCACCAGGCCGGTGATGATGGGCCCGGTCTCATGGATTACGGAAAAGACGATCGCGGCGGGCAGCAAGGATTTCGCGCCAAAGCGAGTCAGACTGTAACGGGCTTCGAGCGAGAGGACAACTCCCGTCGCCGCGCCCGCCAAGGCAACGAGGGGCAGGGACTTTGATCCAATTTCATCGAGTTGGAGAAACAATTCGCGGAACTCGAAGGGCGGCGTAACCGCGGCCCGCGCCACCTGCCAGAAGAATATTCCCAGTTCGCCGAACCACTCAAAAAAACTGGTAATCAATCCGGGAGAAGATTTCAAATCGGAAGGAGCGGGAGCACGCGATTCCCGCTGTGCAGGAACCTGGCCCGCAGCGACACTAAGTTGGTGTTCGCTCACAAATAGGATGCCCCTTCATCTCACGACCCTCCGAAGCCTTGTTGAGATGCCGCACGCGCCCGAAAGGTTGACTTTCGAGGATGCGCGCGGTGTTCCGGATGGGGGCCTCACATTTGAAATTCAATGGGCCGGCGCGGGCGAGAAGGACTTCAGTTCATCCAGCGCATTGGTCACTTCCTGGCGCTCCCCTTCGTCTTTCTTCGCCGTGACGGGTGCCGTGCTCTTGGCATAAAAACCGAGAATGTTCGCGCGCAAGTCCGGAGACATCTCATCGAATTTGCCCTTTGCCAACTGCTCGAGCAACTTCGCGTAGGTCTGATCGGCAAGCGAGTATTCGCCGGCCTGGGCGAGTTCGCCGGTATCCAGGTCTGCGTCCGGCAGTTGCAGAGAATGCGCGCGCACCGCATGCAGGAAAGTACGGTAGTGATCGACCGTCGAATCGATGCTCTTGAAGTACAAATCTTCCGTCTGCGGAGTCGGGCGGTTCGAACCCAATCCCTTGAATGGACCCACTTTCGGGATGATCCGGAAGACCAAGCCCATGATGCGGGCTCCGATCCCCGGTTTGGTGTAGTCCTTGCCCCACTCTTTTTCGTAGGAAGTGCGGGACAGGTGATAGAGAAACTCCTTCCTGGCAAAATCGGGATGCTCACGGATCAAATCTTTCTTGTGCGTCTGGAGGGCGACCCGAGTCATCTGCGGAATCACCCGGCTCACCGAGAACCGGTAGGAACCGATGGCCAGATCCTCATGGGCGAGCACATCTTTCAACGGCATCCCATAAACGACCGCGAAGGCGCGCTCCAACAGAGGTTTCGAAACTTGGAACCCGATGAAGTCGTGATACTGCTGCGAGGCGTAACGATTTTTTGCGACCTGCAGCACATCGAAGCCGAACTCGACTTTGAGATGCGCGGTCTTGTCCTGAGCATAAGTAACCGACTTGCCGTATTTCGCGCGCAGTTTGGGATACTCGATGGCCACGGCTTGGTTGACTGCGACCGGGTGTCCGGTGATATCGGAGGCGTAGTGGGCCAGCGCGCCGAGAGCGAAAGCGAATTCATCCGCATCGGCGCTCTCGCGCACCATTTCAACTACGAAATCTCCACTACGGACGTAGTGGGTGAGGTCGCTGAATTCTCTGCTGCCGAAAGGGTAGTAACCTAGATCTTGGACGACCGCGCCGCCATAGGCGTAGGCATGCGCTTCTTTGATCTGATGGTCCGTCAGTCCGGGATAACGCTGCAACAGCAGCGGACAAATCTCGTCCGCCCAAAGCAGGTCGACGATCTCTTCGTGGGTGAGGACGGAATAGCTCCATGACCTGGCGCTGCCGACGATCACCAGCAGAAGAAGCGCCAGCACACGGACTGACCATTGCCGCCAATCGCTAACGGCCGCGACCTTCAAAACTGCCGAGTTAGTCGGTTGGCAACCCGTTTGGCAATTCGTTTGGCCCATGGGCTGGCGCATCTTTCAAATTCGACCGAGAACCACGAGAATCACCACGATGACCAGGATCAGTCCCAGTCCGCCTGTCGGAGCATAACCCCAGTTTCGACTGTGCCCCCATCTGGGCAGCGCGCCGAACAGAGCTAAGATTAGAATCACGATCAATATGGTTGCTAGCATTTTCAGTCCTCCTCGACTCTTGGAGTCGACGTTTCAATGACACGCTTAAATGATCACTGAATTTCAGTACGAAAACTGAGCAAAACGGCTCACTTGAACTGCTGGCCGTGGTTTATGCCACGTCAAATTCGACCTCGCCTTCCACCTTTTGGGAGCACAGTTCCGTGAAGATCGGATAGAGCAGACGTTCCAACGCGCAAGAATCTCGGATCGCGATGCTACTACTTCTGAGGGCTGGCAGTTTCCGCCGCCAGGAGGCGAAGTCGTCCCTTGATTCCCGCCTCGATCGATGAGGCAATCCGATCGGGAAAGTGGTTTGGCAGCTTTGACACAACCGAGTCAACCGCGGCGGTTCCTCCGTCTAGCAGTTCTTGGACAACGGATTCAACCGCCTCTCGCCCCACCCCAGCTTGATCTGCCGTCTGAAAAAAGTGACGTGGCGCGATCTGCCTGATCTGGTAGTGCGGTTTTGTACCGAATGCCATAGCCAGCCGAAGCTGTTTCCACAAGATCTGCTTGGAATCGACGCTCGGCTGGGCTGAGATGACATCGTAGAGTGGCGTCATGCGAAAACGTCCACCTGGAGAGAGAAAGATGCTGAAGTTTTTCGCATGTCCGTCGGTAGCTCCCATGAGCCAGAAGGCGATGTTGGCCTTTAGGAATGAGCGCTGATCTGAGAGTGGTTCATCGCTGCCTCGCAGCATCTTAAGGATGTCCGTTATGCCGGGACCGCCATCGCTCTCGTATTTCAGGGTCGGCGGCACCGAGAGCGCTTGGCAAGAGTCCTCTTGCGGCAGACGCAAGAGTCTCCGATCTCGAGTCCACAGGCGGTCGAAACGCTCAACAATCAGAACACGCCGATCTCCGAAGGTTGCGATTTCCGATTTTGCGGCCGGTAGACCTAGGGCATCGAGTATCTTGAGGCACAGATATTCATTCTCGACGCTTGATGTGAGGTCCACTCCGTTGGGGAGCTTTCCAATCGAAGGCTTGAAGATGTGTGTGGTTGCGGTTGTGCCGCGGGGTTTACACCATCGACCGTTCCAGCGCAGAAGCGCGGTCTTCTCTTGAGCGCCAGCTATCGATATTCGGAAGCTCTCATCCTCCGTGATCCCGAGAGGCGCGGTTGCCAGATTGCGAAGAATGGCTGCGATTTCGCGTTCACTGACGGGTACGGCATCGATCACGCCTGCAGGAGTGGGTTCGGAGTCCGGAGGAAGGAACTGTAGCGCACCCACACAATCATGACCGATCGCGCTCAACAGGCTATAAGCGTCGATTCCCTGGGCATGCGTGCGCGCCGCGATCTGACGCCGCAGAGTATCGTTGTCCGGCAATAAATTCTCGAAAACGGCCAGCACGGGGGCGCCCAGGTACGCCTGTTCGCGTAGAGGCAAGGAGAGCGATGCGGGCAGGGCAGACTCCCACTCCAGCCATGATCGGTCGTATTGAAAAGAGATTGCCCCCGAAGTCTCGCGTCGAAGTAGACCGACAAGACGACGGTTGAGAAAGACTCTTAAACGGTCGTGCGAGGTTCGCCGGGGCATTAGAAGAGTTTCTCAATGTCTTGGGATGAACCCTTGGTGCGCGGCCGAACCACCAATTCCAAGTCAAGCGCGGCAAGCGCACGCAGCACTGTGTCGAAGCGGGCTGATGCTGACCTCTCAATGTCCGAAATCGTACGCTGCCGCACCCCGGCTTTTGCGGCTAATTGCTCCTGGGTTAGGCCGAGCTCGCGTCGCCGCTCTCGGATGGAATTTCCGAGCTGCAGAGGAGTTCGTGCAAGGGGCTGCATGTCGTTCTCTTTTCTGCCGCGTTTCATTGGCTTCTTATGCGCTTTTCCGCCTAAAGACGCTTTAGGCGCTTTTTCGCCTGAGAGCATTTTAGGCGGTTTCCCGCCTACTTGCAAGATAGGCGGTTTCCCGCCTAAGACATTCCGGTATCTTTGGCCCCAAGGGCCCTCGTGTTCGCAAGTTCACGGAAGTGGTTTAGAATCAGTAGAGCAGTTTAGTCGGGGCGTAGCGCAGCCTGGTAGCGCACCTGCCTTGGGCGCAGGGGGTCCGCGGTTCAAATCCGCGCGCCCCGACCAATATCCCCTGTGGTTTCATCACAGGCAGGAAGCAGTAATTTCGGAAATCCCAAACTTGGGTCCGATTGGGGTCCAATAATCAGAGCTTCCAGCTTCTTCACCGCCGATCGGCGATCCTCCGTCAGCGAATGCATGTAGACCTGTCGAGTGATTTCACTCGACGAGTGCCCCAGCAGGGCCTGCACCGTTCCCAAAGGCGTTCCGATCGAATCATGCAGCGTAGCATTCGAGTGTCGCAGCAGATGCCAGTTGGCGTTGCCCAGTCCCGCCGCTACGGCCGCAGGCTTGAGGTGCCGTGACAACAGAGTTCGCCGATCGAGCACCGTCCCCTTCTCACTGGAGAACACCAACGCTCCTGGATCTCGTGGAGCCTTAGTATGTCGGTCCGAAAGAACTGCAATCGCAATCGGCCCCAACGGAAGAAGGCGTATGCTGTGTCGGCTTTTGGGTTCATCGAAGTGCCCCTCGTAAACAGTTTCTTCTACGCGGAGCCACCCAGCATCGAGGTCGACGTTCCGCCAGCGCAGCGCCAGCAGTTCCCCAACCCGAAGTCCAGTGAGCGCCAACAGAAAAACCAACGACCGCGTCGGCTCTGACAGTCTAGCCAGGAGCAAACGCAGTTGCTCTGGAGTCAGCACCGATTTCTGTCTTGACCGCAATCGTCTTGGGAGCTTCGTCAAGCGCACCGGATTGGCTTCGATATATCCCCACTCCGTTGCCGTACCCAGGATTTTGCTGAGAGCACACTGTATGTGATGAACGGTTTCCCAAGCCAGCCCTTGGGCAAGTTTGGCGTTCAGCAGAGCCTGAATTCGTTCCCGGGAAACATCCCGCAGCGAGAGGTCACCGAGAGCCGGAATCAAGTGCACTCGAACAAAATAACGGTACGACTTTTGCGTGGCATATTTCATCGTCGGCAACATCACAGATTCCCAATCCAAGCGAACGAAGTCCACGAACTTACGCGTCGACTGCAACGAGGAATAATCACTGTTGATTCGTTGCATTCGCTGGATGAGCAACTGCTCTGCCCGGCGACGGCTAGTGAGTTCAGTGATCGGTCCGAGAGTCTCGGAACAACGGACTCTGCATTCCTTCCCCTCGGAATCGATCCTTGATTCCCACCAACGCGCCACCCACACCTTGTTACGTTTACCTCTTTGAAACAACGAACCGTACTGAAAACGTTTCTTGCGAGCCAATTTTCCTCCTTTCATTGGCCCGCTCAGGCGGTTCTGCGTCGGTGGCAGTGTAGTGTCTTTACGCATGAGAGGCAAGTCAGTCTTGGTTCAGACCCTCCAGCCACTGGCGTACCGCCGCCCAGCGAAACCGCAAATACTTGCCCAGCTTGAGGTGCGGTATCCGGTCGCACCCGGATCGACGTGTGCGTTCGTAAACCCACGAGACCGGCACTTTTAATGCAGCGGCGATCTCGGAAACGGTCAGGAGCTCGTCTTCGAGTGCGCTACTGTTTCCCATGGCGCATCCTTTCGACGAGCCAGCGGGGAGTTCCACTATGCTGCTTGGCAGCGTATGCCGGACCCGGCCCGCCGTTCGTGATGTTGTTTTGGGGGAGTCGCACCAGAGAATTGATCCACCGCTTTAGATCGGACTCGCGAAAGCGCCAGCCCCGCAGGATCTTGATTGCGGGCACACCGTTGCGAATGGCCATGTTCTGGAGAGTTTTGGGGTGAAGTCGGAGAAGCGAGGCCGCCTCCCTCAAGGTTAAGAGTCGTTCACACGTGCCCACGTCAAGTTCCATTCCTGTGGTCGGCGGGATCGAGCTCCTCGCACCAGGCCCGTAAACGGGTAGCGAGAAGCGAACGCTCAATCCACGAGCGAACACAAAAGAAAATTGTCAGTGGGGGGGTTCAGTTGGTTACAAACAAGACAGTAGCCGACCGAATCTGAACTTGCAAGCAAAAAAAGCAAGTCTCAATTGGCAGAAACCTCTCGTTTTAAACGGTTAGCGGGTTTGGCTGTTAGAGCCCTGGTAATCTATCTACTTTAGACTAGAGTAGAGTACACGTGTTTCTTCGGAGTTTCTTAGAGTTTCTCGGAGTCTTCTACTGAAAGCGGGATTTTCCACCACAACTAACCTGGTCTGATCAAGGGATGTTCTTGGTCCAATTTGCTGGATTAAACCTAATCGCTACTTGAGATCTCCCAGAAGCCCGTTTGTGGATACCTTCCTGTTTGCCGAGAATCCACCCTAAAACCGACGGGGTCACAGCGAAATTCCTGAACTACCCATGCTCCTCAAAAGCGTCCACACTCTCCTGCCACATTTTGAGGGCACCCATTTTAGTGTAGTGTCGGAGAACCGTCTTGACATGGAAGATTCCAGACGGGCTACCCTTCCACGAGTTCCGAAATACATGATCCCCGAAAATCCAACCGTGAAATAGCGGTGGGAAAAACGTCCAGTCCAGAATCTGCAGTTCAATGCTGTACCGGTTCAACGTATTTTCGATCTGCTCAAGATTCGAGGTGAGCTTAGGGTCGAAATCGGGGGCGAGCGCCCTCTCCGTTGTTTTGGTTTCGACCAATTCGTTCTACAGTCTTTTCAGGATGACGCAAGATATCGACGGTTTGGGGAGACCCTGGCTTTCTCGCTCCTCGAACTGCCTAGTAATAAAAGACAGAGCGAAATCTGCCTCTCCCACTGAGCCCATAAGTGCTATAGGATCTTTCGCGCACCTAATTGCGTCCCCCAACACTTGGGAATATTCAGCATTTGCCATTTCTTTGCCCTGACAAAGTTGCTCGACTTGTTCGCGAGCGTGAACGTGGATATGCACTTCGGCCCTAGCGTTTGTGCCAGAAGCTTGGGCGATACCGATGCCATTGGCGCTTTGTTCCGAGTTTGCCACCCCACTCACCCAACTTTTCTTTCCGGAGTGCCAGCCATGGTGACCGACGCTGTGCTTCCGCCAGAGGCTTGCGCGATGCCGGTGCCTTGAGCACTCTGAATGTACTGCCCGCCTTGCGGCAAAGCCCTGACGAGTTCGAGAAGGGACTGGGCCGCGTTTAATAACTCCGGCTCCGCACCGGCCTTGACGCCATTCAGTTCTTCAGCAAGTACTAGCCTCCGTCCCTCAGACTCGGGATTAGCTTGCAGCGAGTCGATCGCGTCACTGACTCTCTTATTGTCGCCGAATTTTCTCTTTATAAGCGCCTTCAGACCGTTGTAGGCATCTGTGATGGCTTTCTTCGTGACGTCAGTTGCACCACTCGCCGCCCCTGCGGAGAGTGCTGCGATGATCGCGGCGATGGGCTCCATGCAGAGTTACCTCCAGGACTGGCCGTGGTTATACAGCGTGATTATATAGTCGGGAATTCACTCTGGGCCAGAAGTCGGCTTCGAGGACATCACAATTGATTTTCGCGAAGCCCGTTTCTGGCCAACCCATAAACTTCGACGGTTGGGTAAACGCAAGCCGTTTCTGTGTAACATGCGCGCGCGCCGAGGATCGCCTAACGCTAGGTCGCATAGGAGAGAGATACCGCGTGCTTGACATATAGTCGTAATCAATGCGCCACCCTATTTGTTCTGATCTTGGAGCAGAACGACATCGCCTTTGGACAAACGTCGCGCAATCGCGAGACGCTTTCCGTCGAGTGACCAGGCATACGACTGGATTCCCTGGCTGGTAGAGCGGGCAAGGTGAAAATCCGTCAACCGGTTGGGGTTGCCGCCTGCTACAGGCTGCAGCCACAAATTATCGACGCCTCGCTCGCGGATCACGAACGCGATGTTCTTCCCGTCCGAAGTGACCTGAGACCGTTCGGCGCTTTCTGCGATCGGAATTCTCCTGGTTACTTGTCCCGTATCGAGCGACAAAAAGTTGATTTCCGGACCCTCTTTCACCTGCGCCCGCATAATTACGACCAGTTCTTTTCCATCCGAAGTAATGCTGAACTGGTTATCCGGGTGCCGATCGCGACTGACCAGTATCTCGGCTTTCCCACCTTGCATCGATATCTTGTGGATACTGGAATCCTCGAAACTGTAATAAATCAACTCCCTGCCGTCTGGAGTGCAGCGTTGAAACTGATCTCCGGTTCCGCTGGTGACCTGGCGAGGAGATCCGCCGGCGAGGGCAAGCGCGTAGATGTGCGTGAGGATACTCGCCTTGGTGGGGCTGCCCGTGAAAACAAGGGCGGATGGTCCACATCTGTCGATATCGTAGGCGGCCACTTCCCCCGAAAGTAACGTTTTTCGCTGACCGGAGCCAACCGACAAAAGCTGAATTGCAGAATAGTCGGCTCTGCTTAACACGAGTTGGTCGTTATCCACCCAATCGAGCCAGAATGCAGGCCCCAGTGAAATAGCGTTCGATTCGTTAATGGTACGACTGGTTCCCGCAAAGACATCAGCTTCCTCGTCAACCGTCGTCAATACTGTACTGATTGTTTTGCCATCCGCCGAGAGGCTAACTGGACCATACCAGTTCAAATCGTTAGTGACGTGGTGAAAACTTGCTCCCGGATAGCTGATATGCGCAATTTGAACGCCGCCGATCGCAATGTTGCGGTAGACAACGATGACGCCGTGGCCGTCCGGGGTCCAGGCCAGGAATTGAACAGAAAAAACCGGTTCGGATAACGTAAAAAAATGAGAGGTGATGCCGCGCGCGGCATCGAACATGACTATGTCTGATACCACTCCCTCTTTTTCTTGACCAACTACGATATGTTTGCCGTCGGGCGACCACGCTGGCTTGGAATAGGTTGAGCCGCTTCCAGAAAAAATCACCTTCGGGTCAGAGCCATCGGCGTTAACCGTGATCAGCCACTGTTTACTTTCGGACCGCTGGTAACGCATGAAACAAAACCGCCCGGCCGCAAGACTAAATGAGGGTGTCGAATCGATGTCATGAACGATTAACCCGAGAGAGCCGCCGAGCACTGGAACCCTGTAAAGATCATTCGTTTCACTCAGCGCTGGGTGGGATCGGAAGTAGACGTAGTCACCATCTGGCGAAAAAGCTACGTCAAGAATTGCTGCGTCCCCGGGAGGTACGATCTGAGTGCTGCTGCTGGTTGCCAGGTGTTGCATCCAGAGGCTGTCGCGGCCATCGGTCTCTCGTCGGAGAGTAGCAAGATATTTTCCATCGGGAGACATCGCTGCCCCCCAGTTATCGCCGGCGCTGGTCAGGCGACTCATCGTCATGTTTTGAAAGGGTAAGCGCGCGGGCCGATGCAGAAGTTCATAGATTCCAAACACAGCAGCCGCAAGTATCGCGATTGCGAAAATACCCCCGATAACGAATCCGGTGCCGCTGGCCGCCTTGATGATTTGTGAACTGGCAAGAAAACTGCGCTCGCTCGAACTCGCTGGAGGGGCGGATGAATGCCCTGACATGTTCGTTGGAACTGGTGTGGGATTCGCGGGGTCGGAGCGCGGTTCTGATAACGTCTGACTCGTACCGCTGATTCCGCGGAACTGCGCCGATGTCGAGTCGCGCTGCAACCGCTTCAGATCGACGCGTAATTCGGAGGCATGCTGGTAGCGCAGGTCGGAACTTTTCTCAAGACACTTCCCGACGATGCGCTGTAACTCCGGCGGTAGCGAGGCATTGAGTTCAGATACCGGTGCAGGATCACGATTCAGGATGGCGTCGAAGGTCACCGCGTTGGTCTTGCCTTCAAACGGCATTCGTCCAGTCGCCATCAGGTAGAGAATCGTGCCCAGCGAAAACAGATCGGAGCGCGCGTCGAGATCGGCGCCTCGCGCCTGCTCCGGCGACATGAAAGCTATGGTCCCGATCGCTAGGCCGGGACTGGTCAACGGCGAGTTGGCCGTGAGGTTCGGGGAAGTTAGATTGGCGGCATCCAGCTCCGGATCGGCCATTTTCGCCAAGCCGAAGTCCAACACCTTAAGCTGACCCCGTTTAGTGAGAAAAATATTGGACGGCTTCAAGTCGCGGTGAACGATGCCTTTCGCGTGCGCGGCTTCGAGGGCGTCCGAAACCTGAATTCCCCAATCCAACAGCTTGTCCACGGGAACCGCTTTGTTCGCCAGCGACAGGTCGAGAGAAATACCTTCGAGCAACTCCATCGCGATGAACCAGTGTTGTTCTTCCTCGCCGATTTCGTAAATTGTGCAGATGTTGGGGTGGTTCAAAGAAGATGCGGCGCGTGCCTCGCGCTGAAAGCGAGCCAGTGAATGCGGTTCATGTGAAACTTCGTCGGGAAGAAATTTGAGCGCCGCGCGGCGGCCAAGCAGAATATCTTCTGCTTCATAGACGATCCCCATGCCTCCGCGACCAACCTCACTGAGAATCCTGTAATGAGATATGGCTTTTCCGATCAAGAGTCGCTCTTTCCGCCAGAGAAAGGACGAGACTAGCATAAGATCAACATTTCAGATGCCGAAGCCCTGCTCTATCGTTTAAATGCCCTCACAAATCGGGCCGCGAGCCCCGAAGTCGGCTGCGGTGAGATCGCTCCTCAGCCCGTTTGGAGCCGTTTTCATTGCTGCGAGGGGGCACCTCTCGCTCAAAATGTTTTGTTGTCGCCACACTGCGCGGACCACACGGCCGATTGGCAGGATCAGGCAATGTGCTGCTTTCTGGAGCAGTATGGCAGGTTTGAGAAGGGCGAACCATTGAAGAACATTGTCAATAAGCGGCTGGGATATTTCCAGCTTGTACAGCGGATGCCCCGCCGGCAGTGGTTCATGCTCAAAAACATCCAACCCCGCTCCTTTGATTCGATTGGCGGATAGCGCACGGAGCAGCGCGGCCTCGTCAATGACCGGCCCGCGTCCCACATTGATCACCACTGCCAATGGCTTCATCACCGCGAATTCGGCGTCGCTGATCATGTGCCGAGTCTCCTCGGTAATGGAGCGGTTGCTACGATGTAGTCGCAGAGCGCGATCATCTCCCTCTGCTCCTCCGGTTTGTAGAAGCGCTCTACTAGAGGATCAATCGATCCGGGAACATGCCGCTTCGTCGCAAGCACGCGCATGCTCATGGCATGTACGCGACTCGC